>Ga0315273_10001873_pt1 | contig 24332 bp, 23 predicted proteins | sample YL17G02_0_MG_FD_205753 | JGI IMG/M metagenome (GOLD analysis project Ga0315273, IMG submission 205753) | Sediment microbial communities from Yellowstone Lake, YNP, Wyoming, USA - YL17G02_0 | ecosystem: Environmental > Aquatic > Freshwater > Lake > Sediment | place: USA: Wyoming | collected... | reverse complement strand
GCACCTTCTGGTGATGACCGCCACGCCGATCCCGCGCTCGCTCGCGCTGACGCTGTACGGCGACCTCGACGTCTCGCTGCTCGACGAGCTGCCGCCGGGACGGACGCCGGTGCGCACGGCGGTCCGGGGAGAGGAAGCGCGGGCCAAACTCGTGGAATTCGTGGCGCGTGAGGTCGCGAGCGGCGGTCAGGCGTACTGGGTCTTTCCGGTGATCGACGAGTCGGAGAAGCTCGATGTCCGTGCCATCAACCGCTACGCGCGCTCGCTGGCAGCCGAGCTCCCTGGCGTGACCACGGCCGTCGTGCACGGCCGGCTGCCGGCAGCCGAGCGCGAGTCGGCGGTGCAGTTGTTTGCGGCAGGCAAGGTTCAGGTGTTGTGCGCCACGACGGTGATCGAGGTTGGGGTCGACGTGCCCAATGCCTCGCTGATGGTGATCGAGAACGCCGAGCGCTTCGGCCTGGCGCAGCTCCACCAGATGCGCGGTCGCGTCGGCCGTGGGGAGCGGCGCTCCTTCTGCGTTCTCCTTGCGGGTGCAACGTGCTCGGAGGACGCCAAGCGCCGGCTCGAGCTGCTGGCCGCGACCACTGACGGGTTTAGCATCGCCGAGGAGGACTTCCGGCTGCGCGGACCCGGCGAGCTCACCGGGCTGCGCCAGTGGGGCCGGCCGGAGCTGCGAGTGGCCAGCCTGGTCCTCCATCGCCGCGAGCTCGAGGCGGCCCGCGCCTGCGCCGCGGCAGCCGCGGCCGCCGGCCGGCTCGCCGAGCTCTGCCGTGCCCTCGGCCTGAGCGCCGACACCCACATCGCCGCCGGCTAGTACGATCGGGCGGCCTCACGGGACCGCCAGCTCATGGCAATTCCGGCTGACCACTGACCACTCACCACTGACCACGTCTTTCCTCCCCGGTAATGGCGTGGCGCTAGAATGCGTTCATGGCCAATCCCGAGCACCTTCGTCTGCTGTCGTCACCCGATTGGCAGCGGTGGCGAGCCGATAATCCCAGGATCGCTCCGGACCTCACGGACGCCGACCTCGCCGGCGCCGACCTGCACGGGAAGGACCTGTCTCGGGCCGTGCTCACCCGGGGCAACCTGCGCGGCGCCAACCTGTCGGGCGCCAACCTCACGGGCGCGAAGGTCACCGGGGCACAGATGGGCGATGCGGTGCTCGACGGCGCGACCTGTGTCGGCGTTCATTTCGATCTCCTCGAGCTGCGCGGGTGCACCTTTCGGGGCGCGATCTTCAACGACGCGTCGTTCCGCGGCAGCGACATGCTGAAGTGCGAACTCCAGGGCGCGAAGATGCCGCAAGTCAACCTCGAGGGTGCGATGCTCGAGGGCGCCAACATGTCCGGCGTCGACCTCACCGGCGCCACCCTGCGGGGCGCGCGCCTCCTCGGCGCCAAGCTCACCGCCGCCAAGCTGAGCGGGGCGGTGATCGAGAACGTCGATTTCACCGGCAACGACCTCGCGGGCGCGGACCTCGACGGCGTCTATGGCCTTCGCTGCCAGCTCAGCGGGGCGAACCTGGCCGGCGCTACGCTGCGCAAGGCGAACCTGCGAGAGTCCGACCTGCTGCGCGCCAACCTGGCCGGTGCCGACCTGGAGAGCGCCGAGCTGGGCCATTGCATCCTGGTCGGCGCCAACCTGGAGAACGCGAGGCTGGTCAACTGCGACGCCCAGGCCGCCGACCTGCGCGAGGCGAACATCGTCAACACCGTCATGGATGGTGTGCAGCTCGCGGGCGCGCAGCTTGCCGGGCTGGACTTCCGCCAGCCCAAGCTGGGGCGCGTGTCGATGGTGCGCGCCAACCTCACCGGCGCCGTCTTCGCCAAGCTGCCGCTGCGCAACTGGCGGCTCGAGCAGACCCGGCTCGACGGCGCCGACCTGCGCGACACCGATCTCGAGAACGCCAACCTCGAGGGGGCGAAGGCATCCGGCGTGCTGCTGCGCGGCGCCCGTCTCCGCCAGGCCAACCTGGCGCAGAGCGCGCTCACCAACAGCGACCTGTCGGGATGCGACCTGATCCTGGCAAACCTTCAGGAGGCCGACTTCACCGGCAGCGACTTGCGGTTCGCCAAGCTCGTCGGGGCGAACTGCGACGGCGCCTGCTTTCGCTGGGCCGACCTGCGCAACGCCGACCTCAAAAAGGCGTCGCTGCGCGGCGCCCGCTTCCTTCACGCCCGCATCGGCAAGGCCAAGCTGCCGATCGCGAAGCTCTACTGGAAGGTGTGGGCGGCGTTGGCCACGCTGTGGGAGGCAAAGCAGCGCAAGCAGCAGGAGCTGCGCCAGCGCGAGGAGCAGCGGCGCATCCGGGACACCGTGAAGCTCGTCCGCGAGATGGACGAGAAGGACCCGCGGCTGCGCCGCCGCGGCTCGCCTCGTCAGACGTGAGCTGGCCCGGGTAATTCCCGAGGGTTCTGCTGCGAGCGGCCAGGCAGAGTGCCGCTCAGCTCCCCGACGACGTGGGATCAGGTTGCGTCTCCAGGGTGATCGACTCGACCGTGACGAACTCGAGATCGAGGGCCCGCCGCCGCATCTCGAGCACGCCGGGAAGGGCCCCGACGAGCCGGCCGGAGGCGCGGTACGTGAACGAGTGCTCCGGCGCGTAGAGCGCAGCGCCGCTGGCATCGGGCTCGCGCTTCTCGGTGTCCGAGAACCGCTCGACCGTCACCCCGGGGGGGAGCGACTCGCGCAGGGCGCTCCTCACCTGCACAGCCAGCTCCTCGGAGAACACCTCGGCGGAGAACGGCATCATCGCGGACAGCACCGTGGCCAGGCTCTCGACGCGCAGGTCGGCGTCGCCACCCCGTTTCCGAAGGGCGGCAGCGACCGGTATCGCCGCACTTTCGGGTGCCAGCAGGATATAGTGGGAACCGGCGGCGAAAAGGTCGTGAACCCGTTCCGACAGGGACGCCGCTCCGACCCCGAGATCGTGACCGAAGAGCACCGGCCCCCGCATCTGGCGGCCGGCCAAGAAGCCGGCCACGAAGGCGCGTAAGGCCTTCTCGGCGCCGACGACCGTGATCACGTGCCAGACGCTCACCCTTTCACCTCCTTTAGAAGAACACCCAGGTCACCAGCAGGAACACCGGGATCAGGAACGGCAGTGAGTAGCGGAAGATGTAACCGAAGAACGACGGCATCGCGACCCCGGCCTCCTCGGCTATCGACTTGACCATGAAGTTCGGCGCGTTACCGATGTAGGTGTTGGCGCCCATGAACACCGCGCCGGTGGCGATCGCCTGGAGGTAACTGTGATTCTCCGTAATGAGCCGGAGTATCGCCTCGCGTTCCGGGACGCCTCCGTAGAAGCGGCCGAGCGCCGTGGACAGGAACGTCAGGTAGGTGGGTGCGTTGTCGAGGAACGACGAGAGGCCGCCGCTGGCCCAGAAGAAATGGGCCGGGGTCGCCACCGCGCCGATGATCGGCGCCATGGCGCCGTGCTCGCCGGCGCGCAGCATCGCCAAGGCGGGGACGATGGTCGTGAAGATACCCGCGAAGAGGATCGCCACCTCCTTGATCGGCGCCCACGAGTACTCGTTCTCCCGGCGCAGTCGGGCCGGCGTGGTCAGCCACGAGGCGGCGAGCATGGCGAGGAGAAAGCCATCGCGGACGAGGTTCTGCGTCTGTTGGTGAACGCCGAGAAGCGATACCTCGCCGGGGCGCCAGACTCCGGAGACGACAACGGCGAACAAGACGCCGCCGAGAAAGAAGAGGTTGTGCCATCCCTCGATCCGGATCGGCTCGCCGGGAGCGGGGGCTCGCCGGCGCAGGAGGGGATCCTCCCGCCGCCAGTGGTACGTGTCGAGCGTCAGGTAGAGGGCGAGGACGAGCGCCGACACGAACAGGCACTCGCGCCACATCGTGAACGTCCAGAAGAACGGCACACCGTGCAGGAATCCGAGGAATAGCGGCGGGTCGCCGAGCGGCGTCAAGGCGCCGCCGATGTTGGCTACGAGGAAGATGAAGAAGACGACGGTATGGGCCTTGTGGCGGCGCTCGCGGTTGGCGCGCAGCAGTGGCCGGATGAGCACGATTGCCGCCCCGGTGGTGCCGATCCACGATGCGAGCGCCGTGCCGATGACCATTATCGCGGCGTTGATCCCGGGCGAGCCGCGCAGCGACCCGCGGACGAAGATGCCGCCGCCGATTGTAAACAGCGTCGCCAGCAAAATGATGAAGGGAACGTAGTCGACGACCGCCAGGTGCAGCACCTCATGGAGCGCTACCTCGCGGTATGCGGCCAGGAACGGAGCGAGGAACGCAAGCGCCCATGCCGCAGAGACCTTGGGGTAGTGGCGGTGCCAGAAGTGCGGCGCGAGGAGGGGAAACAACGCGATCGAGAGAAGAATCCCGACGAACGGGAGGGCGCTCCAGGCGGGCAGAACGGCGCCGAGGTCCGACGCCGACGCGGCGCTCGATGCGAGCGCGGACGTCGACGCCAGCAGCGACAAGGCCAAAAGCAGGAACGACCGCCGAAACGCCATTACTTCCTCCGCGAACCGGTGGACCGGCAAGCGCCGGGGAGCCTAGCATATCGATCCGCCGCAGCGGCGCCGTGTCGGCGCTTGCAACGGCTCGCCCGTCGGGGCAGGATGGTGATGGAACCGGAGGGCGACATGATTCCTGTCCTCGACAACGTCGGAATGCGCGAGGCCGACCGAATCACGATCCAGGACCTCGGGGTGCCGGGTCTTGTCCTGATGGAGATGGCGGCCGGCGCAGTGACCGAGGTGATCACCGAGCGCTTCGCCCACCACGGTCGCATCGCGATCCTCTGCGGGCCGGGCAACAATGGCGGGGACGGGCTGGCCTGCGCTCGCCAGCTTCACTGCCGCCGCCTTGACCTCGAGGTCGCCCTGCTGGTCGAGTCCGGGAGCCTCAAGGGCGAAGCCTTGCGCCAGCTCGAGCTTGCCCATGCGTTCGGGGTGCCGGTGCGCATTTGCGGCAGCAACCTCGCCGCGCTCGATCTGGTGCTTGGTGGCGCCGGTGTGATCGTCGACGCGCTGTTCGGCACCGGTCTCGAACGACCTCTCGACGGGTACTGGGCCGAGGTGGTGCGCCGGATCAACGGCCGCGCCGTTCCCGTCGTTGCCGTCGACATCCCCTCCGGGTTGTCCGGATCGTCGTCGTCGCTGCAAGGGGAGGCGGTCGAAGCCACGGTCTCGGTCACCTTCGGAGCGCCGAAGGTGGCGCACGTCCTGCCCCCGGCCTGCTGGCACTGCGGCGAAGTTGCGGTCGGCGAGATCGGCATCCCGCCCTGGGTGCTCGACGCGCAGAGCACTCTGGCGATGCTCGAGGCCGAGGACGTCGCGGGGTGGCTGCCGCGACGGGTGGTCGACGCCCACAAGGGACACTTCGGCCATCTGCTGGTCGTGGCCGGGAGGGTCGGACGCGCCGGTGCGGCGTTGCTGGCCGCCCGCGCGGGGGTGCTGGTGGGCTCGGGGCTGGTCACGGTGGCCACCGCTTCCGGTGCGGTCGCCCCGATCCAGGCCGCCGTCCCCGAGGCAATGGTTGACCCGCTGCCGCAGGGCGAGGACGGCTCGGTTTCGGGTGAGGGCCTGCTGCCGCTGCTCGAAAAGGCCACGGCCGTCGCGTTCGGACCCGGGTTGGGGATCGGTGACGGACCGCGAAAGCTGCTCCATGACTTGCTCGACACGTGGAAGGGGCCGCTGCTGCTCGATGCCGACGCCCTCACGTTGCTGGCGGGACGGCTCGAGGTGCTGGCTGGACGGGAGGCGCCGACAGTGCTGACCCCACACCCCGGAGAGCTCGCGCGCCTGCTCGGGACGACCACCGCTGCGGTCACGGCCGACCGACTGGCCAGCGCCCGGCAGGCAGCGCGGCGCGGCGGGGTCACGGTGCTCGCCAAGGGCGCGCGGACCATCGTTGCCGAGCCAGACGGGCGCGCTCTAGTCAACCCGACAGGCAGCCCCGGCCTCGCCTCGGGCGGCACCGGCGACGTGCTTACCGGGGCGATCGGCGGCTTGCTCGCACAGGGGCTGGCGGCGCTCGAGGCGGCTGCGACGGGAGCCTATCTCCACGGGCGCGCAGCGGAGCTGGCCGGCGACCAGCACCCGGGAGCGGTGCCGGCGAGCGTCGTCGCATCGTTCCTGCCGCTCGCCGAGCGGGAGCTGCGAGAGATCGAGTGAACGGCGAGCTCCCCGGAACCGTCGCTCTCGCAGACGAGAACGCCACGCTCGAGCTTGGCCGGCGACTGGCGGCAAAGCTGCTCCCGGGTGACCTCATCCTGCTCGAGGGTCCGCTCGGGGCGGGGAAGACGACGCTCGTGCGCGGGCTGGTGGCTGCGCTCGGCGGCGACCCCGCAGAGGTGTGCTCGCCGACCTTCGTGCTGCTCGCGTCGTACGGCGTCAACGGTGCGCCGATCGAGCGGGTGCACCACGCCGACCTGTACCGGCTGCGCGGGATGGCGGCGGCGCCGCTCGACGAGGTGGGCCTTGGCGACGCGCTCGCGGACGGCGCCGCCGTCACCGCAATCGAGTGGCCCGAGAGCTGGCCATGGCTCGGCGAACTCGCCGGACGCGTCCTGCGTGTCCGCCTCGCCGTCGCCGTCGCCGGCGACGCCCGCGAGGCATCATTCACCTGGGAGTGACGCGGCCCGAACCTCCTATCGCTTGAAGAACCCGGAGGCTGGCTTCTCGGCTGGCGTCTTGCCCTGGGAGAGGAGCTGCTGGTTGAGCTCGCGAATGCGGTCGTTGAGCTTCTCGATGCGGGCGTTGTGCTCCTGGAGGAGGCGCTCCTTCTCCGCGCGCATTGCCTCGGCCTGGTTGCGCAGCTCGCCGGTCGCCACGGTGGCGGACGACGAATCCTGCCGCAGGTTCGCGAGCTCGCCCTCGAGCTGGGCGATGAGCTCCTCCTTCTCGCCAAGCCGGGTTTTCCAGCGCTCCTCCTGCTCCTCGTAGAGGTGCTTGATTTCCATCAACTCGGTGATCTGAGCGAAGTCGGCGGGTGACGGTGACATGGCTCCCTCCCGCTGCGCATCCTCGATTTTGGGGAACAGCTTGCGCAGTTGCAGCGACAGGTCCTCCGGATCGAGGGACTTCTCCATTGCGGTCTCGTACGAGACGATGCCGTTGGCGATGAGAGCGATCAGGCTCTGGTTCATCGTCTGCATCCGGTAGTACGAGACTGAGGTGGCGATCTCGTCGTGGATCTCCTTGATCTGGCGCTTCTCGATCTGCTTCGAGATCTTCGGAGAGTTGACCAGAACCTCGATCGCCGGCGCCAGTCCCGAGTTGTCGGCCCGCGGGATGAGCTGCATCGACACGACAGCGCGCAGCACCTGGGAAAGTTGCGAGCGGACCTGGTCCTGTTGGTCGGGCGGGAAGGCGTCGATGATGCGGTCGATCGTCTGCGACGCGCTGTTGGTGTGCAGCGTTGAGAACACCAGGTGGCCGGTCTCGGCGGCGGTGATCACGGTACTGATCGTCTCAGGGTCGCGCATCTCGCCGACCATGATGACGTCGGGGTCCTGGCGCATAGTGTTGCGCAGCGCCTCGCGGAACGAAGGCGTGTCGGTGCCGACCTCACGCTGCGAGACCGTTGCCATGTGGTCCGTGAACAGGAACTCGATGGGGTCCTCGATGGTAACGATGTGGATGGGGTGGCTGCGGGCAATGTCCTGGATCAACGCGGCGAGGGTCGTCGATTTGCCGGAGCCGGTCGGGCCGGTTACGAGCACGAGGCCGGCCGGAAGATGGGCGAACGAGGAGACGACATCCGGAAGGTTGAGGTCCTCGTAGTTCTTGATCTCGAACGGCACGCGGCGAAACACGGCCGCGATCGACCCGCGTTGCTGGAACAGATTGCAGCGGAAGCGCGCCACCCCGGCGAGACCGTAACCGAGGTCGATCGACTGTCGCTCGTCGAACTTCTTCCGCTGGGTCTCCGACAGCAGCGGCAGGACCATCTCCTCGACCTCTTGGGGCTTGAGCGGCACCGACTTGATCGGCATGAGCCGACCCTGCAGCCGCAGGAGCGGGGGACGCCCCGGCTTCAAGTGGAGGTCGGACGCACCCTTCTTGGTGATGAACCGCAACAGATCATCAAGACTGACCGGACCTTCCACGTCCTGCAATCTAGCATCGGCGGCGCTGGGGGGTCAACGAGACCGGCGCGAACGCAAGAACGCGAGCGCCTCCGGGCGGCTGCGCGCCTCGCCGCGGGCCTGCGCCAGTCGCAAGGCGCTGACGGCCTCGGCGCGCCTTGCGTCCGGAGGCAATCGCAGAACCGATGCGATCTCCTCGCCGGAAAGCAGCGGCGGCCGGTGGTCGAAACGGTGCAGCCAGCGCAGCAGCCGCCGGGCGGCTGCGCTGAGGTCTGCGCCCTCCGCCGCGGTCCGGGCGACCGCCCAGGACAGCGCCGGCGGGAGGAGGCTGGCCGCCTCCACGGCGAGCGCCCGCTCGGCTTGTCGGTCGCTGCCCAGCACGTTACGGAAACACTCCCCGGCCTCGACTGCGGCGGCGATGCGACGCGCTGCGCTCTGCCCGAGCCCGACACGAAGCAGCGGTGCCACGGCATCGGCGACGGCCCAGCCCGCCGGAAAGCCGGCCGCCGGTGCCGCGATCACCGCCATCGCGACCTCGGCGGCGCCCGCAGCCAGCCGGCCGGACCGGCCGCCGGCCATGCCGGCGAGCGACCGGGCGATCACGGCGAGCGACGTGGCGTGAGCGAAGCTCTGCCATGCCGGCACGAGAGGCGTCAGAAGGCCCAGGCGGGCCGTGGCCAGTAACGCGCGATCGGCCGCGGGCCCGGCAAGCAGTTGTTTGAGCTCGTCGAGGATCCGTTCCTTTGCGATCCGACCGAGACCACCCGCCGCGGCGGACAGAAGCCCCTCGGTCTCGGCCGTCAGCTTGAGCTGTGGGCGGGTGGCGAGCAGCCGGACGCCGCGCAGCACCCGCAGAGGGTCGTCCGCGAGGTTCTCCGGGCGGACGACACGAATCCGTCCTGCCGACAGGTCTTCGACTCCGCCCACGAGGTCGATCAGTGGTCCGCGCGGCAGCCGCCAGAGCAACGCGTTCACCGTGAAGTCGCGTCGCAGGATGTCGTCGCGGAGCGGTCCCTCCGCTTGCCAAAGGTCGATCTGAAGCCGGCCGGCGGTCACCCGATGCGTGGCGACGGGTGGTCTGCCCAGGATGAAGTGGGTGCCGCTGAAAGCGCTCGCCAGCGCCTCGGCGCACGCGGCGACGTCGGCACGGACCACGAGGTCCAGGTCGTGAGTGGGCAGCCCCAGGAACCGGTCGCGCAGCGAGCCTCCGGTGAGAAACACGTCCGGGTCGGCGCACGCCGACGACACTCGTCGCAGCAGCGGCGAGGCTCTGAGCCGGTGCATCGCGGCTGTCTGGTCCACGGTCCGAGCAGTATCTCCGCCACGAGTGTACAGAGGCGGCAATGGAGAATGAAGAAGGGCCGCGGGGGCCGGAAGAGAGAGTCCGTCGACGCCGATGGCCATGCTACGATCACCCGCGGCCATGGCGGAGGACGTCGGCGAGATTCGAGCGTTAAAGGGCATCGTGGCGACGCCCGCCGCGGGCGCCACTCCGGACGCGCGGTGATCGCCGGCCTGCTCCTTGCCGCCGCCGCGACGAGCGGGCTCGGCATCACGCTGACCCTCTCACCTACGGAGCGGCTCGAGTGGCGGCGCGGCGACAGCCCCGTGCTTCTCGTTCTCCCGCGGTCCGGGGAGGGGTGGCGGCAGCTAGCTGCCAGGGTCACAGGGTCGGTCGGCCAGGACGACGACCTGCGCGAGGAGAACCCGGGCGTGAGGGTGCCGCTCCGCGATGTGCGGGTGCGGGTTCCCTGGGAGCTGCTCGCTCCGGGGCTGCGGGTCGCAGTTCTGAAGGCGCTCTTTCCCCTCGACCGGCGGATCGACGAAGGCTGGGAGCACGTCGTCGGTGCTCCGTGGGGCGGCGAGCCGGAGAATTGGTGGGAGATGGCGCAGCTCCTGTGCGGGGAGGGGAGCGTCTATCACGTCCTGCGGGGCGCCAACGCCGGCATTCCGCTGTTTCCCCAGCGCGGCGACCACGTCATTGTCCCGGCCCGACTGCTGATCGCCGAGCTGCGCCGCCTCCCGCCGATCGCCGGAGGCCCGTCTCGCGCAGCGGCGCGCACGGCCGCTTTGACTCCAGTGCCGACCGCCGTGCCGACGCCGGCTTCCCTCAAGGCGGCAGGACGAGGAGTCGCTCTCCCAACCCCGAGGCCCGGACCTCTCGAGTACCACGACGACGTGGCCATCTACCGACTGCGTCCGGGCGAGGCGCTCTACTCGGCGGTGGTCATGCGGTTCACGGGGCAACTCCACGGCGCCGAGGTGAACACCACCGCCACCGAGATCGCCAGGCGGAGCGGCATCGACGTTGTGACCTCGATCCCGGTCGGCTTCCCGGTCAAGATCCCGTACGACCTGCTGCTGCCTGAGTACCTGCCGCCGGATGACCCGCGGCGGCAAGCCTGGGAGTCGAGTCGCGAGGAGCTGGCGGCGATCCGCCGCGCCATCCACGCCGCCAACCTCGACGGCATTCACGTGATTCTCGACGCCGGCCACGGCGGCGAGGACGCCGGCGCCATCGCGCACGGAGCCTGGGAGACTACGTACGTCTACGACGTCATGTCCCGGATCAAGCGGGTGCTCGAGCGCGAGACCAAGGCAACGGTGTGGGCCACGGTGCAGGACATGCAGCAGACCGGGGAGCCGCCCGAGATCGACGTGCTGCCGCAGTCGCGCCGGCAGCGGCTGCTCGTGCAGCCCGCCTACGATCTCTCCGACTCGGTGACCGGGGTGCAGCTCCGCTGGGTGCTCTCGAACGCGATTCTGACCCGCCTGAAGAAGCAGAAGGTGGACCCCGAGCGGGTCGCCTTCGTCTCGATCCACGCCGACTCGCTGCACCCGGCGGTCCGAGGCCTGATGATCTACGTGCCGTCACGCTCGCTGCGGCCGTCACGCGGGCTCTCACCGGCGCGAATCTGGGACTGTCGCGAGGCGGGGGAGGCCGGGACCCCGACGTTCCCGGCCAAGTTCCGCTCTCGCGCCGAGGCGCTCTCGCAGCAGCTCGGCGACACCGTGGTCGCGGCCGCTCGCCGCTACGGCGTTCCCGTGCATCCGTTCCAGCCGGTGCGCGACTCGGTCTTGCGCGGCGGGTCGCGGTGGGTGCCTGCGGTGCTCCGCTATAACCTGGTGCCGACGAGCGTGCTCATCGAGCTCTGTAACCTCAACAACGACGACGATCGTGCGCAACTCCTCACCTGGCGGTTCCGCGAGAAGCTGGCCCACGCCATCGCCGCCGGCCTCGCCGAGGGATTCTCGCGATGACGCGATGGCGCGCCGCCGCCGGTCTTGCCGTCGCGGTGCTGGCGGTGTCGTTCGGCGCGCCGCTCGCGCGGCTGGCACATGCCGCTCCGCTGGCCGTCGCAGCGTGGCGGATGACGATCGCCGCCGCCATCATCGTCCCCTTCGCGCTGCTGCGCGGCGGTCTGCTGCCGCCGGCCGGCCAGCGCCGCGCGGCCGCGCTTTCGGGCGTGCTCCTCGGCCTGCATTTCGGCCTGTGGATCCCGTCGTTGTGGCTGACATCGGTCAGCGCCTCGGTCGTGCTGGTCGAGACGGCGCCGCTCTGGGTTCTGCTGGCGTCGCCCCGTTTCCTCGGCGTACCGATCCGGACGCGCAACCTCGGGAGCTTCGCTCTGGCGATCGTCGGCGTGGCGCTCATCGCTCACGGCGACCTGCAGGTATCGGCGCGGGCACTACTCGGCGACGCGCTTGCGCTCGGCGGGGCCGTCGCCTGTGCCGGCTACCTGATCGTCGGCAAGCGGTTGCGCGGCCAGATGCCGCTCGACCGCTACCTGGCGGTCGTCTACGGCGGCGCCGCACTGACGCTCGTCGCCGGCGTGGCGTTGCTGCGTGTTCCGGCGCTGCCGGCGGACGCGCCGTCGTGGTTATGCCTGCTCGGTCTGGCTGCGGTGCCGACGCTGACCGGCCACACCCTGATGAACTGGGCGCTCGCCCATCTCGAGGCGTACCGCGTCAACCTCGTGATGCTCCTCGAACCGGTGCTGGCCACGGCGTGGGCCTGGTTCTTTCTCGCCGAGCCGCCGCCGTTGCACGTCATCCCCGGCGCGGCGCTGGTGCTCGGGGCGCTCGCGCTGGAGTTCCTGCCCACGCGCCGCGCGGCGTAGAACGGCCGTGGGGCGGTGCAGGTTTGGTGCAGGGCGGGGTTTGGTGGTCCTGCGAATCGTGGAGGCCGCCGGTGCCAGGCGTTGCATATCGCGCGAACACGGCGGGGTGGTAGGCCGGTGTGGGCTCTGGAGGTTCTGCTTGGTCCGAAGCTCCCGGCGAAATGCAACTCCTGGCACACGCGCGCCGCGCTGGGCGCGGCGCGGCGTTTGCTATGGGCGCGGCGTCGCGCTCAGGCGCGCCATCGCGGGGACTGCCTTCGCTCGCGGCGCTGCTGGCGCGGTGGTGCGCTCAGGCGCGCCGGCGTTCTTGCTGCTTCTTTGGAGGTGCCTGCCCGAGTGTGGTGCGGGCATCTTGCCCGCACTTTTCGGAGGCTGGTGGGGAGGTGGTGCAGGCTTGGTGCAGGGCGGGGCTTGGTGGTGCTGCGAATCGTCGAGGTCGCCGGTGCCAGGCGTTTCATTTCGCGCGAACACGGCGGGAGGGTGGGGAGGCGCTGCGAGCTTGGTGCCGGGCGGGGCTTGGTGGTGCTGCGAATCGTCGAGGTCGCCGGTGCCAGGCGTTTCATTTCGCGCGAACACGGCGGGTTGGTAGGCCCGGGCAGCTTGTGTTGCTCTGCCCTGGGCCGAGGGTGGCGGCGAAATGCAACTCCTGGCACACGCGCGCCGCTCGGGGAGCGGCGCGGCTCGTCCGGAGCGTCACGGCGCTGCGCTCATCGCGCGCCATCGGCTGATCTGCCATCGCTCGCCGTGCTGCAGGCGCGGTGAAGCTCGTTTGGAGCGGCGCGGCTCGGCACGAGGGACCAATCATCTGTGTTAGCATCGGTTCTCGATGACAACAGGCCGCAGAGCGCGAGGAGGGTGCATGGCGCGCGTCCAAGTGCTTGACTCTCGAGGAGTTGGTCGCGTCCTCGAACGAATGGCGGCGGAGATCGTCGAGCGGGCGGGGGACGAGAAGCTGCTCTATCTCGTTGGGATACAAACGCGCGGCGTGCCGCTCGCCAAGCGGCTCGCGGGCCTGATCTCGGCCCGGACCGGGCACCAGGCGCCCGTCGGCGCGCTCGACATCACGCTGTACCGCGACGACGTCGGCCCGTGGCGCGCGGCGCACCAGCAGCCGGTGCTTCGCTCGACGCAACTGCCGGTGGCCGTCGATGGCCGCATCGTTTGTCTGGTCGACGACGTGCTCTACACCGGGCGGACGATCCGGGCAGCGCTCGATACCCTGATGGACTACGGACGGCCGCGCGCGATCCGGCTGGCCGTGCTGATCGACCGCGGTCACCGCGAGCTGCCGATCGCCGCGGACTTCGTCGGGCGCACGGTGCCGACCGCGGCCCGCGAGGACGTCCAGGTGCTCCTCCGCGAGACCGACGTTGACGAGGGCGTCTGGCTGGCCAGCGAGGAGGTGGCGGGATGAGCGTCCAGCGGGCAACAAAGCTGCGCAGCAAGGACCTCGTCGGCATCGACCCGCTCTCGCCGGCGGAGATCCAGCTCATCCTCGACACCTCGGTGGAGATGCAGGAGGTCGCGCAGCGCCCGATCAAGAAAGTCCCGGCGCTGCGCGGCAAGACCGTCGTCAACTTCTTCATGGAAGCGTCGACGCGAACCCGGTTCTCGTTCGAGGTCGCGGAGAAGCGGCTCTCGGCGGACTCGCTGAACTTCACCGCAAGCGCCTCGTCGGTGAGCAAGGGCGAGTCGCTGATCGACACCGCCCGCAACCTCGAGGCGATGCAGCCGGACTTCCTGGTGATCCGCCACTCGTACGCGGGCGCGCCGCACCAGCTCGCGAAGGTCCTCAAGGCCTCGGTAATCAACGCCGGCGACGGCGCCCACGAGCACCCGACCCAGGCGCTGCTCGACGCGCTGACGATCCGGCAGCGCCGCGGCACGCTCGAGGGTCAGGTGGTGGCCATCGTCGGTGACCTCGAGCACTCGCGCGTCGTCCGCTCCAACGTGATCCTGCTCTCGCGGATGGGCGCGACGGTGCGGGTTGCCGGTCCGCCCAGCCTGATTCCGGTGGGCATGGACAAGATGGGGTGCGAGGTGCACCGGCGCATGGAGGACGCGGTCGCCGGCGCCGACGTCGTGATGATGCTGCGCATCCAGCTCGAGCGCCAGGGGAGGATGAACTTCCCGACGGTGCGCGAGTACTACGACTTCTTTGCACTCACACCGGAGCGGCTCAAGCTTGCGAAGAAGGACTGCCTGGTCATGCACCCGGGGCCGATGAACCGGGGCGTGGAGATCGACTCGCGCGTCGCCGACGGGCCGCAGTCGGTGATCCTCGAGCAGGTCACCAACGGTGTCGCGGTTCGTATGGCGGTGCTCTACTTGCTGGCTGGAGGGTACGGTGAGCCGACTGCTGATTAAGCACGCGCGCGTTGTGGACCCCTCACAACGGCTCGACGCGGGGCTCGACATCCTGATCGTCGACGGCAAGATCGCCCGGCTGGCGGAGCGGATCAACGACGGCAAGGCCGAGGTGCTCGACGCCACCCGTCTGATCGCGGCGCCCGGCTTCATCGACTTGCACGTCCACCTGCGCGAGCCCGGGTACGAGTACAAGGAGACCATCGCCTCGGGGTCCGCGGCGGCGGTCGCCGGCGGGTTCACCGCAGTGTGCTGCATGCCCAACACGCAGCCGGTCAACGACAGCGCCGCGGTGACCGAGTTCATCCGCTCGCGCGCTCGCGAGGCCGACCTCTGCCGCGTCTACCCGGTCGGCGCGGTGTCCAAGGGGCTCGCCGGCGAGGAGCTGGCGGAGATGGGCGAGATGGTGCGCGCCGGCGCCGTGGCGTTCTCCGACGACGGCCGGCCGGTCGCCAACGCCTACCTGATGCGCCGGGCGCTCGAGTACTCTCAGCTCTTCGGCACGCCGGTGGTCAACCATTGCGAGGATCCGAACCTGGTCGCCAAGGGCGTCATGCACGAGGGCGTGGTCGCCACCCGCCTCGGCCTGCGCGGCATGCCGGCGGCCGCCGAGGACGTCATGGTAGCCCGCGACGTCATCCTCTCGGAGATGACCGGCGGGCGAGTGCACATCGCCCACATTTCGACCTCCGGCGCACTCGATCGCGTGCGCGAGGCGAAGGGAAAGGGGCTGCCGGTCACCTGCGAGGTAACGCCGCATCACCTGGCGCTCACCGACGAGGAGGTGTCGACGACCGGCTACGACACCAACACGAAGATGAACCCGCCGCTGCGCAGCGCCGACCATCTCGAGGCGCTGATCGGCGGCGTCGGCGACGGCACCGTCGACTGCCTGGCCACCGACCATGCGCCCCACCACGCCGACGAGAAGATGCAGGAGTTCGACCTGGCGCCGTTCGGCATCGTCGGCCTGGAGACGGCGCTGCCGGTCACCTACGATCTGCTGGTGCGGCGGCGCAAGCTGCCGCTGCGCCTGTTCGTCGCGCTCTGGTCGACCAATCCGGCACGGGTGTTCGGGCTGCCCGGGGGCACGCTCAAGCCCGGCAGTCCCGCGGACATCACGCTGCTCGACCCGGAGACGCGGTTGACGGTCGACCCGAGCCGGTTCCGCTCGCTCTCCCGCAACACCCCGTTCGGCGGCCAGAAGCTGCGCGGCTGGGCCGCCGCCACCATCGTCGGCGGCAGGGTTGTGTGGCGCCGTGAACGGACCGCCTAGCCGCCGCACGATTGTCGTCGACGACTCGCCGCTGCAGTGCGCGGCGTGGCGAAAGATGCTCGAGCGCCGCTACGGCGAACGGGTGTCGGTCGAGACCTACAGCGACCCGCACGCGGCCGTCGCGGCGCTCCGCCCGGACGTCCACCTCATGCTCCTCGACTGGGAGATGCCTGATCTCGACGGCCAGGCGGTGCTCGCGGAGGCGCGCTCCCGCGGCGTCGACCTCAAGCGCGTGATCATCACCTCCGGCCACCCCGCCGACAAGCTTCACGAGGCGTTCGACCGCTCCGGTTGCCTCGCCGTCATCGAGAAGACCGAGCCCGAGCAGCAGGCCGCCTTCATGATGATCCTCGACTCGATCATGAAGCGGTAGTTGCTTCATCCCCCTGAAAGAGGTCCTGACCCTGGTTTGGCGGCCCTCACCCCAACCCTCTCCCGCACGCGGGAGAGGGAGCAGGAGCGAGCTTGCCTCCGGTTCGCTCGCTGCTTTCGCTTGCAGGGAAACGGGCCCCGGTCCTCTCGCCCCTCAGACTTGCAGGGCAGCGGGCCTCGGTTCCCTCGCCCCGCGAAGCGAGGAGAGGGCCACGGTGAGGGGTCTTGCAGGGTTTTGGGAACGGCTGCAATCGCGCTGGTGGTGCGGGCAAGATGCCCGACCACAGGATCAGCCTCGCTTCTTTGGTTTCTCGTGTAGTGCGGGCGTCCCGCCCGCGCGTCCTGGACGGCCCGGGGCCTACCTGGGTCTGCCGGGATCAGGCGGCAAACGGATCGACGACGGTCACGCCCTCGATCGTGACGCCGGTCTGGAGGTCCTCACTCAGGATCTGACCGCAACCGTAGATCTTCGCCGCCTGGACGATCAGCGAGTCCCACAGCGACAAGCGGTGCCGGCGGCTGGTCTCGACGGCCGCCACGACAAGCGCCGCGTCCGTCGCGACGACCGGGAGTCTGGCGAGTGCGTTCACGGCGCGCTCCGCGTCGGCTTCCGGTAGCGGCGAGGCGAGCTTACGGGTGACTGCTTCGTAGAACTCGGCGAGCACCTGGGTGGAGATCACCAGGCGTCTGTAATCCTCCGCGAGAATGCGCCAGGCGCGCTGCTGCTTGACTGGTGCCGAGGCGTCGAACGCGTAAACGAGCACGTTGGTGTCGACGAACGACCTATCGCTCATGGAGGTCGTCCCGCCGCCACCGCCGACCCTGAGGGCCGCTGCTGCTCGCGGCTCCGCGCGCGAGATCGAGCAGCTCGGCGACCGCCTGCTGAGCCTCCGGTGTGCCTGCGAACGCTTCGAGCTGCTCGCGCAGCAACGCATTCACCGAGGTTCCCTGCGACAGTGGCTTTCTTGGGTAGTGGTAGGGGTGCGCCGCAGGCTCATGACGATTGCCGGCGGGCCGCCAGGCATCGGTCGCGTGTGCTTGAAGGCTCATGCGGTCTGGTAAAGTGGCGTCATGGCGAGCCTCAGTATCGACCTGGGTCGCGGCGACTTGCGGCCGTACTTCCTGTGGGACGAAGAGACCACGACGGCCGAGCTCCGGGCGCATCTGAACAACTCCGCGTCGCCGGAGCGGCTTCGCCTCCTCGCCAAGATGCTCCGCGAGGCGCGCGACACCGATGTGTGGCACTTTGTCTCGCCTGGCGAAGTAGCCGAAGCGCTACCCACGATCGCCCGCTACCTCGGCCGGCGTCGGAAATTCTGGGAGTTTCTGATCTCGGGCTGGCGTGCCGATGAACTCCTCCAATAGGCTCACAGCGCTGCAGCGCGACATGCTGCGAGAAGTGTTCGGAATCGAGCGTGGGTTCTTCCTGACCGGCGGTGCAGCGCTCGTAGGGTTCTATCTCGGGCATCGCGTCACCGACGACCTCGATCTGTTCACCGAGCAGTCAGAGGCGTTCGAGCGCGGGATGGCGGTCGTGCGGGCGGCCGCCGTCCGTCTGGGTGCTACGGTGGTCACGCGGCGCGACGAGCCGAGCTTTCGGCGCGTCGTCGTTGCTCGCGGCGAGGAGGCCGTTGTAGTCGACCTCGTCCTCGATCCGGTTCCTGCGGCGTACCCCGACAAGCTCGAGCGCGATGGGATCCGCCTCGACCCCCCCGCCGAGATCCTCGTGAACAAGCTCACCACGATCGTGTCCCGCGCGGAGCTTCGCGACCTCGTCGACATCATGCACCTGGAGCGCTCCGGTCTTCGGGTCGAGGATGCTCTACCCCACGCACTCGCCAAGGACGGTGGGTGCACACCGGCGACGCTGGCCTGGGTCCTCTCCGAGCTCCATCTCAGCGATGACGCCAAGGTCCCTGGGGGGGGCTCACCGGCGCAGGTGCGCGACTACGCGCAGGAGCTCATTCGCCGCCTGCGCCGCGCAGCGTTTCCCGTCGATCCCACGTCGCCATAGCGTCGCGTCGAAGTGTAGAATCCGCACAGGTTGTACATCGGTTCGCCGGTATGGACGAGGAGCCACGCACACAGAGCTGGGCGCCGGGACGGCACACGCCACCCGGGCCGCGCCTGCGCCCGGTGCCGCTGCCCGAACCGGGGACAGTCTTGGCCGAGCGCTTCGTCATCGAGGCCGTGCTCGGCAAGGGCGGCAGCGGTGTGGTCTACGTCGCCCGCGATCGGCGGCTCGGCCAGCGCGTCGCGATCAAGCTGCTGCACCCCGATCTCGTCAACGACAGCAGCCGCGAGCGGCTGCGCCGCGAGGTCCAGGCGGCGCGCCACGGCCACGCCAACGTCGTCACCGTCTACGACCTGCACGACGACGGCGGCCCCATGCCGTTCGTCAGCATGGAGCTGGTCGATGGCCAAAGTCTGGCGCATGTCCTGGCGCACGAGCGCCACCGCCTGGCCATCGAGGAGACGATCTCGATTGGACGGCAGATCGCCGCCGCTCTCGATCACGTGCACGGTCATGGCCTTGTGCATCGGGACCTGAAGCCGAGCAACATCCTGCTCACGCCCGCCGGTAGCGCGAAGCTCTGCGACCTCGGGCTCGTCCGTCAGCTCGAGCACGGCATGACGATGACCGCGAGCGCGGTCACGGTCGGTACGCCCGCCTACATGGCGCCCGAGCAGGGGACGAACCGGGAAGTCACGGCGAAGGCCGACGTCTACGCGCTCGGCCTGACGCTCTACGAGTGCCTCACCGGAAAGGTCCCGTTCGTGGGCGACACCGCCGTCGACACGCTCGTGCGACGCCAGAAGGCAAGGCCGCCCGCGTTGCGCCGCGACGACCCGTCCTGCCCGCGCTGGCTCGAGCGCCTGCTCGCCCGCATGCTCGAGCCGCGACCGGCCGACCGCCCGAGCGCGATCGCCGTCGCCCGGGCGCTGGAGACGCGCCGCGTTCGCCGCCGCATCTCCCGCCGCCTCGCCCTGCTCACTGCTGCCACAGTCGCGCTCTGTGCCGCCGGCATCGTCGGCTGGCGCGCCCTCACCGCGCGCGAGACCGTCCGCATCGAGGTCGCCGGCGCAGAGGTCCGCGGCGTCGGCGCCGGCGGCCAACCGACGTGGCGCGTCGCGCTGCAAGGACCGGCCGAGGAGCTGATCAGAGTCGACCTCGATGGAGACGGGACCCCCGAAGCCGTCGTCACCACGAGCCCTGGCCCCGCCGTCGGATCGAGCCAGCCGGCAGCCGGCGTGCCTCGACCCGCCGAGGTTGTCGCCGTGAGCACGCGAGGGCGGATGATCACGCGCCTCGTGCCGGCCGACGCCGTTGTGGCGCGCTGGTCCCACCCTTACGCTCCGACATTCGCGCTCAAGGCGAACGCGATCGACCTCGACGGCGACGGGGCCGCCGAGATACTCCTCAACGCCATGCACGAGACGTACTACCCGAACGCCCTCTTCGTCTACTGGCCCCGCTGGGACACCTGGGACTGGCTGCTGGACCACACCGGTCGCCTGTCCGCCTTCGGCGTCGTCGCCGACTCATCGCGTCCACGCCTCCAAGTCGCCGGGGTCAACAACCGCCTCGGCATGCTCCCGATCTACGGGGAGGTCGATATCGTGCCGCCACCCCAGCGCACGGTCAGCTCACTGGAGCCTCCTGGTGCCCTCCAATCGCCGCAGGATGGCTTCCTGTCGGGGACGGCCGCCATGTGGCGAGATTACGTTCTCTTGCCCGAGGCGACCCGATCGCCGTCGTACATCGAGCGCCGCGGTGAGAGCGTAGTGCTCGTCACGTCCGCGGGCGACGAGACCGTGCTCGACGGGAACGGCAACCTCGTGGGCGGACCCAATGCCGGCACGGCCCTCAGGGAGGTCCGGCTGGCTTTGCTGGCGGGGGTCGCGTCGCTGAGGAACCCAGCCAGCCCGATGGGCGCCGCCGAGGTGTCCGCGGCGGCCGCATCGCTGCGTGAGCGCGTTGCGCCGCTGCTCGCCGAGGCGCCCTATCGTGCCGTGCTCGACCTCGCCGAGGCGCGCGCCCGGGCGCGCGCCGGCGACCCCGCCGCGGCGCGCGACGTCCTGCGCGGCACCTGGGCGTTCGTGCGGCACGAAGAGGTCGGCTACCGCCTCGCGCACTTCGAGGCCGTCACCGGACGCCTGGCGGACGCCATCGCCACGCTTCGGGGCATCATCGCCAGCGCCCACAACTTTCGCGGTTTCTTCGACGCGCGCCACCTCCTCGTCCGCGTCGCGGTCGAGGCCAGTGACCGGCCAAAGCTCGAGGAGGCGCTAGACCTGGTCGGCCGGAGCGACAGCCCGACGTCCAGGAACGCCGACGTCGCTGCCGTCGTCCAGGCGAGGGCGCGGCTCTGGTGGAACGAGCCGTCCTCGGTCGACGAGCGCGTCCGCTCCAACGTGTACACGCCGGAAGGAGACGCCATCGCGAGCCTCGCGCGCTGGCGGCTCGGCCACTCGAGCCCGGGCGACATCGAGGCCATGCGCGCCTTGATCAAGTCAGCCCCGGACGCCGCCGCCGAGGCCAACCTCGCTCTCGCCGCCACGCAGCTCGCATCCGGCGCCCCGGTCGACGCCATCTCAACCCTGGACCGGCTTATCTTCACGCTCGCCCTCGACGCCCGCGAGGACTTCGCCGCCCGCCAGGCCCGCGACCTCGCGCAGGCGCTGCGCGCCAAGGCGCTCCTCGCCGCCGGCCGCTCCGCCGACGCTCACGGGGCCGCCGCCGAGCTGCTGCGCGGCCTCACGCCGCGGCTCCTGCCGGCGATCCTGTGCCACGAGGTGCTCGACTCGCGAGAACCCCCACGTGCCGAGACTTGACCTAGTCATTAGCTAAGTCTATCGTGGTGAGTGGGAGGGTTGATCCCGTGCTCGTCGTCAACATCCACGAGGCGAAGACCCACCTGTCGCGCCTGCTCGAGCGCGCCAGGCTGGGAGAGGAGGTCGTGATCGCCAAGGCGGGCCGGCCCATCGCGCGGCTCACGGCCATTGACCAGCCGGCCTGCGCCCGAACGCCGGGAAGCGCAAAAGGGCAATTCACCATGTCGCCGGATTTCGACGCTCCGCTCCCGGACGACCTCCTCGCGGAGTTCGAGCGATGAGCGGCCGCCGCCCCGGAGGACGAGGTCGTGTTGCCAGGTATCCGGCGCCCGGCAAGCTGCCTCGTGTGCGGGAGCGTGCGGCTGCGCGGGTTCTCCTCGACACCCATGCGTTCTTGTGGTGGGTCGGGGACGATCCGAGACTCTCAGACACTGCCCGACGCACCCTGATAGCGAGCGATAGCGAGCTCTTCCTGAGTACGGCGAGCGCATGGGAAATCGCGATCAAGGTGGGGCTCGGCAGACTCACGTTCAAGGTGGAGCTCGAGCGCTTCATCGCGGACCATCTGCAAGCAAACCGCATCACGCCCTTGCCGATCACGCTCGAGCACGCGCTGTACGTGCGCCACCTTCCGGACCATCATCGCGACCCGTTCGATCGCCTGCTCGTGGCGCAGAGCATTCTCGAGGACCTTCCAATCGTGACCGGGGACCGCACCTTGGCGAGGTACGACATCGAGGTGGTGTGGTGATGTACGCCGGCGCCCAGCTCCCTCTCCACGCTTGCGAGGAGAGGGCTAGTCCCTTCGTTCGCAGATCCTGCGCAGGTTGGCGACAAATCAGGGCCGTTGTGGTGCGGGCATCTTGCCCGCACTCTCCCCCCGGAGACGAGCGCGGGCGGGACGCTCGCACCACAAGACCCTGCCCGGAAGGAAGCAACCAGGAACCGCACAGGTGGTTCCGGCTTCGCTGGGTTTGGGTGAAAGGTCATGATGACTGATACGCATTTGACATCAAACATAGAGTAATGAGATGATCGCCGCGGAGGGTCGTGGCCATGCGTCCACCGGCGAAGCTGGAGCCATGGTTCACCGCAGACCAGTTGGTGGCGTGGGTGCAGGAAGCGCCCGATAAGGCAAGCTACCAGCGCCGGCTTGCGGTGTGGCTGACGCGCCTTGGGCCCTTTCCTGCTGCCCAGGTGGCGACGATGCTTGGCGTCTCCACACAAGCGGTCTGGAAGTGGGTCGCCGATTACAACCGCCAAGGGCCTGACGGCCTGGATCGTGAGGGGCGAGGCGGGAGGCGGTGGAGCCTGCTATCGGTGGACGAGGAGCAGGCTTTACTTGGTCGGTTCGCTGCCCGAGCTCGGACGGGTGACATCGTCTCGGCCAAGCAACTGCTGCCGGAGATCTGCACGGCGGTGGGCCGCGAGGTCTCGCTGGCCTACGTCTACAGGCTGCTGCATCGTCAGCAGTGGCGCAAGCTCACGCCACGACCACGTCACGTGAAGCAGGACCCGGCCGCGCAAGCAGCCTTCAAGCAAACCTCCCGGAAGCGCTCAGGCTGATCGCGGCACGGCTCCCTGCCGGTCCCCGACTCCGTTTGCTTTTCCAGGACGAAGGCCGCTTTGGCCGTATCCACGACGGCCGGCGCTGCTGGGGACCCCTGCCGTTGCGACCGGTGGTTGGCCAACAGATCGTTCGCGAGTATGTCTACGCCTTTGCCGCCGTGAGTTCCCTGGACGGCGCCATGGCCTCCCTCATTTTGCCGTGGGTCGACGCCTCGCTGATGACCCTCTTTCTTTCGCACACCGCAGCTCAGTTCCCCGACGAGCATTGTGTCGTCCTCATGAACCGAGCCGGCTGGCACGTCGCCAACGACCTTGTCGTGCCCGCCTCGATGACCGTGCTTCCTCTGCCGCCGTACAGCCCCGAGTGCAATCCCGTGGAACAGATCTGGAAGTACACCAGGACCAACGACATTCGCAATCGGACCTTCGACACGCTCGACGAGGTGATCACTGTCGTGAGCGATAGCCTCCATACTCTTCACGCCAACCCCGACCTTGTTCGATCCATGACCGCCTTCGATTGGATCGAAACTCCACGTTTGATGTAGAAGGCGTATCAGTGTGCGAGGCTGAGCCGGTCCGCGCGTCGGACATACCCGGTTGCGATGTCGGCTGGTGGTAAGGGGCTTTCCAGGCCGTCTCACAAATTGACAGTGCCGAGTGCTGTGCCGGTGAGGCAACCATCAGATCCTGGTGGACTTCTGGTCTAGCCCCGTCTCCAGAAACAGGTTGACTCGCCATGGCATGCGCCGTGCTTGACCTTGGCCATGCGCGAGACGGCGGTGGCGAAGCAGGTCTTGGCCCAGGCGACGCTCGAGCCGAGCCCTGTGCCCTCCCTCGGATCGTGGCCGGCGAGGGGGCCTCCCGTAGCAGGGGCTGCGATTGTGTGGATCGCACCGGCCCCGGTGGAGGCCGTCTGCGAACGGCCGAATCGCTCGGACCTCTCGGCCTGTCACCTTCCTGCATTCGGCCTCAAGGACTACCTGATCGCGCGAAGGAGGAAAACCATGAGTGAAGAAGCAAGGAGAAACGACATGCTACGCACTGGCCTTGCCGCCCTATTCGTTCTTTCCAGCTTCCTCGCTACAGCCGTCTCTGGGCTTGCCGCGACGATACCGGTCTGTAAGGGGAAGATCGTCTTCTCGTCGAACGAAAGAGGAAACGCCGAGCTGTTTCTCGTGGGCGAAGACGGAACGGGTAAGACCCAGCTCACCAGCATGCCCGCGACCATGAGATCTGGCCGAAGTTCTTTCCTGATGGTAGGAGCATCGCCTTCATGAGCTGCGTTCCATCCGCGTGTGCTGTCTGGGTAATGAATACCGACGGCACGAGCGCTCACCAGGTGCGGGAGTTGGGTGGTTATGCCTATCTCTACGACTGGAGCCCGAGCGGCTGGCTCTACTACGCGGCGGACTTCGATCACGCAGGGTGGGCCGATGACATGCGTCGGATCACGCCTGAGGGAGACGCAGAGGCCGTGCTTGTGTCAGGACCGACTGGGGGCGCGTCCGAGCGGTACGACGCCGCCAGAGTCGCTTACGTGCGGGGCTTGTGCTGCTGGGCACCCAGCGCCGAAACGAGAGTCATGGACTTCGACGGGGCGAACGACACCGTGATTCTCGCTCCTGACGGAAAGTCCGAGCAGTGGGTCTCGTACTCGCATTCCTCGGCCGAGTTTCTTTTCCACCAGGCCGACGGGGCGGCCGGCTACGGTTTTCCCTAC
>Ga0315273_10001872_pt1 | contig 24333 bp, 19 predicted proteins | sample YL17G02_0_MG_FD_205753 | JGI IMG/M metagenome (GOLD analysis project Ga0315273, IMG submission 205753) | Sediment microbial communities from Yellowstone Lake, YNP, Wyoming, USA - YL17G02_0 | ecosystem: Environmental > Aquatic > Freshwater > Lake > Sediment | place: USA: Wyoming | collected... | reverse complement strand
GCTCGCCAAGGACACCGATATCTACGCCTTCGCTCACGATCGGTTGATCTCCGTGACGCCACTGAGCCAGGACCTTACGTCTCGGACAGCGTTCGATGCCCTGGACTGCCTTTTGCGGCAGGATTCGGCGGTCCCGGGCTAGGCCAGGTCCGCGCATTGGGTCCCAGCCGGGCAAGGGTTGCCGGAACCAGCGGTGGCACGCTTGTCGTCTAACTACTGAGGCCGAAGCATGATTCAGACCGAAGGGCTATGCAAGCAATTCGGCGGCGATAGCCAAGGGGTCAAGGCCGTAGACGGCCTGGACTTGAAGGTTAACGAGGGCGAGGTGTTCGGCTTTTTGGGGCCGAACGGCGCAGGCAAGACCACCACAGTCCGCATGCTGGCCTGTCTGATCGGCCCGACCGGTGGCCGGGCCTGGGTGAGCGGACTGGAGGTGGGCAAGGAGAACACGCGTATTCGCGGCCAGATCGGCCTGCTCACCGAGGCCCCTGGCCTGTACGAGCGACTCAGCGCTCGGTACAATTTAGAGTTATTTGCAAGGCTGTACCAGGTGCGCGATGTGAACGGCCAGGTCGAAAAGTACTTGCGGTTGTTGGACCTCTGGGATCGCCGGGACGCTGAGGCCGGTTCCTTCAGCAAGGGGATGAAGCATAAGTTGGCTATCGCCCGGTCGCTCCTGCACGAACCGCCGGTGCTGTTTCTCGATGAGCCGACCAGCGGTCTCGACCCCGAATCGGCCAAGACCGTCCGGGATTTCATCGAGACGCTGCGCGGCCAGGGCCGGACGGTGTTTCTGTGCACGCACAATCTCGACGAGGCCGAGCGCCTCTGCGAGCGCATCGCAGTGTTTCGCCAGAAACTGATCGCCGTCGATACCCCGGACGCTCTGCGCCGCCGGCTCTTCGGGCGGCAGACCGTCGTTCAACTGGCGCCCTTCGATGACAACCACCAGGACGGCCCAGCGGCGTTCGATGCCCTGGCAGCGACCCTCCGTGCGCTGCCGGACGTGAAACACGTGGATCTGCTTCCCGGCGATCTAGGAGGCTGCCGGATAGTGATCAGCCTCCTAGATCCCGCGGCGCAGAACCCTGTCATCATCCAAACGATGGTGGAGCAGGGCGCCCAGATCCGGTTCGTCAGCGAAGTCAAGCACTCGCTCGAGGACGTGTACCTCAGTCTCATTCGCAATGGCGGCACACATCCGGAGGCCCACCCATGAATCAGATACGCACCATCATGGGCAAAGAGTGGTTCGAAATGATCCGCAACAAGATCGTCTTCTCCGTCATCATATTCGTGCCGCTGGTGATGACCGCCATACCCGTCTTGTTTCTCTTCGTCCTGAGCCGCGTTCCGCCCAGCCCCAAGGACCTTTCGGAGATAAGCCGGATGCTGGGCAACCCACTCTTCGCCGGCATGACACCGACTGAAGCCATGCAGTCGGCTATGTCGAGCAACTTCCTTGTGCTGTTCCTGATGATGCCGTTGATGGTGCCGGTAACCATAGCCTCCTACAGCATCGTGGGAGAGAAGATCACGCGCTCGCTCGAGCCTCTGCTTGCCACCCCGATTACCACAGCGCAACTGCTGTTCGGCAAAGGACTGGCAGCGGCCGTCCCGGGCGTCGTCATGACTTGGTTGAGCTATGGTGTGTTTCTGATCTTCGCCCGATTCCTGGTCAGCGACCGGGTTTTTGCGGTCTTCGCAAATCCGATGTGGCTGGTAGCGATGTTCGTACTCGCACCACTTCTGACCGTGCTGGCGGTGAACATCGGCATTATTGTCAGCAGCCGGACAACCGATCCCAGGGCCGCGGAACAACTGGGATCCCTGATCATTCTCCCCTTGATGATCCTTTTCATCGGGTCGTTGGCCGGCTTCATTATGATCAGCGGCCGGACCTTCTGGCTGGCGTCGGCAGGCGCAGCAGTTGCGGATGCAGCGCTGCTCTACATCGGAGTCGGGTTATTCCAGCGCGAGAAGATCCTGACGCAATGGAAGTAGACCTCTCCCCCACTGCTCAGATTTCGGTGAAGCCAATATGAGAACTCTACGGCGGGGTTATCTTTATCTTTTAGCTTCAGTCAGTCTGCTCGTGCTGCTGGCGGGCCTCTTACTCCTGCCCGCTCGGCTCGACGAACTGGCTGCCTCCGGAGTGCCGCTGCAGGCGATGCCAATTAGTCTTGCTACCGGCCCGGGCCGGCTCTGGGTCGGTGTGGCCCTGATAGCCTTTGCGGCCTGGATCCTCCACCACTTCCTGGCCAATGGGCTGGCGGCACGTTCGGCAGAGAACGGGGGGAAGGAGCGCGACTCGGCCTTGCGCAAGGCATCCCTCTATATCGGGCAGTTCGCCGCGATGGCGGTGGCACTCGTTGAGATCTCACGGGCCATTTACCGGCTGCTGGCATACCTCGGGGGCGGGTCCCCAGTGCCCGCGCCTGGCGCTCCGGTGCTGAGTGCCTTGCTTGCCCTGGGGTTTTGGGCCTGGCTCCGCTGGGTCACGATCCGGGACGGGGACTTTGGCCGGGAGCCCTCTCCGGCGGCAAGCTGGCGCCGAGCGTATTTCTATCTGATTTCCGGCGCCGGGCTCGCGCTCGCGTCCGTCGGCGTTGCCGCCGCGCTGCTGGATTTCCTACAGGTCGTCGCCCAGCCTATGACGAGTCTGTTAGCCCGTCTCGGGCCTTCGCCCGACCCCATTACCGCCGCAATTACCGCCTTGATCGTTGGCCTCCCGCTCAGCTTCCTATCATGGCGACAGATCCAGCGGATCGCGGAAGAGATGCCTGAAGACGAGCTCAACGCCCTGAGCCGCAAACTGCTGCTGCACGGCTGGCGGCTCTCGGGAGCAGTGGTCACTCTGATCGCTCTCGTCTACATCCTTCTCTTCGGCCTGCTCATCTTGCTCTTCCGGCCGTTGGAGGCGCAACGCATGATCGAGAGCGGCAACTTGCTCGTGCTGGCGTCCTGTCTGCCAGTAGCCTGTGTCGCCTGGCTCATGGCGAGCCAAACCCTGCGTGAAGACGCGGCGCTCGGTGGGGAGAATGCGGTCTCCGCATCGTTGCGCCGGTTCTCAGCGTACGTTCTGGCTGCGACGGGGTTGACCGCTCTCTGGATCGGCCTTACCGTCACGCTGCCGCTGATATTCCAGGCGCCTGCGACGGCGATCCTCATGCGGGGTCCTGGCCGAACGACCGCCACGGTGCAACTGCCGCTCGCAGCGGTTTTAGTGCTGATCGGCGCACCCGTCTGGTGGGGACATTGGCGCTCGCAGCAAGCCCGCGCGCGCCGCGCAGGACCCGGCGAGCGGGCCGAGCTTGTCTCCACGATTCGCAGGATCTACCTTATCGGCTTCGTGGCCGCGGCTGTCGCGGCCCTTGCGTTCAATACCACGATGATCATCAATCAGAGCGCGGCCGCGTCACTGGCCGGCCGCATTGGCGCTTCTAAGCCGGCAGCCGTGGCAGCTACGCTCGCGTTGATCTGGCTCACGGCGCACGCACTTGTCCTGCAGAGCGATATCCGGCGGGCCGCCAGCGCGCGGCTTGTCGAGGACGATGCGGATTCTGGGCTGGAAGAGGCCGGTCTCGTGGAAGACGGCGGCCGGGCGGGGTCGCGGCAGTTCCAGCGCGAGGAGCTGGCTGCAGCAGGTGTATTTGCAGCAACTGCGGCCGCGCAGGCCGCCCTGCGTGCCATCGTCGTAGTAGATGGCTGCGACGGGATCATCGGGGCCCAGATGCTGAGCGCGCTCCGGGAAGCTCTCCCCGGCGTTGCCTGTTGGCCGGTGAGCCTGAGCGCAGATGCCGAGTCGGCTATGACCGCCGCCCTGGATCTCGGAACGACGCCCGTGCTGCCGCCTAACCTGCTCGACCGGGTCATGTTGATCGCCGGCCCCGGGGACATCCTGGTACCGGGAGGAATGCGCGGCGAGGTCACTCCAGAACTTGCAGCCAGCATCGCGGCGAGCCCCGCTCGCAAGCTCCTCTTACCGCCGCGTGACGTCCAATTGCGCTGGGTGGCTGCCCCTCAGTGGCCGGTCGAACAATGGGTCGAGAATGCCGTATCCGAGGTGGTCGCGGGGTTCGAAGCAGAAGGCACGTGAAGCGAGCGCCGGACTTCCTCGGGCGCTGGATCGGTGAGCTCAAGACCGAGATCCATGCGCTTTGCCTGGCCTATCGGGATCCCCGCGTGCCATGGTACGGCAAGGTCCTCGCGGCAAGTGTAGTCGGATATGCCCTGAGTCCGATCGATCTGATACCCGACTTCGTTCCGCTGTTGGGCTACGTGGATGACCTCATCCTCGTCCCGTTGGGTATCGCCCTGGCGATCAAGACGATCCCGCCTGAGGTGATGGCGGAGTGCCGGGAGCGCGCACGCGTTTCTCAGGTCACGACGACCGGCCGGGTTGCAGCCGCGGTCATTGTCGCCATATGGGTTGGGGTGGCGGTACTCATGGCCGTCATCGTCCTTCGGCTGCTGCGCAAATAGGCCCGCGACACATCTGGCTTCGCTACCAGGTAGCCAGCGTGCAGTTACGCCAACCGTGCGAATCCGGGCCAGTAGTACATCGCTTCAATCCGAACAATTCGCCGGATTGCCCGCGGAAAAAAAACGACGCGCTGTCTCGCTTACAGAATGTGATATAATAGGCAGGCTGTGGCTGGCGCGATCGCGCCCGCGTTGATGGACCATCTGCCGCAACAGCCATAACCCATGGGAGAGCCGTATGCACATCCAGGACTTCCCTCGTCCCAAGAACGACAACCGGCGCGGCATCCACTGGTCACCTTCGGTGTCCCATCCAAAAGGTGCAGCCCTTGACTTCTGGATCAGTGAGCTGCAGGCGATGGGGATGAAATGGGTCAAGCTGCTCGACGATGGCTGTGGTTCTTCACTCGAGCTGTGCCAGCGTTTGCTCGCCATTGATGTGATGCCGATTGTTCGGCTCTACCGCTTGGAACCCAATCCCGGTCACATCGAAGCGCGTGAGCTAGAGACAGCGCGCGTGTTGATCTCAGCCGGAGTCCGCTACTTCGAAACCAATAATGAGCCTAATCTCCCGTCCGAATGGAAGAACAACCGGTTGCCGTCGAACTGGCTCGATGTGGCAATCGACAACTTCATCTACGATGCAGACCGCATCATCGAACTGGGAGGATTGCCCTCTCTGCCGGCGATGGGGTTGAGCGACCATGACAGGCCGTTAGCAGCTGTGGTCAATAGGGGCCGGGCCGACCTGTTTGAGAAAGGCGCCTGGATAGCGATTCACAACTACACCCAGAACCGTCCACTCGACTACCCCTACGATCCGGTCAACCAGGAGGGGGCGCCCGTAGCGCAGGAGGAATTCGAGCGGCTAGGGCCGTGGTGCTGGGATAATCGCACGAGGGAGGCGGTCAATCAATCGCGTAAGGCAGACAAGAAACCGGGTGCTGCCCGGGTCGATGAGGCTGGCTGTTTCCTGGCCTTCCAGCGGATAGACGAACAGGTTGCCCAGGCGCTCGGATTCCAGGTGCCCATGATCGCCACCGAGGGCGGGCCGGTTATCGGCGCGCGAGACGACCCGCGTTATCCCAGGCTCGATCCTCGATCCCACGCCGAGTGGGTCGTGGCAACCAATGAGTTCCTACAGGGAGGCCGTGAGATTCACGGCGCTCATTGCCCTCCGAACTACTTCGCGCTCTGCCACTGGCTGCTGGCAAACTACCGGCTTGGGTTCATGGCACCGGGCTGGGAAAGCCAGTCCTGGTACACCGACTGGTGGAGCACCGATTTCGGGCTGCAAGGGACGCTCCCCGTCGTTTCTGCCGTGAAGGCCATGCCCAGCGTGCCCTTGGAGCAGGGGTCTCAGGCTGCAGTTACGGGGCGGCTTGTGCGCGCCGACACCAGGGAACCCCTCCCCAATCTGAAGGTCAACCTACTCGCTGGCGAACGGGTGATCACTGGAACCACCAGTGCGGCGGACGGCACTTTCCGGTTGGAACGCGTGGCCACGGGCCTGTACGATATTGCGGTCGTCCCGTGGGGGACGGTGCGCCGCGGCGTCGAGGCGGCTATCGGACCTGCTCATTCCGTCAGCGTCGCGCTGGCAGGCGGACCGCAAGGGGGCAGCACCCTGACCGGCTCCATCACCGGCGCAAGTGGGCTGCCACTGGCCGGCGCTCATGTGACCCTATCGCGCGACGGTATGGTCGTCGGCGAGTGCGACGCAGCCGCAGATGGAACATTCCGCTTTGTGAGCTTGCCACTGGGAGTGTACACCGTCGCTCTCCGCACGATTACGGTTGCCGGGATCGCACTGGACGGCTGGGCGACCAGAACGCTGAAACTGACGTCAGGCGCCGCCCCGCAAGGACTTCGCTACACTGTCGTCAAGCAGCGGTCCCTTCCCCCCGATGAAGTCGCAGGTCGGCGGATAATCTGCGGGACTGTCACGGACGCAGCCGGGAAGCCCCTGAACGGCATCACGATCCGCATGTCGTGGGAGCTCACGGGTCCGGAGCCCGAGTTCCCCATCCTGGTCACGGGCAGCGACCCACACAAACCGGCCGGAACTTACGAATTCGTCAACACTGCCGGAGTTTTCAGTCTGAAGGTGCTGGCCGGCGATTGGCCGAGTGACGCCGCGGAAAAGTTGGATATGACGGCGGCGTCCGGTCGGTCGGGCCAACCGGCCGCCTACGAGGTCAACTTCCAGCTCCGGCCGCCACAACTCCTTGGTAAATTGGACGGCTCGGTGCCCGGTGGCACCCCGGGGACTGAGTGCAAGCTCTCAAGCACCACCGGCGCCATGACGGCGACCTTGGGATCCGACGGCAGTCTCGCGTTCTCCGACCTTGCTCCGGGTGACTACCGGCTGGAGATGGCGGGAATAGGCGTGATCTCCGACCACATCAGACTTGAGTCGGGCTCGCTGTTCAAGCTGGTATTTCCCCTGCGCAGCAGCATTAGGGGTACTTTGCTCGCGCCGCCTGCGGGGCTCATTGCCGTGCTCTACGCGCCCCAGGCTTGGGGCTGGACGCGCCAGACTCCGATCGCTACCGACGGTACCTTCTCATTCGGTGGATTGCCTCCCGGACGGTACCGGCTCCAGATCTCGGATCGGGTCCTCAGGGACCTGGTGCTCACCGGAGAGAATACGCTGCAACTGGTGACCATCGACCTCGCCCAAGGACGGCGTAGCACCGTGCGGGGTCGCGTGGCGAACAGGTCCGGCGAGCCGGAACCGGGCATATTGTTGACCGTGCGGCGAGACCGCCTGATGGTGGCCCAGGTAACTACGGGCGAAGATGGGTCATATCGCTTCGCGAATCTCCCGGCCGGGACTTACGCCCTGGAAGCCACAGGCATGGGCGAGGTCGCCACAGGAATCGCCGTGGACGGCCAACGCGAGCAGGTGCACGATGTTCTCTGGGGAACTGCGGGCCCGCGCGGAATGCTCGGAGGCCGTGTGCTATCCGCCGCCGGCATGCCTCAGCCTCGCTTGGTGGTGCGGCTGTTCCGCGACGGGGCCGAGACGGCCAGAACCCAGACCGACAACTCCGGGGCCTTTCGCTTTTGGGAAGTCCCCGGAGGCGTTTGTTCGCTGGCCGTGGGCGACGGAGCTCCGCTGGTCGCGGATATCCGGTTGGAGGACGAAGCCGCTCTGACCCGGGACATCATCCTGCCCGCTGGACCGCGACGGCTTTTGGCCCATTACCTGCTCTTCGGCACTCCCCCTTCCTCACCGCAAGTGCGCGTAGCGCTGTCGCTCGCCGTCCCTTACCTATGCCGCACAGGAGCAACTGGTGGTTTCAGTGTTGCCGAGGCCGCCCAGGCCTCAGAGGTGACAATCGTCGGCGACGCAGTACCTACCGCTGTCGAAGAGACTCTGCGCGCTGCGGGCTGCGATGTCAAGCGCCTGACCGGTGATGGATACGCACTGTCGGTAGCCTTCGACCAACTGATCGCCAAGACAGGAGAGGGATGAGGCGATGAACTTGTTCGAACAAGTCCAGAACTTCCTTGCGGGTGTCGCCACAAAGGGCGGCAACGGCGCCACGCCCACTCCCCCTCCGCCACAACCCGTCGCACCCTTTCCGGTAGCCAACGATGCGGTGGCGTATGGTGTGACGATTGAACCCGCCAGGGTGGCGCCCGACGCGTTGTATTGGCAAGCGGTCGAGGTGCACCATTGCACGCCTCAGGAGAACGGCGGCAATCACCACATTTACGTAGATATGCTCGATCCCGCCCCGGGCACCCAGACCAGCCCGTTCGGACAGCGAGTAGCCGGTGCCCGCGCACGGGTGTCCTGGGAAGGGGCCGATCAGACAATCACCCTGGATAAACCGTTGGGAGAGCCTGGGACAAGCTTCCCCATGTGGAAATGGCAGGTGTGCTCCCTGTTGGCGTTAGGAGTGCCGGGGCAGGAGCTACCCTCGGACCGCGTCGCCGGCCTGCATACGGGCCATCCCGACGAAGCACCCGGGAACGCCATGTTCCATCATTCTTTCCGAGTGGTATTCAGCCGGGTGCAGGCCCCCAAAGTGATCCATGCGGACAGCGTGATCTATGGCGTGGTTCACCATGCCGCGGGCCGCACAGCGCTCCTGATGCAGGGTAGCGAGACTCTCGCCCGGCAGGCCATCCTCGCGGACGAAGCATTCCGCTTCACGGGACTCATCGCTGGCAACTACTCGGTAGCCGTGGAAGGGAGCACGCTGCGCTCCGAAGCGAAGACCGTTGATGGGCAGAACGAGGTACAATTCGATCTGACCCTGGTGCTGGCAGACAGTGAGATCGCCGGCCGGGTTCGGGGCGGCGCGGGGCGGCGACTTACCTTGATGCGCGAGACCACCGAGGTCGACGCTCAGATAGTCGCCGGCGCAGACACCTATCGTTTCTCCGGTCTGCCGGCTGGGACGTACCGGGTGATTCTTGCCGGCACGCCCATCAGCTCTGCAGCGCTGGCGCTCGACGGCACGAACTCTCTCAGCGCGGACCTTGGGGCCCCCCCCCTGGACCGGCCGCTCTCGCACTACGTGCTGTTCGGAGCGGCAGAGTTGCCGGCCACACGAGTCAATCTTCTGCTTGCCCAGGAGTTCATCCTGACCTTCGGAGCCTCATTCGGCTTCAGTCCGCAGGAAGCGGCTGGTGCGAGCCTGGTGACAATCGTCGGCGACATTGCGGCTATCCCTCCCCAGGTCGATGCCGAGCTGGCAACCCACGGCGCCCTTGTGCAGCGGATTGCAGGGGATGCTCAGGCAGTGGCAGATGCGTTCGCAGCGCGCGTCGCGAGCGGACGGGCTCTAGGTTGACGCAGGGCATGCACGAGGGCGCCAGCGAGCCCGCCCAGCGCCATCGAGGCTCCCTAGTCGCCTGGCCCGCAGTGGTTGGCCTTGGCCTGGTGCTAGGGCTGGCTGGCTTATTCCGTTTCTGGCAGCTCAGAACGATCCCACCCGGCTTCCACTATGATGAAGCGTTCGAAGCGCTGGAGGCGTGGCGCGTCCTCACCCAGCCGGGCTATCACCCTATCTTCTTCCCGGGCAATTTCGGCGTAGAGCCCATGTTCATCTACCTGACGAGCGCCGCGTTCGGCCTGCTCGGCGCGTCGCCCACCGTCATGCGGGGTGTGGCAGCGCTGCTCGGCGTCCTAAACGTGGCAGCTCTATACGGCCTGGGAAGGGAGCTCGTGCGAGCAGACGACCGGATCCCCCGTGCGATGCCGCTCTTAGCAGCAGTGGCCCTGGCCATCATGCGGTGGCATGTTCACTTTAGCCGGGTTGGGATCGAGCCGATCCTGGTACCACTGTTCCTGACCCTGGTGTTCTGGGCCTTCTGGCGCGGTTTGCAGGGCAACAGCTGGGGCTCCTGGCTGGCCCTCGGCGCATCGACCGGCATGACCGTCTACATCTATCCGGCCGCCAGGCTCCTGCCGCTCATGCTTGCGGCAACGGTGCTGCTCATCCGCCTTATCGATCCGAGCAGACTGCGCGGCCGATGGCGCGGACTGGCCACGGCAGCTGGCGTCGCAGCGATCCTGAGTGTGCCCCTGGTCTGGCACTTCCTGCAGAATCCGGACCAATTCCTGTTGCGGAGCAGTCAGATTGCCGTGGCATCGCCAGCGGAGTCGGGCGGTGGCTTCATCCACAATCTGGTAGCCACCCTGGGCTCGTTCAGCTGGCGAGGCGATGCGGACCCACGGAACAACGTGCCAGGAATGCCGGCTCTCGATCCGCTGATCAGCATTCCATTCTACCTGGGGCTGGGGATCGCCGTGTGGCGCTGCAGACATCCAGTGCACGCCAGCCTGATAGTCGCGCTGGCGTTCATGCTCGTGCCGACCGTGTATAGCGAGTATGCCCCCCACTTCCGGCGAGCTATCGGAGCTACACCCCTGATTGCGCTGTTCTGCGGGCTGGGACTGGCCACGATCTTAGGCTGGGTGACGCCTCGAGCGCAGCACGGCGATTCCGGGATGCCGGAGGGGGTCTTCCAGCCGGGAGATACCCCCTGGCGCGTCGCACAGAGCGGGCTTCCGGCCGACGAGTTGTCGGGGAGCATGGAAACCCTGCGACGGGTGGGCCGTATTATCATCGTAGGCGCGCTCTTGCTTGGCAGCGCCGTGCTCAGCGCAACGGCCTACTTCCAGGTGTGGGGACGCGCAAATGGCGTATATTACGCCTACGACGAGGGCCTCTGGCAGATTGGCCAGTACGTCCTTGGATTGCCTGCTGACGAGATGGTGTACGTGACTCCGCGGCCTGCCAGCGATGCGACGCTGTCCTTTGCGTGGCGAGAGGGGAGACAGGTGAGTCATTTTGACGGCCGCCACGCGTTCGTAGCGCCAATCTCTCGCCTCGCAGCCGGGCTCGACGCCACATATATCCTGATCGAGCACGAGGATGGACGGGCGACCTTGCCGCTCCACGACCTCTTCCCGGATGCGATCGAGGTGAAGAGCTTCCAGGACCGGAGCGGCCAACAGTATGCCCGCGCATACAGGGTCCCGGGCGGCAGCCAACCCCTCCGCCGCCCGGCCAATCAGGTGAAAGTCGCCTGGCCAGAGGTCGGGCTTGCCGGCTATGACCTGGACAAGACGACCTACGCGCCGGGGCAGATTGTCTTCCTGCAGCTTTGGTGGGACAGCAAGGCGCCGGTCACGACCGACTGGAAAGTGTTCACACACATCGTAGGCGCGTCCGAAGCTGGCGACCACGAGATCGCCGCAGGGATGGACGGCCAGCCTGGCTATGGCAGCACGCCGATGAGAACCTGGTCGCCAGGCGATCTCGTGCTGGATGAGTATCAGATCCAACTTCCGTCCGATATGCGGCCCGGAGAGTACGCGATCGAGGTTGGGTTGTACGATCCTGCAGTGAGCGGGAAACGGGCCATCACGAGCGAGCCCCCTGGTCAAGATCGCGCGGTGCTACAGACGATCAGGGTAGAATGAGGCAGCTCAATCCGCCGGGAACCGACTACCAGGAACTCCTGGCCCGACACGGCAGAAATCACTGGTGGTCTTCCGGTATGCGCCAGATCACCTGGGAGCTGCTGGGCAATGTACGGGGTCGACTCCTCGACGCCGGCTGTGGGCCCGGACAGCTTCTCGGCGAGCTGCAGTCCGGCGCGTGGGGGGTCGGCGTGGACCTGAAGCCCCGTCCGATGCTACCCGTTCGGATCGTGGCAGGGAATCTGGTGCGCCTGCCGTTCGCATCAGCCACGTTCGATGCGGTTGTGGCGCTCGACGTGTTGGAGCAGAGGGGAGTCGATCCGGGAAATGCACTGACCGAGCTGTGCCGTGCCCTGATTTCCGATGGGCGTCTGCTCGTCAGGGTGCCCGCCTATTCCTGGTTGCACGGCCCGCACGACCAGTTTTGGGGCGGCGCCCGGCGGTTCAGGGCGGCTGAACTTACCGGGCTGATGTCGGAGGCCGGTTTCGCCATGCTGAGACTGACGTACGCCAACAGCCTTCTCTTTCCCCAGGCAGCGGCCAGCCGCCTTCTGGCTCGCGCAGGGCTGCCCGGACGAGAGGAGTTGAGCCCAGCATCGGCGCCCTATAACCGCGTGCTGCGCGGGGTGCTCAGCCTCGAAGCCGGCTGGTTGCGGCGGCACAATCTGCCGGTCGGCCTCTCGCTATTCTGCCTGGGCCGCAGGGAGGGGGCGTGATACCTCCTCGGCAACCACAATGGCAGCCCAAGGCCTCGCGCCCCCGCCTGATCATCAAATACCTTGCGCGCCGACCCCTCATATGGATTGTGCTGGTAGCCTTTGCGGCCCGCATGATCGGCCTGACATATCACAGCCTGTGGTTTGACGAGGTCATGAGCACCTACTGGGCTGCCAGACCCGTCAGCGACATCTGGAGGGTGGGCCTTTCCCTGACCCAGGATAAGCACCCGCCGCTCTACTACTTTATGCTCCACCTCTGGACATTGCCTTTCGTTCGATCCTCCGCGTCACCGCTCTCGAACGGCTGGGGGGATACGATTGTGCGCTCATTGGGGGTCGTCATCGGTACGCTCGCCGTGCTCCCCACATTCGGCATCGGGACGAGGCTCGGCGACCGGCGCAGCGGGGTGTTCGGCGCCCTGCTGGTGGCGCTCAACCCGTTCTTGATCTGGTACAGCCAGGAGGCCCGGATGTTCATGCCGGCGACCACCTTCGCCCTGGCAGGGCTCTACGGGGTGTTGCGGCTATGGGATCGCAGGGTTCAACCGGGGCCAACTGGGCTGGCGACGGCGACCGGATTCGCTCGAGTGTTGCCGGGTATCATCTTGATGATCCTCGGATTCTCCGCGGCGCTCTACACATATCTATTCAGCGCGTTCTTGCTGCCGGTGGTGGGCGGGTGGCTGCTGGTTCTGTGGTGGAACGATCGCGACGAACATTGTGCCAGGGGCCGGTTTACAGCCGGCGCTCTGACGTTGCTCGCTATCACCATCCTCTTCCTGCCCCTCGCGCGCTCGGCATGGCGCGTCAGCGGGGGAGAGGCCGTCCCGGGCCAGGCGTTCGCCGGGATGTGGCAGGCGATCTGGCGGTTCCTCAAGGTCTACTCCTTCGGGTGGCCGCTCTGGCCGGGCCAGGTCTCGACGTGGGCGGCCATCGGAGCGGGCCTGCTGGCGCTGCTGGGGTTGCTGACGCTGCCGGGCCGGCGAACTGTGGAAGGCCGTCACGGGATCGGGGCGCCCGGGGGCCCGTTGCTGGCGTCCTGGCTGGCAATCCCTGTGCTGACCGGCAGTCTGCTGCTGGCGCGCGACACCACGGTGTTTGCGGAGGACCGCTATTTTGTCTTTCTGGTGCCTGCTCTATGCCTGGCCTGGGGTGCAGCGCTCGACTGGCTTTGGACGTGGCGGTTGGCGGCAGGGGTCGCCGGGCTGGCCCTGGTGCTCGGGCTCACGCTCACCGCGCTGCCACGCAACTGGGCCCCCGAGAACCGCCGCGAGGCCTGGCGCGAGGCAGCGGCAATGGTTGCGGGCACCGCCGGCCCTAATGACGCGGTCTTGGTGCAGCCCGACTATGTCCATCTCGCATTCGACCGGTACTTCGGAGGACGCCAGCCGGTCTTCTACCCGTTTACCCATCTGCTCGCTGACCCGGCCGAGGTCGAGCGGCCATTGGGCGGATTGGCCGGATACGATGTGATCTGGTTAGTACAGTCCCATCTCGAGGGGCTGGATCCGGGGAACCTGGTGGCCGGTTGGTTCGCTGGCCGTTTTCCGCTGATCACCGAGGCTTTCCCTGCCGGCATTGCGCTTCGCGCCTTCGCCCAACACTACCGCACCTCGGAGGTTCCGCAGGGCGTATCTCTGCTGGAAAACCCGGCAGGCTTCAACAAGCTGGAATTGCTCGGATGTTCGCGGCAGCCCGCCGCGCTGGCTGCTCGCGACGATGTCTACCATCCGCCCAGCGGCTGGGTGCATGCGACCACCTACTGGACCGCGGACGGCGGCCCGCCCGCAACGGATCTCATCCCCACCGCCCGGCTGGTCGATGCCGGCGGGCAAGTCTGGGGGGATCGTTTGGAACGGGAGGGAGACACGTTTCACATCTGGCCGACTTCGCGCTGGGTGCCCGGCGAGGTTGTCCGCGCCGATTTCGACGTCAACCTGAACCCGCGCACCCCCAAGGGAACGTACCAGCTTGTGATCGGCGTGCCGGGCTTCGCGACCCAGGTTGCGTGTGGTGCGGTGGAGGTCAAATGACCGTTTCGCTCACTCTAACCACGATATTACCGACCTACAATGAACGCGAGAACATCCCGATCCTGATCGCGGGGATTCTATACAATGTCCGGTCGTCCGTCGAGGTCCTCGTGGTCGACGACAATTCGCCTGATGCAACCTGGCAGGTCGTCGAGGAGATCGCGGCGAGGGAACCGAGGGTGCGACTCCTGCGGCGCACGACCGAGCGAGGATTGACCTCAGCCATCTGGGCCGGCATCCGGTCGGCCGGCACCGACGCCGTCTCGTGGATGGACTGCGACCTGGCGATGCCCCCCGAGACGATCCCACTGCTGCTGGAGCGCCTGTCCGCGGGCGCCGACATCGCTATCGGCTCTCGCTATGTGCGTGGGGGTAGCGACCCCGGTCACAGCCTGATGGCGCGCGCGTTCTCTGTTACGATCAACACCTTCGCATCGCTCCTCCTCGGCTGGAGAGTCAGAGACTATACCAGCGGATTCGTGGCTGCCAGGCGCGCGGTATTCGAGCAGCTCGCGCTGAGAGGTGACTACGGGGAATATTGTATCGACTTCCTCGCGCGGGCCCAGATGCTGGGACTCCGGATCGACGAGGTGCCCTATTCGTGCGGCGCGCGGTTCAGCGGCGAGTCTAAGACCGGCGCCAACGTCAAGGACTATCTGTTCCGAGGCTGGAAGTATGTCGTAGCCATCGTCCGGCTTGCGGCAATGAGGCTTACAACTCCGGCGAGGCGGACGCCGCAGGGTTGAGCAGTGCTACCTTTCGCCAAGACTCCTGGAATCCGCTCATCCCGCGGCAGTCATCCTTACTCGGCCAGCGTTCCTGCGACCGGTTTCACCGTACCGACGGGCCCATAGGACTGATCGTAGTATGAGTCTGCAACCGGCTCCTCTACGGGCTCGACTTCGGCCACCGCGGCCGGGACTTGCGCCGGGACACGGCCCTTTGCCTTGGACTTCCCAGTTTCCACGGCCGCCGTGCAGTACGGGCATGCCACCCAATCGAGGTCCAGCAGTCTGCTGCAGCTGCCGCAGGTGCGCCGCAGCTCTTCCTCGCAGCGCGGACAGATCTGCCAGTCAGGTTCGGTGACCGTCTGGCATGACGGGCAGGCACGACGGATCGTGATGTCGCGCAGCAAGGCTTCCTCTTCAAGCTGCCGGTCGTACGCGGCTGCCAGCGTCTCCCGAGGTCGCAGCAGGAAGTAGAGCAGCCATCCGATAGGGCCGCCGATCAGCACAAGCAAGACGGCCAGCAGCCAGGCGAAGAGGTCACGCGTGCGCGAGCGGATATCGCGAAAGGTCCAAATGACCAGACCAAGCCAGAACGCCACGAACAAGGCGGTCAGGCCCGCCACGACAAATTCCAGCACCATGCCAATCGAGTTGAGAAGTTCGGTTGGAATCTGCGGCATAGCCCAAACATCCTCGAAGTCCCGCCTGCGCGGGAAAAATCGCTCAGCACCACCTTCACGATCGACGCCTGGCCCAGAGTACCCAGGGCCAGGCGCGTGAGCACGACCATCATACCACACTTGGCGGTGTTGGCCAAAAAAGTTCGCCCGTGAGACTCGGCAGCCGCCCGCACGTGGACCGGCGGGGGCGTTTTTGGCCCACTACTCCTTCTCGAGTATAATCCCCGAAATAGGCTGGATTTGTCCAGTCGGCGCGCCCTATCATCAGGAGCCACCATTTGCCGCAGCTAGCAGACATCATCGAAGCCATCCGTGATGAATTCACACGCAAGAACCAGGTGCGCGACGCAACCCTCAACCGCAGCCGAGAGTTGATCCGCTATTGTGCCCTCAGCATCCGGGCTGTGCACCGCCACGAGTGGGACGATGCCGCCGCGTTACTCCAGACCGCTAGAAATGCAGCCGCCGTTATGTCGGCCGACCTGGAAATCTACCGCGACATGTACGAGGCGGGCTACACCCAGGATGCGCTCAAGGAGCTGGTCGAAGCCCATGTGCTCTATGCTTTCGTGCATGGCGCCGACGTTCCGGGACCTGCCGAACTGGGGGTGCCGCTGGCCCCCTATCTCAACGGGTTGGCCGAAGCCGCCAGTGAGCTGCGCCGATTTGTGCTCGACCTGATCCGCCTTGGTCGAACGTCGGAGGGCGAGCCATACCTCGACGTGATGGATGAGGTCTACAGCCACCTGGTAACAATGGATTTTCCGGACGCGCTGACGGGCGGATTGCGCCGGACCACCGATATGCTGCGTGGGGTGCTCGAGCGCACGCGCGGCGATCTAACAGTGGCTGTTCGCCAGGAGCAGCTTCAGGCCGCCCTTGGCGCCGCCGAACGAAGGGTCAGCACACTCTAGGAGCACGGCAGGATCCTCTGCGTCCTGGTAGAGCGCGGCGCGTCGATCCCATCCTCGACCGTATGGATACTTCATGAAGCCCGAACCGATGGCGCCACCCGGGGCGAAGAACAAGCGCGGAGATCGGGGCATGGCTCCGCTCCCCGGAAGCAGGCGCGCTGGGCTGGTGCTCCTCCTCGCGCTGGTCCTCCTGGCAACCCTCTCCGCCACAACCTGGGCGGCATGGGGAACCAAGTTGCGCAGCAATTGGCTGGCCGGCCTGGAAGCTCGCACGACAGCAACGCCTACGAGGACCCCGCGGCCAAACACCGAAACGCCAACTATTGCCGCATTGGTGCCGGTCGTGGTCGCGTTCACGCCAACGCCAGTGCCGGTCGCAACCGCCATCCCTTCCAAGGCTACCTCTACGTCGGAACCGATGCCACCCGACCTGGTCGCGGTCGTCCAACGTTACGGGATGGATCCAGCGCGCCGCTTCATCGCGGTCAGCCAGGATGCTCAGCAGATGACCATTTGGGATCCAAACGCCGGAGTTACCCTGAGCGACAAGCTGCGGCGATTGCCGATCAGCACCGGCGATGAATCGCGAGGGTTTCGCACCCCCGCCTGGTACGGCCTGGTGGGCCGCTTCTGGGGCACATTCAATGCTTTCGGCGTCTTCGCAGATGAGGGCTGGTACCTCTATGAGGATAACGGCAGCATCCTGATCCACGGCGCACCGTACAAGTTGATCGATGGGCAGAAGGTGTATCAGGAATTGGATGCCCTGGGCAACTACCCGGCCTCCCGCGGCTGCATCCGGCTAACCCCTGAAGACGCCCGGTGGTTCACCCGATGGGATCCCCAGGGCGTGCCGCTTGTGGTCCTTCCGCGAACCCGCATCTCCACCCCGCTCGGATAAGCCTTCCCGAGACCATGCCTCGGGAAGGCCATCTTTATTGGCTCGGCTGAGGCTTTTCGATCATTCCCAGCGTGTAATTCGGGGGTTGGGGGACGACCTCCCGATCCGTCACAATTGTCACGTCACCGCCGGCCTCGAGGCGAATCGTGCGATTCGCGCTCTGTCCATCGCCCAAGACCGCTTCCCAGTAGCCGCCAAGATCACTGATCACCAACCTGGCATTCGACAAGTCACGGATGTAGAACCGGAGGTTCTGTCCGGCTCCGAATTTGAGTTCGTTGCCCTCCAGCGAATCGCAATCCAGATCCATGCTGCCTCCGGAGGCAGCATGAACCAGAACGTGTACTCCGCGCAGGGTCAGATTGAGGCCCGTGGTCGCTGTCACACGGCCGTTGATGCTCCGCACCTCGGCGCTTCGGCCCGCGTAGACTTTGAGATTGCTGTCGAACGGGACCCGGACCTCACCATCGCCGCCAAACTGCACGTCGATGGCCTCACCCTGGACTTCTTTCCCGGAGCGCCCCGGCAGACCGAATGTCATGTCGAACAGGACCAGATCACCGATCATTGCTCGAGCGCGATTGCGGCCGATCTTCGCTGCCTGGCGGCGTTCCATCTGCAACCCCCATTAGTGGTCGCCCTCTGCCTGAACCCGATCGCCATCCCAGCCTTCAACGGTGAAGCTGCCGCCCGCGCGGACGACCACAATCGGAGTCTGACCGGATCGAATCGATCGTTGCGTCGTGAGATTTCCTCTCCGCCTCTGTCCTGGTTCGTGGCAGCGGGCTTTCCCACAATCTTACACCAAGTCATCATTCGACGCCTTCCGCAGCCACACTTCCATGCCGAGGTTGTTCTTGTGCATCTCGCATCGCTTGAAATGGGACTGTGCTGCAAGCCGTTCCATCCCGTCAGGGGTGTACGCGCGCTTCAGCAACATGAGCTTGAACGTCCGCTTGGTTGTCAGCGTTTTGACAAAGCCCGGCACATGTTCTCCACGCACCTGTCGATCTCGGCGTCGGATGCGTCGGCGCGAGGTCGATTATCACGGCTTCTCCGCCCGGCTTCAGCACGCGATGCAGTTTGTTGAGTGCCACCGCCGGATCTGAGAAATTCTTGAAGGTCGCCCTGCAGTAGATGCAATCGAACACATCCTCACCGAAGGGCATCGACTGCGCGCTCCCCTACCGGATGTCGTTTCGAACGCCTGCTTCCCGAGCTTTCTGCTGCCCGATTTCCACGAAGGTCTTGCTGATATCCAGTCCGGTGATGGTATACTTGCCGAGCTTCGCCAGTTCAATCGACAGGTAACCCGGTCCCGGGGCAACTTCGAGCAGTACGCTCCCAACTGGAATGCGCTCCGCAGTGGCCTTTGCTCCTCGCCGATAGTCGGCAATGTCCTTCCCCACATTCCTGGCATACCAGGTCGCAATGGGACCTTCCATTGCCAGACCGACATAGTCCTTGGTTGTCTTGGTTGACCAATCGGATTCTCCGTCCTATTTGATCTAATGCTTCGTAGCTTTCCTAGCGACCGCCGTGGTATCCGGTCCTGGAAGCCAGCCAGATGAACACGCCCAAACATGCAAGGAAGGATCCGGTGTTGATAGGGTTGAGCCAGGATAGAAGTGTCGTACCGACCTGTGTCATATCTTCGTCTCCCGCCCGAAGTTGACGCAAGAGCATCCTGTCACAGGATGATCACACATCGCCCAGTGCGGGTGACGCAGCGGGTGATAGAGAGGGTGAGGGGGGGTACAGCAGGCTCAGTTGCCGCGCCATGTCCGAGGCCTCACCGCGCGGGTTGAGGTTGAGCTTGCGATAGATGCTCTTAGACATCCGCGTCACAATACGCTATAATGGCGCAATTCCAGTACCTTTGACGGAGGTAGTTCGTGTACCAGGCACCGCGCGGCACCCAGGACATTCTCCCCGCCGAGCGTCCATATTGGCGCCATGTGACCGAGCAGATGCACGCGGTGGCTGCGCTCTTCGGTTACCAACAGATCGACACCCCGATTTTCGAAGCGACGGGGTTGTTCGTGCGCGGCGTGGGCGAAGGCACCGACATCGTCGATAAGGAAATGTATTCCTTTCGGGATAAGGATGGGGACGAGATCGCCCTGCGGCCTGAATTCACCGCCGGGATCATGCGCGCCTACATCGAGAACGGCATGCACGTCTGGCCGCAGCCAGTCAAGCTCTACTCGATCGGGCCGGTGTTCCGGCATGAACGGCCGCAAGCCGGCCGGTTCCGCCAGCACCATCAGTTCAACGTGGAAGCGCTTGGCGAGCTGGATCCCGCTGTCGATCTCGAAGTCATGAGCGTCGCCTGGACGCTGCTGACCCGGCTCGGGTATCGCGACTTGAGCTTCCAGCTCAATTCCACAGGATGCCCGCAGTGCCGCCCTGCCCACCGCCAGGCGCTGATCAATTACTTCTCTGCTTACGAGCAGCAGCTCAACGAGGTCGACCGTCGCCGGCTGAAGATCAATCCATTGCGCCTCCTGGATTCGAAGGAAGAGGCCGCTCAGCCCCTTCTCAAGGATGCCCCGCATAGCGTCGACTACTTGTGTGGCGAGTGCGCTGAACATCTGAGTACCTTGCGGGGATACCTGGAGACGTTGGGGATGCCCTACGCAATCAACTTCCGGCTCGTGCGCGGCCTCGACTACTATACCAAGACGGTGTTCGAGGTCTGGGCGGAAGGGATCGGCGCACAGGCGGCGGTGTGCGGGGGGGGCAGGTACGACAAGCTGATCGAAGAGCTGGGCGGGCCGCCGACCCCAGGCATCGGCTTCGGCATGGGCATCGAACGGGTGATTCTGAGCCTCAAGGAGCAGGGGATTCCTGCGCCCGCCCTGCCGCGCCCGCGGGTACAGATCTCGCCGCTGGGCGAGAAGGCCCACCCGGTCGCAGTCGGGCTGGCGCGTGACCTGCGCGACGCCGGCATCGGCGTCTTCCTCGCCTTTGGCGGGCGCAGCCTCAAGTCCCAGCTCAGGAGCGCCGACAAGACAGGCGTCGACTATACGCTGATACTTGGGGAGCAGGAGCTGGCGGACGGCTGTGTGATCGCTCGCGATATGACTACCAGCGGTCAAACCTCCGTGCCCCTCGACGGGATTATCGGCTGGCTGCATTCTGCCCTGGCTGCAACGAAACCGGAAGCCTAGGACGCTCACTGTCCGGGGAGGCGCGCATGGAACTGCATGACTATCCTCGTCCAAAGGGTGATACCGGCATCGGCGTTCACTGGAACGCCGGCTTCCCGGCGATGGTGGGCCTTGGGAAGATCCAGGAGTATTGGCTCCCCGAGCTGGTCGCCATGGGCGTCGCGTGGGTCAAGCTCGCCCGTCACGACGGCGGTCTGGCGGTGGCCGAGCTCTTTCTCAAGAACGATATCATGCCGGTTGTGCGCCTCTACCGTCCGCAGCCAAACCCAGGAACCCTGAATGAGGAAACTTTGCGCATCGTGCGATCCTACGTCGGCATCGGCGTGCGCTATTTTGAATTCAACAACGAGCCCGACCTCGGCGTGGAATGGCAGGGCAATTCCGTCCCGCCAAATGCCCAGGAGATCGTCGCCCGCAATTCGATCGCCGATATCGAAGCAATCCTGGCGCGAGGCGGCTATCCGGGGATTCCCGCGACGGCGGTCGGCACCAAGTGGAATCTCGTGGGGGAAATCTGTCGACTCGGCCGGCGGGACCTGCTGAGCCAGCCGGTATGGCAGGCGATTCACAACTACAGCCTGAACCACCCAGTGGACTATCCCTCCGATCTCGTGAACCAGCGCGGTGCCCTCTGTTCCCAGGACGAGTACGATCGCCTGGCACAGGAGAGATGGGACGGCAACGCCTGGGGAGGGTGGAACCTCGATCGTGTCAACACGGAGAGGCGCGGCCACGCCAATCCGGGGGCGACGATCCTCGAGGATCCCTCGTGCTGGCGGGCTTATGAGCGCTTCGACAAGCTTATCCGCGACCAGATCGGCCGCTCGCTGCCCATCCTGGCGACCGAGGACGGCTTCGTCGTGGGCGAAAGACCCGACCCACGCTACCCGGCGACCACACCGCAGCTGCACGCCTCCCAGACGTTGGAGGCCTGCCGGATCATGAGGGGCACCAGCAAGCTCAACAACCCCGCGCCGGACTACTACTTCTGCACCGCGTTCTGGCTGCTGGGAAACTACACGCTGGGTCATTGGGCGCCAGAATGGGAGGGGCAGGCCTGGTACAGCGGGCGTTGGCCCGGCGGACGGCTGCCAACGGTAGCTGCCCTAAAGTCTGAGCCCAAACAGGCCCGGGCATGGCGCGGCGATGTAGAGCCTGCTGGCCAGGTGACTGGAATGGTACAGGGCGGAGCCGGCCTGACAATGCGCCTGGCCGGCCCCGGAGGCAAGATCCTGGAGGCACGGTGTGACGCGTCCGGGCGATACGGATTTGCCGATCTCCCGCTCGGCCAGTACCGGGTTACCGTGGTAGAGGCCGAACGCAGCCAGGAGGTGACCCTCCAGCGAACCATGCCCGCCGTCACGGTTAACTTCGACCTCACCGGCGTCCCGATCAAGGTCGTGGCAAGCGTGGTCTCCGGCACCGTCCGAGGCGGCGCAGGTCTGAAGGTGCGTCTGGACCGCCCCGCCGGCACTTGGTCTGCCGAGCAGGCGATAAGTTCGACGGGCAGCTACCGGTTCGTCGGGCTGGCCGCGGGCATCTACATCCTGACCCTGCAGGGGACTTCTGTCTTACGAAGCGGGATCACCCTGGACGGCCGCAACGAGATCGTCATCGACCTGGTTGCTCCCGGATGGGGGTGGGAAGTCAAGGACGGGGGCGCCAGCCCCGGCTTCGGCATCGTTCGCTGCCGGGTAGCAGGCCAGCGTAACATGGCTGTCCGGCTTTGGGCGGCCGGCTGGACCGGGATCGTCCAGCGCACCGGCAGCAAGCCAGAATATGGCATGGACGCCTGCGAATTCGCCCCGCTGGGAACCGGAATCTACTATATACAGCCCGAAGGCGTGCCTGTCCGGGCAAATGTCAAGCTGGACGGAGGCCGCTTGCTCTGGGTGACCTTTGCCAACTCCGTCGTGCCGGCGCCGCCCTCTTCCGCCAGCGTCATCAGCGGCCGCCTGAGCTCCGGCGGTGCCGGCCTTGGAGGCCGTAGGTTAACCCTGTCGGGCCCCGTCGGAAACCGAACGGCGACCACGGCAGCCGATGGGAGTTTTCGTTTCAGCAGCCTACTTGGCGGCATCTATCGTCTTACAGTTGACGGCACGACCACATCGCGAGACCAGATCGCGCTGGACGGCCGGAATCAGGTTGCCGTGAACTTTGACCTGCCTTCCGTTGCGCAAAGCGTCATTTTTGGCACGATTGCCAACGGAGCCGGCAGGACCGTGCTGCTCTACGCCTCTGCCCTGGGCGGCAAACCACTGGCGCAGACTCAAGCGAGCAACACTTGCCAGTACAGCTTTGAACGCCTGCCGGCCGGAAGCTACACTGTAGCGGTTCTGGCCGCACCCCCGGCGACCGGGATTGCCGCCCAGCGCTCCAACATTGCGGTGACTGGCACGAATCAGATGCAAGCGGACCTCATCCTGCCCACGAAGGGCGCCAAGCTCAAATGGGTTGTAGAAGATGGCGGTGAGGGGCCGGGGTTCTCAGTGGTTCGCTGTCGCGTGACTGCCGACCCTGGCCGCAACGTGCGCCTTTGGTGCGAGGGCTGGGAAGGGATCACGCAGCAGGCAGGCAGCAAAGCTGAGTATGGGCCGGACGCGTGCGAGTTCGCTCCCCTCGGTCCAGGCAGCTATCACGTGGAGCCCGCAGGACTAGACGCGCGCGCCGAAGTCAAGGTGCCGCCAAACCGGGTCATGTGGATCCGCTTCGAGCGGCAGAGCTGACATCATAGCTCTCGCCCGGGCCACAAGAAATGGATTTCATGAGGACACCACCGCGGTCAATCGGCATCCTGCATCACCCTCGAAAACCGGACTCCTTGAGCCTGTCCAAGCAGATGGGCGATTTCCTGCTCGCCCGCGGATGCACCCTGTGGTCCGGTTCCGCCTGGGATGAGCCGGAAGCGCTCTCCCATGTGGCAGGGCTCGACCTGCTTGTCACGCTTGGCGGGGACGGCACGATGCTAAGGGCAGCCCGCATCGGCAGCCGGTACGGAGTGCCTCTGCTTGGGATCAAGCTGGGCCGGGTCAGCTTTCTCGCGGAGGTGCAACCCGACGATTGGCGCACGCCGCTCGAAAGCCTGCTCGAAGGCCAATACTGGCTGGAGGAGCGGATGCTCCTGGACGTGGATGTCGCCGATGGTGATACCTCGCCTGGGGCTGAGAATCCGGCGGCAGGCCAGCGCCGGCGCTCGGGCATGATTGCCGTGCCTCCGAACCACACGTACACGGCCCTTAACGACGTCGTGATCAGCCGCGGCGGAATCGCTCGCCTGATCTCCATCGACACCTGGGTCGATCAGAGCTATCTCACCACCTATCGTGCCGATGGCGTGATCGTTGCAACGCCAACCGGCTGCACCGGTTACGCGCTGGCTGCGGGCGGGCCCATTCTCCCCCCCGAACTGAAGAACATCCTGTTGCTGCCGATCTGCCCGCACCTGAGCCTCGACCGTCCTGTAATCCTCTCCCAGGGTTCAACAGTCTCATTTGAGATTCACGCCGATCATCCTGCCATATTGACCGTGGACGGCCAGTCGGAGATCGCCCTTGCCGAAGGCGATCGAGTGGAAGTGCGAGCCAGCCAGCATGTCAGCCATTTCGTCCATTTGCAGGATCGGGCTTACTTCTACCGGACGCTGATGGACAGGCTGCGGTGGGCCGGCTGACAGCCTTAGGACTTTCGCTTGACTGAGCGGCATGATACGATAGCCGCATGATTACCAAACAGCGCTACGTTGAATACCTGA
>Ga0315273_10001871_pt1 | contig 24335 bp, 25 predicted proteins | sample YL17G02_0_MG_FD_205753 | JGI IMG/M metagenome (GOLD analysis project Ga0315273, IMG submission 205753) | Sediment microbial communities from Yellowstone Lake, YNP, Wyoming, USA - YL17G02_0 | ecosystem: Environmental > Aquatic > Freshwater > Lake > Sediment | place: USA: Wyoming | collected... | reverse complement strand
GTTATCTTTTTGGCATCAGAATTGGTATTCCTTCTCTTATCGCGTATTTTCGCTTGCACTTTGCACATTCAAGCTCTTTCTTATCTTTAGACTGTTTAAGGCTTGCTTTGCAATCAGGACAGGCCAAAACATCCATCAATTCCTTTTTTATTGACTTTTCCATCTTTTCATACCTTCCAAAGCTTGTTCTGAGCTTTTCAATAACACCAAAAATGGCCGGAATTGTCGTGAAAAAGCACAAAGTTTATATATGAGTTTGGCAAATTCTATATAAATCTATTGTGACTATCAGTCAATTGGGGGGTATAGTTTTTTTAAGCATTTCGTTTGTTGAAACTATATTATTTGTTTGTACTAATCAAAAATATTTGTTTGGGTGAACTAACATGGTACATATGGTAAAAAAATGTCCTGAATGTGGAGGCATAAACCTTTTCTGGAACAGAGAAAAAGGTGAAGTCATCTGCAAAGATTGCGGTCTAGTCGTTGAAGATAAGATGGTAGACTTCACTCAAGAATGGCGTGAGTTCGATTCTGAAGGCGGAGAAAGAAGAAGAAGAACAGGCGCTCCAATGACTTACACCCAGTATGATCAAGGATTGGGAACAGAAGTCGGCCAAAAAGGAGATCTACTAAGATTAGGAAGCAAGGACAGGAACAAATTCTTCAGACTAAGAAAATGGCAGTACAGGATAAGCACTGCAATAGAAAGAAACCTGAAACTTGCACTTGCTGAACTGAAAAGAGTATCTTCATATCTCAAATTACCAAAATCTGTTGAAGAAGAATCAGCAAGAATCTACACTCTAGCAGTCCAAAGAGGACTAGTGAGAGGAAGATCAATGGAATCAGTAGTTGCAGGAGCATTATATGCTGCATGCAGAAGACATGATGTTCCAAGAACTTTGGATGAGTTGTCAGAAGCTTCTGGTATTGAGAAGAAAGAGATTGGTAGAACATACAGGTTTGTAACAAGAGAATTAGGAATAACAATATTACCAAGCAATCCTGCAGATTACATAGCAAGATTCTCATCTGCACTAAAGCTTTCAGCAGAAACACAATCAAAATCAATAGAAATACTTGAGATGGCACAAAAACAAGAACTTACTTCAGGAAGAGGACCAACAGGAATCGCAGCAGCAGCACTTTATGTCAGCGCTTTGATCCATGGAGAGAAAAGAACCCAAAGAGAAGTAGCAGATGTTGCAGGAGTCACAGAAGTCACAATAAGAAATAGATACAAAGAACTATTAGAGAAGCTCGGTCTTGAAAAAGACATCAAGAAGACAAAGAAGAAGAAAAGAATTTAGAACCTGTAAAATTTTTTCTTAAAATCCTTAATTTTTCCTTTTTCTACAATTATCCCTTCTTTCTTTAGCAATTCAATCTTTTTATTAGAATTCTTTCCTTGATACCCACCAACTCTTCCATCACCACATACTACTCTGTGGCAAGGCACTTGTGGTGCGCAAGGATTTTTCTTTAGTGCTTGTCCTATTGCGCGATAAGCTTTTGTTTTAAGCGCGATAGCGATTTGTTTGTACGTTGTTATTCTTCCTTTTGGAATTTTGTTTATTAAAGAGTAAATTTTTTGTGCAAAATTCATTTTAGGAAGGGTACTGTCAGCCCAAAGAATATGATTATTGCATATGCTAGTATTATTGCTAAAATGTATTGGATTAACAATGCAAAAATAGCTTTCAAAAACCCTAGTTGAAACATTAACATGTATATAGGGATGCTTAGTAAGAATACAAACAGTCCTCCAAATCCGAAGAACCATGCTGCAGCTAATGATGCTAAAGTTATTAGGGTATTTGTTAAGAATACTTTAAACAATGATGCATCTCCTCCCATCATCTTTGCAGCAAAAAAAAGTGGTAAAGATGTGGCAACCCAGACAAGTATTATGATGAGTATAACTGTAAGCCCTAAACCCAAAAGAGTAAACATTTATTTCAACTCATTAAGTATTGCATTAAGATTTTCTTTCGTGTTTTGTTTGCTGTATTCTCTTGCTAGATTTATCATTTTTTTCCTGTTAATCTTAAATCCCTTCTTTCTTAAGTTCTCTCCAATCCTGCCATTCATTATAGCTTGACAGAACTGTGTTATGTTGTGCGGCTTGTCAGTGTGATTAGCCCTTTCAAAATCAATCAAAGTAACTTTTGCGCCATTAACTATTATGTGCTTGTAAGGATGATGCATCTCTTCCTTATTCACATTGTGCTCATCCATCACAAAACATTGCTCAAAAACTTTTTTTATTACACTTCTTATTTTTGTCTTACCTTTCTCTTTTTCAATAAAATCATTGATGAACTTTCCCTCAACAAACTTGTAAACAAAATAGCCATGCTCTGAATAAAGAAGTTTTGGACCAATACCAAAACGATTAAGAGTCCTCAACCAACCTGCTTCTCTCTCAATATTTCCCATAGCCATGCTTCCTGGAAGCTTTGACTTAGCAGCAATCTTCTTACCCTGCCAAACACCAGTATAAATTATTCCCCTATGACCTTTAGCAAGTTTTTTTATGTTCTGAACATTGTTTTCTTCTAGTTCTTTGCGTAGTTTGGATTTCTGGATTAAGTAAATATATATTGTTTCGAATGAGAACCTCATGCAGTCAAGCTCTTTGTAAGCAAAGCAGTTCTCTGCAATAGCATAATCAATCCTTGTCTTATTGCTCAAGCTAGAGAACAAAGTCAATATCACACCATCAGTGTTTAAGTGCTCAATAGCTTGCTCTAAAAATTTGATCAACAACTCACAACCTTCTTTACCGCCAGTTGTCGCTAACCTAATATCATCAGGTTCTTTCTCATCAAAAGGCAAGTAAGGAGGATTAAATATTATCAAATCAAATTTTTCCTTAACCTTGCTGAACAAATCTGACTTCCTGAACTCAACATTCCTTACCTTTTCTGCACTTGCCTGTGATTGAGCAAACACCAAAGCATTATCATTTATGTCAACCGCAACAACCTTCTGCGCGTGCTGAGCTGCAGCAATAGCCTGTATTCCAGAACCAGTACCAACATCCAAGACCAATCCTTTCGCGTAATTCCTGACATATTTTTTAAGAAGAAAACTATCCTCTTGCGGCTCATAAACTTCCGGAACAAACTTTTCTTTCATTTTGGCCTGAACTCCTTATCAATAGCTTCAAAATAATCCTTAACCCTACTGACACAGCTTTGTAGCAGATACTTCTCATATTTTTCCTGAAACGTCTCCAACAATGGAGCGTTCTCTGTTATCCTGTAAACATTCTTTTTCTTCTCAATAATAAACAAATCTCTCAAACGCTTCAGCTGCCTCCTAACATTTGATGAAGTCACTCCAAGAACCTGCAGCTTGTTCTCCTGCCTGAACCCAATCACTTTCTTTTCAATCGCTGAACACTTCAACTCCCTATCAACAAGAAGAACATAAAGAACATCAACAACCACATCCCTAGAATCTCCTGGCTGTAATAATCCCATACTCAAACAAAGCTTTTTCACCAGCTCTCTTCCTTTAACCTTGTTCGGCCTCTCATACCTGCGCAAAGTAATCTCAGAAAGCGGCACCTCTTTAGCTACTTTTCCTTGCATAAAACTTTTAAGCGATTTTTTAGTATTTAAATGTTTGCGTTTAAGAAAGCTTTTTATACTCTCATCCAATATTTTGCTTTATGTCCTTAAAGTTAAGTGGAGAACCATCCTCGGATTTTATTGAATACAACAAAGCAAATAAGAGATTCCAAGGTTTTGTCTTGATCTCTATCATTGCCCTTATCGCAATCTCTGTTGGCGTTTATTTCGGTTTTTTAAGAGACCTTGGCCTGTTCCAGGATACTTTTGTTGCTGACATATTAAACCACATCATTTTTGAGATTAAGAATTTCACTTTTCTGGGATTTTTTTATATATTCTTCTTCGGAGGCCTAATACTTTTGTTCATTCCTGCAGAACCATACTATTTTGCTGCTGTTGGAACTGGCAAGTTTCATTACCATTACTTCATCGCGATATTTGCGGGAATAATCCTTTCTTATTCAGTAAACTACTTGATAGGTTGGAGGTTTTCGAACCTGTCAGCATTGATGGTATCTCCGAAAAAGTTTTACCAAGTCAAGAGTTATATAAACAGGTGGGGATATATAGCGATATTCTTTTCTAATCTAGTGTCATTCGGGTCTCAACAAGTAAGCTTTGTATCAGGAGTTTTCAGATACAACAAGTTTAGGCTTCTTGTCTTGACAATCGCTGGCCAAGCTTTGAAATACTTATTCCTGACCCTTATCATGGCAGGTATCATCAGACTTTTTTAATGGTTAAGTTTATAAATATAGAAGCAATCTTTTCTGTGAGGTGGTAGAATCAGCATCGAGATAGTATCAAGTAAGTTAACAAGCATCGGTAACTTTGTGAGTTCTAAAAGGCTTAACAAGATTCCAGTAATCACAAGAAGCGGTGAAATCATCGGACATGTCTCTGAAGTCAGACTAAATGGTTTCAGCGTTGAAGGAATAGTTGTCGAAAGACTTTTCAAAATGCACTCAGTATTCATTGACAAGTCTTTAATCAAAGTTTTCAACCAGAATGAAATATTGCTGAAGATAAATCCAGTCACAGAACTTATCGGCATAAAAGTCTATGATGGTTCTGGAAGGAAGCTAGGAAAGATACAGAAAGTCATCAGAAACAATAACAAAAATGATTTCACTTCTTTAGTCGTAAAGGATGGATTTTTCAAAAGACCTTTGCTTGTTGACCGTTCCCAGATTGAAATAATGAAGAAAAATATAATATTAAATGTAGAGTCACTGGAGCGCTCAAAAATTAAAGGTAAGAAGAAATGAAAAAGCAGAAAAAAAACATAATCACTTCTGATGACATCCTTGGTAAAGATGTTATTGATTCGGATGGAGACATAATCGGAGTTTCCTCCAAGATACACATAGATGCCAGGACAAAGCAGATTGTAGGATTAACTGTTGATGAAGGATTTATGAAGCCAGACTTATACATCGGATTAGAGTATGTCAAAACTCTTGGAGTAGATTCTTTATTGTTAAAAACATCCCCAAAAGAAAAAATTCGCGGGTTGAAAGTATTAAACAGCAAAGGCAATAAGATAGGATTCGTAGAAGATGTCATTTCAGTAGGCAGGACTAACCGATTTAAAGGTATAGTAGTCAAGAAGGATCATTTCGCTAAGCCTTTCACTATCCAAAGCAAGTTAATAAAAGAAATAGGTTATAGTGTAATTTTGAAGGATATATGGAATAAAGAAGAGAATAAATAATCATTCCTTGCTAAACATTATCTGGAATTCTTCATCCTTAACTTTTTCTTTGAATAAGTGACTGTGCGCTTTTGTCGGATCTAGCTCAGATATCCTAATCTGTGTTGCTCCAACTTTTTCCTTGATCTGCTTCTCAAATTTATCTAAATACTCTTTCAAGTCTTCGCTTACTTTCAAGAATAGTGATATCCTTTCATTTTTTTGCAGCCCAGCTTTTTTTCTCGCTGCTTGCACTCTCCTCATCACTTCTCTCGCATATCCCTCTGCTTCTAGCTCTTCACTTCTCTCCTGATTCAGATAGATATAACCTTTCCTGAACTCTGCTTCAACATAAGGGTATTCTACAGTCCTCTCATGAATTATGTGATCCTTTAGAATTTGTACTTTTTTCGTCCCAACATCCAGTTCATAACTACCCTTCTCTTCCACTTTTTTCAACACGCTCTCCATACTAGCCATCGCAAGCTTTGCAATAACTATAGGAGCTAATTCTTTGAAGTCTGGCTGCAGTTTTTCATAATCTGCTTTAAGTGTCTCTTTAACCTTGTCAAAACTCTTCTTAGCCTTGATCTCTTTAACATTCACCTGAGTCTTGATGTTATCCTCAAGCTCATCTATTGACTCAATTGTAGCGTCATCCTGAGTCAATACAACCAATTCCTTCAAAGGCCACCTAACACCCAACTTCATCTTTTCCCTAGCACTCAATGCGGATTGTATAACTGACTGCGCAATTGAAAAAGTTTGCTCTAACTTCTTATCTACATCTTTTGGATTGCTTGTTGGCCAAACATAATGAGTTATGCTCTCTTCTTTCAGATCAAATGCTTCTTTCATGTTCAAATAGCACTTCTCGCTAATCATCGGAGCAATTGTGCTGAACATCTTTAGTGTGTTAATCAGCACTTCATAGATTGTGTAAAGCACAGCCTGTTTGTCTAAATCTTCTCCTGTGCTTGCTTTATCTCTTACTAATTGAATGTATGTTCTTGATAATTCTAGGAATAGTTCTTCTATTATTGTTGGGACTTCGTTTAGTCTGTATTCTTCAAAGCATTTTGTTGCGGTCTCTATACAACTGTTCATTTTTGACATGATATATTTTTCTTCTAAAGAAAAATTATCCCTGACCAAGTTAACATCCAAATCTTTGATGTTGAACCCTGTTTCTTTTGAATAATCAATCAAGTATTTGTGTAAGTTCCATAACACACCCAAACATCTTGATTTTAAGCTCATGTCGTCAAAGTTGTAGTTTATGTCAATTCCAGGATTAGCTCCTCCAATCATATAATATCTTAAAGTGTCTGCCCCATACTTGTCTATTATCTCTTGCGGAAGAATATAATTTCCTAATGACTTGCTCATCTTTCTGCCCATTGAATCTTGAACAAATCCATGCATGTAAACGCTCTTGAAACTAGGTCTTTCCATTGAAATCATTGAAGCAACCATCAAAAGATTGAACCAACCCCTAATCTGATCTTTTCCTTCTAGGATGAAGTCTGCTGGGAAGTATTGTTTGAAAAGATCTTCTCTTTCAGGATAATCCAAGCAATTCCAAGATGTTGTTCCAGCATCTACCCAAACATCTAGGATGTCTGGAATCCTTTTTTGTTGAGCTCCACACTTGCATGGGATTGTAATTTCATCAATCCAAGGCTTGTGGAATTTGTCAACCAATTTCCCACTTAACTGTTCTAGTTCTTTCAGGCTTCCAACTACTGTGTATTGTTCGCACTTGTCGCAGAACCACACAGGCAGTGGTGTTCCCCAAAACCTTTGCTTAGTTATTGAATTATCTCTTAGGTTTCTCAACCATGAATCAAAAGCATTGAACGCGCTTTGCGGGACCCAATTAATCTCCTTATTCTTTTCAACCATCTTTTCCTTTAAATCCTCTACTTTGAAGAACCACTGTTTTGTTGTCCTATAAATGACTGGTTTATGGCATCTCCAGCAGTGAGCATAGTCGTGCTCCACAGAAGTGCTTTCTATAAGAAATCCTTTATGCTTGAAATCTTCAATGAATTTGTGATCATCAGTTTTCGCAGTCCAACCAGAATATTTACCCATATTTTTTGGGAATATTCCTGTTTCATCAAGATTGTTAAAAGGGTATATTCCATTCTTGTGTCCTATCTCATAATCCTCAGGACCACAACCAGGAGCCATGTGTACTAAGCCAGTTCCTGCACTTAGGTCAACATATTCTTCTGATAATACTACTGTGTGCATCTTTTCAGGATTCTTGCACTGTTTTCTTACTTCTTCATAATCAATCTCTGTATGCAATGGATGCTCATAAGCTAGTCCTTCTAGCTTTTGACCCATCATTTCCTCAACTATCTCATAACTCTTGTTTGCAACACCAGAAATCATCATCTGCAACCCTTTTGCAACAAACCAGTATTCGTCTCCTACTTTTGCTTTGATGTATTCCAGGTCTGGATTTACCATTATACCCATGTTGAATGGAATTGTCCAAGGAGTTGTTGTCCAGATGATTAAGTATTCATTCTTTTTTCCTTTTATCTTGAATTTCAAAAATATTGATTCATCCTTTACTTCTTCATACTCAAGCTCGTGCTTTGCTAGTGCTGTTGCGCAAGTAGCACACCAAGTCATTGTCCTTTTACCTTGATACAACCTGTTATTTTCGTGTGCTTTCTTAATAAGCCACCATTCACCATCAATAAAAGACCTGACAATAGGAGTGTAAGCATTCTCAAAATCCATCCAGACACCTAACCTAGTAAAATCCTGGTTCATGAAATGCATGTTCTCAATTGCAAGCTTCCTGCATTCTTCTATGAATTTTGCCACTCCAAATTTTTCTATGTCTTCTTTGTGCGGCAGCTTTAATTTTTCCTGAACTTTATGCTCGATTGGGATGCCGTGCATGTCGTATCCTGCTCTGTCCCACACATCAAACCTCTGAGTCATTCTTTTGTACCTTAGAAATGAGTCTTTGAGCGCTTTATTCCAAGCAGTACCAACATGAACCCTTCCGCTAGTGTACGGAGGTCCATCTAAGAAGTAGAACTTTTGTTTTCCATTATTCTTTTCCTTTGCTTTCGCGTAAATACTGTTTTTCTTCCAGTAATCCAATACTTCCGGCTCTATTTCCGCGAAATTATATCTACCTATCATGTTCTAAGGAAAAAAGGTTTTTCTTTATAAATCTTTACTTGAGCTCTGAACCGCACTTATTACACAAATGGATTTCTTTGCTGTCGTCGAAAGTTGTGTTTACCCCATAATCTATCTTGATGCCACACTTTGGGCATTTCGGTTCAAGATAATCAATCGAATTAAAGAAATCTATTTCCAACCCCATTATTGATAATCAAGGATTAGTGAGTATTTAAAGTTTTCTTGTTTTTATATAAGAGTGAATATTTATTTAAAGAATTTTCCTAATTTGCTTTGCTCTCCGCCACCAACTAAATCTTCTTCTTTGAATCCTAAAACTTCAAAAATCTTATCTATTGCTGGGATTACCTGGTTGTTTATGTAATAATCGGAATCATAATCTCCTTCATTCACTTCATCAGGTATCTTTGCTCTATCTCTTATTATCCCTTTACCTGATGTTATTATATAATCTATGACCATTCCTGCACCTACCTCTATCCCTTTACCTTTCATCCTTTCTGCAACAGCAACATGCGGCCCCTTATTCTCATAATCACCAATCTCTTTTGTAAGTTGAGTGTGAATGATAACCTTCTCATTGCTTACCTTTTTATCTCTCAAATCCTTGATAACTTTTTGAACGTGCTGCAATGCCTTATCATTATCTTTTTCCCCAAGTATTATTTTTAGAACATCTTCCTGCGTCTCTTTAGCAACCAAACTCCAATTCCTCCTGACTAACTCAAAACCAGTCACTTTAATAGATCCATCTTTTGCCAAAAGCGCATACTTCTTCTTTGCTCCAAACGCACTCATCTTTGCTGCAACAAAAATTCCAGCAGGATAAAAACCCTCATACTCCAGCTCCATGACGCCAGGAAGCTCTTCATTGATTTCTTCCATAAATCTTATCCCATCTTCCTCTTTTTTTCCGTCTAAGGACAGAAATACTGAATCTGTATCTCCATACAATACTTTGAATCCTTCTTTTTCTGCTTTTTCAATGGTTTTGTGTATGTAATAACGGCCGTATGCTGTAACAGATCTTGCACATTCAATGCTGTACCACCTAGCACCAAAAAAACCTAGGTAACCATAGAAAGAGTTTGCCAAAACCTTTAACGCTTCACTCCTTGCTTCAAGCAATAAGTTTTTTGTCTTGCTCTTCTTAATAATATCTTTTATCCGTGTCCTTCGCTCGATTATCTCCTTTACCAAGCTCGGTAAAAATCCTTTTTTATCCTTACAAAAATAATATTCTTTCTTATCTGTAGGTGCATATTCTGCTTTATCTTTGCAGCACTTACAGTTTAATGTGTCTGGACCTATATTGTGGCTCACTATTATGCTTGGGTACAGGCTTCTGAAGTCAAACACTGCAATATCCTTATACAAACCCGGCTTTGGCTGGTAAACAAAAGCACCAGCATAAGTCTGCATCCTCCTCTTCCCCACATCATCATGATGAGGATTGTTCATCGCTATCTCATTAAATTCAGGAGTCTGCCTCATAATAAACCATTCAACAAGCTGACTAAAACCCATCCTAGAAATATCATAAGGAGTCAAACCCACAATCTTCACTAGTTCTTCAAGATTAGGAAATAATTTAACACACAATTTATAAGCAAGCAATGAATCCTGCAAGTTGTACTCGCAAAACTGTTCTATCTCTTCTGGCTTGTTATCCCACACATCAGACAAGTTATCCATGTCAACTTTCATCTTCCCTTCGCCAAGAATCTCCTTTGACACAGCATCTAATGAGTAAGTATCTGTTTCTAATCTTCTCGCTATAACCCTTCTTATGAACTTGAACATATCAATATGCGCTATCCCATTAATTGAGACTGCTTCGCTCAGTCCTCTCTTGAAGTTTATGTTTGAGAAATCATGACCAATATCCAATTTTATCTTATACTTTTCAGCCCTCTCATGCAAGTAAGGAAGATCAAAACCATCACTGAAATATCCTGTCAAGATGTCTGGTTTTTGCATATTAATAACTTCTTTGAATCTCTCGATTAATTGGTCTTCTCCTTCAACAAATTCAATATAATCATGACCAGTCTTGAATTTTTTCCAAGTAATAACTTTCCTGAAATTTTCCCCATAGAACGAGACCATCAATATAGGATTTTTTTTAGAATCAATCCTTCCCTTATCGCTACCATAAGTCTCAATATCAAAAGCCAATATTCTTGGTTCTTTTATCGAGTCCTCACTTGCCTGCTTAACCTTGTAAGCTTTGAAAGTATCAACTCTTGACTTCACAGAGTAAGCGCTGACTTCAGCCTCTGTCAAAGTCAGAGGAATTATTCCCTTATCAATCAAATATCTCCTAGTGAAAGGAATATCAAACTCGTTTATGGTCCTTATAAAATCCCAATCCTTAATCGCTTCCCTAATAACAGGAACAGACTTTGGAAGATTGCAAAAAACTTTGACAGCCTTAACCTCCTCACCAATAAAATTCTTTCTCTCAACCACAGTCTTAACAACACTAGCAACATCCTTTTTCTCCTCAACCTTAACCTTCTCAACCTTCCTGACAAACTCCTCAATATCCTCCTCATTTTTTAGGACTACCCAGAAATAAGGCTCAAAATCCTCATCAACAATACAAACCTGCCTACCATCAACAGCCCTACCAAATAAGTAGATAACAGCCTTATCATTAATTATATGATAAGTCAAATCCAAAGGATAAAACTGAACTTTTACTTTATCAACCATAACCCCACCCAGGAAGCCATCATTTAAAAAAGTATTGGTGAAAAAAGAAAAAAAGAGATAAACTTTATATATCTCTTTGAAATCCATTGTTGAGAGGTTTTTGAAATGTATGATGTGATTATTATTGGTGGCGGACCTGCTGGGCTAGCTGCTGCTGTCTACGCTGCACGTTACAAACTTAATGCTTTGATTATTTCTAAGGAAGTTGGTGGTGCTATCACCGGAGCGCACAAGGTAGAGAACTGGCCAGGAACAAAAAGCATCTCTGGAATGGAATTGATGGAAAACTTCAAACAACACGTAAACAATCTCGGAGTAGAGATAAAACAAGAAGAAGTAAAAGAAATAAAAAGATCAGGGAACAATTTCAGAATCAATAATGAGTATGAAACAAAAACAGTCATACTTGCTTTAGGCACACAAGTCAGGAAACTTAATGTGAAAGGCGAAAATGAATTCTTAGGCAAAGGAATATCATACTGCGCAACTTGCGACGCTGCTTTTTTCAGAAAAAAGAAAGTAGCAGTGGTTGGAGGAGGAAATTCAGCAGCAATGGCAGCAATACTGCTCACTGAATTCGCTGAAAAAGTATCTGTAATTTATAGAGGAGAAAAATTAAGAGCTGATCCTGCTGTAGCAGAAAAAGTTTATTCAAATCCAAAGATTGAAGTTTTGCACAAAGCAAATATTGTAGAGATCAAAGGAGAAAAATTTGTTAATAGTGTTGTTCTTGATAATGGTTCATCATTAGAACTGAACGGTGTCTTTATAGAAGTAGGCAGCGTTCCATCAACAGCTTTAGCAAAAATTTTAGGAGTAAACCTTGATGAACAAGGATATATACAAGTTGACAAAGCACAAAAAACAAATGTTGAAGGAGTGTTTGCTGCAGGAGATATCACAACCAACTCAAACAACCTAAGACAAGTGATTACAGCAGCAGCTGAAGGAGCAATAGCAGCAGAGTCTGCATACAAGTTTTTGAAGCACTGAAAATGTTCAAGATCATTTCTAAGAAAAAATTAGGAGATAACCTTTTCGAGATGAAAATAGAAGCACCACTAGTTGCGAAAGCAGCACGTTCAGGACAATTCATAATCTTAAGGATTGATGAGAGAGGAGAAAGAATCCCATTAACAATCGCTGACAGCGATGGATCAACAATAACAGTTGTTTTTCTCGTAACAGGATTCACCACAGAACAGCTCTCAAAACTAGAAAAAGGAGAGCTTATCACTGACTTTGTCGGGCCATTAGGAAACCCTTCTGAAATAGAAAATTTTGGAACTGTTGTACTAGTTGGAGGGGGCTGTGGTGTTGCTCCTGTCTACCCACAAGCCAGAGACTTAAAAAAAGCAGGAAACAAAGTCATAATAATCGCTGGCTTCAGAAACAAAGATCTTGTTTTCTGGGAAGAAAAAATGAAAGAAGTATGCGACGAACTAATAATCACAACAGATGATGGTTCTTATGGAAGAAAAGGATTTGCTGCACAAGCACTGAAAGAAATCATCGACACAGAAAAAGTTGACAGAGTAATAATCATCGGCCCACCAATAATGATGAAATTCACCTCTATTGTAACTAAAGAAAAAAATATCCCAACAATAGTATCAATCAACTCAATAATGGTTGATGGAATCGGGATGTGCGGAGCTTGTAGAGTAACGGTTGACGGAAAAACAAGATTTGCCTGCGTAGACGGCCCAGAGTTTGATGCACACAAAGTTGACTTTGACGGACTGATGAACAGAAACTCAACTTACACTGATGAAGAAAAAATTGTCAAAGAAGCTAAACACAAGGTGTGCTACTAATGAGAACCAATCCTAAAGAGAGAAATGCTGAAGAAAGGATAAAGAATTTTAACGAGGTCTGTTTTGGATATGATGAAAAAGAAGCTGTTGAGGAATCATCTCGTTGTATTCAGTGCAAGAATCCTTTGTGTGTTAAGGGTTGTCCTGTTAATATTAACATTCCTGGTTTTATCAAAGCAATAAAAGAAGGAAGGTTTGGTGATTCTGCAAGGATAATGGAAAACAACACCAATCTTGCTGCTGTATGCGGCAGAGTCTGCCCTCAAGAATCCCAATGCGAAGGAAAATGCATCCTTGGAATAAAAGGAGAACCAGTAAATATCGGAAAGCTAGAAAGATTCGCTTCAGAGTACGAGAGAAATATAATCATAGAAAAGCCAAAACAAAAAAACAAGAAAATAGCAATCATCGGCTCAGGACCAGCAGGATTAACTTGTGCAGCAGACCTGGCAAAGCTAGGCTACAAAGTAACAATATTTGAAGCGCTCCACAAACCAGGAGGAGTCTTGATGTATGGAATCCCAGAATTCAGGCTGCCAAGACACATAATTGATGAAGAAATCTCTAACATCAAGAAGTTAGGGGTTGAAATCAAGACAAATGTAATTATCGGAAAAACAATAAGCTTTGAAGAATTAAAAGAAACATTTGATGCTATCTTCATCAGTGTTGGAGCTGGACTTCCTTATTTCTTGAATGTTGAAGGAGAAAACCTGCAAGGAGTATACTCCTCAAACGAATTCCTCACAAGAGTCAACCTGATGAATGCAAAAGAATTTCCAAAATACAAGACCCCAATAAAAAGAGCAAAGAACTGCGTTGTTGTCGGAGGAGGAAATGTTGCAATGGACTCTGCAAGAGCAGCAAGAAGATTAGGATCTGAAGTGACAATCGTCTACAGACGTTCAGAGAAAGAGATGCCTGCAAGGATTGAAGAAATAAAACACGCAAAAGAAGAAGGAATAAAGTTTGAATTATTGACTAATCCTGTAAAGATTGTAGGAGAGAAAAAAGTCAATGGAATAGAATGTGCAATGATGGAATTAGGAGAGCCAGACTCTTCAGGAAGAAGAAAACCAATAACTATCCCAAACTCTAACTTTATCATAGATTGTGACCAAGTTATTGTTGCAATAGGCCAAGGACCTAACCCCTTGCTTGTCAAGAAGTTAAACCTTAAGACTGAAGAAGGAGTCTTGATTGTTGATGAAAACCAACAAACATCTGACCCGAAAGTCTTTGCTGCAGGAGACATAACCTCAGGAGCTTCTACAGTAATAAAAGCGATGGGTGACGCTAAAAAAGCAGCAGCAGCAATCGATAAGTTTTTAAATAACTAAAAATAATATTTGGTTTAGTGGTTTGATGATAGAAAGGGAAAAGTTTTTGACAGGAGAAAAGAATTCTTCAGCTAAACTATGCCCTAACTGCAACCAACCAACACTACAATTTGACCAGAAAACAGGAAAAATACGTTGCTCAAATTGCGGTTTTGAGGAAATGATCCCTTTATTCAAGAAATGAGGTGTTAATGATGGGTACTTTACAGCACAGTTCGCAAAAGCTAATAGTTTTATTTGATGTACAAAACATGTATTATTCTGCTAAACAATTATACCATGCAAAAGTAAATTTTAAAGAGATACTAAACACTGCTGTCAGCAGTAGGCATCTTATCAGAGCTATCGCTTATGTGATAAAGACAGACATAAAAGAAGAAAGCCAATTCCATGAAGCGCTAGAAAATATGGGAATAGAAGTAAAAGCAAAAGACATACAAATATTTCTTGGCGGAGCAAAAAAAGGAGATTGGGATATCGGAATCGCAATGGATGCAGTAAGATTATCTCCAAAAGTCGATACTGTAGTGCTTGTATCTGGCGACGGAGACTTCAAAGAGCTTGTCTCATACCTGAAAGCGCATGGCTGCAGGACAGAAGTAATCTCTTTCAACAGAACAACCTCATCATTACTAAAACAAGAAGCAGACTTGTTCACAGACCTTGAAAAAAACACTGACAAATATCTGATACCGATGAAGAAAAAAACTGTATTACCAAGAAGGGAGTCACCTCATGGCAGAAGTTAACTTTTGCCCTTTCTGTGATTCACCAGCACACAAACTTGTCTTACTTGCTGACAATCTGTTCTATTGCAAGCAGTGCGAAAACTTCTTCACACTAAAAGAAGAAAAACTTGAATGCTCAAAATGCAATTCTACAGAAATAAAATGCTCTGACTTTCCATCACCAGATGGCTCACTAATATTTCAGTGCGAGAAATGCAAGAAAATGTTTGACATAAGAACTTTCTTGAAAAACAATGAGAAAGAAGAAAAAGTTGTTGCAGAAAAGAAAAAAACCAAAGGAGGCAAGTGATGGCAGCTAAACTTCCCCTGATAATAATAAATTTCAAGACATACAAAGAATCTACAGGAGAAAATGCTCTGAAACTTGCAAAGATCTGCGAGAAAGTATCCAAAGATATGGATGTTAATGTGATCATCGCACCACAAGTCGCTGATATCTACATGATCTCTCAAAATGTTTCAATCCCAGTCTTTGCGCAGCATGCAGACCCAATAAATGCAGGAGCAAACACTGGTTCTGTATCTTTGGAAAGCATAAAAAGTGCAGGAGCAACAGGCACTTTAGTCAACCATTCTGAAAAAAGACTAAGGATAGATGAGATAGAAAAAATAGTCAGTTCTGCAAGAAAATTAGGGATGACAACAGTTGTATGCGCTAACGACCCAACAACAGGCAAAGCACTAAACTCTTTAACACCAAACTTCGTAGCAGTAGAACCACCAGAACTGATAGGCGGAGACATATCTGTATCAACATCAAAACCAGAAATAATCACAGAATCAGTCTTTAAAATATGTGATGGCAAGAAATGCAACCAAGTAATAGTAGGAGCAGGAATAAAAACAGGAAAAGATGTGAAGAAAGCAAGAGAGCTTGGCGCAGTAGGAGTACTTGTCGCATCAGGAGTGGTATTAGCAAAAAATCCTGAAAAAGCATTACTTGAACTGATCTCAGGAATGAAATAAGGGTGTTATTTAGGACTTCTAAAAACTTAATCAAATCAACTGATTCTCGAATAATAGAAACAATAAAAGTCTACGAAAAAATAGCAAAATCATACGCAGAATACACATTTGACAAAATATTACAATACCAACTCACACAATTCACAACATTCCTACCAAAAAAAGCAAAAATTCTAGACATTGGATCTGGTAGCGGCAGAGACGTGCAATACCTAATGGAAGAAGGACATGAAGTCGTAGGCATAGACCTGTCCAAGAACCTGATCAAAGAAGCAAAGAAAAGAGTGCCAAAAGGAAAATTTTACCAAATGGACATGCTAGAAATGAAATTTTGCGATGAAACTTTTGACGGAATCTGGTGTCACGCAACCCTATGCCACATACTAAAACTGGATGCACCAAAAGCACTGAAAGAAATGTTTAGAATCTTAAAACCTGACGGAGTTCTTTATATCGGACTAAGAGAAGGAGAAGGAGAAAAAATGATCTGTTACCTAAAATCAGGCAATCTCCCAAAGTTTTTCGCGTTTTATACCCAAATAGAACTTGAAGAAATGATCATGAATGCCGGATTTGATATCCTTAACTCTTATTCTGAAAGAGATGAACAATCTGCATGGATAAACACTTTCGCAAGAAAACAAGGCATTAAAACAGGAAAAGCTGAACAAAAAAAAGAAACAAACAAAAAAACAAAACCAGCAAAGAAAACAATAAAGAAAGCAGTTGCAGTTAAGAAGAAAAAGAAATAATCCTAACTTCTTACTTTATCTTAACATACGCCTTGTAGACAGGCTCACCAGCCTGGTAATCTTTAAACTGGTCCGTATGTGTAATGGGATCAGTATAAGTATATTTTACTGTCACATCACATTTGTAAGTCGTTAATCTCTCACCACCTTTAGTGTTAACAACAAAAAGTGCTATTTGGTTATCATTCTTTTTTATATCAATAGTAGAACTGTAAATAACCTCCAAAGCAGGCAACGGAGGAGTGTGGTCCCCTACAGCAGAACAAGGCTCAATACCAATAGTAAAAGTATTGATTGGACCATTATCATCCCTCAAAATATTAGAGATACCAATTGCAAAAGTAACAGGTTTACCTAAACCAATCTCTTGACTCTGTACAGGAATAGCAACCCTCTCACCAGAAACAAGCATGCTCCTAATCTTTGACTCAGTATCAGAATCAAGCCTGGCCTTCATAGCCTCAGCCTTCCCAAAAAATTGATTTACAAGCAAGAAACTAGAAGAAAGAATAGCAATAGAAAAAATCATTATCACAATAAAATTAATGCTCAACTCAATCGCTTTCTTATGCATCCTTCTCATATTTCAACTTCCGGATTAAGGAAAGTTATATCACCCAAATCCTGCTCATAAGAAGCAATAGTCTCCTGCTGCTTCCCATCAGGAGCCAAAGTATAATATTTATAAAAAACCTTTAAAGAAGGCCGCCTAATCTCCTCACCAACAATTGAAGAACTTAACTGAGCTAAAGGAACTAAAGTAATAGTCTGCGTGCTACCAACAGATGAAAAACCAACATCAACCTTTTGATCAACAATCAAACTCTGAGTTCTACCCTTATCAATCAGCTGAACAGTTGTAATAGTAAAACCCTGAGCTTCTCCAAGCTTCTGAACCTCATACTGCAAAGTAAACTTATCTTTATTAATGTTAAACGGCTTATTAAAAGAAGACCTCACTAAAAAAGTTGTTATACCCATAATCCTAGTGTCAGGAATGCTAATTGTTTCAACCCTAACACCCCCCTTTATTTTTGTCTTACACTCTAAGTTGTAACACACTCGTTCAAGATATAACCCTATATCTTTCTCACAAGGCTCGCAATCCTTTGGTGAGTTGCAGCCATTCTCTCCAGTCTCACAGATAAAATTTCCCTTACAACCCCTTTTCATCTCGTGCTCAACAAAAAAGTTTGTTTCTGCCAAGCACTTCTCTGTAGTGCAAGGATTTCCATCATCCCACCCAGTCCTAGGAGGACACTGTCTTGCAACTGTAGGATCAACAAGCTCAAACTCCAACTCTTTGCTATACTCATAATTGTTAATCTTCTCATTACCCCTACTATCCACTATCACATACTCTATCTCAATACTAACCCACAACTTCTTGTTTTCACTAGCATTAATATCATCCTCAACAGTTATCGGAAACCCATCACTCAAATCAGTCTGTGAATTCCACAACTGCCTATTATAATCATTTTCAACTAAAGTCTTTGCCTGATCATTCTTCCAAAGCTTTGTTTTTGCATCAAAAGTCCCGGTGTGCTCAATCAACTTAATCTTCTTAACAGTCAACTTAGTGACACTATCCTGTTTCTTATCTATCTTAATAGAGATGGCCAAAAGAGAAGAATCAACGTTGAAAGGCTTATCATATTTGTAATTTACCAACAAAGAAGCCATAAGAGTCTTAACATCCAATAATTCAATAGTATCTTCAATATCCTCAGGCTTTTCCTTATTAGCCTCAACCAGCATGGTGACACATTCCTGCTTCTCATCACACTTCTTCTCAAGATATTTTCCTACACTACCTTTACAAGGAGATTTTTTGCAATCATCCGCGCAATTGCACGAATTTTCTGTCTTAGCATCACACACAAAATCACCACAAGTGCAACCCTCTTTCACAGGATAATTACAAACACCTTTTACACAACTTGTGATTATACAAATACCTTTTTTTGCTACACAATCAGTCTTAGTTTCACACTCTTTCTTGCTGCACCCAGATATTAGTAGTAATGTAGAAATAAGGACTATTGCAAGTAATGCTTTATTGTTCATAATAAAACCCTCAAAAAAAAATTAATTAAAAAAAATAAAAAATTTATTTTACGATCTCATATTCCCTAACAATCAAGACCATAAAAATAATTAGTATTAGCGCTCCAGCAACAATCCAGCTGATTCCTTCAGGAACTTGTCTTTTGATAGCTAAAATCCAACCACCATAAGCAATGATTATTGCACCCATCCAAAGAAACTTATCAAGCACTAACTTCATAACCTCAAATTCTTGCTGTTGAGTTAATCTTTTTTTCATTTTCATTAAGCATCACCCTTTTATTGCCAATTAATAGTTACTTGCTTTGTTGTTACAGGGTCTGTTACAGTTCCAGTATATAACCCTAATGTGCAGACTTCTATCGGAGTTGTAGTTATATCAGTAGGCATAACACCCGTATTAATAATTAACTTAAACGATTTATATGTTCCAGCTTCAATCTTTTGGTCAGCCCCTTTTACTGGAGCAGTAAAAGAAGTACAGTCTAACTCCGGATGAAATACCGCTGTTTGTGCTGCATTATAAGCATTTAATGTTAGAACATCAGCCTTATTTGTCTTAATACTATACTCATCACTAACTGTAACAATTGGCTCTTCTTCTGTTGCTGGAATGTTTGGAGGAGGAACGTCCAACTTACTACCAAACTTTGCAAACATGCTCTTCGTAAATCCCAAACCCAATCCTAACATGCTAATAGCTAAAACTAGAACTACTATAGCATTAATAGAAAGGCTAAGGCTTCCCTTTTTCTTAAAACTCATATTACACACCTCTTTTTTAAATAACAAGTAGATTTAATCAGTAATAATTGCGCAACTCATTTATAAACTTTTCTGTGTTTCATGCTCTAACCAAAAGAGAAACATTTAAAAATGGCCACTTATTTCTTCGGAACACCATGGTAGAAAAAAACAGAATCAGGGGTTTACACGGGCTAATAACCGTGATACAAAGGTAAAAAATGGCAAAGATGAGAAAGTTTGTTGCGTACAGAAGACTTGAGAGACCTTACACGAGAACTTCAAAGTTCAAAAAGAAATCTTATGTAAGAAGCAGACCTCACATTAATATCGTCAGATTTGATATGGGAGATGCGACAAAGAAGTTCGGGTACCAACTTGATCTAGTCTCTAAAAGCGTATTACAGATAAGACATAATGCAATAGAGTCAGCAAGACAGACAGCAAACAAGATGCTAGAATCAAAACTAGGAAGCAACGGTTATTATTTCAAGATAAGAATATATCCACACCATATACTAAGAGAGAACCCATTAGCAGCAGGAGCAGGAGCAGACAGAATGAGTACAGGCATGCAAGCAGCTTTTGGAAAAGCTATAGGTAGTGCCGCAAGAATTACTCGTGTTGGTCAAGCTTTGTTTACTGTCTACACCAACAAAGCTAATATTGAAGTTGGTAAGCAAGCTTTGAAGCGTGCTTCTTACAAAGTTCCTTGCTCTACCATGATTAAAATTATTGAGTTAAAGAAATAAAGTTTTTTCTGAAAATTTTTACGAGGTTACTTTGTAAACCAATTCTACACTAATCTCATTCCATCGGAGATTGTGACCAAAGAGTCCAATCATTAGAAGGACTATAAGTGCCAAACACGAAATAAGGCGGCTGGTTGTGACCAAAATAACTGTACTGAATATCACCCCACTTTGATCCCCCACCACCATGAGTAGCAGGACCAAGAGCGCCACCATAACCAGCACCATAAACATTACTACCAAACTCTCTCCAAGTCTTCATCAAACCATGAAAATCACTTAAATCCGTCGAAGCATCAGCACCAGGCTCAACAGTCAATGCTCCCTTATAACCTTCCTTTTTCAAAATCCTAACAATCTCCTTAACAGGAGTATTACCCTGACCAGGAGCTAAATGATCATCCTGGTAACCAAAATTATCAGTCAAGTGCACGTTACCAACAACACCAGCCTTAGCAAGACCACTAACCTCTTTCAACAACCAATCATTAAACTGCTGATCAGAACCCTGAAAATACTTCCTCCACATATTAAAATGACCAGTATCAATAGTAGCCTTGATATGAGTCTCAGCAATCCTTCTAGCATCACCCTCATTCAAACCCTTCTTCAGCTGCAACCTCTTAGTCATCTCATCCCTAGCATCCTGCACAAGATGCTTCAACTCCTGAGGATGAGCACCATACCTTTCAGGAAAAATATTTTCCATAGTAATAAAAACAGGCTTATCCAAATGCTTTTGTTGAGTAACCTCAAACGCATGCATAGCAGCATCAGCATAAGCACCCTTTGCTTCCTGCAAAGCATACTTTCTCGCACTAATAACATTATTTTGCGTCTCTCTAGACTCCCACGCCTGTTTTTCTTGTGACACTGCTGATTGCTGAGCATAAGCAACGTGCTGCTCCACCTCCCACATCCTCTTATTTATAATTTCCAAAGGATTCTTTGTATCAGGAGGCACTAAACCAGCAAGAGTATTACCCACCTGAATATTAAGCTTCCACCTATCCTCCTCAGGAGTGTTCTCCCAAATCTTCTCATAAAACTCCTTAGCCTTCCTCAACTTTTTCAACTCCTCATTATTCTCCTTAATCTGAACAGAAAAAGACAAAGCCCAACCACGAGAATAACCTTCATTCGTTTCAAGACTTGACCTAATATGCCTTTCTTCAGGAGTTAATCTCTCATCATCACTCAAAGACCTACCTAACTTTTTTTCCATCAACTTATTATATTCCTCAGCTTCCTTAACAAAATGATCCCAGCTAGCCATCTTAACCTTAAACCTACCAGTCTCAGTATCATAAGCAGGAAGCCTACCATGCTCAATACTTAAAGGATCAACAATCTTATTACCCTCATAATCAACATAATCACCTTTTTTTATCTCACAAGATTTTCCTGCCAAATCCTTATTCTGATTATCAGGATTCCACTGGTATTTACCTTCATATTCTTTGTCTGCTATTAGCCATTCAGCAACAGGCACGTTCTGGTTCTTCCTGACCTGAGTCAACATCTGACCAGTCCTCTTATCCACAACCCTCACCACTGCCCTCTGCGGTTCCTCCTCAAAATGCCTAAACCTCAAACCACCCTCAGCCCAACCTTCTTCAGAAATCGGCCTCTCAAACTCACCAGTATGAACAACAACAGAACCACCCTGAGCTGTGTCAGCAGCAAAATCAATCGCTCTCCTAATCTCATCAGTCGCCATCTTCCTATACTCCTTAGAAAAATTACCCTGCTGATCCTGACCACTAAGACCCATCACATTATATGCAGAATGAGTAGTCAACTTTATCTCATTAATCTTCGCCAACTCCCTAATCGCTTCCCTAGTATCCTTACCATACATGCCAGGAGTCTGAGCCTGCCTGTTACCAGAACCAGCACCAGGAAAACCAATCTCTAAACTCCCTGCACCCTCCCTAATCTTAACAGCAAGACCCTGAACATTACCAGCAGCAATACCCATAGGAACACTCATACCAATATCAGCAACACCAACACCAATATCATTAGTAGAAGACTGATCAGAAATCTCATCAGCAACATGATAAGACCTATCCATCGGATGATAATAACCCTGATTAAAAATCATTTCTTGTCACCTGTTCGTGCTACTTGACGAAGTCAATGTAGCACCAGCTTCTTTTGGTCAAACTTTGGTAAAGTTTGCATTGATTAAAAATCATTTTTTATCCTCTTTTATTTTTTATACATATTTTTTATCTTATCCGCAAGCTCCTGACTTTTATTAAGTGTTTGCGAAATATGCTGACTAGCATTGTAAGCTCCAGCTTCAATATCCTCTTTTTTCTTATTCATCGCGTACTGCATATTCTCTATCTTCTGCCTCTCATCAGGGTTAACATATCCCTTATCCTGAATTTCCTGGTAAAGATTCCTAATCTCATTGTATAACTGTTTTGTCGGCTCCTTACTTAACTGAATCCTGTACTCCTGGTCTGCAAGATTCATCACTTCAGGCTTTTTTTCCTGCTCTGCCAATATTGTCTCTTCAAGAGGTTTTTCTTCCTCCTTCTTTGGCTTTTCTTGCGAAAATCTTTTAGTGTTAAATATTTGTTTCTCTTCTTCTGAAAAAAGATGAGTCACATCAACAGCTTTAAGTTGAGGAATCGGAATCTGCCTTTTCTGCCTCTCCTTATCTTCAAGCTCATCCTCACTCTCCTTAAGCAAGTCCTGCGCTTTCAGTATCTCCTCTTTTTTCTTTTTTTCTAACTCCTTAAGTTTTCTTATCCTATCCTCAACAGTCAAGTTTTTCAAATCATCAATATCTTCTTTTTCTGCCATAAAACTACCAAGCTAACAAACCATGACCTTTCTTGAAATTCTTATAACACTCCCAACTAACTCCTTTAATATGTTTTTTCGCCCTATCCTTCTCAACATCCTCTTCAGCCAACTCCTTACCAGACTTCCTCTTAGGCTTCACAACATTAAGCCCCTTCGGACCAACACTAATGAAAGGCGAAATGAAAGGAGTAAGCAATCCCTCTCTCTTCGGCTTCTGCTTAACCTCTTTAAGCTTTTCTTCCTTCTTAAACTCGGGTAAATAACCCTCACCAGCCTCTTTCAAATACTTCTCCAACTCATCACCCAAAGCTTCCATAGCTGCCTTGACAGAACCACTAATTGACTCCAACAACTCAAGATCTTCCCTATCCTTCAACTCCTTATATTTCTCACACTGCTCCTTAGTCCAAACATAAGACCTAAGATTCAACTCTAACTTACCAACATGAATCGGACCACGCTGATAACCCTCCTGCTGGAAAGACATCGACGGAGCAGTCCTGAACAAGAAATGAGCTATGATAACAGAATAATACTTCTTATTCTGCTTATTACTTTTATCATCAACAGGAAATTTCTTAGCCATAAACTCTATCTCAATCATAGAACCCTCAAAAGCAGAAATCAAATCAGGACTTGCAAGCCTCTTATCATCCATATGCAACCTCTTGATGTGCCTCAAGTAAGGCCTAACCCAATTCATATACATCTTAATAATATCATAATGCTGTCTCAAATACTGAATAGTAAATTTTCTCCTGTTCTTCAACTCATCAAAAGTCTTATCTTTCCAAACAATATAAGAATAAAGTTTCCTCTTCAAAACCTCCCTAACCTTCCTATTAAATCCACCCCTTTCAGTATCAACAACTTTCTCCACTTCCTCCTTTTTCTTAGGATGAGTAGAAAAGAAAAGATCAGGCAAAGTCGTGAACTGCAACTCCCTAGACATACCATAAACAGAACCAGGATTTTTCGCACCACCCTCAACCATATCAATAAAAATTCCCTTCAAAGTTATTTCTGCAGGCTCAGCAAGCTTCCTATCCTCCAAAAAACTATCCTTGTAATAATCAATCCTCTCATCCAAAACCCTAATCTCCCTAACCAACTGAAACAATTCCTTAACCATCTTACCAATAGTGGCCAA
>Ga0315273_10001870_pt1 | contig 24338 bp, 19 predicted proteins | sample YL17G02_0_MG_FD_205753 | JGI IMG/M metagenome (GOLD analysis project Ga0315273, IMG submission 205753) | Sediment microbial communities from Yellowstone Lake, YNP, Wyoming, USA - YL17G02_0 | ecosystem: Environmental > Aquatic > Freshwater > Lake > Sediment | place: USA: Wyoming | collected... | reverse complement strand
TCCTCACGCAGGTCCAGGATGGAGACCGTATTGTGGTTCGCGTTCGCCACGAACAGCCGTGTCCCGTCCTGGGTCTCGACCATCTCGCAGGGGTGGTCCCCCACCGGGACCACCTTCACGACCGCGAGGCTCGAGGCGTCCACCAGCGCGACGCCGGCACCACTCCACAGCGAGACGAAGACCCGGTCACCGCCACGTGAGACCAGGCAGGTGAAGGGCACCGCGGGCAGCGCGATCCGCCGGAGAACGGAACCTCTCCTCAGGTCGAGAACATAGAGGGAGGAATCGAGCAGGGAGACCACGTAGAGCCGCTCGTGCGCATCGTCGGCCGAGAGTCCCGTCGGCCAGATCGCCCCCGCGCCGTAGTCGATGACCCGGCCCTGCGGGTACTGCCCCCCGGCGGACCACGGCGGCCCGAGGGCGACGGAGTCGGCCAGGCGCGCCCGGCCGTCGGCGAATTCGTACAGGTAGATGCGATTCGTGAGCCCGCCGGCCGCGGCGATGCGCGTCCCCTGCACCAGGAACGTCGCGCCGAGCCACCCGCTGGGCAGGGAGATCTCCTGCACGGTCCTGGCCGAGTCGAGATCGACGACCGTCAGCCCGAACTTCCCGTAGTCGCTGTGGCTGACGATGGCCCAGCGCTCGTCGGGGCTCACGCACACGTGCTGGGGGAAGTCCCCGACCCTCACCTGGCGGCCGGCGGGCGAGAGGAACCACCCGCTGGCGAGCCGGGTACGGCCATCCGGCAGCCGGCCGGGCAGTTCGCTCGACTTGAGGGTCGCGGGGGCGGCCGGCAGCGCCGCCACGGCGCACAGAGCGCTCATCACGGCCAGCCGGCTGCACATACGGCGGATCATGGGAGCTCCTTTCGGTCCAGAGGAGGAGGTGCTTGTGGATGCAGCGCAGGTCGGGGACCCAATGGAAGGAGGTTACAGCGTGCAGGCTGGCGGATGAAGCGCGGACGTCAAGGGCTGTGGGGCGCGGGGGTGCGCCCGGTCGCGCCCCCGCGGGGAATCGATGATAATCGGCCGGTGCGCGCGCGGCCGGTGCAACTGCTGGTCCTCCTGGCGGGGATCCTCGCCGTTTCGACGGCCTCGATCTTCATCCGCTACGCCCAGCCGGCCGCGTCCTCACTCACCATCGCTGCCGGGCGCCTGCTGTTCGCGACCCTGACCCTCGCACCGTTCGCGCTCATCCGCCACCGCTCGGCCCTCGCGCGGCTGACCGCTCGTGAACTGCGGCTCGCCGCACTGGCTGGCCTGTTCCTCGCGGCCCACTTCGCGCTCTGGATCGCATCGCTCGAGCGCACGACGGTGGCGAGTTCGGTGGTGCTGGTGACGACCACGCCACTCTGGGTGGGGCTGCTCTCACCCCTCGTCCTGCGCGAGCCGCTCACGCGCCGCCTGGCGCTCGGCATCGTGCTGGCGCTGGCGGGCGGCATCATCGTGGGGCTTGGCGGCACCGGCGGGACGCACGCGGCCATCGCGGGCGTCGGGCGGGCCGACGCGCTGCTGGGCGACCTGATGGCGCTTTCGGGCGCCTGGATGATGGCCGGCTACCTCATGGTGGGGCGCCGGCTGCGCGCGGGGCTCACACTCGGGCCCTACATCTTCGTGGTCTACGGCATGGCTGCGGTGCTGCTCACGGTCGCGATGGCGGCCACCGGGCGGAGCCTCTTCGGCCTTGCGCCCGCCACCTACGTGTGGCTCGCACTGCTCGCGCTCGTGCCCCAGTTGCTCGGGCACTCGAGTTTCAACTGGGCGCTGCGCTACCTGCCCGCGTCGTTCGTGGCCATCGCGCTCCTGGGTGAGCCGGTGGGCTCGAGCGCCCTCGCCTTCGGACTGCTCCACGAAGTCCCCACGCCGCTCGAGCTCGGCGGCGCGGTGCTCATCCTGGCGGGCATCGCCGTCGCCGCGCTGGGGGCCGCTCCAGCCGCGGCCCAGGCCGAACTCTGACGCGCCGAGCCGTGCGCGGCGCACCCGCGCGCGACCCGGCCCTGCCGCGCGGCGTCAGGCGGCGCGATTGCCTTCCGTGCGCTCGAGGCTCTCGTCGCACCAGCGCAGAGCTTCGATGTAGCAAACGGGGATCGCGGCTTCGTCCAATCCGAGCCGCTTCGCCCGTTCGGACACGAGCGCCCAGTCGCCCCCGGCGTACGCGACCACCACGGTGAAGAGGTCGCGCAACGGTCCGGGCTCTCCCAGCAGAGCGTCCTTGATGTCGGGCGCGATCGGGATCTCCCGCAGGACGCTCGCCAGCGGGCAGTCGAGGATCGCGTCGATCAACGAGAACGTGCCCATCAGGAAGAGGTCGTGCGCGCGCGACTCCAGCCCGGCCGCGGGCGCCAGCAGCTCGCAGTGGCGCCCGCGCATGAGCGCCTGCGTCACCAGCTCATCGGGCTTGTCGCTCGCCATGCCGGCCATGACGACCACCGAGGCCCAGTTCCTGATCTCGCGCTCGCCGAGCAGCATCAGGGCGTGCCGGATCGAATCCACGCTGCCGCGCCAGCCGAAGAACGCGGCGTTGATGTAGCGCAGCAGCTTGTAGGAGAGTCCGACTTCGTGCTCGATGATCCCCTCGAGGGCCGGGAAGTCGAGGCCCGACCGGTGGATCTCGCGCAGGAGCTGGACCTCGTGGAGCTTGGAGGTCGGGATGTCACGAGCCGAGAGCGTGGTCGGCCGCTCGAAGAAGAATCCCTGGAAGAACTGGTAGCCCAGCCCGCTGGTTTCGAGATGGATGGCCTGCGTCTCCACCTTCTCCGCGAGCAGCCGGGGGCCGGCGTGCTTGAAGCGCCGCGCCAGCGTCGCGCGAGCCGCCGGACCGGAGGCGATCACGTCCACCTTGACGATGTCCGCCAGCTCGAGCCACGGCTCCCAGGGGGAGCCGCAGGCGAAGTCGTCGAGCGCCAGCAGGTAGCCCTTGCCCTTCAGCATGCGGCAGGCCTCCAGGACCTCGCGATCCGGCTCGACCGTCTCGAGGATCTCCACCACCGTCGTGGAGGCTGGCATGAGGCTGATCCCGCCCCCGACCAGGAGTTCGCGCGTGACGTTGATGAACGCCGGACGGCCACCCGTCATGGAATCGAGGCCTGGCAGCAGGAGGCTGTCCGCGATCACCTTCGAAGTGGCCTGGTCGGGGTCGGGGTGGTCAAAGAAGTCCTTGAATCCCGAGCGGAAGAGCAATTCGTAGGCATAGACTCCCAGGCGCCGGTCGAAGATCGGCTGACGGGCGATGAATGCGTCCATCTTGGTCCTCCTTGGCCCGTGACCAGCCAGGCTCCGCAGCTTCCGTCGCGACCCCGCTCGACGCGGGTTCGCCGTGAGAGGCGGCACCCAGTCCGGACTTCTAGTTCGACTCCACCGCGTAGCGTCGTTCAACCGCCGCGCGGTCCGTGGTGATCCTGCCGTCCGCCCAGAGAGTCTCCCAGTCGGGCTCCTCGAACCGGACGTGGGCGGCGAGATCGAGTCGCTCGGCCACATAGAGCAACTCGGTCAGAGGATCGGTCGTGTCGGGGACCGGATGACGATGATGCTCGGCCAGCGCTCGAGCGGCCCGCACGCCCAGTCCCCAGCGCAGCGCCGCCCTGCCTCCCACCGGCTCGTGCAGACGCACAAGCATCTCGTTCAGGAACGGCTCGGGCATCCTGATCTCGCGATGCAGACCCTGCCGCAGGGCCGAGATGTAGTCGAAGACCGCGAGCTTGCCGACGTCGTGGAGCAGCGCGAGCGTGTAGGCCATCTCCGGATCCACGCCGAAAGCCGGCGCCAGCCTCTGAGCCAGTGGCGCCGTGCGGAGCATGTGCGACCACACCTTGCCGACCAGCACGCCGTACGCCCCCCCCGGCCTGCACAGCATCCCCGCCACGATGCTCGTGAGCAGGACGTTCTCGACCGCCTGCATGCCGATCCGCTGCACGCCGGCGGCGATCGAGACGACGGCCTCGTCCCCACGCTGGTACCAGGCGGAGTTCGCGGTCTTGAGCAGCGACTGGGCGAGCGTTGGATCGCGCTCGAAGAGCTTCACCAGATCCCCGACGCTGGACATCGGGTTGCGGCTCACGGCGAGCGCCTGCTGGGCCGCGAAGGGGATCTGGCGGATCACGCCGCCTTCGGGGTCCTGAAGCGAGGTCACGATCGCGGGTCCGTCACCGAGTTGGGCTCTGCCGGCCGACCGTTCGAGGAGGACCTGCGAGCGCCATTCGAGACTGCGGTCCAGCGAGGCCTGCGCCTCTTCGATCCGCTCGGTGGAGTCGTCTTCCTGCTCGTACCGGGGCGCCGGGTCACTCTGCCAGTCAGACTCCTCGACAGCACGGGAGTCCACCCGGTCGGGCTCGGATTCCAGAAGCGTCACGGGCGCCTCGGCACGGCCCGGCTTCGGCCCCAATACGGACCGGAACCCGACGACAAGTCTCTGCCAGAGCTGGGAAGACATCGGGGCCCCCGCCCTTCCGGCCATGGGCAAACCCGTGGCCGGGTGCCACGGAGGCCCGCGCAGGATTCATCGAGCCCATTATCGGCCGCCGCGGACCTGGACTTGAGCGGACTACTCCAGGGCCTCCAGCTTCCTGCGGAGCCCGGCGATCGCGTTCTCCGAGCGCTGCCCGGGCGGCAGGGCGTCCGCGTAGGCGATCGCCTCTTCGAGCGTCCTGCGCGCCGCCTCCCGGTCCCCCTTACCGCTGAAGATGTCCGCGCGGGTCGAGTAGATGCCGAGTTTGCGCGGCCCGTACGCCTTCGCCAGCGCCCGGTCCGACGGGGCCAGCGCCTCGTCCCAGCGCTTCATCCAGAGGTAGGCCGCGGCGAGCCGCGCCGGCGGATTGTAGTCTCCGGGCAGGTCGCGCTCGGCCGCCTCCAGCATCGGGATCGCGCGTTCGGTCTGACCCAACTCGCGGTAGGCCGAGAGCCGATGCGAGTCGAACACCGTGCGCTGCTCGGGGGTCTTCGCGCGAGCGGCCGCGCTCTCGAGGAACGTGGACCACTCCGTCGCGACCCGCTTCGCCCCGTCCTCGTCCTTCGCGTCCTGGCGGGCGCCGAGCAGCGTGAGGTAGAGACCCGAGCGATCGTCGGCCGCGATGCCCAGTGCGGTGTCCGCGAGCACCTCCCACACGCCGGCCTCGAACTCGGCGACCAGGGTTGCGCGCCCCGGGGCGGAGTCGGGCAGCGAGAGCGCCGCACCCAGTCCGCTTCCCGCCACGTTCGCACCCGAGGCCGTTCCCCGAACCCGCGGGTAGGCCTCGTGCGCGACTTCCGCCTCCGCCGCGTAGTCCCCGGTGCGAGCGAGCGCGAAGAGCATTGCCTCGACCACTCGCGAGTACTGCGGCCAGCCGGGCGGAGCCAGGACCAGCGCCTCGCGATAGGCCAGCACCGCCAGGCTGTCGCGGCCCTCGCCGTAGGCACGGTCAGCCTGCGCGAGCGCCGCCCCCGGGCCACTCCTGTCCGCCTGGCCGCCAACCGCGGCGGCGCCGTCGTCGAGGAGCCGGTCCAACTGCGCGACGGTGAAGCCACCGACCCAGCGCAGCGCGACCTTCTCGTCCGCAGGGTCCATGACGAAGTAGGTGGGCAGCGCCGGAACCCCGAGCTTCTTCTTCAGGGCCGCGTTCTGCTTCTTCTCGGTGTCGATCTCGAGCCAGACGAACCGCCCGGCGTGCCGCGTGAGGGACTTCTCAGTGAAGACGAAGGCCCTCATCGACCGGCAGGTGTGTCACCAGGGCGCCCAGGCTTCGATGAAGAGCGGCAACTTGCGGGCGCGCGCCTCGGCGAGCGCCCGGGTGTAGTCGTCCTGGATGAAGGGCAGCACCATCCGCGATCCAGCGGTGGCGTTCCGGGCCGGCTTCGAGCCGGCGGCCGCGCGGGCCGGACCCGCGGACGGAACCGCGAGCGCGCCGGCCAGCACCAGCAACGGGACTGCAAGCAGGGAGGGTTTCATGCCGTGCAGACTAGCAGAGCGCCCGGCCCGGCTGCCACGGAAGCCACGGGCGTGAAACCACGAGCGCCGCGCTTCAGGGGACGGGCGCCCTGTGCCCGTTGACGCTCTGCGGGACGCGCGCCTAGATTGGCGCCGTCGCGCCGGGGGCATCCGGAACACCCAACTCGAGGGAACCCGCCATGAGGATCGCGCTGCTGTGCGGCGCCGTGGCCGTGTGCACTGCCGCGGCACTGTTGTGTCCTGCGACCGCGCGGGCCCAGACCCCCGCGGACACCGGGCTCTTCGCGCCGGTGGCGGCGCGGTACCGCGCGCGACTCGCGCGACTCGAATCGCTGAAACAGGGCCCCGTGACGACCGGGCGCGTCCGGCTGCTGCTTGCCACGGGCAGGATCGACGAGGCGGTCGAGTCGCTGCCACTCCTCACGGGCGAGGCGCGCGAGGTGGCGCTGGTGAAGGCTCGCACGCTCCTCGCCCGCCAGGACTTCTCCGCGGCGGCGCCGGTCTTCGCGAAGCTCGCCGCGCTCGAGGACCCGACCGGCGAGGAGCGCGAGGCGACGCTCGCCTGGCTCTTTGCCCACGACGACGCGGCGCGCGTGGACGCGCTGACCCGCGGCGCGCTCTCCGCGCCCGCGGTGGACGTCAGGGTCCCCGACCTGCTCGCCGCGGGGCGCCTCGCCTGCAGCCTGATGCGATACGCGCGGGCCGAGTCCTGCTACTCCCGCGCGCTCGAGCGCAGCGGTTCGCCGCAGTCGGCGCAGGCCGGCGAGCGGCGCTACCTCGAGGCCGCCCGCGACACCGCCCTGATCGGGCTCGCCCAGGTGCGAATCGGCTACCGCGACTGGGACGGGGCGCTCTCCGCCGCGCTCAAGGCGGTCGAGGCGAACGCCTGCACCGACGCCATGACGGTCCTGGCGCAGGCGCTCCTGCGTGTCGGGCGCACCGACGAGGCGATCAGCGCGGCCGAGTGGGCCTCCCTGCTGAACCCCTACTCCGACATGGCGCACTTCCTCCGGGGAAACGGCTACACCGTGCGCCGGAACTACACGCAGTTGCACGCGGCCTACCCGAACGCCTTCGCGGACGCGGCCGGGCGACGCGCTCTGGCCCACGCCGACAGCCTGCTCGGCGCCGGGGACCGCCACGGAGCGCGCGCCGCGTACCAGGGCCTGCGCCGCGCGCACCCCGGCTGGGCGGACGTGCTCGCGCGGCTGGCCTCGCTCGATTTCGATGACGGCCGCTTCGACGCTGCGCGCGACCTGTGCTTCGCAGCACTTCGCCTCTGCCCCGAGTACGGCCGCGCCCACGCCATCCTCGCCAAGGCGCTCCAGTTCCAGCGCTTCGTCGTGGACGTGCACCGCGCCGACTACGAGGCGCGACTGGCCGCCGTGCCCATGCCCGAAGTGCCGGGCATCGCGCATTTCGTCGTGAACTGGAAATCGCTCTCGCCGCGGCACCAGAAGCGCGTGGCCCTGTCTCTCGCGCCCTGGCAGCAGTTCATCCCCGTGCTGCTTGCGGGCGGAGCCGACTTCTACATCAAGCCCATGGTCATGCTGCTCTCGGAGGTCCCGGGACAGGAGACGCTCAAGGACCAGCGCATCAGCTACGACTCGCGCCTGTGGGACGACGTGCGCGGTTCGGGCGGCTACCACACGGTCACCGGCATCGAGGACGTCGAGGCGACCATCTTCGCCCGCTACAACACCGTGCTGCACGAGCTCACGCACCAGGTCCACGCGGTGCTCACGGCCGACCAGTCGCGGGAGATCCAGGACCTCTATCGCCGGACCAAGGCCCGCGACGAGGTGACGAACGATGCGTTCATCTCCCGCTACGCCGCCGTCGCGGTGGAGGAGTACCTCGCCGAGGGAGCCAATGCCCTGCTCGCCGTGGAACGCGACGCCTACGACCCGCGCCCCGAGGTGCTCGGCCGGCTCGAGCGCAAGGATCCCGAACTGAAGGCGCTCGTCGTACGCCTCATGGCCCTGGCCGACGTGAGCGCGAGCTACCCGGTGGCCTACGTCAACGCGGGGGACGATCGGCTCTGGCGCGGCGCGGTGGACGAGGCCCTGCCCTTCTACGAGAAGGCGCTGGTCCTGAAGCCCGACGAGGAGTACGCGCTGCTGTCCCTCACGCGCGCGCTCGATCTGGGCAACCGCCGTCCCGAGATGCTGGCGGCCGCCGGCCGGGCACTCGCCACCCGGCCGGCGAGTGGCGCGATCGTGGCGGAGGCGGCCGAAGCCACCTGGCACAGCGGTCGCGGGCTCGACTCCGCGCTGGCACTGGCCAAGAGACTGCGTCCCGGCGTGCGCGCCGAGGATCGCCGTCTCGTGGACATCGAGATCGCGCGCCTGGCGTGGATGCGGGGCGACGCAGGGGCAGCGCTGGCGGCGGCGGACTCGGTGCTCGCACGCCAGTCCGACAGCCCCGAGGGACTGAGGGCCCGCGCTTCAAGCCTTGCACTGGCAGGGCGTTGGGACGATGCCTTCACGGAATACGACAAGGCCGTGCGGCTGCGCACCGGGGTGGTGGATCTGCGCTGCGACTACGCCTTCGACCTGTTGCGCGCCGGGCGCGTGGATCCGGCCCGCAAGCAACTCGACGAAGCGAAGCTGCTCGATGAAGGCGATCCCACCGCCGAGGCATTGCGCGGGCTGCTCGCGTTGCGGACCGGGGATGTCGCCGCGGCGCGCGACCGCGCGCAGCGGGCGCTGGAGTGGGGCGCGTGGTCGGACCTCGCGCGCATCGTGCTGGGCGCTGCCGAGCAGCGCGCCGGAGACACGGCGGCGGCCGCGGCGGCGTGGGCGCCGGTCCTGGATCGCATCGCGAACGACACGCCCCCCGAGTGGACCTTCCGCGCGAGCATCGCCACGTGGCAACCGGCGCACCAGTTGCCGGCGATCGAGCGCGAGCTGCTGAAGCAGCTGCAGGAGCGGTAGGAGCGGCCTCGCGCGGCACACCCTGCTCCCGCGGCGCGCGCCTCCGCCCCGGGCTGCCGCGGCGCACCTCGCCTCAGGCGTGAAGCTCGACCACGTCCCGGTCGGCCAGCACGTGATGGCGGTCCACCTGCTGGCCGTCGAAGCGCGCATGGCCCCAGATGCGCGCGAAGCGCAGGTTCTCGGCGATGTCCTTGTGGACCATCCGGGCCAGGTCGTGGACCGTCGCGCCGGCCTCCAGCACGAAGGGCCGCGCGAAGTCCGGCTTCTTGCCCGGCTCCTTGGCGTAGATGCGGATGCGCCCGAGGCCGGCGAAGAGCCGGGCGCGCAACTCCTCGAGCCCGTGGCCGTGCTCGGCCGAGACCGTGAACAGCGGCAGGTCATCCCCGACCGACTCGCGCGCCAGGGTCGCGAACGTGCCATCCCCGTCGAGGTCGGCCTTGTTGAGCGCCATGTAGACAGGGCGCACCACCAGCAGCGGCGAAGCGTCGGGCGGCAGCGGCTTCGCCCGCGGCCATACGCGCCCGCGCTCGAGGAGTCCCTGGCAGGCGGCCAGCGACTCCGCCAGGTCGTCGGCCGTCGGGTCGAGCACCACGAGCACGCCGTCGGCGTTGCGCACCAGGTTCACCATGTAGGACTCGGCGTGCGCCGCGGCCACGGCCGGCGTGTCCACCAACTGCACCTGCACGTCCTCGAAGGGCATCATGCCCGGCTGCGGGGCGTGCGTGGTGAAGGGATATGGCGCCACTTCGGGATGCGCGTGGGTGAGCGCGGCGAGCAGCGCCGACTTGCCGGCATTCGGCGGCCCGATCAGGACCCACTGCCCGGCGCCCTCGCGGTGCACGTGGCCGGGATCCGCGCGGCGCGCACCGCCCCGGGCACCGTGCTCGGCCTCCTCCTCGAGCTTCGCCAGGCGGCGGCGCAGGTCGGCCTGCAGCTTCTCCGTGCCCTTGTGCTTGGGCAGGAGCGCCATCATCTCGTGCAGCGCGACCCGTTTGTCATCGTGGGTCGCGGCTTCGCGGAAGCGCTCCTCGGCTTCCCGGTACTGAGGCGTCAGGTTCGCAGGCATTGGCCGCCATTCTAGGAAGCCGGCGGCGGCGTGGGAAGGGCGTTCTTCGGACGCGCGCCAGGCACCGCCCGATGCCCTTTCCCGCGCTTGCGGAGTCAGTTTGACTCCCCCGTGCGGCCGGGCCACCATGTTCGGCCGACCCGCCCGCATGTCCGCGGGCGGTCGGTCGTGTGAGGGCCATTCCAACACCCGCAGGCAGGCCCCGGTGAGCACCGGGGAGGGAGAACGATGATCGTCGGGATCGGCGTGGACGTGCTCGAGGTGGCGCGCATGGAGCGGGAACTCCGGCGCGACCCACAGGGCTTCGCCGCCGGGATCTTCACCCCCGGCGAGATCGCCGATTGCGAGTCCGAGCGCTTCCCGGCCCGGCACTACGCCGCGCGCTTCGCGGCCAAGGAGGCCACGTTCAAGGCCCTGGACGCCGAGGATCGTGACGGCGCCTCGTGGCGCGAGGTCGAAGTGCGACGCGCGCCATCGGGCGCACCGCGCCTCACCCTGCACGGCCGGCTCGCGGCGCGGGCCGGGGACCGACGCGCCGGCGGACTGTTCGTCTCACTTACCCACACCCGGGATCTGGCGGCCGCCGCCGTGGTCCTCGAAACCTCCGTGACAGCCCCCGACACCGGACCGTTGGAGAGAGGATGCAGCGCATGAGCGAGGCGATCTCATACGAGGAACGGCTGGAGAAATTCGACTGGACGAACGCCGAGAAGGAACTGGGCTGGCAGCGTGGCGACCCCATCAACATCGGCTGGTACTGCAGCGACCGCATCTGCCAGCTCGGGTCGGCCGCGAAGCCCGCCCTGATCTGGGAGGGCGCCTCGGGCAACGCGCTCACCTACACCTATGACGACCTGCGCGTGCTCTCGAACACCATCGCGGCCTACCTGCAGCGGCTGGGGCTCCAGCCCGGCGAGCGCATCTGCCTGTTCATGGACCGCGTCCCCGAGCTCTACCTTGGCTTCCTCGGCGTGCTCAAGATGGGCGGGGTCGTCCAGCCGCTGTTCTCGGCCTTCGGCGACGAGTCGCTGCACACGCGGCTCGACAACGCGCAGACCGCCGCCATCCTGACCCAGCGCAAACACGTGGCCAAGATCCGCAAGATCCGCGACTCGCTGCCCGGGCTGCGCCACATCATCGTGGTGGACGGCGCCGAGGGCCCGCCGCTGCAGGCGCGCGAGCTGCCGCTGGCGCTGGACCGGGAACCGCGGGTCGAGTCGTTCGAGGTCTACGCCTCCGAGGCCGAGACGCCCTCGGTGCTGCACTACACCTCGGGCACGACCGGCCAGCCCAAGGGCGCCCAGCACGTGCACTCCTCGCTGGTCGCGCAGTACCTGACCAGCAAGTGGGTGCTCGATCTCAAGCCCGAAGACGTCTACTGGTGCAACGCGGACCCCGGCTGGGTCACCGGCACCTCCTACGGCATCATCGGGCCCTGGGCCAACGGCGTCACGCAGGTCGTGCTCGACTCGGGCTTCATCGCCGAGCGCTGGTACGCCTTCATGCAGAAGCACCGCGTCAGCGTCTGGTACTCCGCCCCCACCGCCATCCGCCTGCTGATGCGCGAGGGCACCGAGGCGGTGCGCAAGTTCGACCTCTCCGCGCTGCGCCACCTGGCGAGCGTGGGCGAGCCGCTCAACGCCGAGGCCGTGCTCTGGTCGAAGGAAGCCTTCGGCATCATGTTCCACGACACCTACTGGCAGACCGAGACCGGCTGCATGGTCATCACCAACTTCCCCGGCATGCCGATCAAGCCCGGCTCGATGGGCAAGCCGTTCCCCGGCATCACCGCCACGGTGCTCGATCCGCGCACCCACGAGCCGGTCGGCCAGCCCGGCAGCGTCGGCCTGATCGCGCTCAGGCCCGGCTGGCCTTCGATGATGCGCGCGTACTGGCAGAACCCATCCGCCTACGAGAGCAAGTTCAAGAACGGCTGGTACCTGACGGGCGACCGCGCCAGCATCGACGCCGACGGCTACTTCTGGTTCGTCGGCCGCGACGACGACGTCATCAACACCGGCGGCCACCTGGTCGGCCCGTTCGAGATCGAGTCGGCGCTGCTCGAGCACCCGGCCGTGGCCGAGTCGGCCGCGGTCGCCAAGCCCGACCCGGTGAACATGGAGGTGGTGAAGGCCTTCGTCGTGGTCAAGCCCTCCTTCCAGGCGGACGAGGACCTCGAGTTGGAGATCATGAACTTCATCCGCAAGCGGCTCTCGCCGCTCGCCATGCCACAGGAGATCGAGTTCGTGGACTCCCTCCCCAAGACCCGCAGCGGCAAGATCGTGCGCCGCATCCTGCGGGCCCAGGAGTGGGGCGAGCCGGTCGGCGACATCTCCACCGTGATGGACGACTGAACGCACCGGCCCGCGGGCCGCAACCCACAGGAGAGACCCATGGACGAACTCAAGCAGCAGATCCTCGACTACGTGAAGAAGGAGTACCTCGAGGAGGACGACGACCGCGTCATCAACGAGGCCTCGCCGCTCATCACCGGCGGCATCGTGGACTCCTTCTCGATGGTCTCGCTCAAGCGCTTCCTGGAGCGGAAGTACAGCATCAGGATCCCCGACGCCGACGCCAGCCCGCAGGCCTTCGACAACGTCAACAGCATCGCCGCGCTGGTCACCCGCTTCCAGCAGAAGGGCTGAGCCATGGGTTATGCCGACCGGGTCCGCGAGCACTACCAGAGCGAACTGAAGAGCCTCCGCGAGCAGGGCCTGTTCAAGGAGGAGCGCTTCATCCACTCGCCGCAGGGCGCCGACATCGAGGTCGAGTTCCCGGCCGGGAGCGGCGGGCACAAGGTCATCAACCTGTGCGCGAATAATTACCTCGGCCTCTCGAGCCACCCGGAGGTCGTGGCGGCCGCGCACAAGGGGCTCGATCACCGCGGTTACGGCATGTCGTCGGTGCGCTTCATCTGCGGCACCCAGGACATCCATCGCGAGCTGGAGCAGAAGCTCACCGCGTTCCTCGGCACCGAGGACACGCTGCTGTTCCCCTCCTGCATGGACGCCAACGCCGGCGTGTTCGAGGCCATCCTGGGCGAGCAGGACGTGATGATCTCCGACCGGCTGGTGCACGCCTCGATCGTGGACGGCATGCGGCTGTGCAAGGCCATGACGGACACCTACAAGCACTCCGACCTGGGCCACCTCGAGGAGAAGCTGGTCGAGCACCAGGACAAGCGCTTCCGCATGATCATCACCGACGGCGTCTTCTCGATGGACGGCGACATCGCGAAGCTCGACGGGATCGTCGCGCTGGCCGAGAAGTACGACGCCATGGTGTTCGTGGACGACTCGCACTCCTCGGGCTTCATCGGCAGGACCGGCCGCGGCACCCACGAGCACTGCGGCGTGGTGGGCCGGATCGACATCATCACCACCACACTCGGCAAGGCGCTGGGTGGAGCCTCCGGCGGCTGCGTGAGCGGACGGCGCGAGCTGGTGGAGATGTGCCGCCAGCGGGCGCGGCCCTACCTGTTCTCGAACACCGTCGCACCGGTGATCGTCGAGGGCGCGCTCAAGGTGCTCGACCTGATCTCGGCCACCACCGAGCGGCGCGACAAGCTCGAGTGGAACACCACCTACTGGCGCAGGCTGCTCACCGAGGCCGGCTTCGACCTCAAGCCCGGCGAGAGCCCGATCGTGCCGGTGATGCTCTACAACGCCAAACTGGCGCAGGACGTGGCGCGTGACCTGTTCGCCGAGGGCATCTACGTCGTCGGCTTCTTCTTCCCCGTGGTGGCGAAGGGGCAGGCGCGGATCCGCACCCAGCTCTCGGCCGCCCACGAGCAGCACCACCTCGACCAGGGCATCGCCGCGTTCAGGAAGGTCGGCGCCAGGTACGGCATCCTGGGGCTCAACAAGCAGCAGATCATCGACAAGTACGGGATGTAGACGGCGGGGCGCGGGGCGCCGGCGCGCGGCCCTGCGGCTCCGATCGGAACGGCCCGGTGGGCCCGACACTCGCCGGGCCGCCGCTCGTCCGGCGCCGGCGGCCGACAAGACCGCTCTTGCCCTCCGCCGGCAAACGACTATCCTTGAGCGCGGCAAGGTCCTACTCGCGCGACCCTCCCCCGTGGAGCCCCCGATGTCATTGGGGTGGCTGGGCGAATACGAGATCCTCGAGCGGATCGGGCAGGGTGGCATGGGTGTCGTCTTCCGCGCCCGCGACTCCCGGCTGGACCGTGTCGTGGCCCTCAAGGCGCTTTCCGAGTCGCTCGCCGCCGATCCCGAGTCCCGGGCGCGCCTGGTGCGGGAGGCACGCGCCGAGGCCGCCCTCAGCCATCCCAACATCGCGACCTGTTTCGAAGTCGGCACGGCCGCACTCTCACCCGCCGATCTCCTGAACCCTGGCACGTCGGGGCCTCACCCCGAGCGGGTCTCCTTCCTGGCGATGGAGTTCGTGCCGGGCGAGGATCTGCTCGACCTGATCGAACGCGAACCGCTGCCGGTCTCCCGGGCGATCGAGCTGGCCATCCAGATCGCGTCGGGTCTCGAGGCGGCACACGGCTGCGGCGTGGTCCACCGCGACCTCAAGCCGAGCAACGTGCGCGTGACCCCCGGCGGGGAGGTGAAGATCCTCGATTTCGGCCTGGCGCGCGTCTGGACGACGGCCGGCCGGGAGCCGGACCCCGACACGCTCGAGTACCAGACGTCGGAAGGCCGCATCATGGGCACGGCGCCGTACATGTCGCCGGAGCAGGGACAGGGCAAGCTAGTGGACCCGCGCAGCGACCTCTTCTCCTTCGGCGTCCTGCTCTACCAGCTCACGACAGGCAGGCTGCCCTTCACGGGCCGCAGCGCGCTCGAGGTGTTCTACGCGACGGCTTCCGAGGACCCACCGCCCCTGGCCCGCTACGCGAGCCACGTCCCCGACGAGCTGGAGCGGATCGTCCAGAAGCTGCTGGCGAAGCGTCCCGAGGACCGCTACCAGTCGGCGCATGAGGTGCTCACCGACCTGCGTCTGCTGCGCGAAGGCCGCGTCCCCTCCGCGCACGCGCACGGCCGCGGGGACCGGCGCCGGCGCCGTGCGGTCGCCGGGCTCCTGCTGGCGACTCTCACGCTCGCCATCGTGGCGGCAGTCACCTGGGCGAACCTGCAGGGCTTTTTCGCTCCTCCCTCCCACGACCTTGCGGTGCTCGCCTTCGAGAACGCGAGTGGGGACTCGACCCTGGACCTCGCCGGCGCCGCGTTCGCCGAAGACCTGCGCAGCGATCTGGTCCAGCACACCGATCTGAACGTCCTGAGCCGCGCCAGCACCGCCAGCCTGCCGTCCGGGGACCGCTCCCCGAAGGCCATCGGGCGCGAACTGGGCGTGGGCTCGATCCTCTCCGGCAGGGTGCGCGGAGGAGGCGAGGCCCCGCGTCTCGAGGTGGAGCTGGTGAGCGCCCGCAATGGCTACGTGCGCTGGTCGGGGGCCTACGACCTGCTCGCCAGCCAGGCCCTGCGGATCAAGCGCGATCTGTTGCGGCAGGTCGCGACGCACCTGCGCGCGAAGGTCGACTTCGCCTCGGCAGAACTTGCCACGCAGCAGTCGCAGGCCTACGACGAATACCTGCGTGGCATGCAGGAGCTGGAGGACCCGGACAACCCGCAGGCCGCGGACCGGGCGTCGGACCGTTTCGGGGTCGCGCTGGCCCGGGACCCAGACTTCGCCCTCGCCTGGGCCGCGCGGGCGCGCGCGCTGCTGCGCATCTACCTGCGCGACCAGCGGCCCGAGGCGCTGCGCAGCGCCGAGCAGTCTGCCGACCAGGCGCTCCGGCTCGCGCCCGACCTGGTCGAGGCGCGCGTCGCGCGCTCGGAGATCGACCGCGTGACCGGCAGGAACGACCGGGCCATCGCGGAGCTCAAGCAGGTGGTCGCCCGGCGCCCGAACTGGGACGAGGGCTGCGTCCAACTCGCGGCCACCTACCGCGACGCCGGCCGGCTGCCCGAGGCCGAACGATGGTTCCGGCGCGCCGTGGAACTGCGCCCCGAGTCCTGGAGCAACTGGAACAATCTCGGCTCCCTGCTGGTGCGCAAGGGCGACTATCCGGGAGCGCGCCTGGCCTTCGAGCAGATCGTGCGACTGGTGCCCGGGAAGAACCGCGGCTACGAGCAACTGGCCGCGGTGGACATGCTCGAGGGGAAGACGGAGCGGGCGATCGCCGAGTATCGCCGCCTGCCCACCCCCGTGGAGGACTGGGAACTGGCCTCGAACATCGGCACGGCGTACTTCTATGTGGGCCAACTCGAGGAGGCGCGCCAGTTCTACCTGCTGGCCGTGCGGCTCAAGCCCGACGACGCCCTGATGCGCCGCAACCTCGGCGACTGCTACGCGCGCGCCGGCCGGACCGACGAGGCGCGGGCGGCCTACCGCGAGGCGGTCCGGCTCACCGACGCGGACCTGGCGCGGAACCCGCAGAGCCCGGTCCTGCGGGTGGCGCGAGCGCTCTACCTCGCCAAGGCCGGCGACTGCGCGGGCGCGTCACGCGCGCTCGCGGACGTCGCGCCGCGCCTGCGCGCGGCATCCGCCGCCCTCACCTACGACGAGGCCATGGTTCTCAGCCTGTGCGGCGAGCGCGCCCGGGCGGTCGAGACGCTGCGGCGCGCGCTCGACATGGGCATCCCCCGCGAGCGGATCCTCGGGGACGACGAATTCCGCCCGCTGCGCGACGACCCCGGCTTCCGGCGGCTCACCGGCGCCCGCGGCCCGGCGCCCGGGCCCCGAGCGGCGCCGGGCACTACGGGTGGTTTTTGATGATGATGCCGGGATCCAGCCGGCCGAGCTCCTTCCCACGCTCCCCGGCGAAAAGGACGATGCCGTACCTCCAGGTGAAGTAGCGCCCCGGCCCCGCGCCGTGTCTCGGGTATCCGCTCGTCAGCGTGTTGGAGTCGGGCCCGATCCGGAACGAGGACTGGCGGGCGAACGTCTTCGGCTCGCGGTCCTTCGGCAGGATCTTGACGAACTGCCCGCCCTTCAGTCCCGTCACGACCCAGCGCACCTCGAGCGGCCGGCCGTGGACCGGCACGCCCGCCCGCGTGCGCTTGTAGATGAAGGCGCGCCGCGGGTAGCAGTCGATCTTCCCGCGCGCGATCTCGATCTGGACGAGAACCTGGTTCGACAACCCGGGGATGGTCTGGGCGATGTCCTTCATGAGCCACCTCGCCAAATGTGCGCGCGGGCCGGGACGCGGACGCGGACGGCTGGGCGCAACGTGAATCCCGTGGAAGCGGTCGCGGGGAGCGACCCCGCTTCGCCGGGGGAATCCAGAATCCTCTCAGGATACGCCGTCACCGCCCGCCGCGGAAGCCCGATTCTCCGGGCCCGCGGCGACCGTGACGGACGCCTGCGGGGGCGGTGGCTCCTTCCCCACAGCGTCTTGCCCACCTTCATCCGCCCTTCCCGTCGGGCCGTCGTCGTCTTTGCTGCCGTCTTCGCCCGCGCTACTTCGCCGGCTGCCCCCACAGGTCGCGCAGTTCGACCGGGCCCTCGTTCAGGGCCTTGAGGGGGGCTTCGATCTGGCTGCGGTCACCCACCACCACGATCGTGAACTGGTCCGGGGTGATGTACTTCTGCGCCACCCGCTGCACGTCCTCGGCGGCCACGGCCTGGATCCGCTCGATGAACGAGTTGTAGGAATCCAGCGGCAGGTCGTAGGCCAGCAGGTCGAGGAACCGGCCCGCCGCGCCCTGCGTGGTCTCGAACTCGCCCGGCAGGCCGAGCGCGATGTAGGCCTTCGATTTCGCCAGTTCCTCCGCCGGCACCGGCTCGTCGCGGACCCGGCGCAGTTCCTTGAAGAACTCGATCATCGCGCTGTCCGTCTTGGCCGTGTGCACCGAGGACGAGGCGCGGAACGGCCCGGCCTGCTGGTACATGTCGAAGGACGAGCGCGCGCCGTAGGTGTAGCCGTGCAGCTCGCGCAGGTTCTGGTTGAGCCGCGAGGTGAACGACACGCCCAGCAGGTTGTTCATCACCCGCAGCGCGTAGTAGTCCGGCGTGGAGCGCGGCACGCCGAGATTGCCGATCAGGATGACCGACTGCGGCGCTCCCGGCTTGTCCACCAGGTAGAACGTGCGTGCGGCCGGGGTTGGGTCTGCGCCGGCAGGCCGCGCGGGCACCGCGCCCTTGGCCCAGCCACCGAAACGCTCCTCGGCGAGCTTGCGGGCCTCGGCCATGGTGACGTCTCCCACGAACAGCAGCTTCGCGTTGCCGGGGCGGTAGTGGGTCTCGTAGAAGCGCGCGACCAGGCCGCGGTCCAGCGCCGCGGTCGAGGCTTCGTCCCCACCCTGCGGATGCCCGTACGGGTGCGACGCGCCGAAGAGGATGGCGTGGAACGCCAGGGGTGCCATGGCGGTGGGCTGGTCGCGCAACTGGAGGATGTTGTTCTTCCGCAGCTCCCGCTGCCGCACGATCTCCGAATCGGGGAACGCCGGACGCAGCGCGACGTCGGCCATCAGGTCGAGCGCCGCCGAAAGGCGCGCCTTGGGCACGTGCAGGTAGATCTGCGCATGGTCCATGCCGGCGCCCGTGCCGAACTGCGCGCCGAGGTAATCGGCCTCCTCGGAGATCTCCATCGCCGTGCGCTTGCCGGCGCCTTCGTCGAGCATGCCGGCGACGAAGCTGGCGAGCCCGGGGCTGCCCTGCGGATCGTAGGCCGCGCCGGCCCGCACCATCAGCATGCAGTCCACGACCGGGACCTCGTGCATCTCGACGACCGCCAACTGGAGTCCGTTGGGCAGCGTCTGGGTCTGCACCACCGGCACCTTGAGCGGCTTGAGCGGACCGAGCGTCGGGGGCTTGGTGCGGTCGAGCGGCGCGTCCGCGGCGAACCCCGTTCCCGCGACCAGCGCGAGCACCGCGCAGGCCGCAGCGACGCGCCGCACGATCTTCGTGACGAACGAGCTCATGGCTTCCTCCCTTCCGTCACCGCCAGCCCCGTCTTGCCCTGCGGCACGATGCTGAGTACCACCCGGTGCGCGTCGGACACGTACTCGCGGGCCACGCGCTGGATGTCGGCGATCGTCAGCTTCTGGTAGCGCTCGAGGTCCTGGTTGAAGTAGTCCGGCGTGCCGACGAAGAAGTCATAGTGGTTGAGCTGGTTCGCCTTGCCCGAGAACCCGCCCACCTGCTGCATGCCGTCGAGGAACTGCGCCTCGGCGCCGTTCTTGACCCGCTGCAGTTCGCGCTCGGTCGGACCGCTCTGTGCGAGCCGTGCCAGCTCCTCGTCGATCACCCGCTGCAGTTCGTCCAGCGCGTGGCCGGGTGTGGCGGTGGCGTACATCATCAGCTTGCCGTCCTTGCGGCCGGCGTCGTTGTAGACCGACACCTGGTTGGCGATCTGCAGCTCGTAGACCAGCCGCCGGTAGAGACGCGACGACTTGCCGCCGCCCAGGATCTGGCTCATGACGTCGAGGGCCGCGTCATCCGGGCCGAACAGGCGCCCCGAGTGCCACACGTCGTAGACCCGCGGCAACTGCACGCGGTCCTCCAGCGTGCCGAACACGTCGGCCTCGAGCTTCACCGGCGGCGGCGGGCGGCGCGTCACCTCGGGCCCGCGCGGGATGCCGCCGAACCAGCGCTCCACCTGCCGGCGGGTCTCGACCGGATCGATGTCCCCGGCGATCACCAGCGTCGCGTTGTTGGGCGTGTAGTAGGAGCGGAAGAAGCCTTGCACGTCCTCGAGCGAAGCGGCCTGCAGGTCGGCCATGGAACCGATGACCGGCCAGTGGTAGGGATGTTCGGCCGGGTAGAGACGCTTCAGGATGTTCTCCTCGGAGAGCCCGTAGGGCCGGTTCTCGTAGGACTGCCGCCGTTCGTTCTTCACCACGCCCTTCTGCAGCTCCACCTTCTCCGCAGTGATCTCGGGCGTCAGGAAGCCCATGCGGTCCGAGTCCAGGTAGAGCATGAGCGCCAGGGAGTTCGAGGGGCCGTCCTCGTAATAGTTGGTGCGGTCCTCGGTGGTGGAGCCGTTGTTGTCGGCCCCCGCGGCCTCGAGCATCCGGTCGAAGTCCCCGGTCGGCACGTTCTGCGAGCCCATGAACATCATGTGCTCGAACAGGTGGGCGAAACCGGTCCGTCCGGGCTTCTCGTCACCCGACCCCACGCGGTACCAGATGTTCGCGCTGACGATGGGCAGCGCGTGGTCCTCGTGCAGGATGACCTTGAGCCCGTTGGGCAGGGTGAAGGTGGTGTGAGGCACACTCAGCGTGCCGGCGGCCCAGAGCCCGCGCGGCGCGGCGACGACCGCCAGCAGCGCGAGCCCGAAGGCCAGACCGCGCAGCGATGCTCGCAGGCGACTTCCTTCCATCTCGGACCTCTCGAAGTTGGGGTGGGTGCGACCCGTCCTGCGCCAGACTCCCTGGCGCCCGGCCGGGCCGGCACGTTGGCAGAACCGATGACTCCAATCCCTACGGCATCGTGGCAAAGAAGGCGAACCGGACGCCCCGGCTATCCGCCGAGCGCCCCCGCCGGGGGTCCGAACGCGCCGGGCCCCGAAGCGAGCGGGTGCAACTCAGGCCGTTCCGGACCCGGTCACGGGCCGAGCGCCCGCCCCGCCCTTGAGCAACCGGGTCATCAGCAGCAAACCGAAGGCCGAGACCACGCCAACCGCCGCGAAGACGAACCACATCAACTGCGGCCGGTGAAGCGTGTTCTTGAAGAAGTCGTACACCGGCCCGCCGATCAGCCCCGCCAGGAAGTAGCCCAGTGCGATCGGCAGGAAGGCAAAGCCCATGTACATGCCGACCTGGTCGGGCGGCGCGATGCTGCCGAGATAGCGGTAGAAGTGGGCCGAGTAGATCATCTCGCCCACCGAGAAGATCAGGATCCCGGCGCCCACGATCCAGATCGAAGGGGCCAGGCCGATGAAGGCGATGCCCGCCGCAGCGACCAGGGCGGCGAGGAAGATGGCCCGCCCCGCCGCAAGGTTGCGGACGAAGTAGCCGACCACCACCTGCAGACAGACGATCGCCAGCGCGTCGAGCGAGATCACGAAGCCCAGCGCCCGGGTCGAAACGCGGAGGTCGTCGGTCAGGTAGAGCGGCAGCGGGCCGTAAAACTGGAAGAACATGCTCCAGAAACCGGCGACCAGCAGCACCAGCGCCATCAGCGGCCCATTCGTCAGCACCCGGCCGAAGTCCCGGAGGAACGCGGCGAAACTCTTGCGGGCTTCGTTGCCGGCCGCGGCCACCGGCTCGCGGAACGTGAACAGGACCAGCAGGAATGCCAGGACGGCCGCAGCCGCGCTGCAGTAGAACACCGGCTCCACCCCCACCCGGTCGCGGATCTGCCCGCCCAGGTTGGGACCGATGAACCCGCCGATATTGACCAGGGTGTAGTAGATCGAGAAGCCCAGCGCCCGCTGCGGTTCGGTGCAGACCTTCTGCACCGTGCCCGTGATCGAGGGCTTGATGAGCGACGCCCCGATCGCGATCAGGAACAGTGCACCCAGGATGGGCACCGTGCCGTGCACGGTCACCACCAGGAAATAGCCCGCCGCGAGCAGCGCGTAGGCCAGGAGCATCGCCCGGCGGTAGCCCAGCAGATCGGCGAGGAAGCCCGAGAAGGCCGCAAGCCCGTAGGTGAAGAGCCCGAAGTAGCCCCCGACGACGATGGCCGTGGAATTCGGGAACCCCCGCGACTTGGTCAGGAAGAGGACCAGGATGGTCGTCATCCCGTAGAACGCGACGCGCTCGAACAACTCCGAGAGGTTCGCCGTCCAGAAGGACGCGTGGTATTCGCGCAGCGAGCGGTAGAACTTCGCGACACCTTGGATCACGGTGAGCCTCCCGGCAGTGGGTTCGCGCGGACCCGGAACATGGGCCACCACGGTACGCAGGCTGAAGACGCCAAGTTACCGCATGAGCACGAGGGGCGCGAGTCGCGCCGGCGTGCGCGCCTCACCGGGCCAGCGTCCTCTCGATGCGTCGATCCGGCACGAGCCAGATCACCGCGACGAGGACGTAGAGCGCGAGAGCCAGCCGCGGGTCCACGAAGGAGAGCGGGACCGCCGCGAGGTACACGACCAGGGAGATCTTGCCCTTGGAGTCCCGGCCGAGGGCGGTGGCAAGCACGGAGTCAGTGGTATGGAGGGTGAGCAGGACCCGCGTCAGGATGAAGTAGGCGATCGCCGCCAGCAGCAACACGGCCCCGTACACGGCAACCGGCAGTGTGGCGAAGTGGTTCTCGCCCATCCAGCGGGTCACGAACGGGATCAGCGAGAGCCAGAACAGCAGGTGCAGGTTCGCCCACAGGACGCGGCCGTCCACGGCATCGACGACCTGCAGGAGATGATGGTGGTTGTTCCAGTAGATGCCGAGCATGACGAAGCTGAGCAGGTAGCTCAGCAGGTCGGGGACCAGGGGCCGAAGCGCCCCGAGCCCGGCTCCGGTGGGCGCCTTCAACTCCAGCACCATGATGGTGATGAGGATCGCGATCACCCCGTCACTGAAGGCTTCGATCCGGCCCTTGCTCATTCGGAATCCTCCGTCCGTGCCCTGGACCTGCCGGTTTCCCGCGCCGGCTCCATCGGCGGGCATCACCCGCGGTGTGCGGGCGGACGCGTTGCCACGACACGTCATCGCTCCGAAAGAGAGCCGCGCCGCCCGGCGACGATCGCGACGATCCCGGCCATGACGCCCGCCAGCGTGACGAGCAGCCCCGCGGTGAGCCCCAACCGATTCAGCTGGAACCAGCCGCCGGCCATCAGCAGCACTCCGAGCAGGAGCACGGCGGCCATGCCGATCTGGTTCCCAGCCACGCGCTCCAACGCCGGTGACCTTCTCATGTTCGAACCTCTCCTTTCCCAACCCCCGGCTCGCCAGACGACCGCCGTGCCCTCCGCCGGCGGCGCGCGCAGACGAGCGTGGTCCCCTGGTGCGGATGACGCGCGGCCTCGTGCGCCGCGCCGGTGCCGTACGACGCCCCGCACCCTCCCTCCGCCTAGCGCCCCGCTCGCTGCAACTCCGCGCGGATGCGCATCAGGATATCGCAGTAGCGCCACTCCGCACAGGCCCCGGCTTCCTCGTGGTGGTCGGGCTTGAGGACCAGGTCGCCGGTCGCGAGCAGGGCCTGCTTCACCTCGGGATTCTGCAGCACCTTCTCGCGCATGGCCGCCACGATGAGCCGGTAGTGCCGGCCGGGCCGCGCGGAGCGGTAGGCGAAGCGGTGGCCCTCGAATGTCACCCAGCCGATGTCCATGCGTCCCATGTTCTGCTCCGCCAGATCGCCCGCCCGCTTCGCCTCGAAGGCGGCCAACTGCGCCACCTGTTCGCGCGTGTGCGCCCACTCCAGCCCGGGGAAGCGCGCCCGGGGGTCGTCGGGGCCCTCGGGGTATAGCATCATCTGCCAGAAACCCTCGAGACTCGCGTAACGCTGGCCGCGGAAGGTGAACGGGGTCGCCGCGAAGTTGGAGAGCAGGCCCAGTTCGTGGCGCTTCGAGACGATCACCTCCCCCGGCCCGGCTGCCTGCGGCAGGAGTTCCCAGGCGGGGGCGCCCTCCGGCGGGACCGCCGCCCACCAGTGGGCGGGGTAGTTCGCGCGCGCCGCGAGTAGATCATCCGCGGAGGAACTCGCGGCCCGCGGCGTACGGGCGTCCGCGGCGAGCACTGTCAGGGCGACGGTCAGGACGAGGAATCCGGGCCCCCAATGGTTCCGCGTCATCGCACACGCTCCGCTCGCTGGTCCTGGGCCGCAGCGCTGGATCGTCCACGCCGCCGCCACCGCGCGACCGGCCCGGGTCGGACCTGACCCGGGCCGGAGACCGCGCGTCGTTCCTCGCTACTTCACGTTCTTCAGGATGCCCATCAGGAAGTCCCAGTACTTCTCGACCGTGCTGATGTGCATCTTCTCGTCCGGAGAGTGCACGCCCTCGAGCGTCGGCCCGAAGGAGAGCATGTCCATCCCGGGGTACTTCTCGCCGATGATGCCGCACTCGAGACCGGCGTGGATGGCCTTCACCTCGACGGTCTTGCCGTAGAGCGCCAGGTAGGTGGACTTGGCGATCTTGAGCACCTCGGAGTCCATGTTCGGCTTCCAGCCCGGGTAACCGTCGCCCTGCTTCACCGTGGCACCGCCCAGCTCGAGGATCACCTTCACGGTGTCGCAGATCTCGGCGTTCTCGGACGCCACCGAACTGCGCTGGCTGGTCACCAGCTCGATCGACTTCGCCGTGGACTTGATGGTGGCCACGTTGGTCGAGGTCTCGATCAGGCCGGGGATGTCGGAGCTCATCTTGATCACACCGTGCGGCAGCGCCACCAGCGTCTGCAGCACCTTCATCTGCACGGCCTTCTTGAACACGACCCGGCGCCGGATCGCCCTGGCCTCGGTCAGCGTCAGGTTCAGACCGGGATCCGCGACCCCGAGCTCGGCCCGGATGGTCGCCTGGCACTTCGCCACCAGCTCGAGCGCGACCGGCCAGATCTTCTTCG
>Ga0315273_10001869_pt1 | contig 24348 bp, 23 predicted proteins | sample YL17G02_0_MG_FD_205753 | JGI IMG/M metagenome (GOLD analysis project Ga0315273, IMG submission 205753) | Sediment microbial communities from Yellowstone Lake, YNP, Wyoming, USA - YL17G02_0 | ecosystem: Environmental > Aquatic > Freshwater > Lake > Sediment | place: USA: Wyoming | collected... | reverse complement strand
TCGGCGATCAGCGTGAACTGGCTGACGACGAGGGCCGAGCCGCCGGTGTCCAGCAGGCTCCGGTCGAAGCGGCCCTCCTCGTCCTCGAACACGCGCAGCCGCGCGACCTTGCCGGCCAGCCGTGCCGCTCCGGGCTCGTGGTCGTCGCGGGCGATCCCCACGAGGACGAGCAGCCCGGGCCCGATCCGCGCGCGCGCCGCGCCGTCGACCGACACCTCGGCCCGGGAGACCCGCTGCACGACGGCCCTCATGCCGCCCGCAACTATCGCCGATACCGGGATGCGATGGAGGCTGCGGCCCCACTCCCCTCTCCGCTCCCGCTCGAGCGCGCCCGCCTACACCTGGGCTCGCTCCTGCTGCGCGACGGCCTGCTCTCGGCCGAGCAGATCGAGGAGGCGCTCGCCGTCAAGGAGCAGACCGGCGCCAGGCTCGGTGAGATCGTGGTCGCGCGCGGCTGGGTCGACTCGTCCCAGGTCGCGCAGGCGCTCGCGGAACAGCACGGGCTCGAGTACGTGGCACTCGCTGGGGCGCAGCTCGAGCCGGCGGCCGTCGGGCTGCTGCCCGAGCGCCTCGCGCACCGCTACGGCGCGGTCCCGGTGCGCTTCCTCGACGAGGAGACGATCCTCGTCGCCGTCTCGGATCCGACCGACGTCCTCGCCTCCGACGACCTGCGCCTCGCGCTCGGCCTCAACGTGCGGATCGGCGTCGCCGCCGCAGACGAGCTCGCGCGGGTGCTCCGCCGCGTCTATCGCGCGACCGTCGAGATCACCGAGAGCGACAGCGAGACGACGTCCACGGACGACGTCCGCAACGTCGCAGCCACGAGCGCGCCGGCGATCAAGCTCGTGAACGCGCTCGTCGCCCGGGCGATCGACGAGGGAGCCTCTGACCTCCATTTCGAGCCGCAGGCCGGCGGCGTCGAGGTGCGCGCGCGCGTGGACGGCGTGATGCGGCACCTCGCGACCGTGCCGCGCGACCTCCAGCCCGCGGTCACCAGCCGCCTCAAGATCATGGGCGAGCTCGACATCGCCGACCGTCGCTCACCCCAGGACGGGCGCGTCTCCGTCCGCGTCGGCGGCCAGCCGATGGACCTCCGCATCGCGGTTCTCCCGACGACGCACGGCGAGCAGGTCGTGCTGCGGATCATGCACCGGGCGGGCGAGCGCCTCGGCCTCCAGGACCTCGGCATGAGCCCCGCCGCGGAGGAGACATTCGCGCGTGCGATCCACCAGCCCTACGGAGCCGTGCTGGCCTGCGGGCCGACCGGCAGCGGCAAGACCACCACGCTCTACGCGGCGCTCGACCGCCTCAACGACGACAAGCGGGTGCTGACCACGATCGAGGACCCGGTCGAGTACCAGCTTCCGGGCGCGACGCAGATCGAGGTCAACCCTCGGGCCGGCCTCACCTTCGCGCGTGGGCTGCGCACGATCCTGCGCAGCGACCCCGATGTCCTCCTCGTCGGCGAGATCCGCGACGAGGAGACCGCCCGCATCGCGATCCAGGCCGCGATGACCGGCCACCTCGTGCTCACCTCGCTGCACACGCACAATGCCGCCAGCTCGCTGGCGCGCCTGAAGGACATGGGGGTCGAGCCCGGCCTGCTCGCGACCTCGATCAACTGCATCGTCGCGCAGCGCCTCGCCCGGCGGCTCTGCACCGAGTGCCGCGAGCCATACCGGCCCGCCGAGGCCGACCTCGCGGACCTCGGAGGCCAGGTTCCGGACGAGCCCCTCTACCGCGCCCGCGGCTGCCCGAGCTGCGCCGGCACCGGCTACGCGGGGCGCGTCGCCCTCTACGAGGTGCTGCCGGTGGTCGGCCCGATCCGCCGCCTGATCGAGGCCTCGACCGAGGAGATCTTCGCCGCCGCGATCGAGCTCGGCATGCGGACGCTGCGCCAGGACGGGATCCGGCTCTGCATTGCCGGCACCTCCTCGCTCGACGAGATCCGCCGCGTCACCGGCGACCGGCTCAGCTAGCGCTGAGGTCGACGATCCGGGCCGCGTAGCGCTCGTCGTCCGGGCGGAGCGAGCACGCGAGCTTGTAGTGGCCGTTCGCCTCGACGCGGCGGCCCTGCTGCTCGAGGCAGCGGCCGAGCGCGTAGTGCGCGAAGTCGTCCGCCGGCGCCAGCTCGAGGATCTTCCGGAACTCCGCCGCCGCCACGTCGTAGCGCCGCAGGCGCAGATAGGCGATCCCGAGCGCCTCGCGGATCGAGGCCTTCTCGGGCTCGCGGCGCTTCGCCTGCTCGAGCGCGACGGCGGCCTGCGCGGCCATGCCTCCGCGCAGGTGGCGCCTGCCCTGCTGGAAGAGCTCGTAGGCGTCGCTCATCGCGACGCTAGGAGCCGCTCGACCTCGTCGAGGATCGCGGCGGCGACGAGCGCCTTCGAGGCTTTCGGCACAGAGCGGTCGCCGTCCCCGCCGACGAGCACGACCTCGTTCTCGGGCGCGTCGAAGCCGATGTCGGCGCGGGAGACGTCGTTGTAGACGACGAGGTCGAGGTGCTTGCGGGCGAGCTTGTCGCGTGCCCGCTCGAGCCCGCCCGTTCCCGTCTCGGCGGCGAAACCGACGAGCACCTGGGCCTCGCTCCGACGCTCCCCGAGCGTCTGGAGCACGTCGAGCGTGGGCTCGAGCTCCACTGTCCACGAGTTCGCGTCCTTCTTCCGCTTCGCCGGCTGGGCTGCGGCCGGCCGATAGTCGGCGACGGCCGCGGCCATCACGACGACGTCGGCCTCGGCGCGCCCGAGCGCCTCGCGGGCCAGCTCCTCGGCTGTGGGGGTCTGCACGAGTTCGACGCCGGCGGGCGGCGGTACCGCGAGGTTCGCGGCGAGCAGCGTGACCTCGGCGCCGCGCCGGCGCGCTTCGGTGGCGAGCGCGACCCCCATCCGGCCGGACGAGCGGTTGCCGACGTAGCGCACCGCATCGAGCGGTTCGCGGGTGCCGCCCGCCGTGACGAGCACACGGAGCCCGCGCAGCGGCGAGTCGGTCGCGAGGAGTGAGCGGACGGCGGCGGCGATCTCGTCGGGCTCGGCCATCCGGCCCACGCCCCACTCTCCCTCGGCCGTCTCCCCCTCGTCGGGGCCGACGAGTTCGACGCCGCGCTCGCGCAGCGCTGCCGCATTGGCCTGCGTCGCAGGATGGGACCACATCCGGGGGTTCATCGCGGGGGCAACGAGAACCGGGCCGCGGTGGGCGAGCGCCGCCTCCGTGAGGACGTTGTCGGCCAGGCCGCGCGCGAGCTTCGCGAGCGTGTTCGCGGTCAGCGGCGCGATCACGAGCAGGTCGGCGCGCTGCAGGTGCGGGTACGGGTCCTCGCCGGCCGGGCGCCGCGCCAGCGCGCGGAACGTCTCGGCGGACACGAACCGCTCGGCTCCGGGAGTGACGAGCGGGACGACGTCGTGCCCGGCCTTCACGAGCAGCCGGCACAGCTCGCAGGCCTTGTAGGCGGCGATGCCTCCGGTGACGCCTAGGAGAATGCGGGCCATCCGAGACCCCCTTCGCGCGCGTTCTAGCGTTTGTACTCGTACTTGAGCTTGCCCTCTGCGACTTCCTCGAGAGCCATCGTCAAGTAGTTCTTCGAGCGCGACTCCACGAGCGGCGGCGGGGCGTCCTCGAAGCCGATGCCCTCGCCGAGCTGGTGGTGGTAGTTGTTGATCTGGCGTGCCCGCTTGGCTGCGATGATCACCAGCGCGTAGCGCGAGTCGACATGGTCGAGCAGCTCATCGATGCGGGGATGGATCACGGTGAGTGGATGGTACCAGTAGCCGCTCGACCAGCTCCGCCAGCTCCTCCGAGGCCCGCTCCACCTCGTCGTTTTCGACCACGTAGTCGAACTCGGAGGCCTGCGCGAGCTGCTTCCGCGCCAGTTCGACGCGCTCCCCGATCTCGCCGGCGCTCTCGGTCGCGCGCTCGGTCAGCCGCCGCTCGAGCTCCGAGGCCGGAGCCGCGATGAAGATCGTCACCGCCCCCTGCACCTGCCGCCGCACGCGCCGCGCGCCGTCCGTCTCGAGCTCGAGCAGGCAGGTGCTCCCGCTCGCGGCGATGCGGTCGACCTCGGAGCGGAGCGTCCCGTAGCGGTGCCCCGAGACGTAGGCCACGTACTCGAGGAACTCCCCCGCCTGCACCCGGCGCTCGAACTCCGCGTCCGAGAGGAACCAGTACTCCCGCCCGTTCTCCTCGGCGGGCCGCTGCTCGCGCGTCGTCGCAGAGACGGCGACCTCCAGGCCGGGCACGCGCCGCAGCAACTCCTTGATCAGTGTCCCCTTGCCGGCCCCGGAAGGACCGGTGACGACGACGACCACGTCGGGTGGTCTAGCGGTTGAAGAGAGCAATCAGCTCCGCGCGCTGGCGCTCCGACAATCCGCCGACGGTCTTCGACTGGCTGATCCGGCACTGGTTGAGGAAGCGGCCGGCCTTGACCCGGCCGAGCTTCGGCACCGCCATCAGCATGTCGAAGACCTTCGCGGTCTCGACGTACTCGGGCGGTCTCGTGAGGATGGCCTCGATCTGGACCGTGCCGTCCTTCAGGTCCTTCTTCAGCTGCGCCCTGCGGACCCGGATGTCATTGGCCCGCTTGAGGGCCTCCATGCGCTGGTCGAGTGACCGCACCGGCGCCTGGGCCTGAGTCTTGGCGGGCGACATTAGCGCACGAGTCTACCACCTTCAGACGCGTCGTCAATCGGGCAGTTTTACCTCGAAATCCAGGGTTTTTCGAAGCTCAGACTCTCGACGCGGGGTTGAGGGTCGGCGCGGCCGGGGGCGAATCGGCGGGGACCTCGAAGCCGCGCTCGGCCGCCGCCGCCGTGAGCTCGGCGCGCACGCGCGCGGGCGCGAAGGGGTCGCGGAAGAGCACCGTGCCGAGAGCGACGTGGGTCGCGCCGACGGCGAGGAGGTCGAGCGCGTCCTCGCCGGTCATCACCCCGCCCATCCCGACGATCGGCAGGTCCACGGCCTGTGCGCACGCGTAGACGGCTGCGAGCGCGATCGGCTTCAGCGCGGGGCCCGAGTACCCGCCGACAGCCGTGCCGAGCACCGGGCGCAGCGTGCCCGGGTCGAGCGCGAGGCCACGGATCGTGTTCACGAGCGAGAGGCCGTCGGCGCCCGCGGCAGCGACCGCGCGGGCAACCTCCGGTACCTGCGGCAGGGCCGGCGAGAGCTTCGCCCAGAGCGGCTTCGAGGTCGCCGCGCGGCAGGCGGCGACGATCTCGGCGGCGCCCTCGGCCGCCTCCTCGACGTTCGGGCACGAAAGGTTCAGCTCGAGCGCCTCCACCTCGGGCCGCCCGTCGAGCCGGGCGCAGCTCGCCGCGTACTGAGCCGCGTCGAAGCCGCCGACCGACACCCAGAGCGGCTTCTCGAGCGCCGCGAGACGCGGCAGGGTCTCGGCGAGAAAGCGGTCGATGCCCGGGTTCGCGAGCCCGATCGAGTTGAGCATCCCGGCCTCGGTCTCGGCGATCCGCACCGGCGGGTTCCCCTCCCGCGGCAGCGGCGTCACCGTCTTCGTGACGAAGACGTCGAGCTGCTGCGCGATCTCGGGTGCGGTCAGCGCGTCGAGGCAGCCGGACGCGTTGAGGAGCTTCACGCCGCCGCCAGGACGGGGCCGACCACGCACAGGCGCTCGAGCTGTCCCTCCACCTCGACCACGCAGCCGTAGCAGGAGCCGTGGCCGCACGCCATCGGCGCCTCCCAGGCGAGCTGGGCGCCCGGTGCGAGCGCACGCACCGCCTCGAGCATCGGCTCGGGCCCGCACGCGAGGACGGAGCAGGCCGGATCGACGAGCTCCGTCACGAGGCCAGGCTCGATCACGACCTGGGCGTTCGGGACGAGCACGGCCGCCTCCGCGTGGTGCGCGGTGCGGAAACCGAGTGCGGCGGGCGGTCCGCCGAGCGCGGCGGAGAGGTACGGGAGGGGCGCGACGCCGATCCCCCCGCCCACGAGGAGCGGCCGCTCGACCTCGAGCCGGAAGCCGTTGCCGAGCGGGCCGAAGACGTGGATCCGCTCGCCGGGCTCGAGCGCGCAGAGGGCGCGCGTTCCCGGCCCCACCGGGTCGATCAGGAACGCGAGCTCCCCGGGCGGGGCGAGGCAGAGCGACATCGGCCGGGGCAGCAGCCGCCCCGGCGCCTCGAGCATGAAGAACTGCCCGGGCGCGCCCGGGTCGATTCCGCCGCGGTCGAGGCGGAGGAGCGTGTAGGGCCCGACCGACTCGCGCGCGACGACGCTACGCGCTTCGCGTCTCCGCATCGATCCGCTCCTGGAGGCTGAGCGCGATCTCGGTGCGGGCGCCCGCGATCGCATGGACGACGGCGGCCGCGCCGGAAAGCGTGGTGATGCACGGCACCCGGGCGCCGAGCGCGGCCTCGCGGATCAGGTAGCCGTCGGCCCGCGCGCCCGACCCTTGCGGCGTGTTGATCACGAGGTCGCAGCGGCCGCGCCGGATCAGGTCGACGACGGTCGGTCCCTCGGGGTCCTCCCCCACCTTGCTCACCTGCTCGACGTCGAGCCCCGCGGCGGCGAGCGTGTGCGCGGTGCCGGTCGTCGCGAGCAGCTTGAAGCCGAGCCCGGCGAGCGCGGCGGCGGTGGGGACGAGCGAGGCCTTGTCGGCGTCGCGGACGGAGAGAAAGGCGGTGCCGCTCGTCGGCAGCGGGCGCCCCGCCGCGCGCTCGGCCTTCGCGAAGGCGGTCGGCAGGTCGGCGGCGCTCGCCATCACCTCGCCGGTCGAGCGCATCTCCGGGCCGAGCACCGGATCGGAGCCGGGGAAGCGGGCGAACGGGAGCACGGCGGCCTTCACGCTCACCTGCGCCGGCTCGCGCTCGGGGGGCAGGCCGAGTGCCGCGAGCTTCTCGCCGGCGGCGAGGCGGCACGCGGCCTCGACGAGGTTGACGCCCGTCGCCTTCGAGGCGAAGGGCACCGTGCGCGAGGCGCGGGGATTGACCTCGAGCACGTACAGCTCGCCGTCGGCGATCGCAAGCTGGACGTTGAGGAGCCCGACGACTCCGAGCGCCGCCGCGAGCCTGCGCGCGGTCGCGTGGATCTCGGCCGCGGTCGCCGCGGTGAGCGAGGGCGCGGGCAGCACGCAGGCCGAGTCGCCCGAGTGCACGCCCGCCTCCTCGACGTGCTGCATCACGGCTGCGATGTAGGTGTCGTGCCCATCCGAGAGCGCGTCCACGTCGATCTCGATCGCGTTCTCGAGGAACCGGTCGACGAGCACCCGTCCGTACACCTGGCGCTCGAGCGCCTCGCGCACGTCCTCGGGCCTGTAGCAGACCCGCATCGCGCGGCCGCCGAGCACGTAGGAGGGCCGGATCAGGACCGGGTAGCCGATCCGCTCGGCGAGCTCCACGGCCTCCTCCGGCTCCTCGACGATCCCCCACTCGGGGCAGCGGATCTCGAGCTGGTCGAGCAGGGCGCCGAAGCGCTCACGGTCCTCGGCGAGGTCGATCGCGTCGAACGGGGTGCCCATGATCCGGTAGCCCGCGTCCTCGAGCGCGCGGGCGAGTTTCAGCGGTGTCTGGCCGCCGAACTGGATCACGACTCCATCGGGCTGTTCACGCTCGCAGACGGCGAGCACCTCCTCGATCCCGAGCGGCTCGAAGTAGAGCCGGTCGGAGGTGTCGTAGTCGGTCGACACCGTCTCGGGGTTGCAGTTCACCATCACGGCCTCGAAGCCGAGCGCGCGAAAGCTGCGCGCGGCGTGGACGCAGCAGTAGTCGAACTCGATCCCCTGGCCGATCCGGTTCGGGCCGGAGCCGAGGATCACGACGGAGCGGCCCTTCGGCGGCGCCTCGTCGGCCTCGCCCCAGGTCGAGTAGTAGTAGTTCGAGGCCGCCTCGACCTCGCCCGCGCACGAGTCGACCCGGCGGAACGCGGGCCGGACGCCCCACGCGAGGCGGCGGCGGCGCGCCTCTGCCTCGGTCGCGTCGCACGAGTCGGCGACGTCCGCGTCGGAGAGGCCGAGCCGCTTCAGCCGCACCCAGTCCTCGCCCACGAGGTCGTCGAGCGACGAGAGGCGGTAGAGGGCGTCCTGGATGCGGAAGATCTCCTCCTGGAACCAGGAGTGGACGCCCGGCGGCACGTCGGCCAGCGTGTGCCACGGCGTCTTCGCGCCGCGGTCGAGCTCGCGCGAGCGCATCGCCTTCAGGAACGCCTCGGTGAACGTGCGCCCGATCCCCATCGCCTCGCCGACCGACTTCATCTGGGTGCCGAGCCGGGGGTCGGCGCCCGGGAACTTCTCGAAGGCGAAGCGCGGGAACTTGACGACGACGTAGTCGAGCGTCGGCTCGAAGCTCGCCGGCGTCGTCCCGGTCAGGTCGTTCGGGATCTCGTCGAGCGTGTACCCGACGGCGAGCTTCGCCGCGACCTTGGCGATCGGGTAGCCGGTCGCCTTCGACGCCAGCGCGGAGGAGCGCGAGACGCGCGGGTTCATCTCGATCACGCGCAGCTCGCCGGTCTCGCGGTGGCGTGCGAACTGGATGTTCGAGCCGCCCGTGTCGACGCCGACCGCGCGGATGATCGCCACCGAGGCGTCGCGCAGCTCCTGGTAGGCCTCGTCGGAGAGCGTCATCTGCGGCGCGACCGTGACCGAGTCGCCCGTGTGCACGCCCATCGGGTCGAGGTTCTCGATCGAGCAGACGATCACGACGTTGTCGTTCCGGTCGCGCACGACTTCGAGCTCGAACTCGTCCCAGCCGCGCACCGACTCCTCCACCAGCACCTGGCCGATCGGGCTCGCGTCGAGGCCGCGCTGCACCTGCTCGCGCAGCTCGGCGCCGGTCGAGACGAAGCCGCCACCGTGACCGCCGAGCGTGAAGGCGGGCCGGACGACGGCCGGCAGGCTCACGCCCGCGACGTCCCCGGGTGCGGTGACGATCCACGAGCGCGGCACCTGCAGGCCGACCGACTGCACCGCGTCGCGGAAGAGCAGGCGGTCCTCCGCGCGGCGGATCGCGTCGAGGCGGGCGCCGATCAGCTCGATCCCGAGCCGTTCGAGCACGCCCGCCTCCGCCAGCTCGACCGCGAGGTTGAGCGCCGTCTGGCCGCCCATCGTCGGGAGCAGCGCGTCGGGGCGCTCGCGCTCGAGCACGTCGGTGACGCCGGCGAGGTCGAGCGGCTCGAGGTAGGTGCGATCGGCGAAGCCGGGGTCGGTCATGATCGTCGCGGGGTTCGAGTTGATCACGATCGTCCTGAAACCGTCCTCGCGCAGCACCTTCAGCGCCTGGCAGCCGGAGTAGTCGAACTCGCAGGCCTGCCCGATCACGATCGGCCCCGAGCCGATCAGGCAGATCGAGGAGATGTCAGTCCGCCGGGGCAAGGCCCTCCACCCAGCTCTCGAGGATCGGCCACGCGTCGTGCGGGCCCGGGCCCGCCTCCGGGTGGAACTGGACGGAGTGCGCGTGGAGCTCCGGGAAGGCGAGGCCCTCGACGGTGCCGTCGTAGAGCGAGACGTGGGTCGCCTCCTCGGCGTCGGTCGGCGCGACCGCGAAGCCGTGGTTCTGGACGGTCACGAGCACGCGGCCCGTCTTCCGCTCGAGCACCGGGTGGTTGGCGCCGCGGTGCCCGAACGGGAGCTTGTAGGTCCCGTGGCCGGTCGCGAGCGCGAGCAGCTGGTGGCCGAGGCAGATGCCGAGGACCGGCACGCGGCCGACGAGCTCCCGCAGCACCGCGACCTCCGCCTCGAGCGGCTCGGGATCGCCGGGGCCGTTGGAGAGCAGGACGCCGTCGAACCCGGCGAGGGTGTCTGCGTCCACGTCGTGCGGGAAGACGGTCACGCCCGCGCCGGCGCCGGCCAGCCGCCGCATGATCGAGCGCTTGGCGCCGTAGTCCACAACCGCGACCGAGACCCGGCCCCCGTCGGCGTAGACGTACGACTCCTTCGTCGAGACCTCCGCGACGAGCGCCCGCCCCTCCATCGAGGGCTGGGCGCGCACCGCGTCCACGGCCTCCTCGACGGTGCCCTCCCCCGCGACCGCGACGGCACGCATCGCGCCGCGATCCCGGAGGTGGAGGACGAGCGAGCGCGTGTCGACCCCGGAGAGCGCGACGATGCCGCGCTCGTGGAGCCAGTCGGTCCACGCAGGGCCGCGGGCCTCACGCATCAGCACCGCCTTCGCGTACGGGCGCTCCGACTCCGAGCGGCCGCTCGCGACGCCGTAGTTGCCGATCATCGAGGCGGTGAAGCAGACGAGTTGCTCGGCGAAGCTCGGGTCGGTGACGACCTCCTGGTAGCCGCTCATCGCGGTCGTGAAGACCGCCTCGCCGAACGCGTGGCCCTCCGCGGCGACCGACTCGCCGCGGAACACCGTCCCGTCCTCCAGAGCCAGGAAGCCGGGCCTCACGCCGAGAACGCCACCCGTCCGGCGGCAACCGTCGTCACGACGGAGCCGCGCAACGTCTCGCCGAGCAGCCAGGAGTTCGCAGACCGGGAGCGGAAGCCCTCGGCGCTCACGCGCCAGCTCCGCTCGAGGTCGAGCAGGACGAGGTTGGCGGGCGCGCCGGCGGCGATCCGCGGCGGCTCGAGCGCGTAGGCCCGGGCGGGGCCGGCCGACATGCGCTCGAGCAGCGTCTCGAGCCGGAGCGCGCCCGGCAGGACGAGGTGGGTGTAGAGCGCCGCGAAGGCGGTCTCGAGCCCGGTGACGCCGAAGGGCGCCGCCTCGAAGGGGGCCTCTTTCTCATGGCGCGCGTGCGGGGCATGGTCGGAAGCTACCGCGCAGATGTCACCGTTCCGTAAGGCCTCGACGAGCGCCTTGCGGTCGTCCTCCGAGCGCAGCGGCGGGCTCATCTTGAGGTTCGGGTCGAGCGAGCGGACGGCCTCGTCGGTGAGGACGAGGTGGTGCGGCGTCACCTCCCCGGTGGCCTGCACGCCCGCGGCGCGGGCCCGCACGAGCGCCTCGACCGACTCGCGCGCGGACAGGTGGAGCAGGTGGAGCGGCTGCCCCTCGTAGGCGGCCAGGGCGAGGTCGCGCTCGACCATCAGGCTCTCGCCGACCGACGGGTAGCCGCCGAAGCCGAGCTCGGCCGAGACGGTCCCCTCGTGCACGTGGCCGCCCTTCGACAGGGTCGGCTCCTCCTCGTGGAGGGCGAGCCGGAGGCCGGTGGTCGACGCGTACTGGAGCGCGCGGCGCATCAGCCCCGCGGAGACGACCGGGCGGCCGTCGTCGGAGAAGCCGGCGGCGCCGGCGTCTGCGAGCTCGCCCATCTCGGTCAGCTCCTCGCCGAGCTGGCCCTTCGAGATCGCCGCGAGAAAGCCGACCGGGACCTCAGCCTCCAGCCGCGCCGCCTCGATCAGCCCCTCGAGCACGGCGGCGGAGTCCACGACGGGGTCGGTGTTCGGCATCGCGAGGATCGCGCAGAAGCCGCCGGCCGCGGCGGCGGCGGTGCCCGAGGCGATCGTCTCCTCGTCCTCGCGGCCGGGCGTGCGCAGGTGCACGTGCGGGTCGACGAAGGCGGGCGCGAGCACGAGCCCCTCCCCGTCCACGACGCGGTGGCCGTTGACTGCGAGCCGCTCGCCGAGCTGCGCGATCACGCCGCCGTCGACGCGCACGTCGAGGACGGCGTCGAGCCCCTCCGCGGGGTCGAGCACGCGCGCACCGCGGACGACGAGGTCCTCGCCGGGCGCGGTCTTGCCGTGCAGCACGCTCATGCCACCGCCTCCTCGAGCTCGCGCACGGGCGCCGGCCCCTGCGTCAGCAGGTCGTAGAGCACCGCCATCCGCGTGACGAGCCCCGCGCGCACCTGATCCTGGATCAGCGTGTCGGCGCGGTCGGCGACGTCGGCGGAGAGCTCGACGCCGCGGTTGATCGGGCCCGGGTGCATCACTTTCTGACCCGGGCGCAGCCGCGCCGCGGTGACGCCCCAGCGGGCCGCGTACTCGCGCAGGCTCGGGACGAAGTTGGAGCCGGCCTCCATCCGCTCCTGCTGCATGCGCAGGACGTACACGACGTCGGCGTCGGCGATCGCGCCGATCTCCGTCGTCGTCTCGCAGCCCATCGCCTCGATCCCGCGCGGCAGGAGCGCCGGCGGGCCGACCAGCGTCACGCGCGCGCCCATCAGGCGCAGCGCCTGGATGTTGGAGCGGGCGACGCGCGAGTGGAGCACATCGCCGACGATCGCCACGTGCAGCCCCTCGATCCGGCCGAGCTCCGCCTTGATCGTGTACAGGTCGAGCAGCGCCTGGGTCGGGTGCTGGTGCTTCCCGTCGCCCGCGTTCACGACGTGCGCACCGGTCACCCGCGCGACGAGCTGCGGCGCGCCGATCTGCGGGTGCCGGATCACGATCACGTCGGGGTCGTACGCGTCGAGCGTGAGTGCCGTGTCCTTGAGCGACTCCCCCTTGTCCACCGAGGAGCCGGCCGCCTTGATCGACATCGTGTCGGCGGAGAGGCGCTTGGCCGCGAGCTCGAAGCTCGACGAGGTCCTGGTCGAGGACTCGTAGAAGAGCGTGATCACTGTGCGCCCGCGCAGCGTCGGCAGCTTCTTCACTTCCCGCTCGAGCGAGCGCTCGAAGGTGTGCGCGGTCGCGAGCAGCCGCTCGACGTCGTCGCGCGAGAGGTCCTCGATCGAGAGCAGGTGGCGCCGCGGCGGCCGGGCCGGCGGGCGCAGGTCGTCGGACACGACGTGGATGTCAGGCATCGGAACCCTCCTCCGGGATCAGCAGCACACGGTCGACCTCGTCGACCTCGACGAGCTGCACCTGGATCCGCTCTCCGTGCGAGGTGGGCAGGTTCTTGCCCACGTAGTCAGGGCGGATCGGCAGCTCGCGGTGGCCTCGGTCGATCAGGACGGCGAGCTGGACCCGGGCCGGCCGGCCGTAGTCGAAGAGCGCCTCGATCGCGGCGCGGATCGTGCGGCCCGTGTAGAGGACGTCGTCGACGAGGATGCAGGTCGTCCCCTCCTGCGGGAAGTCGAGCTCGGTCGCGCGGACGACCGGCTGCGGGTGGAGCGGCGCCTCGCCGCCGCGGACCGAGACGTCGTCGCGGTGGAAGGTGATGTCCACCGCCCCGAGCGGGACGGAGACCCCGGCCCGCTCCTCGATCAGCCGCCGCAGGCGGCGCGCGAGCGGGACGCCGCGGGTGTGGATGCCGACGAGGGCGACGGCGTCGAGGTCGGGGTTGCGCTCGATGATCTCGTGCGCGATCCGGGAGAGTGTCCGCTCGATCGCCTCGGGGTCGAGCAGGAGCTTGGCGGCCGAAAGCCGCGCAGACGTGTCCATGGAACTCCTTTCCGGCCTCTCAGGACCGGGTTAAAGGAAACGGTGCGGGAGGCAGCCTAGCGCGTTCCGCGGACGGATAGCCTGTGCGACGTGAACGAGGAGCTGATCCAGGGCCTCGCCGCGCTCGCGGTCGAGACGGGCGCCAACGTGCAGCCCGGCCAGATCGTGGTGGTCACCGCCGGGCTCGCGGCCGCGCCGCTCGTGCACGCGATCGCCGAGCACGCCTACCGGCGCGGCGCCCGCTTCGTCGATCCCATCTACTTCGATGCCCGGGTGAAGCGCGCGCGGATCGAGCACGCGGCCGAGGACACGCTGGACTTCGTCCCCTCGTGGTGGGTCGACCGCTTCCTCCAGTTCGGAGCGCAGCGCTGCGCGCGGATCGTCCTGCATCCGAACGTGCCGCCCGGCGCGCTCGCCGGCCTGGACCCCGCCCGCGCCGGCCGGGACCTCATGCCGAACCTGAAGGAGAACTTCCCCGTGATCAACGCGCGGACGACGAACTGGACGGTGCTCCCGTATCCGACGCCCGCCTGGGCGGCCGTGGCGTACCCCGACCTCGACCCGGACGCCGGGCTCGCGCGCCTCTGGGAGGAGGTCGCCCACGTCTGCCGTCTCGACGAGCCGGATCCCGGCGCGGCGTGGCGCGAGCGCTTCGCGGCCCTCGCCGACGCCGCGCGACGCGTCACCGAGCGCCGCTTCGACGCGCTCCACTTCGAGGGGCCGGGCACCGACCTCACGGTCGGCCTCCTCCCCACCTCGAGCTTCGAGGGCGGCTCGATGACGACGGTGGACGGGATCGTGCACGGGCCCAACCTCCCCACCGAGGAGGTGGCGACGACGCCCGACCCGCTCCGCACCGAGGGCGTCGTGCGCGCCACGAAGCCGCTCGACGTCTCCGGCACGATCGTGCGCGGGCTTCGCGTCCGCTTCGAGGGAGGCCGCGCGGTCGAGATCGACGCCGACGAGAACGCGGACGTGCTGCGCGAGCGCTGCGCACGCGACGACGGCGCCTCCCGGCTCGGCGAGGTCGCGCTCGTCGACCGCGAGGGGCGGATCGGCCGCCTCGGCACCGTCTTCTGCAGCACGCTCCTCGACGAGAACGCCGCGAGCCACGTCGCGCTCGGGAACGCGTACGCGAGCATGGTCGGCGAGGCCGACCGCGGGAGGATCAACGAGAGCGCGATCCACGTCGACTTCATGCTCGGTGCCGACGACGTCGCCGTGACCGGCCTCACCGCCTCCGGCGAGCGCGTGCCCGTGCTGCGCGGCGGCACGTGGCAGCTCTAACGCGGACTTTGTGATCCCTCACCCACGGCCCGCCGCCTCTCTTTCGCAGGCCGGAGTTCGTGACGAGGTCGCACAAGGAACGGGTCGGGGCGCTGTTCGGGGTTACGCGGCTACGGCTACCAGCCACTCGAGGCGATAGGCGACCCGCTCCGGCAGCTCGCGTTCGGCCCGCGCGGTGCCTGCTGCGATCTCGTCCTCTGCGAGCAGGTCGAAGGTGGAGATGTGGCGCCCGTGGATCTTCGCCAGCGCCTCCTCGCGCGAGATCTCGGCCTGCTGGCCGAGCCGGACGAGCCGGGTCTCGGAGAAGCCCACCGCGCGCAGCTCGCGCTCGAGGGTCTCGCCGTCGGGAAAGCGCGCCAGGTCGATCCGCTCGATCGAGGGGAAGAGCTCGTTCAGCCAGTACCCGGTGAAGTGCGCCGGGTCGAACGTCGCGAGCACCGCGCGGCCCGAGACGACCCGGCGGAGCTCCGCGAAGGCGCGCGGGCGGTCCCAGAGGTGGAGCGAGAGCTGCGCGACCGCGCGCTCGAACCAGCCGTGCTTGAAGGGCAGCTCCTCCGCGAAGCCCTCCTTGAGCCCGACGCCCTCGGGCACGCGCGCGCGGGCGGCCTCCAGCATCTCGGGCGAGCGGTCGACTCCCCAGACCTTGCAGCTCTCCCGCTCGGCGAGCGCCGCGGCGAGGCGCCCGGTGCCGCAGCCGACGTCGAGCACGCGCCGTCCGCGCAGATCGCCCTCGCGGACGAGGAGCGCGAAGAGCTCCCACCAGTTCGCGTCGGCCGGGCGAAGCTCGTCGTAGGTCGCTGCTAGGCGCCCGAAGTCAGGACTGCTCGTCAATCAGCTCGTCCGGCTCGGTCAGCGCCTCGATCGCGTCCTGCGCGTCCTCGAGCGACGACTCCGGGACGAGCACCGTGGGCGCGTCGTCCTCGGCGGCCGAGAGCTCCGAGTCGATCCCGGCCGAGGCCAGGATCGTCCGGATCTCCTCCGCCTCGGTGACGTCCCCCGCCACCGTGAGCTGGACCATGCGCGTCATTCCGCCCCTGATGATACGGCTTCCGGTGGGCGGTGGAGCGCACCACCCTTGACGAGCTGCGGCGCGCCGCGCTCGCGAAACGGCACCTCCACGAGGTCGAAGTCGCGCGGGACGATCGTGCCGGGGAAGACCGCGCGCGCCTCCGCGGCGACCTCGGACGGCGCGTATCGGGTCGAGAGGTGCGTGAGGGCGAGCAGGCCGACCTCGGCGCGTCGCGCGATCTCGGCGGCCTCCGCGGCGGTCGAGTGCAGGGTCTCACGCGCCCGCTCGCGCTCGTCGAGGCAGAACGTCGCCTCGTGCACGAGCAGGTCGGCGCCCACGGCGGCCTCGAGCACCGACAGGCACGGCGCCGTGTCGCCCGAGAAGACGACCTTGCGCCCCGGCCTGGCGGGGCCGAGCACGTCGTCGGGCGACACCACCCGCCCGTCCGCGAGCGTGACCGCCTCGCCGTGCTGGAGCGCCCCGCGCTCGGGGCCGGCCGGGACGCCGAGCGCGTCCGCGGCCGCGACGTCGAAGCGGCCGGGCCGCTCGAGCTCGACCAGGGCGTAGCCGAGCGCCTCGCCGCCGTGCTCGACCGCGAACGGCTCGAGCCGGTAGCCCTCGCGCTCGAGCGTGTCGCCCGGCCGCAGCTCCTCCAGCGCGAGCGGATAGGAGAGCCGGCCGAAGATCCGCCGCAGGCTCCCGAACAGATCGCCGAGGCCGGGCGGGCCGTAGACCGTGAGCGACGTCTCGCGCCCGCGCAGGGAGAACGTCTTCAGCATCCCCGGCAGGCCGAGGAAGTGGTCCGCGTGGTAGTGGGTGAGGAAGATCTCGCGCAGCTCGACGAGCCCGACGTCCGAGCGCAGGAGCTGGCGCTGGGTGCCCTCGGCGCAGTCGAACAGGAGCCGCTCGCCGCCGCGGCGGACGAGCGTCGCGGCCGGCGCCCGCTGTGCGGTCGGCATCGAGCCGGAGGTGCCGAGAAAGACGACGTCGAGGTCCACGCCCGGATTGTACGAGGCGATGTAGGCTCGTCCGATGGGCGAGTCGATGCAGGCAGGGCGCCTGGCGGCGCGCGCGATCAAGGCCAACGGCGTGGACACGCTGTTCACGCTCTCCGGCGGGCACGTGATGCCGGTGTACGAGGGCTGCCGGCTCGAGAACGTGCGCGTGCTCGACGTCCGCCACGAGCAGGCCGCCGCCCATGCGGCGGAGGCCTGGGGCCGGGTCAACCGCGCGTGCGGTGTCGCTCTCGTCACGTCCGGCCCGGGAGTGACCGGGGTCATCACCGCGGTCGCGAACTGCAAGGTCGCCCAGACGCCGCTCGTCGTGATCGGCGGCGCGCGCCCGCTCGTGCAGGCCGAGCAGGGCGCCCTGCAGGAGCTCGACCAGCTCTCCGTGTTCAGGCCGCTCACGAAGTGGGCCGCGATCTGCACGCAGCCCGAGCGCGTGGCCGAGTTCATCTCGACCGCGTTCCGCCACGCGCTCGCCCAACCGCGCGGCCCGGTCTACCTCGAGCTGCCGATGGACGTGCTCTTCGCCGACGCCGAGGAAGGGCGCCCCGCCGAGCCGTCCCGGTCGGCCGCACGCGCCTTCGGCGACCCGACCGAGCTGATGAAGGCGGCCGACCTGCTCGGAAGCGCCGAGCGGCCGGCCGTGATCGCCGGCAGCGGGATCTGGTGGGACGGCGCGTGGAAACAGCTCGCAGCGTTCGCCGAGAACGGGCGGATCCCGGTGTACCTCAACGGCTCGGGACGCGGCGCGCTGCCGCCCGAGCACGAGCTCTTCTTCCAGCACTCGCGCGGCGCGGCCGTCGCGGCGGCGGACGTCGTCTGCGTGATCGGGACCCCGCTCGACTTCCGGCTCAAGTTCGGGCGCTTCAACCCGGATGCGAAGCTCGTCCACGTCCACTCCGACCCGGTCGAGCTCGGGCACAACCGCGCGCCGGACGCGGGCATCGTCGGCGACTGCGCGGCCGTGCTCGGCATCCTCGCCGACGGCGTCAAGACCCGGCGCGGCAACGACGAGTGGCTGGAGGGGCTGCGCGCCGCCGAGCAGGCGTGGTGGGACGAGCACCGCGCCGTGCTCGAGTCGGACCACGCGCCGATCAACCACTACCGCCTCGGCGCGGAGCTCGACCGCGTGCTCGATCCGGGCACCGTCGTGATCGGCGACGGCGGCGACGTCGTCGCGGCCTGCTCGCGCGTCCTCCGCGTCCACCGCCCGGGGCACTGGCTCGACCCGGGGCCGTTCGGCTGCCTCGGTGTCGGCCCGCCCTACGCGCTCGGCGTCAAGGCCGCGCGGCCGGACGCGCAGGTGGTCGTGATCGCGGGCGACGGCGCCTTCGGTCTGAACGGGTTCGAGTTCGAGACGCTGACCCGCTTCGGGCTGCCGGCGGTGTTCGTGATCGGCAATGACGCCGCCTGGGGCGAGATCCGGATCCCCCAGCGGGGGATCTACGGCGAGGACGCCGAGGTGGCGACGCTGCTCGCGCCCTCCCGCTACGACCTGCTCACGGAGGCCTTCGGGGGCCACGGCGAGCACGTCGAGCGCCCCGACGAGCTCGCCCCCGCGCTCGAGCGCGCGCTCGCGTCGGGCGAGCCGGCGATCGTGAACGTGATGCTCGACCCGCTCGCGATGGCGGGCCACGCCTACCGCGGCATGTAACCCCTACGGCAGCAGGAGCTGCTCGCCCGGCACGATCGTGGCGTCGCGCAGGTGGTTCGCCTGCCGGAGCTTCCAGACGCCGTCGCGCGGGTCGCCGCCGTAGCGCGAGGCGGCGATCGACCAGAGCGTATCGGTCGGCTTGACGACGTAGTGCTGCGGCCTGCCGGCGCCGCTCGACCCGTGCGCGAGCACGGCCCATGCGACCGTGGCGATCAGGGCGATGATGAGGACACGACCGAACATGTGTTCGCCAGTGTAAAGCGAACACGCGTTCGTGTCAAGAGGTCCTGCCTACGCCTTGAGCGGCACGGTGAGCGAGCTCGTCCGCTGCGACGGATTGACCTCCGCCGCGAACTGGACGACGGCGGTCCCGCCCGAGCCGTAGCCGGCAGGCACCTTGACCGAGGCGACCATCTGGGGCGCCTTGCCCGACACCTTCACCGCCGGCCGGCCCTTCTTCGTGAACGTGACCGTGAACGTGAAGCCCTCGTCGGCGGCGAGGTTGAGGTAGACGCCGCCGCCGCTGACCTTCCTCGAAGCGCGTGTGCCGACGACCTTCGTCGTATGGCGCCAGACGGCCGCTTTGCCGTCGCAGTTGGCACCGTCCTGGGCGATCGCGGCCTTGACCGCCGCGGCGGACGCGCGCTCCTCGCCGGTGGCCCGCAACACGGCGCTCTGGAAGCCGACGCGGTCGGACTCGTCGATCTCGTGGAAGAAGTGGAACGCGGTCAGCGTCGGCTCGCAGTTGCTCAGGTGGACGAGCTGCCCGTAGTAGTCGGCCTGCGTCGCCTCATCGATCGGTGGGACGTTCTCGCTGTTCGTGTAGCCGGCCCGGCCCGACGTGTCGACCTGCCAGCCGGTCTCGTCGATCACCATCGTCAGGTTCTTGGCCACCCGTGCGCCGAACGTGTCGTTGAACGGCCCCGCCTCGGCGAAGACCGGCTGCGCGGTGCCGTTGAAGGCGTCCCAGAGCGACTGCTTGACCCGGTCGGCGTTGACGCAGCCGGTCTGCGGCCACGGATAGCCCTTCGAGACCGGATCGGTGTTCACGTTCGGGTAGCAGTGCCAGGCCCACTCGTCGAACAGCGGTTTGGCGCGCCCGCTGGCGCGGTAGGCGCGTCCGAGCGCGGCGACGAAGCGCACCGGCGAGATCGAGATGTTGCTCGGCGCATTCGGCATGTCGTTGCCGCGCGGTGAGAGACCGACTCCGATCACGTCGATCGCCGGGTTGACCGCCTTGAGCGCGTCGTAGCAGCGGGCGAGCACGTCGGCCATCGCCGCGGGAGAGGCCGGCAGCCCCGACGCGTCGAAGACCGGCAGCCAGAAGCGCGGCTGGTTCGCCTCGTTGCCGACGATGATCTTCGTCACCTGCGGGAACGCGCGCGCGACCTGGGCGGTGTAGTCGCAGAAGGCCTGCGCCCCGTTCGGCGTCGAGGTGACCATCGCCGCGCTGCGCGGGTAGACGTCGAACACGACCTGGATCCCGTGCGCGATCGCGACCGGGACGGCGCGGCGCAGGAACGTCTCCTCCTGGATCGTCGCCGGAGCACCCGAGTCCCAGAACACCGCCATCCGGTTCGTCGTCGTGCCGAGACGGTTCATCTCGTCGTAGAGCGCGGCGCCGCCGTCGTCGCCGTACTTCGTCGCGTCCTCGGCGAAGCCGATCTGCGGGCCGGTGGCCGAGGCGGCGCCCGCGAACGCGACGCAGACGAGCAGGGAGACGAGTGTGATCACGACTTTGCGCATAGCACGGACCCTCGGCCGGAACGACCGGCGGGTGACTTCTACCATCGGCGGCGGACGGCGGTTGCTTTAGGGGACGCGCCCGAGCACGGCGTCCACGAGGCGCGCCGCCCCGAAGCGGACGGGATCGTCGGCCGGGAGGCCGGTCTCGGCCTCCGCCTCGGCGATCGCGCGCCGTGCCGCCACCTCGTCCACGTAGCGCGTGTTGAGGGCGATGCAGGCGACCTTCGCAGGCCGCGCCGGCAGCGCGATCCGCTCGTGCAGCTCCACGAGCTCGCGCAGGGACGGGATCGGATGCGGTCCGCCGCCTGCGCCCTCGATCTCGGTGCGCCCGACCTCGTGGCAGAGGACGAAGAGGTGCGGCGCGCTGCCGTGGACGAGGCCGAGCGTGACTCCCGAGTAGACCGGGTGGACGAGCGACCCCTGGCCCTCGACCCAGAGCAGCTCACCGCCGCGCTCGGCGCCCTCGACCACGAGCTGCTCCGCGGCGCCGGCGATGAAGTCCGAGACGACCGCATCGACGGCGATCCCCCAGCCGGCGATCGCGATCCCGGTCTGGCCGGTCGGCACGAACACCGAGCGCAGGCCGCGCCGCCTGGCCTCGAGGTCGAGCTCGCACGACACGGTCATCTTCCCGATCGCGCAGTCGGAGCCGACGGTGAGCACGATCGTCGCGGGGACCGCCATGTTCGCCCCCGTCGCGGTCGAGAGCCCCGCCGGCGGGGCGCGCAGATCGCGCAGCTCGACGCCGTGGCGCTCTGCGGCCTCGACGAGCTCGGGGTCGTCGGTCAGCCGGACGTGCAGGCCGTTCTCGACATCGAGACCCTGGGCCGCGCAGCTCCGGAGCAGGGCGCGCCAGTCGGCGGGGAAGCGGCCGCCCTGCGTGACGACGCCCACGAGCGCCGTGTCGGGGTCGAAGCGGAGGGCGTCGTCGACCGTCGCGACGATCGGCACCCCCTCGTCGGTCTCCCCCGCCCGCCTCGTGTCGAGAATCGCAACGACCGACTCGGGGCGGTAGCGCATCACGCCCCGCATCGTCTTCCCGTAGAGCGGGTCGTGCGAGAAGCCCTCAGCGAGGATCAGGTAGCGCTTGTCTGACACCGAGCCCCGGTGCGTCGGAGGGGATCTGGACGCCGTCGCGGAACTCGACCCCCGGCCAGGGGTCGTGCGCGATCAGCAGGTTGCCGTCGAGGTCGACGTGGTCGCAGAGCGGCGCGACGGCCAGCCCGGCGGCGATCCCGAGCCCCGACTCGATCATGCAGCCGAGCATCACGCCGAGGCCGAGCGCGCGAGCGGCGTGCGCCATGCGCACCGCTTCGCGGATCCCGCCCGACTTGGCGAGCTTGATGTTGATCCCGTGCGCGATCTCGGCGCACGCGGCGACATCGGCGAGCGTGTGGCAGTCCTCGTCGACGTAGATCGGGATTGTCGAGCGCCGCTTCAGCTCGGCCCCGCCCGGGTCGCCCGCGGGAAGCGGCTGCTCGCAGTACTGGACGCCGAGCTCGGCGAGCTGCGGCAGGATCTCGAGCGCCTCGTCGAGCGACCAGGCCTCGTTCACGTCCACCTGCAGCGGCACGTCGGCGGCCGCGCGCACTGCGCGCACGCGCTCGGCGTCGAGGCCGTCGCCCGCGCCGAGCTTCAGCTTCAGCCGCCGGAAGCGTCCCGCCACCTGCTCTGCGCGCCGGCCCATGTCGTCCGGGTCGCCGAGCCAGATCGTCCACGAGGTCGGCGGGCCCGTGCGCGGCAGGCCGAGCAGGCGCCAGACCGGCTGCCCGGTCAGCTTGCCGCAGAGATCGTGCAGGGCGGCGTCGATCGCCGCCTTCGCCGCCTGCTCGCCCGAGCGCTCGGCGAGCCGCGCGCCGATCTCCTCGAGGGCGAACGGATCGTCGCCGAGCAGCGGCTCGACCTCCTCGAGGAAGGCGAGAGCGGAGGCGGGCGTCTCCTCGTAGCGCTCGATCGGTGCCGCCTCGCCGAAGCCGATCTCATCGCCGTGGGCCAGCTCGACGTGGACGACGTCCTCCGCGTCGCTCGACTCGCGGGAGATCACGAAGGTCTCGCGCAGCTCGAGCGTGGCGATCCGGGACGTGAGCTCCACGTCAGTAGACTACGCACTCCCGCGCCTGTAGCTCAGGGGATAGAGCGCGCGCCTCCGGAGCGCGAGGTCGCAGGTTCGAATCCTGCCAGGCGCATCACGACCTCGTTGAAACCGGCCGGTAGCCTGGGCCCGTGAGCGCGGCCCGTTCCTACCTCCGCAGCCTCGACCCACACCTCCCGCGGTCGGTCTGGCTCGTCCAGTTCGGCGGCGCCGTCAACGCGTTCGGGACCGGGATGGTGATCCCGTTCACGCTCATCTACCTCCACAACGTGCGCGGGATCTCGCTCGCCGCGGCCGGCGGCGCGCTCGCGATTGCCGCGGCGGTCGCGCTCACCGCCGGGATCGCGGCCGGCAACGTCGTCGACCGCGTCGGAGGACGGAACACGCTCGCCTTCGGGCTCCTCCTCCAGACGATCTCGATGGCGCTGTTCCCGCTCGTGCACAACGCCTGGGAAGCGGCCGCGCTGCTCGCCGTCCAGGGCATCGGCACGGCCTGCTTCTGGCCCGGCCAGTCCACCCTGCTCGCACGGCTCGCGGATCCCGAGACCCGCCACCACGCCTACGCCCTGCAGCGGATCAGCATGAATCTCGGGATCGGCCTCGGCGGCGTCGTCGGCGGACTGATCGCGACCACGGCCGACCCGCACAGCTTCACCGTGCTCTACCTCCTCGATGCGGCGACCTTCCTCGCATTCGTCGTCGTGCTCGCCTTCGTCCACGAGCCCCGTCCCGCTCCCGCGCCCGACGGCGAGGCGAAGCCCGGCTACCGGGCGGTGCTCCGGGACCGGCCGTTCCTCGCGCTGCTCGGCCTGAACGTCGTCTTCGTCGCCGCCGGGTACGAGACGCTGCTGCTCACGCCGGTGTACGCCAAGAACCAGGCGGGCGTGAGCGAACGCTGGATCGGGATGATCTGGTTCGCGAACACGATCTTCATCGTGCTCGCCCAGATGCCGATCTCGAAGTGGCTCGAGGGACGGCGGCGGATGGTGGCGCTCGCCGCGATGAACGTCTGCTTCGCCGTCGCGGCGCTCGTGGTCCTTGTGGGGGGCACGTTGTTCGAGGCGGGCGCGGCGGCGGTCGTGATGATCGGCGCGACCCTCATCTTCGCGGTCGGCGAGTGCCTCCAGGGCCCCACGCAGGGCGCACTCGTCGCCGACATGGCGCCGGGCCGTCTGAGCGGGCGCTACTTCGCGCTCTCGAGCATGTCGTGGAGCACCGGCGCGATCCTCGGCCCCGGAATCGGCGGCGTACTGCTCGGCTGGAAGCCGAACGCGGTCTGGCCGCTGGCGGCGTGCGCCTGCCTGCTCGCCGGCGCTGGCTGCCTCGCGCTGGAGCGGCGGCTTCCGCCGGCGTTGCGGCGCACGCCCCGCGTGGCCGAGGGCTTCGTGCCGCGCGTGGAGGGTGTCCCGGCCGGCTCCAGCGGGTAGACTGCGCCGCATTGTGACGCCGATCCTGGAAGACCCCCTCAGTACCGATGCCCAGCCTGCCTCGCATCAAGCGGACGCAGCGGCCTCGGCCTGCCGAGGGTGCCGCGCCGGCGCGCCCGCGGCTCGCTGAGCTCGACGCAGCCGGTCTCACCTGGGTTCACCTCGACGGCCCTTCGCACGACGAGGCCGCACAGCTCGGCCAGCGGTTCGGCTGGCATCCCCTCGATCTCGAGGACGTGCTCTCGAAGCGCCAGCGGCCGAAGGTCGACGACTACCCGGAGTATCTCTTCGTCGTCCTCCACTTCCCGGTCTACGACAAGGCGATCCAGCGCCTCAACGCGGCCGAGCTCGACATCTTCCTCGGCCCCGACTTCCTGATCACGCTGCCGACCACCGAGCTGCTGCCCGTGACGCGGCTCTTCCGGCGCTGCTGGGACGACGAGGCCCTGCGCACCGAGCTCTTCTCGAAGGGCTCGGGCCGCCTCCTCTACGAGGTGCTCGACGACCTGTTCGACTACTGCTTCCCGATCCTCGACAAGATCGGCCACAAGCTCGACTCGATCGAGGACGAGATGTTCGAGGGGCACGCCGAGGACGTCGTCCGCGACATCTCCAACGTGAAGCAGGAGATCATCTCCTATCGCAAGATCATCAAGCCCGAGCGCGCGACGCTGCGCCTGCTCGAGCGGCACACGGAGCGCTTCCTCCCCGAGGCGCTCGAGCTGTACTTCGACGACATCGTCGACGCGGCCGAGCGGATCTGGGACCTGCTCGACAACTACAAGGAGGTCGTCGAGGCGCTCGAGGGCACGAACGAGTCGGTGATCCAGCACCGGCAGAACAACGTGCTGCGCTTGCTCACGATCTTCAGCGTGATCATCCTGCCGCTGACCCTGATCTCGGGGATCTTCGGCATGAACGTGCACTT
>Ga0315273_10001868_pt1 | contig 24365 bp, 33 predicted proteins | sample YL17G02_0_MG_FD_205753 | JGI IMG/M metagenome (GOLD analysis project Ga0315273, IMG submission 205753) | Sediment microbial communities from Yellowstone Lake, YNP, Wyoming, USA - YL17G02_0 | ecosystem: Environmental > Aquatic > Freshwater > Lake > Sediment | place: USA: Wyoming | collected... | reverse complement strand
TCAGGCAGAATGGGGAGCTAAGATATTGAAACGCTGCACGAGAAATGCAAGTCATCCTAGCTATAGCGATATGGATAGGGCGTCTCATACATATGTTGGTTATGAGACCAGTGAATGGCCTCAAAACGTGTATGGAGTATTTAAACGCTGTCAAGGTTTAGCGAAATAATAAGAAGCCCTCGCCGATTACGGTGAGGGCTTTTTGGCTCTTGCTGGTTTAGTTATTTGTTGTATTAATCCTCGTTCATGAGGTAATAATTCAGGATGGTCAATGTATAAATCCCAAGGGAAGAAGTTTAATTCTTCTTCCTGTGGCCAGTGAGAAGAGGGAGCCCCTTCCCTTGCTTTGAGTTCTAATAAGGCCACCTTCTCGGGGGTTAAGTCTTTAATGGCTTCATAAGGGGCGGCAAGGCCAGCAATGGGCAATGGTTGCGGTTCATCTGAATATTCATAAATATCAGAATGAATATTAGCGATTGTTGTTTCTAATTCTCTGAGTAAATTATAAACTATTTCAGGAGTATTAACATTATTTCGAGTCATGACAGCCTCTAAGTCTTCAAAAGCAGACATGTCATCATTTAATAATTTCTTTTGAATGGGTCTTATATCTACTCCTTCTGGAAGCTCTGCATCTATTTCTCCAATCATGTGTTTAATGAAATTATTTATAGCCATATCATCTATTTGTAAGGCTTCCTCAGCAATAAAATATTGATTCTTCAACGCATCAGCCAAACTCATTTTTCCTGTTAAAATGGAGGCTAGGGTCTGTAATGTTTCATAGATATTTCGGGCTCTTTCATAAGAATAAGTCGTAGATACCTGAGAATCAGATTGTCCAGTAATCCTTCCTCCCATTCCTTGTCGGCCACCGGGGAATTTTTTCTCTAATTGGTTTCTGGATAATAACCCGCCTTCTAACAGCGATGGCAAATCAGTCGTGACATGATAAATGCCGTATTCATCCCCCTGAGGGTCAATTTCATCTTCGGGGATGAAATTTAAGGCATCCCCTGAATATTGGGGATCTCCATATTCCAGAGGCAACATGTATTGTCTGGCAGCTAATCGTTCTAATTTATCAGCCAGTTTGTATGCTTTTTTGTCATCTAATTGATTTGCTATTTTGAGTAATTTGTTTAACATAGTCTCATCTTAGTCCTTCTATAAAGAAAAAGTTGAATCCTGCTTGTTATTTTGCAGGATAAATTGTTTCGTTAAGGTAATATATTACTATATTTATAGAGAATAGGAGATGTTTAACATGAAAAAATTGTCTCAGGTGGAAGCCGAGAATTTAATTGTTTTGCTTATGAAGGCTCTCTCGGATGAATGGAATGCAAATTTGCAATATAAGATTCATGCTTCGAGAATGAGAGGCCTTTTTGCAGACCCAATTGCCGAGCATTTAGATGCTCATGCAAATGACGAACAGGACCATGCGGAAAGATTGACGAAACATTTCTATTCTCATGGGTTGCCCATTGATGTTACGGTGGAAGTACATCCTGGTAATGAGGCCTTGGAAATGATTAAATTAGACATGGATGATGAGGTGGCGGCAATTGATCTTTATACTAAGATTATTGGTTTATGTGAGGGAATCCCTGAATTAACTGACACAAGAATGCTCATTGAAGACATTCTTGTTGATGAAGTTGGTCATCAAGACGAGGATGCGGCTTTCATTAAGGCCAAGATTGAGTCAAGGGAGCAGGGTTTGATTGGGGCCGAAAAAGTGGCCGTGGCCTCTACCTTTTTGATGGCTTCGGAAGTTGTTGATAATTTAGGCTTGGGGCCATTATCTGAAAAATATATGAAGTTTGCATCTACCCTATAAGAGTCATTTGAAGATATTTTCGAGCCCCCTCTTGACACCAGGGGGTTTTTTGTTGTATAATGGTAAGGAGGTAAGACTAATGGCTAAAATCATGATTGCTAGTCGAGACGAGGCGGTTGACATCCTCAGGAACCCGAAGTATAATGAGGGTGTGTCGGCTATCGTCTCCATCAGTGAGGCCCATAAGTCTTGCCCTTCGGAGGTAGAAAAGGCCCGGAAGGACAAGGTTGTATTAACCTTGCATTTTGATGACTTAGACAATGATTGTATTGAGAAGTTAGGGAAAGACCAATCCGGGTATCAGCCTCCGACTGAGAAAGACATTATCCCTCTTTTGCAAAATGCTGATGCCATTTTGAATAGTGGAGGTTTGATTCTGGTTCATTGTGCGGCTGGTGTTAGTCGTTCTGCGGCTGCTGCTTTCATTTTGAAATGTTTAGATTTGGGGAAGGGGCATGAGGCTGAGGCTCTGGAGTATCTTTTGAAAGGACGAAGCTACATTTATCCTAATGATTTGATGGTGGATATTGCTCAGGAGTTGTTGGGGCCGGGATGGAGAATGTCTGAGGTCATTCGGAACTTCAGGGCGAATCGGCCCTTGGCAACTACTTTGGATGATAATGTGGAGCAACTGCTCCAGAAAGGGAAGATTGTTAGAATATGATAGATAATATATTTTTTTATTCAGTAGGATATTACTCTTATGAAGACAGTGGTTATATTGCCTTAATGCATGAGCATCAATTTTCAGAAGAGCAATTTAATGATATGGTGGTTGCATGTTCTGATGCGGTAGCTCAAAGAGCCAAAGAATATTTTGAGAGTGAGGGCGATTTTGATTTCCGTGGTTATTATAATTCATTTGATGAAATTATTCATATTAGTTTTTCTGATATATATGAAGAAATAGTGAATGAGATGTGTTCAAAGTATAATTTCATCCAAATCAAATACCAGACGGGATTTTCATTATTTGGTTGGCCTAATTTGAATGTTGAAAAAGATTGGGATTATGAAGACGAGATGTATGTAAAAATATCAAAGATTTTTAGAGATGCTCTCAAAGATATTAAAATTCATCCGTCTCATATTCGAGATGTATAATTGCTAAAGAAAGGAAAAAATAAATCGTGGATGATTTCCGCAAAGAGTTAGAAACATTAATCAACCGCCATAGTTTAGAGAATGGCTCAAACACCCCTGATTTTATTTTGGCGAATTATTTGGTGGCATGTTTGAAGGCTTTTGACGCTACTCTGGTAGAGCGTGAGAAATGGTATGGAAGAGAAGTTGGGGATTGGAAGAGCAAATGAAGCGGGCTCAACATGCGGGTCCCTGCCGATTTTGACACCAGCAAATAAGAAAGGGCGATGATTGTGTTAATCTTTAAGTTAAAACAAACCGTATCATTAAAAAACAAGATCCATATCTCTGATAATTTTTTGAAATTATTAGAATCGCCACCTTATCCTCCGTCTGATTCCTGGACCCACTCATTTCTTCTCCCTAGCCAATTATCGGAACAAATTGCATCAGATAACCCAGAGTTTAATTTGATCAAAGAAAAGTATGCTGATTGGGCACTGGATAGAATTATCATCAGAGACATTAATACCTTAGAATTAATATTAGAGTTTATTTATAATTTTGACTCCGTTGGAGGAATGCTTGATTATTTACAAAGACAAGTGGACTCCATCAACATTGAACAATTTATGAAAGATAATAACATAGAAACAACTCAAATAATCAATTACTCTAAATATAATGCAGATTCTCTGTATGATGTCGTGATAAAAGCGGATGGGATTTATGGAGATAAGGCTTATGTGTACATGGATAGGGACTGGTTGAAGGTATTGGTTTCTCGTTACCGTTCAAGAAAGGAAGATTATGATGACGAAATACGATAATGAGGTTCTCGCCCCTGAATTATTTGCTGCATTGCAACATCGCATGAAAATCATCAGTGATATATTGGTTGAGCGGATAAATCATGATGAAAAATGGACTACTCAGTGCCACCATGAGCCAGGGCATTGGTTGGCCGTGGTCATGGAAGAGGTTGGAGAAATCGCCAAAGAATGTTTGGAGTCGAAAGACAATAGCAACTTGTATAATGAGATCATCCAGGCTGCAGCAGCCTTGGCTGCTTGGGCCGAAGACATTAAAAGGATGAATGCCCAATGAATGTTGAAGAGCGAGACGATGCCGTAATTATTACTAATGCTAAATTAGAACATTTTGGGATGCTAGTTGGCCCTGAGCAAAGTTGTATTATTGATATAGGTCATTTTTCTGAAGACCCCCTTGATTTTTATTATGATTGTGATATGGATTTCTTGAAGGCCCCGATGGACATAGCCCAAAAGTTTTACGACAAGTTAGTTGAGTATCATAAGGCCCAGATTGGCAATCCTGCTATATATCTTAACGACGAATGCTCTGTGGCGTTTGGGCTTTATGAATTACCAGATGGACGGGGTATTGTTGTAGCAGTAGATGAAGATGGTGGCGTGTGGGGTTTGGGTTTATTTGATGAAAGCTTTTTAGAAGAGATGGGGATTAGCCCTCAATCGGTTATTGATAATAAAATAGAAATATTGTATGACGCCCATGTTACTAAAGAGAGATGTATCGAACGGGCCAAAGATTACGGAATTGATTTCTTTCCCGAGGATGTTTTAGAAGTTTTATTTGGAAAGGAATAAAATTATGATTGAAAATTTACCATTACCAGTTGGCTCAAAATTCGCTGTCATTTCCTGGGATTGGAAAGGGCACCGGGATAGTAAAGATGTTAAAAGATGTCACGCCGTAGGGCTGCCTTGTGGTCAGTCAATTTCTGATGCAGCTAATTATAGCGATGCCTTCATTGAGATTTGGACCGCCACGCCAATTGAGGAAGAAGATGCTGATGTTTTATTTGAGGCTCATGGGGAATGTCAGTATGGAGACGATACTCTATTAGAAGTTATTGAAGGGCCTCTGTCTTATTATGAGATCACTGACAAGCCATATTCCGAACGACACCCCAAATAGGAAGGAGAAAAATTATGATTACGAGTTTAGAAGATGGATGTGTATATGATGCCCAATTTCCCGATGGGGAAAAACGATGGGTCCGTTATGATGCCGAGAATCACCAACTCCGGTTCCCCGGTGGCTTGGTGACTACAGCAGATAAAAACTACATTGAAAATACTCCCGTTGAGGATATAAAAATCATTACTAGAATAGGCAAGATAGCCTTAAGATAATCCTCAGGCCCTGGAAAATAGCCTTGCCGATCCCCGCTGCTTGCAGTATAATATGAGTGGCGGGGTTTGCCGTGAAGGAGGCCGTGCGATGTATGAACAGGACTTAGATAAGTTTTATAAAGTTATGGAAGATTTTGCGAAAAACCTTAATGACATTGTATTCAATAAAATGGATATTGTTATCTCAACCGCTTTGGATATTATCATGAATGAATCATTGGAAATGAAGGAAAAGAATTTATTGATTCAGGCCGATAAAACCAATGAGCAGCCTTTCACTTATCAGGAAGTTGGCCTATTAAGGATAATTGAGACTCTTGCTAATGGTCCAGGGACAATGTTTAGGCCCAATGATATGAACATCATTGTTGAAAAAGGAATTAGTGATACAGAATATAGAGTTTATATTAGGACTATTTTCTAGCTAATTTTGGAATGATAATATAGTCAATGATTTTTAAACTTTAATGTGATAGTTTTATCTTTTCACAAAAATTAATATCCGGCATAACATAATCATCTATTTTACAATTTAATTCGATTTTATCACAATTATCTAATATTTTTAATTTTCTATTTAACGGAGGAAAAACAGGATAAATATCTGTTATTATTTTAGAAACAGTATTAGTATCATATGATAAAATCATAAACCCTCCTATAGTCTGTTCTCTAATTTTAACTTTATTACCATACATATTAACTAATTGATTTTGGAGATGTAAAACATCCTCATGTCTAAATCCATTAGTAGCAAGCGTCATTCTTAAATTATTCCTAGACGATTGAAATAAAAATCCATCATCCGCAAACCAAACCGCAATAGTGAGTGGGGTTAAAATTAAATCTTTAGGAACAATTTTTTTATCTTCTGGATACCATTTCTTGCGATATTCTGTAAAAATAGGATGTACTTTAGTTTGAAAATAAACTGATGAGTATATTTTATTGGACCTCTTGTCTAGTGTCTGGTTATAATTTACTCCAGTAGAATATATGAAATTTTCAAAATTTTTAACAGTCCATAATATATAATTTTTATCAGTATCTTTTCGTGTGATACCAAAACTAGAATTTTTATTACCTTTAGTAATACCACCATCACCTAGTAAATGACCATTTAAAATTTGTTCTTGAATATTTGTTAATTTTTCATCAGATATTGAGGCTAAAGGATAACAAGTTAAACAATAATTTCTATGATAAATATCTCTTTTTTTACCATTAATTGTACATTTTCCTTCAAATTCTTCATTACACTTTTGACAAATTCTCATTTTAATCTCCTTAAAAATTAAACCCATCAATTTCCGTAGAATGTGCGACCAGTCATGAGAAACCAATGGGTTTAATCCTAATTTATTATACTTGATTTTGACTGGTCGCAGTAGTATAATTCAGTAGAGACAGAGAAAAATCCTGCAAAAGGAAAGCTGAGTGATTAAAATGGTAGAAACAAAGCTATATAAAATAGTTGGAGTTATCTCTAAGACTGAAATGTGGTATCTGACCCCAAGGGATCATTGTTGGACTCAAAAACAAGGAGAGGCCGGACTATTTACTTTAGATGAAACATATGATGTGATAGAAGAACTTGATAAAAAAGCTGCGAAGGCAGATAGAGAAAGCTCCATTGGGAAAATGAAAATATCTGCGACTAATGTTGTTGGTGTGAGAAATATGCCCGAAGAAGAGGGATAAAATGGCTATCAGCAAGGAGCCTTTTTGGCATTGCATAAATGGCTTATTATACAAACAGTTATATTGTGAGCATACATATTATCATTGGTTGGATTTATATGAAGCAATTCCAGCCTATGGTGATACTTTGATCCATCGTTGTCCTAATTGCCAGCAAGTTACGGCTGTCAGATATGAAAAAGATTTACTTGATGGGGACCAATTTCGGTTGTTTGCCATTAGTGATTCTACTGCCAGTTATTTTGGTTACCCTGAATCCCCAGGAAGTTTTTTCTGTGGGCGTGGGTCAGTAATCTCTCCTGATCAGTGGAAAATGTGGCAGGAAGATTTTGACAAATGGGTGACCAATGACAAAGGAAAGAGAGAAATAGCTTGGACCCCAGAGGAAGATGCAGTATTATTACCATTAAAAGCAATGGACATAATGGTTTTTGCCGTGCATAATGTCCATAAAAGATGGTGGCGTTATGATGGGGATTGTTATGAGCGGTGGTTGAAATTGAAAGGAAAGGAAGAATGAATTATCAATTAATTGAGGGGGACATCTTTACCACGGATGCAAAATTCATTGCACATCAATGTAATTGCATGACTGATAGGGCCGCACATTTAGCTCAGGCGGTCTTTGAGCATTATCCTTGGGCTGACATTTATAGCCCTAGAGCGGGTTTTTCTCAACGGCCAGTAGCGGGAGAGGAGCCAGGTAATATTATCATTCGAGGAAATGGAGAAGACCAGAGATATGTCATTAATATGCTTGCTCAGTTATTTCCTGGCAGGCCAAAGTATCCCGATAGTGAAAAGGACGGCCTTGTTGCGAGGCAGTTTTACTTCAGGAATTGTTTGTTGAAGATTATACATATTGAAGATTTGTCCAGTATTGCTTTTCCATATCATATTGGATGTGGAGCGGCGGGAGGATCATGGGACGTTTATGAGAAGTTAATTGACATTTTTGCCTCAAAGATTCAAGCGAAAGTGTTGGTTTATAAATTAGAAAGTTAATCACCATGAAATGTTTAGAATGTCCATTTTTACAAGAGCAAGAGCATCATGCCAATGAATATTGGGGCGGTCCTTGGACGGGTTATCATTGTTTATTGGAAGATAGTGAGATAAGTATAGCCAGCAAATATGATGGTGAAGACCATGTATCTTTCCATGATAAAATAGGTTATACTGGAGATTGTTTTTGTCAGGATAAGTTGAAAGAGCGATTATTGGAGTTATTGGAGAAAGTGAGTTGAAAAATGGCTAAATTAAAGGTAGAACAAAAAATTATTGATTATTTAAATAAAGTTGTAAGTGATGAATCTTTATTTGAATTTAATGATGAACACTATTATTGTAGCTATCATTTTGTGGATCGAGAAAATAACATCGAGGTTAGTGTGACTGATTATTCATATTTTTATGATGGGGATTGGCAATTTCCTGAGGCGATGTGTGTAACAGTCAAGAAAATTAAAGAGTATCATAGGGATGGTTCTTTTTGGACCGAAGATATAATTGACAGTAAAAAATGGAAAATCCCATTTAAGACGATGTTTAAGGCATCTAGAATTTTACATAAATTACAACAACAAGCCTCAAAGAATTATCGAGCAAGAGTAGCAATAGAAAACGATAAAAAAGTGAATATAGTTAAACAATTTGCCGAAACTTTATTTAATCATTCAATTAGCCCCAAAACCTGAACCACCTAAGGAAAACTGGTGGAGAAAGATATTCTCATGCTAAACGGGAAACAACTCGATGACATATTGGCCTTTTTGCAGAAAGTTATTCATGATAAAAACATTGAGTGGGTATATCAAGATTCTCGCGAATCCACTACGCCCGATTATATTCATGGCCAAATTCTAAAAACGAAAATTGAATGGCCCGACAAATGGCTTTCCATTGAGATATTCCAGCCAGATGAGGATGCGTGTTCTAAATATACAGAAGACATTAACATGTTTTATTGTGATGTGATACATGATAATTATTTTTCTTGGAATAGTAGAAACCATAAAAACATAAAAAATGAGACACAAAATATAATTGACAATGCCTTTCTTAACTATCAACAGATGATATCTACTGAAAGGCCAGTGCAAGAGCCCGATACATGTCAAGAGGCTTTTTTAAATACCATTGAGGAATATCAAAAAGGAGCAAGCTAAATGGAAAAGTTAATCATACAGACCTTAATCAAACAGACTAAAGATGGCATTATCCCTTGGGAACGCAAATATTTTAATAGCTTTGACATATATTATCATGATAAGTGGGAGGTCGAGATCGCCAATTACCCCTGGAGATTTTGTAGCGTAGAATTTGATGGGGTCTTGGTAGATTGTTTCATCATTCGGGAATATGGAGAAACAAAAATCAAAAAGGGTTTAATCACAGATTTTGCGGCTGTTGTCGAGGATTATTATAATACTAAGACAAAAATAAATAATGATAAAAAAAGAGAGGCGTTTCTGAAGACAGCCTTGGAATCTTTGAAGAAGTTTTGTAAGAAAGGATAATTAAATGTTATTGGCTACAGCCATAGGAGACGCTTATGGAGCATCCTTTGAATTTGCTCCTCGGGAGTTTGTCGAAGAATACAACACGGCTGACAAATATGTCAGTAGCCCCAAATACTTCAGCAATCATCGGCTGGGACGGTATACAGATGATTGCCAACAATCCTTAGCCATAGCTGAATTACTACTGGATGATGTTGAATGGACTCATTTGAATATCGCCAATAAATTGGTTGAGGTGTATAAAAGAGACCCCAGAGGGGGCTATGGGAAAGGCTCTTACATGGCCTTATCGCAAGCCACCAATGGAGAAGAATTCATGTCATTAATAAATGGAGATTCCGACAAGTGCGGGGCGGCAATGAGGGCCATGCCGATTGGGTTTTTACCTGATAGACATTTAGTATTGCAATATGCTGCTGCTCAAGCCGCAGTCACCCATCGTTCTCCAGGAGGAGTCGCCTCTGCCATCGCTAGTGCTTTCATGTCGCATTTTTTCATTCATAAAGTGGGACCTAAAAATGAATTATGTAAGTTTTTATTAAAAGGAGCCCGTTATGATTGGGAAAGGCCTTTTGATAAAGAGATTGTGAGCACCAACGGCATTGAATGTGTCCATGCGGCAGTGAGTGTGGTAATGAAGTCTAATTCATTAAAGGAAGTGTTATATCATTCGGTTGCAATGGGAGGTGATTCCGATAGCGTTTGTGCCATAGCAATGGCAGCCGCAGTATATTGTGATGAAATCAAAAGGAGTATCCCCAGGCCGCTGTATAATAAATTAGAGAATGGGACTTATGGGCGGGATTATCTGGCGTCCCTAGACGAACGGTTGAAAGCGAAATATTTGAAGGAGTAGGTTATGAAAAGGTTGTATGATGTTATAATTTGTGGCAGTGGACCTTCGGGTTTATTTGCTGCGATTAAACTTGCAGGCAAAGGATTACAGGTCGCGATTTTAGATTCTGGTCCAGATTTAAATGAAAGAATTAAAAACCCTATGGGCCTGTTTGGCTTCGGGGGATCGGGGGCCAAAAATGATGGGAAACTTATTTTTTCTAAAATAACTGGTGGCCGATTAAATGAAATTATTGGTGACGTTAAATTAGAGAATTATTTATTGGAATCCAAGAAGATTTGGTTAAATTTCATTGGAGATTTAGAAATAGATGATTTTACTAATTTATCCAGTCATAAATTAGTAAAACAAGCTAAAGATTTAGGACTAGAGCTTATTGTTTCTGATACTATTCATGTTGGGAGTGATCTTTTACCTAATGTATTGAATAATATTAGAGAATATCTGATTCAAAATAATGTTGATATTATTATGAATTGTAATATCCAAGAGATTGAAGTGAATAAATATGGAATTAAATTATATTCACCAGATAGTATATTCGACACTAAATATGCCATTATTGCCCCTGGTCGAGGAGGGGCGAAATGGCTTCAACAACAATCTCAAAAAATTGGGCTGAAACAGATTAATAATAATTGCGATGTAGGAGTTCGTGTGGAGGTTCCTTTTGAGATTGTCCAGCATTTAACTGATGAACTCTATGAGTTTAAATTAAAATATATTACTCCTAGTTATCACGATGAAGTCAGAACTTTTTGTGTTGCCCCTCGGGGCCGAGTGATAGAAGAACAACACGATAACTTAATTCTTGTTAATGGTTATTCTAATAAAAATAAAAATTCTCAGAATACTAACTTCGCCTTTTTAAGCTCTATAAAACTTGAAGAGCCAGAAAGTAATCCCTTAGAGTTTAGTGAAAATATTATTAAAACTGTTAATTCTATAGCTCAAGGGTCTATGGTCCAGAGATTGCAAGATTTAGTAGAATATAAAAGAACGAAAACGTTAAAATGGAATCAAGTTATTCCTAGTTTAAAAACAGCCTCATGTGGGGATTTGGCTCTAGCTTACCCGTATAGATTTGTAACGAATATTATCGAGGGCCTTCAAGGGATAGATAAAATAGCTCCAGGAATTTTTAATAATGATACCCTTTTGTTCTCCCCAGAAGTTAAATTATATAGTTCGATGGTACAAGTAGATGAACATATGGAATCTAATATCTCAAATTTATATTGTATAGGTGATGGTAGTGGAATTTCCCATGGGCTTGTACAATCATCTATATCAGGATTAATTGCTGCCTATCATATTTTAGAACAGCAATAAGGAGACATAATTATGTTAGTCAAGATTTGGATACAGATTGACGATTCTGACGCAGAAAAACCCAAGTATGATGAAGCTTTATTCTCTCCTATTCGGGTTGATATTTTGCCCAGGATAGGTGAAAAATTATGGATTTCTGCCGAAGAAGAAAATGCAACATATTTTTTGAAGATTGTAGAGATTTGTCATATTATGAGAGCGGGTAAGAAATATAACAGTGGTAGTAGTATAGAAGTTTTTACTACTCATTTCGCTCCTAAAATAGTATCAGAATATCGAGGTATCTGATAGTAGCATAAAAAGGAGATTATGATGAAAGTCAATGTTTATACTCATTTATCTAAAGAAGATAATTATTACGAAATGGATTATACTTTAGAAACAGACTGCATTCCTCGCATTGGGGAGGAAATACTTATTGGGGCAACCCCTGATCAGAAGACTTATACGAGTTATTTTAATGAGGATATAAGAAGATGGCTAGTAGTCGAAAGAATAGTCCATGATGTATTAACTCATTGCATTAATTTGTATGTTCTGGACATTACCGATCAAATAAGGGCAGACCAGGGAAAATATATTTATATCACTGGGGCAGCAGTCAGCACCACGGGATAACGCCCCTTGCATTCCGTCGCCATCCGCAGTATAATTATCTGTGGGAAGCGTATGGTCAGATATTTATTACTGCGGACTAGGTAAAATATTTGGCGGTATTATTTTGTAATCTTTTAAAGCATAATATGTTTTATCACAATCATTGCAAAGATATCTTTGTCTATTTAAATTATTACCTTTTTTAACAGTATTAGTAGACTCACAATAATTACAATTCGGGCTTATAATTTTTTGTTTATCCCATAAATCTATTAATGGGTTATCCCATATATCTGATTTTCTGGGTAATGGTGGAAAAATATCATAAATATCTCGAATCAGTATTTTAGATGTTGGAGTATGCGATATTTGAATTATCCATTGTTCTTTATTATCTGCCATTTGTATTTTAACTCTTGGACCATATAAATTAACTAATTGACTATGTAAAAACTCTACATTTTGTTTATGGAACCCTTGTGTAGCAAATTTAATTTTTAATGTTTTATCAGTGCTACCATTACTCACAGCCCCGTCATCAGCAAGCCAAATCGCAATTATTAATGGGGTCAGAGTTAAATCTTCCGGGACAATCTTTTTACCTTTGGGGTACCATTTATTATAATATTCTGTAAATAATGGAGATGTTCTAGTATGCATTTCAATACAATTATAAGTTTTATTAGTTCTTTTATCATATCTAGATCTATCAACAATCCCTTTGGGGGTTAAATATTCTTGAAAATAATTTTTTGTCCAAAATAAATAATTTTGGTCTTCGGCCTTTCTTGTAATGTTAAAGCTAGCATCATTACAGGTCATTCCTAATGTTAAAAATCCATCACCTAATAAATGTCCGTTTAATATTTCTTTTTGAATATTTGTTAATTCAGTTGTTAAAATTGGAGCATAGTTAATATATGGAGAGCATTCGAAACAATATTTTCTATGATTATTATATATAATTTTATTATTTATGGCTGTTTTATAAAAAATTTCATTGCCGCATTTTAAACAAGTCTTCATTTTCATAATATTTACTCCTAAAAAATTAAGCCTATCAATCGAGTTGTTTTACAGAACCGCTCAGTGATTAACAGGCTTAATCAATAGTATTATACAAGTTGTAGTGAGCAGTTCTGTATTATAATTATTCGTCGTTTGGATAGAAAAGTCCTTCATCAATGAGGAACCAATTATGTTAAATTTTGAAATTACAGGCGGGTCTATGACAGGCAAATATCATTTAGGTAATCATCAGGTATTGAAGGCCAAAAATAATCAAGATGCTTATATATTGGTGCGGAAGCCAGAATATCTTGCCGGAATTATTACTGATGGCTGCGGGTCCTCTATGTATTCTGAGATTGGTGCGAGAATAGGGGTTAAATATATTTTAAATAATATTGAATCTATGTTTAATGCTTATGACACCGAATCCATCGAAGCAAAAATCGATTATATCCAATATAAAACTTTGACTGACTTAGAAAATTTGACTACATCATTAATGGACCCAGATTTATTGAACTCGGACGATGAAGCCGAACGGACATTCGGGAAGATACAAGTATTGAATGATTATCTTTTTTTCACCATTATGGGGTTTTATATAACCCCTGAAGAAATGGTTGTATTTCACACTGGAGATGGGGTTTTCATAATTAACGGTGAAATAAATTGTTTAGAGTATCCTAATAACGCCCCACCATACATTGCCTATAATCTGATTGACGAGAAATGGTTCTCGGAAGACATGAATAAGGATAATTTGAAGATGAAATATCATGTTTACCCGACTGATACGATAGAGAACTTTTTGATTGCGACGGATGGGCTGCAATATTTCATAGATGCCGAAGAGAAGAATATGCCTGGGCAGAAGCTGCCAGTGGGGCCAGTGAGCCAATTTTGGACCCAAGATGCGTATTATACGAACAGTGATTTACTGAGAAGGAAATTATCTGTTTGTAATCGGGATCACATATATTATGACAAGGATAAGGAATGTTTGAAATCGGAGAATGGGCTATTGTCTGATGATTTAACTTTGATTGTTGGGAGAAGAAAAAATGAACTATAAAAATACTTTGAACCTATTACAAACCGACTTCCCAATGAAGGCGAATTTATCGGCTTCTGAAAGTAAAATTCTTTCCATCTGGGAAGATCTGAATATTTATAGTCAAGTAAGAGAATACAGAAAAAATGCACCTAAATATATCTTACATGATGGCCCTCCTTATGCTAATGGTAATATCCATCTGGGCCAAGCTTTGAATAAAATCTTGAAAGATATATTTCTCAAATTTAAAACCATGAGAGGATATGATTGTCCTTATATTCCCGGATGGGATACCCAAGGCTTGCCCACTGAGCAAAATGTCCAAAAAGAATATAATATGGATCGGCATTCTATGCCACCTCTAGAATGGCGACACAAATGCCAAGAGTTAGCATTAAAATATGTTGATATTCAAAAACAGCAGTTTAAAAGGTTAGGAGTCAGGGCCGATTGGGATAATCCTTATTTAACATTATCTCCACAATATCAAGCTAAACAAATTGAGGCGTTTGGGGCCATAGCATTGAAGGGTTTGGCGTATCGAAGCTTACGCCCCGTCGCGTGGTGCTATCACTGTGAGACTGCATTGGCAGAAGATGAAATCGAACATAAATTAGTTGATATGCCATCCATTCATGTTGCATTCCAATTGAAAGATCAATGGATGGGCCTATCAAATGTTAAGATTTTGACTTGGACAACGACACCTTGGTCTATTCCTGGGAATACTGCTATCGCTGTTAATCCTAACGCAGATTATGTTACCATTGATAAAGGTTTGTTTAACTATGTAATAGTAGCTGAATCTTTACTAGAACAAACTGCAGAAATGTGCGGCTTTACATATTCCATTATAGATAGATTCAAAGGCTCAGAGCTAGAGGGCCTAATAGCTATGCATCCTTTATATGACAGAGAATCTAGGGTGATTACAGCCGATTTTGTGACCATGGACAAAGGGACTGGGTGTGTCCATATTGCCCCTGCTCATGGTGATGAAGACTATCAATCTTCATTAAAATATGATCTGCCTATTATCAGCCCGATTGATGATTTAGGGAGATATACTGAAGAGGCTGGAAGCGAATTACATCATCTAATAGCAGACCAATCTAATAATATCATCACTAAGATGTTAAAAGAAACAGGTGCATTATATTCAGACAAAACTATTCCAATTGAATATCCGCATTGTTGGAGATGCCATCAGCCAATCATCCATAGGGCATTACGGCAATGGTTTATTGGCATTAACAACCTGAAAGAAAAGGCATTGCAAGATCTTCAATCTGTTAATTGGGAGCCGGAGTGGGGACAAAAAAGAATGGCGGGGATGATTGAAAATCGTCCAGACTGGTGTATTTCTAGGCAAAGGTCTTGGGGCTTGCCTCTTCCTATTTTTTACTGTCAGGATTGCGGAGCAACTCAATTAACTAAATTCACTACCAATTATATTCGAGACCTGTTTTCTGAGTTTGGTGCTGATGTGTGGTTTGACAGAGAGGCATCTGAGCTTATGCCTATCGGCACTAAATGCCATTGTGGTTGCACTTCATTTGTTAAAGAACAAGACACCATGTCTGTTTGGTTTGATTCTGGAGTTAGTCATTATGCAGTCTTGCAAAATAATCCTGATTTATCATACCCTGCTGATTTATATTTAGAAGGTGATGACCAATATCAATGTTGGTTCCAAACATCTTTATGGGTGGCTAAAGCTTTAGGACAACCAGCACCATTCAAAACTGTAGTAGGACATGCATTTTTTGTGGATGAAACTGGCGAGAAAATGTCTAAAAGCAAAAAGAACATTATACCGCCCGATACTATTTATGAGAAATATGGTGCTGATGTATTAAGAATGTGGTTCACTTATGCAGATTTTAGACGCAAAATGTATTATTCAGAGGATATTATAGAGCAAGTATCTGTGGCGTATAGAAAAATCAGAAATGTTTCTCGCTTCATGCTACAGAATTTAGCTGATTTTGATCCTGCTGTAGATTATGTGGACAATCTGGATTTATGCCCCATTGATTTAGTCACTCTTAACCAATTAGGCAAGCTTATTGAGAGAATGACTGACGCTTTTGATAACTGGGACTTGCATTTGTTTTACCATGATTTCCATGGTTTTGTGACTGAATTAAGTGCTACTTATTTTAGTTGCATTAAGGATGCATTATATACTGATGCTACTAATTCTCATAGAAGAAGAGGCATCCAAACTGTTTTATGGGAACTATTAATCAATCTAACCAAAATGATGGCACCAGTATTAACTTTTACCGCTGAAGAAATCTGGCAATATTGCAGGGAGATTGATGGCACTTTGCCAGCGAGTGTACAGTTGACTGACTGGCCTATTTCTAAGTGGGATAATGATGTGCTTCTACATGAATGGGAGAGGATTTTGAACATCCGTGAGCAAGTCATGGTAGAGGTTGAGAAGGCGAAAGATGCTGGTTTGATTGAAACCGCTGGTGATGCCAAAGCTATTATTGGGGTTACTGCTGATGAAGCTTCATTACTCCAATTAGCCAATGATGATTGGCCTAGCCTGTTTTCTACTTCTCAAGTGGAAGTGAAAAAAGGAGACAAAATTGAGATTTTGCCTGCTACTGGGTTTAAATGTGCAAGATGTTGGCGGAAAGATAAGAGTGTGGGGGTCTATATTGAGCATCCCTCTATCTGTCAGAGATGTATTGATAATATTAGAAGAGGAGCAAATAAATGAAACCCAAATGGTTGTTAGAAACTGATGTTTTTGACGAAAACTTAGAGCGGCTGGTGGCCGAAATTAAGAAGCAAGACATGGAAGTGAAAGTCCATCGATTCATGCCCTTCGATTCTGACACCGCATCTTTAAAGTTATATGAGCCTGATGATTGTGTCATCTTCTATGGCTCTCTCAACGTGGCCAAACATTTGAAACGAATCGCCCCTTGGGTTCCTGGAGTATATTGCACTCTGGATAATTACAAATGCTCTCATTATTATCATCTTCTTGGTGATTTGTTGTTGAACCAACGATATGTAATGCTGCCATTTGGAGAATTGAATCGTTGCAAGTTTTTCTTGTTCAATCATTTGGGAGAGAATAATGCTGTTTTTGTGAGACCTGACCGGGGAGACAAAATATTCACAGGTCAAGTTTGTACTCTCGAAACCTGGGACAAGGACTTTGATTTGATGTCTTTTTATCATACTGCGCCTCACGAGATATGTGTGGTGGCACAGCCCAAAAACATCATTGCTGAATGGAGACTCGTGATAGCGGATAACAAAGTCATTGCTGGCTCAGAATACAAGCCCAAAGAAATCAATAATGTGCCAGAGTCTGTCTTGTCCTTTGCGAATCATATATTATTAAACGTTACCATATCCCCAGACCCTGTTTGGGTTTTAGACATCGCCGAAACGGATGAACATGTGTTGGAAGTTTTAGAAATCAATTCTTTCAGTTGTTCTGGTCTGTATGGATGTAATTTAAGGTCAATTGTGAGTAAAGTCTCCGAAATAGCTTTGCAAGAATGGAGTGATTGTCATATGGAACAGACAGTAATTAATTTGCCTTATGGGGTAAGTAGCATCGCATATCAATTATCTTGCGATAATAATGATTGTGTAGAATGGAAATATTATGATTGTGAAATTTGGAGCGAAAGCTCTGGGGAAAAGGCCATTCAAGATTTAATAGCCAATGGCAGAGAAATTGGTTGGCTAATTACGGAAGACAAATGTTTATGTCCTGCTTGCAAAGAACTTAAAAAAGAGAGCTAATCATGAAAGTCTATATTGGTACCACAGTTTATAATCTTTCTCCTTCTGATGCCATAGGCTCAGGAGGAGAATCTGACTGTTTCCTAATAGGAACAGATAAAGTTGCCAAGATTTATAAACAAGCCAATCATATGGATTTGAAAAATTTCCCAGAAGAACAAAAACAAGCCACCAAAAGATTAAAAATACATCAAGAAAAATTGCCCGCATTATTAAAAATTGCTAACTCCTTACCATCGAATGTTGTAATCCCTTTAGAATTAATTACAAATGAGAAATCAAGCTCCATCATTGGTTATACTATGGATTTCATTCATAACGCAGAACGTCTTTGTTCCTATGCCGATAAAAACTTCAGAAACCAAGGTGTTCCTAATAGTCAAGTAATTCAATTATTTAAAAATCTACACCTTACTCTCAATGGGGTTCATAAAGCCAATGTTATCATCGGAGATTTTAATGATTTGAATGTCATGGTTACTGATCATATTGATCCATTTATAATTGATATTGATTCTTCTTCGTTCGATAGATTCATATCGACTTTATTTACGCATAAGTTTGTTGACCCTATTCTTTGTGCCCCAACACCAGATAATAATAGCATCATCCCCATTAAACCTCATAATGCCGAGTCTGACTGGTATGCCTATAATGTCATGCTCATGAGGTCTCTTCTATTCACTGACCCATATCTAGGTATTTATCGGCCCACTACCAGAAATAAAATCCCTGAGGCCCTGAGACCATTGCACCGAATCACTGTTTTCGACAGCGAAGTCAAATATCCTGGGAAGGCCATCCATTATGGGGTCCTGCCGGATGAACTACTGCAGCATTTCAATGACACCTTCATCAAGGACAAAAGAACCGAATTCCCAATCATTCTGCTAAATAACATTCGTTGGACCCAATGCGTGAATTGTGGTACCGAACACGCTAGAAATGTTTGCCCGAACTGTGCCCATGCCGCCCCAACTATCAAAGAAGTCATCCGTGGTAATATTATAATGTCAAATATTTTCAGGACCGGAGGAACTATTCTTCATGCCGCCTTCCAAAAGAAAGATCTCACTTGGATTTATCATGAAAATGGACAATTCAAACGAGACCGAGATGTGGCTGTGGCACCTGGAGGCTTAGACCCTTCTCTTAAGTTTAGAATCAGTGGTGATAAAGTAGTTTTCGGCAAGAAAGACAAGATGATTGTTAAAGACGAGGGAACCAACGTTATCCCCATAGGTTATGTGGGCAATTTACCTTGTTTCGATGCTAATGAGAGATATTACTATTGGATTGACAATGGGAAATTGTGGAGAAATGATCGGCTCGGAGGCTCGAAATATTTGGGAAGTGTTTTAGACAAGCAGACACTGTTTTGGGTTGGAGAAGACTTCGGGTTTGGTTTCTATCGTGCTGGAGATTTATTTCAGGCATTCACTTTTGATGCTGAAAATGGTGGCATTAACGACAATGTGAATATTAACAACATTAGAGGCAACCTGATTGATGCCAACTGTGTATTTGGCAAGAAGAAGTGCTGGTTTTTCACATCTGCTCAGTTGAATGGTCAGGTTGTAAATAAGTGTTATGCCATCAATGATAAGGGGCAAGTGGTGGCTGAGGCTGAAGATGTGCAAGGGAAGAATACATGGCTGGGTGGTGGGATTAGAGGATGTTGTGCGGTGAATAACTTCTTATTTGTGCCAACAGACAATGGGATTGTGAGAGTGGAAGATAATAGTGGGCAGATTGATGTAACTCGTGAATTTCTTAATACTGACGGATGGGTTAACTCGGGCAATCATCTATTTCCTGCCCCGAATGGAATTTATGTCATAAAGCGACAAGAGATATTATTGCTGCAATTTAAGTCGTAAAAAGGCTTGACCGTGGGGCCAGAAGGCTGTATAATAGGGGTAAGAAGAGGTGCCAGATGGACCGGGCAGAAATATTACAAAAAGCGTTTGATATTGTAGTAGCTCGACTTGAAGTGTTGGAGGGTAGTGACTGGGAAGTAATACATCACCAAGTTGCCCGCTAAATGGGGATTGATGTTAATCTTCTCTTAGACGCAAGATCAGATGGAAGATATAGAACGGAAACAACTGAATTAGAGCATAAGAAAGGAAATTGAAATGGAAAATAGAACATTGCCAATCCCAAGTTTTTACGATTCAAGTAAAGTAGGGACTATTTATCAGGTGCCATATCAGGAAAGAGCAAAGCAGGCTAAAGAATGGGCGAAGTTGCATGATATAAAACCAATCGGAAGCTCGCCGGAAAAAATTTGTCTTTTTTTAATTGATTTTCAAAATACTTTTTCAGTCCCGACCGGAGAATTGTTCGTTGGAGGCAGAAGTGGGAATGGGGCCGTCGAAGATAGTGATAGAGTGGCTCAATATATTTATAAGAACCTTCATAATATTTATAATATCTCCGCGAGTCTTGACACGCATCGGGCAATAAGCATCTTTTTTCCTCCCTTTTGGACGAATGATTCTGGAGAGAACCCTGCTCCTATGACTATGATTTCGGTTGATGATGTTAAAAATGGAACTTGGAAAGTTAATCCTGGTGTAGCTGGAATTTTTGGTGGAAATTATATGGCATTGCAGCATTATGCTTTAGATTATGTAGAAACGCTAGAAAGAACGCAGAAGTATTTTTTAACCATCTGGCCGCAGCATGGCTTACTGGGTGGAATTTCGCATGCTCTTGTATCGGCTATTGAAGAAGCAATTTTCTTCCATAGTATTGCAAGAAATACTATCCCCGAATTCCAGGTTAAAGGTGGCAACGGACTCACAGAATGCTACTCTGTCTTGGGGCCGGAGGTCCGAAACACCGTAAATCACGCAACCAAAAATGTGGATTTTATCCAGATGTTATTAAGTTATGATAAGATTATTATTGGAGGTGAGGCAAAGAGTCATTGTCTCTATGCCAGCGTAAAAGATCTTCAAAATGAGATTGAAACCAGAGATCCTGCATTAGTGAAAAAAGTTTATCTATTAGAAGATGCAAGTTCTTCAGTGTGTGTACCAGGAGTAGTGGATTTCACAGATCAGGCTGATGCAGCATTTGAGGAGTTTAGAAAATCTGGGATGAACATTATTACAACTCAGACTCCAATCCATGATTTAACATAATAAAAATATTTCCGTTTATAATTTGGCCTATCCAAAACAAGGTATTATATACCACCCTTCATAATATAATATAAAAGGAGTGTGGTAATAATGTCAAAGAAAATAACACAGGATGAATTTTTAGAAAGAGTTTTTAACAAATATGGAGATAAAATAACAATTCTTTCAGAATATATTAATACAAAATCAACAATAGAAATATTATGTAATGTTTGTAAATATCAATGGCAAGATGTTGCTAGATTATTTATAGAGAAAACAGGGGGTTGTCCTAAATGTAACACAGATAAAAGGAAATTTAATAAACCTAAAGCAACTAATTTATTAAAACATGAGGATATGTTGTGTCGTCTCCCACAAACAATAACAGATAATATAACTATATTAAATTATTATCAAGGATCAACAAATCCTATAGATGTAGAATGTAAAAACTGTGGTAATAAATGGACTACTCAACCGATTCATTTATATCATAATCATGGGTGTATAGTTTGTAGTAGAAGGGCTGATGCTAAAAGGAGGAGACAATCTCATGATGATTTTGTGGCTGTAATTGATAAAATCCATTATGGAAAAATAAAAATATTAAGTCAATATGAAGGTGGGGCAAACCCAATCAAAGCTGAGTGTTTAGAATGTGGGAGAATATGGGATGTTGCTATAGCATGTAGATTAAAAATTAGAGGGTGTGCAAAGTGTTGTTTCTCAAAAGGAGAACTTAAAATAGAAGAAATACTTAGAGATAATAATATAGATTTTATGACACAAGTATCATTTGATGGATTCCAAGGTCAAAGAGATTGTGGGATGAAATCTACAAAATATAGGTATGATTTTGCAATTATGGGAAATGGGTCTATTAAACATCTAATAGAATATGATGGTAATCAACACTTTAAACCAGTACCATCTTGGGGAGGAGTTGAAAGATTCAAAATACAACAAGAAATAGATGAAAAGAAAACTAAATATTGTCAAGACAACGGCATTAAATTGATTAGAATACCTTATACCAAGTTAAAAACAATAGATTTAAATATGCTTTTAGATCAATAGAGATGGTGACAACAATGAATCAAGAACCCACAATAATGGCCATCCTCAGTCTCCTGGGAGAGACCCCATTACGAATGGATTTATTTGACGCAGAATTAAAACGGATTTTGGGGATGAATTCTCAATCATCCCCCATCCAATTTTTCTTTGAGAAAAATCTCATGGAAGTGATAGAGAGTAATCGTGTAGAAACTGGTCTCAATGATGGATTCAGCATTCAAATGTCGAATGCCTCCAAATTCGTTGTTTTGACAACTCTGGGGAAGAGTCTTCTCGATTATTTGACTTCAAAATATTTAATTGAAAGAATTACGGAGGTCTTTAATAATGCCACAGAATCTAGTAAAAATCCCTCCCCTTAAAGCTTTGGGAAATAATGTTATCATCCAGCCGTTTGAATTGAAAGAGAAGAGTCGTGGAGGAATTGTCTTGGTGCAGAATAGAAACGAAGTTGTTATTGAAGGCACTGTGGTTGGGATTGGGAAGGGCATTCAGTTGGAGAATGGTAGTTATTCCGAAATCGAGGTCAAGGTTGGAGATGTAGCTTTGTATGAACCAAGAGTCGGAAAGAAAGTCGAATATGAAGGGGTAGAATATCTGATTATTCCGGCAGAAGGCGTGTTGGCTAAAAGAATATAGAAAGGAAGCGTTAATTATGGATACCATTAATCAGCAAAGTGTAGAGGACTTACTAGGTGGTGCTCAGGCCGATGGTGTTTTAAGTAATCAGTCCATGTCATCGTTGATTGTTAGTGATATTGGGCAACAAATTGCTGCCGGGTTGGGAGTCAGTGTGAATAATATAAGTAGCCCAGAGGTAGTATTGGTTTCGATTCTGGCCGATGATTCATCTTCTATTTACCATGGTAATAATGTACAAAATATTATCGATGGACATAATATGCTTCTTACTGCATTGCGGGGAAGCACCCAAGGAGATTCTGTTTTAATCCATACAAAATATTTAAATGGAACTATTTTATATCCTTATGTGCAGTTAGACCAAGCAATTGAAATGGATACTAATAATTATCATCCTGATGGGGGTACTCCATTATATGATCAAATTGCTGTAATGGCTGGTACTGCTATTGCAAAAGTTCAAGACTTCGTAAACAATGGAATCCAGGCAAAGTCAATATTTTTGACATGTTCCGATGGATCCGATCAACATAGTCGTCGGTATCGTAGTCCAGAATCGTTGAATCAAATGATAACAGACATGATTGCTCAGGAAAATTTTATTGTTGCCGGAATGGGAATTTCTGATGGGCATACTGACTTTACGGATATTTTTAGTAGAATGGGAATCCCGAGTCAATGGATTTTAACTTCCGCAAATGATGCACATTCACTGAGACAAGCGTGGAATCTAGTTTCTCGGTCAACCCTAAGAATCTCTCAAAGTTCAGCAGCATTTAGTAGTGGATCACTTGGGGGATTTGAATTATAATGTAATCTTTTAGATAATATTTCATAATCTGATATATCATAATAATTTTTACCGCAGTCATTGCAAGTATATATTTGTTTGTGATATGTTTTAGAGAATCCTCGTTTATTACTATTAGATGAACCGCACCAAATACAATTTGGATGGATAATTTTCTTTTTATCCCATAAATCTATTATTTCCCTATTCCAAATTTCAGACTTTCTTTCTAATGGTGGGAAAACTGAATCTATATCTCTAAATATTTTTTTGCTGGTTTGAGTATCTGTGATCTTGATAACCCACTGTTCCTTTTCTGATGCTTTATAAAGATATATTTTATCTCCATATAAATTAATCAATTGATCATATAAAAAATCAACGTCATTTTTTCGAAATCCTTTAGTAGAAAATTCAAGGACTAGTCCTTTATTATATACTTGTTGGACCCACCCATCATCAGCAAACCAAACCGCAATAGTTAATGGAGTAAGAACTATATCTTTAGGAACTATCTTTTTGCCTTCAGGATACCATTGGTGGTAATATTTAGTAAATAAAGAATGAACATTAGTTTGAAGTGTAATACTAAAATATGTTTTTTGAGTTCTATCGTCAAATCTTGCTTTTTCTCTTACGCCATTGTCAGATGTAAAATCTTTGAAATGATCTGCTGACCATAATAAATAATCTTTATCTTCAAGTTTTCTCTGTATCTTAAAACGAGCATTGATATTTCTAGTGCCAATTTGTAATCCTCCAT
>Ga0315273_10001867_pt1 | contig 24373 bp, 22 predicted proteins | sample YL17G02_0_MG_FD_205753 | JGI IMG/M metagenome (GOLD analysis project Ga0315273, IMG submission 205753) | Sediment microbial communities from Yellowstone Lake, YNP, Wyoming, USA - YL17G02_0 | ecosystem: Environmental > Aquatic > Freshwater > Lake > Sediment | place: USA: Wyoming | collected... | reverse complement strand
CTGGCGGCGCGGTCCGCGGCCGACTGCTTCTCCGTCGCCTACGAGGCGACGCGCTTGGCCGTCAAGCACATGACGCCGGTGATCCTGCTCTCCGACGGCTACATCGCCAACGGCGCCGAGCCCTGGAGGCTGCCGAAGATCGAGGACCTCCTTCCCATCGAGGGCAATCGCCCCGCCGGCCCGGAAGGGTTCCTGCCGTTCTCGCGCGATGCCGAGACGCTTGCGCGCCCGTGGGCGATCCCCGGAACCCCGGGACTCGAGCACCGCATCGGGGGCATCGAGAAAGCCGACGGGACCGGCAACGTGTCCTACGACCCCATCAATCACGAAAAAATGGTGCACCTGCGGGCCGAGAAGGTCGAGCGGGTCGCGCGCGATATCCCACAGGCTGCGGTCGACGGCGATCAGGACGGCCTGCTCGTTCTCGGCTGGGGCTCGACCTACGGCGCGATCACGAGCGCCGTGCGTCACGCGCGAACCGCCGGGCGCCGTGTCGGCCATCTTCACCTCCGGCACTTGAATCCGATGCCGGCGAATCTCGGCGAAGTGCTCGCACGGTACGAGCATGTGCTCGTCCCGGAGATGAACCTGGGACAGTTGGCACTTCTCATCCGGGCGAAGTTCCTGAGGAACGTCGTGCAGCTCAACAAAGTGCAGGGTCAACCGTTCAAGGAGAGCGAGATCATGGCCAGGATCGAGGAGCTCGCTCCCGCCAAGGAAGGGGCCCGCGCATGAGCGGCAACGTCACGCTGACCAAGAAAGACTTCTCGAGCGACCAGGAGGTCCGCTGGTGTCCCGGCTGCGGGGACTACGCGATCCTCTCCTCGGTCCAGGCGATTTTCCCGGAGCTGGGTATCCCCCGGGAGAACTTCGTCGTCGTCTCCGGGATCGGGTGTTCCTCCCGCTTCCCGTACTACATGAACACCTTCGGGTTCCATTCGATCCACGGCCGCGCGCCTGCTGTGGCTTCGGGGATCAAGATCGCGAACCCCGAATTGTCCGTGTGGATCGCGACGGGCGACGGCGACGCTCTCTCGATCGGCGGGAACCACATCATCCACTTGATGCGCCGCAACGTGGACATCAAGGTGATGCTCTTCAACAACAGAATCTACGGGCTCACGAAGGGGCAGTACTCCCCGACGTCGGAAGTCGGCAAGAAGACGAAGTCCACCCCCTACGGGTCGTTGGATCGCCCGTTCAACCCGCTCGCCTTGGCACTCGGCTCCGGCGCGACGTTCGTCGGCCGCAGCATCGACGTCTACGCGCCCCACCTCAAAGAGGTGCTCGGTCGAGCCGCCAAGCACACGGGGACGTCGTTCATCGAGATCTTCCAGAACTGCAACATCTTCAACGACGGCGCGTTCGAGGCCTCCCGCGAGAAAGACCTGCGGGACGACAACGTGATCCACCTCAAGCACGGCGAGCCGCTGATCTTCGGCAAGGCCAAGGACAAGGGGATCCGCATGAAGGGCCCCTTCGAGCCCGAGGTGGTCGCGCTCGGCGCCGGGGTCTCCGAGAAAGATCTGATCGTGCACGACGAGAAGGGCTCGGCGACCTACGCGTTCATGTTGGCGCAGATGGAACCCCCGGCGTTTCCGGTGCCGATCGGAGTGATCCGGAACGTGGACGCCCCCGTCCTCGACATCGCCATGCACGAGCAGATCGCGCAGATCACGGCGAAGAAGGGAGCCGGCGACCTCAAGGAGTTGCTCTACAGCGGGGACACGTGGGAGGTTCGGTGACCCGTTCCGCATGAGGAGCATCGTCCTCGCCTGCATTCTCGTTGCTTGCGCCTTCCGGGCGAACGCCGGGTCGCCGCCTCCCCCGCCCCGGGCGGAGATCGCGACCCTTTTAAACGACCAGGCCGCGGCGTGGACCCGAGGCGATCTCGATTCGTTTTGCGCCGTCTACGCGGACGACGCGACGTTCATCTCTCCTTCGGGGCTCACAAAGGGACGCCAGGCCGTCCTCCTGCGCTACCGCAAGAAGTACGTGGACAAGGCCGGCATGGGATCGTTGACGCTCGAGATCGAAGAGGTGCGAGCGGCAAGTGCTTCCTGCGCGTCCGTGGTCGCTCGGTGGACGCTCACCTGGCCCGATAAGCCGAAGGCGGAAGGCCTGACCCTCCTCGTCTTCACGAAGACGAAAGCCGGCTGGCGCATCGTGCAGGACGCGTCGATGTGAGCCGTCGCACGCGTGCCCTCCTCGCCCTGTTCGCCGTCACGATCCTCTGGGGCTGCACCTTCGTCTGGATGAAGCAGAGCCTGAACGCCGCGGAGCGCGTGCTCGGGCGGCCGGGCGGCGCCGCGGTGAACGTTCTGTACGTCGGAGTCCGCTTCGGGCTCGCCGCCATCGTGCTGGCGCTGTGGCCGCGCGCACGCCGGGCGCTCGACCGAGGCACGTGGCAAGGTGGGGCAATTCTCGGCGCGATCCTGTTCGCGGGTTTCCTCCTTCAAATGCGGGGACTTGAGGACGTCTCGCCGCCGGTGTCGGCCTTCCTGACGAGTCTCTACGTGGTCTTCGCGGCGATCCTCTCCGCAGGGCTCCACAGGGCGAGACCCCACCTGCCTTTCATGATCGGCGTCGCCCTCGCGACGTTCGGAGCGGGGTTCATCGAGGGGCCGCCGCACCTGACCTTCGGCCCCGCGGAGTGGCTGACGGTCGCCAGCGCGTTCCTCTTCGGAATCCACATCCTCGCGACCGACCGGATAACGAAGGCGCACGCCCCGCTGGGGGTGACACTCGCGATGTTCGTCTGCACGGCGACTCTCGCCGTCGTCGCGCTACCCGGAGCGATGGCGCGCGCGGGGGCGCCATCGCTCGCCGAGATGATCGCGCTGCTTCGCGATGCGGGGTTCGCGATTCCGCTGCTGCTCGCCACGCTCTTCGCCACGGTGCTGGCGCTGACGCTGATGAACCAGTTCCAGCGCGAGCTCGATCCCGTTCGCGCCTCGATCCTCTTCGCGCTCGAGCCGATCTGGACGACGTTGATCGCCATGCTCTACGGGTTCGGCCGTCCCGGCTTCTGGCTGTGGATCGGCGGCGGCGCTCTCCTCGCCGGCAACCTGGTCGCCGAGTGGGGCGCGGCGCGGGACATTCCGCAGGACTGAAACAGGGGACAGCGGAGATAGTCGGAGTAGGAATCATGGTTGCCCCTGACCCCCTCCACAGATCCGGACGAGCGGCATCCCGTCCTCCAGCACGCCCGCGCTCAATCACTTCTGGATGAGCCGTATGGAATATTTCATGAATCAGTCACTACTCCCGAACATACCAGTCATCCCAGGCTGAAAACTCTTGAAATCGACGTCTATAACCATTGAGTGTGAGCAGTTCATAAATTCGAGCACGGTTGGTTGTGTGGTTATGCTCGACAGTTATGATCCGAATATTGTAAGCGTCAAAATCAAACTTCTGTAAGATCTTTAGTTCGGTTCCCTCGGTATCGATTGAGAGGTAATCAATGATCCGTGGGGCTTGATGTTGTGCAAGGAGATCCATCATCGAGACAGTTTCGACCAAGTAATCAGCGCCTGTCTCCATGCGCACGAACTGATGATGGTCGGAGTCGGCGTAGATGGAAATTGTCGACAATTCGGGTACCGCTGCCACCTCCTTGAAAACAAGCGCCTCTCCCGTCTTGTCCCACACGCACCGCAGATCTACAGAACAATTCCGATGGATCTTTATTTGCTCACGCCAACATCGTGCCGGTTCTGCAACAATACCCGTCCATCCATACTGTTTCTCAAGGGTGTAGGTGTTGTTAATGCTGATGCCATCGGTTGCACCGAATTCTACAAAGAACCCGTTTTTTTTCCCGTCCAGGAGGAACAAAACAAAAAGGTCCTGGAGAAGCTGAGAGCGGGATTCCATCATATGAGCTTCGCAGAATTTCAGGAATCTCCATTCCTCCTCAGGCGCGGCTATGCGGATGGACAAATCGCGCAGCTCAACAATTCCCCTGAAGTATGTCTGCTGGGCGCTTTCAGATGAGGCTTTTGTTGGCTGTAGGCGTCTCAGTTCAAACCCGAGTTTGTTGATCACTTTCTTCGCAAGATGAACCGGTTTCACTGGCTCTCCATTCAAGGGTGCTAAATGCTATGTCGTTAAAAGGCTAAGACGCTGTAGCCCTGTGGGAATTTCCGAAATAACAAATTTCGCTGAACAGTAGGAACGGGGAGTGTCCCCTATCGCCGCTGTCCCCTACTTCCGCCCACCCGCAGCCGCGAAGTCGGCGCGCAGGCGGTCGAGCATCGCCTCGCGGCGGTCGTAGAGGCGGCGCAACGGTCGCGGCTCGTGGCGCGTCAGCGCATAGGCGGTCAGGAGCGGCGCGATGATCGTCGTGTCTCCGTAGACGACGACGGTGCCGGGAAGCTTCTCGGGGTCCACCTTGCCCCAGGACACCGCCTCGCCCGGCGTGGCGCCGGAGAGTCCGCCAGTATCCGGGCGCGCGTCGGTCACCTGGACGAAGTAGTCGTGCCCGGCCTCGTCCAAGCCCAAAACTTCCTGGATCTGCGGCTCGGTTTGAAGGATGAAGTTCTTCGGCGAGCCTCCGCCCAGGATCAGGACACCCGACGCGCCGCCGCTTTTCTTCGCCTCGTAGACGATCGCCGCCGTCTCGTTCACGTCGCGGCAGATGTCCAGGCGCGGCCCGCGGCCTTTCAGCCACAACTCGGCGATGTTCATGCCGATCGACGAGTCGCCGGGGGACGACGTGTAACACGGCACGCCGCAGCGGAACGCCGTCGCGAGAACGCACGTGTCCTTCAACTTCAACTCGTCCTCGCGCGCGGCGAGGTACTTCCCGAGCAGGTAGTGGAGCTCGGCGGTCGACATGTCCCGCTGGAACTCGGGCGCGTCCATCACCCGGCGGAAGTACGCGTCGGTTTCGAGCAGGACCTTGTAATCGAACAGGATGTCGTAGATCCGCACGACGCCTTCCGCGCGCAGGATGCGGTCGTCGACATCGTGGGTTCCCTGGTGCAGCGCCAGCCCGAGGCCGAAGTGAGCGTCGTGATAGAGATTCGCGCCCGTCGACACGATCCAATCGACGAACCCGGCGCGGATCAGCGGGATGATCACCGAGCGCCCCAACCCGGCGGGCGTCAGCGCCCCGGTCAGGCTCATGCCGACGAAGGTCTCTTCGGCCAGCATCTTCTCGACGAACAGGCGCGACGCCTTCTGAAGGCGCCCCGCGTTGTAGGAAAGGAACGCTTGATCGATCAGATCGGCAGCACCCACCCCCTTGACGATCGGCTCGGGGTTGATGCGAGGACCGGACAACCATTTGGACTTGGACACTTCTAAACCTCCCGCGTTGGCGACGCCGGATTGTGCCACGGCGGGACTGCCGCGCGCCTCACGCGATAGCAGCCAGGGCGCGAAGCGCTGCGATGCGCGCGTCGTCGTAGGCGAGCACCTCGCGCAAGACCTCGTCGGTGTGCTCGCCCAACCGCGGCGGCATCGACTCCGCCCGCGCCGGCGTCTTCGACAGTTTCGGCACGGGGCCCAGCGCGCGCGCCGAGGTCCCGTCCGCGTTGGCCAGCTCGACGACCATGCCGCGCTGGGCCGCCTCGGGGGAAAAAAGCGCCTCAGGGACCGTGCGCACCGGCCCCGCGGGGATCCCGGCCACAGCAAGCGCCGCGAGCCAGTCGGCCGCCGGGCGTCGCGAGAATCGCTCCTCGATCATCGGAATGAGCGCCTCCCTGTGGCGAACCCGCGCGGGATTGGTCGAAAAGCGAGGATCGTCCGCCCACGCCGGCTCTTCGAGGATCGTAGAGAGCGCTCGAAATTGAAGGTCGTTCCCGACCGCCAGCATGAGAGGCCCGTCGGCCGCGCGCACCATCTGGTACGGCACGATCGACGGGTGCGCGTTGCCCCATCGCCGCGGCTTTTCTCCCGACACGAGCGCCGAGCTCGCGACGTTCGCGAGAAGACCCAGCGAGGCGTCGAACAACGAGACCTCGACGAACTGCCCGACCCCCGTCGCATCGCGATGCCTTAGAGCGGCGAGAATGGCGACGGCGGCGTGCAGCCCGGCGGCGAGATCGGAGACGGCGACTCCGACCTTGTGCGGCTCGCCTTCGGCCGGCCCGGTGATGCTCATCAACCCGCTCGCCGCCTGCGCTACGTTGTCGTAGCCGGGTCGCGAAGCGTAGGCGCCGGTCGCGCCGAACCCCGAGATCGCCGCGTGGACGAGCCGCGGGAAGCGGCGGCCCGTCGCCTCCCCGGAGAGATTGAACGCCTCGCGCGTAGGCGCCTTGAAGTTCTCGATCAGGACGTCGGCCCGCCTCAGCAGGGCGTCGAACACGCCGCGCCCCGCATCTTGGCGAAGATCGATCGCGACGCCGCGCTTGCCTCGATTGACCGCGAGGTAGTACGCGCTGACACCCGCCTCCGTGAACGGAGGCCCCCAGCTCCTCGTGTCGTCGCCGCCCCCCGGCTGCTCGACCTTGACGACGGAAGCACCCAGATCGCCCAGGAGCATCGCCGCGTAAGGCCCTGCCAGAACCCGCGAGGCATCGATCACGAGCACGCCCGTCAGCGCTCCGGGGCGGAGTTCGGTCACGCCTCGTCCGAGAGCAAAGCCCAGAAACCCCGGTCGAGCGCGAAGTGAAGATGACCGAAAATCCCCGAGGCCGCGATCGCCGCCACGGACTCTCCCGCGCGATCGGCGAGATCGGGAAGGGCCCACGGGAACGCGGCGCAGGCGAGAAGCGACGCTTGCGCCATCACGCCCGAAGGCCGCTCCACGCGGTGGTGTTTCGCCTGGAAAAGCCGCCACACGCCTGCCAAGGGGGTCAGACCGTAGACCGGATCTCGCGGCGCCACTTCGCGGTTATCGAACGGGAGCGCCGGCGCCGCCCAGCCCCCGTCGAAGGGCAAGACGACCGCAAAGTCGTCGCCCAGGCTTTCCGCGGGGGCCGACAGGCGCTTCGCGGTGGTCTTCCCCGAGCCCGAAGGCCCGGCGAAAATCCACGCCCGTTTCCCGCGCCGCAGGCCGGCGCCGTGAAGGGCAAGCCCCCCCCGCTCGACCGCAAGCCGGGCGACGAGGTAGCGCGCCGCGTTGTCGAGGATGCGGCCGACGGGCTCGGCGCTTTGTTCTTCGACAGCGAGGCGCCACGCGCCCGAGATCTCCGGGACGAGGGCGAAGTGGTACGAGCGCACCACGAGCGGCCCCGCCGTGGCGTCGGCCTCGAGCCGGTAGCTTTCCCCCGGTCTCCAACGCGGAAGCCACCCCGCCCCGTCGCCGCGCACCGTGCGCACGACGATTCGCGCCTCGGCGAAGCCTGCGGCCGTGAGGAACCCGCCCCAGCGCGCGTCGAGGATGGCGGCGAACTCGTCGGTCAAGCCGAGGAAACGGATCGTGTCGGTGCCGATCGTGAGGTCGCGCGCGGCGTTCCCCGCGGAACGGTCGAGGCTGTGAAGCCGGGCTCGCGCTTCGTCGATACTGTGCACCTTCGAAGTCTAACAGCGCGGGGACCGTCATCCTTCGCTTACAATCGTCGATCCAGAACGGGAGTCCCGATGCCGCGAGTCCAGAGATACAAGCTGACCTGCCCGCAGCTGGCCGACTACTTCCGGCAGGCGTTCCGGCCGCGCGACGAATGGATGGTCGGCATCGAGGTCGAGACGATGGGGCGGGACGCGTCCACCTCGCACCCACTCGCCTACGAGGCCGAAGGCGCCAGCGTGCGCCGCGTGATCGAGGCCTACGCCGCGGCGCGCGGCGGCGCCTTGGTCTTCGAGGGGGACCGCCCGGTCGGCATCGACGCCGCTTGGGGAGGGATCACGCTCGAGCCCGGCGGCCAGGTCGAGTGGTCGTCCCGCCCCGCGCGCGACCTCACGGAGTTAGCCGGAGAAATCGACGGGCATTTGGGCGCGATGCGCGATGTGGCCTCGGCGCTCGGCGTGTCCTGGCTCGACGTGGCCGTCGAACCCGCGGCCCCGCTTTCCGAGATGCACTGGATGCCGAAGGCGCGCTACGGGATCATGCGCGAGATCATGGGCCGCCGCGGGCGGCTCGCGCACCGGATGATGACGCAGACCGCCAGCGTCCAGTGCGCGTTCGACTACGCCTCGGATCAGGACTGGGCGAGGAAGTTCCGCGCGGCCGCGCTCTTGACGCCGATCGCCGTCGCCCTTTTCGCGAACTCCTCCCGCGTCGACGGCACGGATTCCGGCTGGGCCTCGTACCGGCAGGCGATCTGGCGCGAGACGGACCCCGACCGGTGCGACCTTCCGGACGTCGTGTTCGATCCCCGGTTCGGAATCGACGCATGGGTGGAATGGGTCTGCGACGTTCCAACGTTGTTCCTGCGACGCGAAAATGGATTGATCGCGTCGGGCGGCACGCCGCTGCGCGCGTTGCTCGCGCAAAGCGGGTGCGATGCCGTCACCATGGACGACTGGGAGCTGCATCTGTCCTCGATCTTCACCGAGGTGCGCTCGTACAGCTATATCGAAGTGAGAAGCGCCGACCTGCAGCCGGGCCCGCTGGTCCTCGCGGTGCCGGCCTTCTGGACCGGCCTGCTCTATGACGACGGCGCGCTCGACGACGCGCTCGCCTTGGGACGACCCTTCGACAATCCGTCGGCGTGGCGGCGCGGGATGGACGAGACCTCCCGACGAGGGCTTGCGGGCATCGTCGACGGGACGCCGATCGCCGAGCTCGCGGCGCGCGCCGTGGCACGGTCGAGCGAGGCGTTGCGCTCCGGAGGCGCCTGCGCCGGGACGGGCGAGGGGGTTGAGGCGCTCAGGCGTCTGGCGCGCGCCAACAACCTCCCGCAGGGCGCGCGATGATCGGCGCGATCGTGCTCGCGGCAGGATCGTCGTCGCGCATGGGCCGGGCCAAGGCCCACCTACCGACCGGGCCGCTCGGGCGCACGTTCGTCGACACGATCACGGAGACGCTCGCCGAAACCGGCGTTTCCGCGGTGAGGGTCGTCGTGGCCCACGGCCTCCCCCGTCTCCCTCAACATGCCGTCGTGAATCCCGACCCCTCCGCCGGGATGCTGTCTTCGGTGCAATGCGGGCTCCGCGCCTTCGGGGAAGAGCTCGACGCGGTTTTCATCTGGCCGGTCGACCATCCCCTCGTGGAGCGAGACACGGTCGTCGCGATGATCGCGGCGTTCCGAAGCACGGGTGCGCCGATCGTCGTCCCGACCCACGGCGGCCGGCGCGGCCACCCCGTTCTCTTCGCCGCGTGCGTGTTCCTCGAGCTGCTTAGCGCCGATCCGTCTGGTGGGGCGCGCACGGTCGTCCACGCGCACGACGACCGGCTCGAGCTTGCGGTCGCCGATTGCGGCGTCCTCGAGGACATCGATACCCCCGAAGATTACGCGCGCGTTTTCGGGGCGGGGGTCTCATGAAACGCCGCGCGTTGGCACTCGCCGCCGGAGCGCTTCTTTTCGCCGCGGCGTGCACCGCGCCTCCCGAGAAGGCCGAGACCGAGCAGACCGTTTCCGACAGCGCTCGCGGCGTCCGCTACGTCGTTCCCGCCGGTTGGAAATTCTCCGACGCGGAGATCCGCTCGCCCCATGGAAGCCTCCTGACGCTACGCGTCTACGACCTCGTCGAGGCCGACAAGAAGTTCGTCGCCGGACTCCCCGACACGTTGATCCCGCAGCTTCTGGAGTGGGCCCAGCTCTACTATCGCGTGGAAGGTGAACCCATCCGGACGGCAACGACCGTCGCCGGGCTTCCCGCGACCGAGCTTGTCTATCCGGTCCGCGTGCGGCCGAAGGACCCACCCTCGAAGGTCATCTACTGGGTCGTGATTCGGAAGACCCGCCTGTTCGTGCTGCGCTCCGCGTTCCCGCCGAGCGGTCTTGCGACCGACGAACCGGTCCTCCGCAAGGTCGTCGCGGGGTGGACGTTCCTGGAATAGGGGACAGTCCCCTATTTCGCTAGCCGAGCTCTTCCTTCTTTACGGCGACGCGATACAGCGCGAACGCGAGGGCGGCGAAGATGAGGCCGGCGACGAGCTGCCCGAACGCCCCCTCCCGCCCATGCTCGCCCCAGAACTTCAAGCCGAAGTCGAGGGCCTCGGTGAGCTTGAACCCGGCCACCGCGGCGACCGCGAGCCCGGCCAAGGCGCCGCCGGCGATGAGACCGGAGCTAAAGAGCATCCCGCTCGAAGCCTCGGACTCCGAGTCCTCCTTGGCCCCCGTCTTCCAGTCCACGATTTTCTTGATCAGTCCGCCGATGAAGATCGGGCTCGTCGTCGAAAGCGGAAGGTAGACGCCGACAGCGAACGGGAGCGACTTGATGCCGCACAGCTCGAGCGTCAGCGCCGTGAAAACGCCCAGGAGGATCAGATTCCAGGGGAGCTTCTGCGTCAGGATCCCGTTGATGACGGTCGCCATGAGCTGTCCTTGGGGGGCGGGAAGATCGGCGCTCCCGATCCCCCGCTGCACCACGAAGTGGACCTTGTGATCCTGCGCACCCGCGAGGTACAAGCCGTCCGGGATTTCCTTCGAGCCGATCACGCTCTTGCTGACGAGCCCTTGGCCCGTCGCGGTGAACGCCTCGATCGCCTGCCGCGCTTCCGCACTCTTCGTCCGGATCGCGCCGACCTGCGCGGGCGTCATCGCCGCCACCCCAGCCATGTCGGCGTCCGAGAAGGCGTAGTCGATCGACATTGACGCCGCGGGAACCGTCTTGGTGAATGCCGTGTCCATGGCCGACATCGTGAACCCGATGATCAACGTCGAAAACGTGACGCCCAGCATCAGTCCGATCTGCTGGGATGAAGGCGTGGCGCCCAAGAGGAATCCCGTCTTGAGGTCCTGCGACGTCGCGCCGGCGTTGGCCGATGCGACGCAGACGACCGCCCCGATCGAGAGCGCAACCGCGGCGTAGGCGCCGCCGGTCCAGCCGACCGCGAGGAAGATGAGGCAGGTGGCGATCAGCGTGGCGATCGTCATGCCTGAGATCGGGTTCGAGGAAGATCCGATCTCACCGACGAGCCGCGACGACACCGTGACGAACAGGAAGCCGAAGATCACCATGAGGATCGCCGCCGCCGCGTTCGCTCCGGCGTGGCCCGGGTTCATGAAGAACTGGAGCAAGACCCACAAGAACGCGACGATCGCGAGCGAACCTCCGGCGACGATCGTGATCGGCATGTCCCGGTCGGTGCGGACGCGCGTCGCACCGCCCGTCCCGTCGCCACCGCGCATCTCCTTGACGCTGGACTTGAACGAGTCGACGATCACAGGCATCGCGCGGATGACGTTCAAGATGCCGCCCATCGCGACCGCTCCGGCCCCGATGTAACGGACGTAGGCGCCGCGGATCGCCCCCGGCGCCATCTGAACGATCGGCACGGTGCCGGGGAAGATCTTGACCCCTTCGGTCATGTACTCGCCCATGAGCTTGATCAGCGGGATGAAGACCAAGTAGGCGAGCACGCCGCCCGCGACCATGATCCCGGAGACGCGGAATCCGATGATGTACCCGACGCCTAGAAGCTCGGGCGAGACCTCTCCCGACACGGAGCCGCCGTTGTAAACCTTCTTTGGAAAATTGTACTCGGGGTCGGTGGCCCAGAAGCCGAAGATCCTCATGAACCAGGCGTACACGAACCCGAGGCCCAAGCCCTGGAGGACCACGAGCCCCATCTTTCCGCCGCGCTCGCCGGCGATCAGCACCTCGGCGCACGCGGCGCCTTCCGGGTACTTCAGGTTCCCGTGCTCGCGCACGATGAGATAGCGGCGGAGCGGGATCATGAACAAGACGCCGAGCCAGCCGCCCGCCAGGGCGATCCCCACGATGCGCCAGTAACTCGGCTCGAACCCCAGAAAGACGAGGGCGGGGAGCGTGAACACGACGCCGGCCGCGATCGACTCGCCGGCGCTTCCGGTCGTCTGGACGATGTTGTTTTCCAGGATCGACGAGCCGCCCAGGGCCTTGAAGATCACGATCGAAAGAACGGCGATCGGGATCGACGCCGACACCGTGAGCCCGACCTTCAGGGCGAGGTAGACCGTCACCGCGCCGAAGAACAGGCCGAAGAAGATGCCCAGAAGCACCGCTCGCGGGGTGAACTCGGCCGGGGATTGGTCCGCGGGGATGTACGGCTTGAACGCCTTCGGGCTGCCGGGCGGCATGGTGCCGTTGCTCATCGGGTATCTCCTGTCGGATCCAGCCGGATGTGGCCGGAGCCGTCGGAGCATAGGCTAGAATGCCCCCCTTTCAACGTTCGATTTCCGGTCAGGAGGCAGAAGAAACGCTATGAGCGCCGCCGCCACCTTCGTCCGTGAGAACCGCGACCGCCACTTGAACGAGTTGATGGAAGTCCTTCGGATCCCGTCGGTATCGACCGATCCGGCCCGCGCGGGGGAAGTGAAACGCGCCGCCGCATGGGTCAAGGCGCGCCTGGTTCGCGCAGGCTGCACGAAAACCGAGATCTTCGAGACCAAGCGCCATCCCATCGTCTACGGGGAGTGGCTGGGTGCGCCGGGCTTGCCGACGATCCTCATTTACGGCCACTACGACGTGCAGCCCGAAGACCCGGTCGAGCTGTGGACGAGCCCGGCGTTCCAGCCAACGATCAGGGACGGGCGCCTGTACGCGCGCGGCGCCTGCGACGACAAGGGCCAGTTCATCATCCATGTCAACGCGTTCGAGGCCTACCTGAAAACGGGCGGTTCGTGCCCGGTCAACGTGAAGTTTCTCATTGAAGGCGAAGAAGAGATCGGCTCCCCTAACCTCGAGCCGTTCATCGCCGCCCGTAAAGAACTGCTCGCCTGCGACGCCGTCGTCGTCTCCGACACGGCGATGTTCGACAAGAAGACCCCGTCGATCGTGCACGGCCTGCGCGGACTTTCGTACATCCAGGTCGACGTTCGCGGAACCGCCAGAGACCTGCACTCGGGGACGTTCGGAGGATCGGTGATCAACCCGGCCTTCGCGCTCGCGCACATCATCGCGGGGCTCAAGGATGCGAAAGGCAAGGTCAAGGTCCCGGGCTTTTACGACAACGTGCGCAAGTTGACCGCCAGAGAGCGCAAGGCGTTCGAGAAGCTCCCCCACTCCGACGCCGCGTGGAGGAAGTCGATCGGCGCGAAGGTGCTGTTCGGCGAGCCGGGCTACACGACGCTCGAGCGGGTCTGGGCGCGGCCGACGCTCGAGGTGAACGGTCTCTGGGGAGGCTTCATGGGCGAAGGTGCCAAGACCGTAATCCCGGCCGAGGCGCACGCGAAGATCTCGATGCGCCTGGTTCCCGACCAGAAGCCCAAGGAAATCGTCGCGAAGGTGACGAGCGCGATCAAGAAACTCACCCCCAAGTCGGTGGACGTGACGGTGACGCACATCCACTCGGGAGAAGGCTGGCTCGCCGACACGGGGCACGTCGCGCTCCAGGCCGCGGCGCGCGCGGTCAAGAAGGCATTCGGCAAGACGCCGGTCTTCACGCGGGAGGGGGGCTCGATCCCCGTGGTCGCCACGTTCGATCGCATCCTCAAGGTCCCCGCCGTCCTCATGGGGATCGGCCTTCACGACGACAACCTCCACGCGCCCAACGAGAAGATCGACCTCGCCAACTTCTTCAACGGAAACGAGGCCGCGGTCTATCTGATGGACGAGCTGGGCACCGCCGCCGGCCGCTGAGCGGCGGTTGGTGAACGCCGGAATGGCCGCCATGCTCGTCGCCGCCGCGATCAGCCTGAAGGTTCCCTTGGAGGACGCCGCACGGCAATTCGGCGCGACGAGTCCCGGCGAGACGATCGCGTTCACGTTTGGAAGCAGCGGGCGGCTCGCCGCGCAGATTGAACAGGGCGCGCCGGTCGACCTGTTCGTTTCGGCCTCGCCGGTCGAGCTCGAGCGCCTGGCGATTGGCGAGCGCATTGAGCGTTCGACACGAACCACCCTCGCGGGGAACCGCCTCGTCATCGTGGTCCCACGAGGTGCGGAGCTTCCGGCGGATCTCGCCGGCCTCGCGGCGCCCCGTTTCGCGCGGATCGCGATCGGCAACCCGCGCACCGTTCCCGCGGGCCGGTACGCGCGCCAGGCGCTCGTGGCGACCGGCATCGCCGACCGGGTCGACTCCCGGCTCGTCTACGCCGAAAACGCGCTTCAGATCGCGGCCCTCGTGGAGCGAGGCGAGGCCGATGCCGCGATTCTGTTCGCGACCGACGCGAAGGCCTTTGGTCCCGCCCGCGAAATCCCCGACGCGCTCCATGCCCCGATCCTCTGCGAGGGAGCCGTCGTCGCGGATGCCGTAGCAGGAGAGCGTGCGGCGGCGTTCCTGAAGTTTCTCGCCTCGGCCGCGGGGCGCGAGATCTTCGTCAAGCACGGCTTCGTCCCGCCGAGGATTACGGCGCCAAAGTGATCGCGTCTGCCCTGCTGCTCTCGCTTGTCGTCGCTTCGCTTGCGACCGCGCTCGCAGTCGCCCTGGGGACGGCGGCCGGGTGGTTCCTCGCGCGGCGCCCATTTGCCGGACGCGAATTGGTCGACGCCCTCTTGAGCCTTCCGCTGGTGCTCCCCCCCACGGTCACCGGCTACTACTTGCTGGTCGTGCTCGGACGGAAGGGACCGCTCGGAGGGCTGGGCATCCCCTTCACGCTGGCGGCATGCGTCGTCGCCGCGACGGTCATGGCGTTCCCGCTCGTGGTGCGAGCCGCGCGCGTGGCCTTTGAAGAGATCGATCCGCGCCAGCGCCTCGCTGCCGCAAGCCTGGGCCACGGCTCCGTCTCCACCCTGTGGCATGTCGAACTTCCGCTCGCTCGGCGGGGATTGGCTGCGGGCGCCGCGCTCGGCTTCGCCCGTGCGCTAGGCGAGTTCGGCGCGACGCTGATGCTCGCGGGAAACATCCCCGGCCGCACGCAGACGCTTCCGCTGGCGATCTACGAAGCCGCCATGACCGGCGAGAAACCGGCCGCGCTCGCGCTCTCGATAGCACTGACCGCGGTATCCGTCATCGTGCTCTTGATCGTGGGACGCCTGGGCCGGGGACGCGCATGAGCACGCTGCACGCGGACATCGCCTTGACGCGAGGAGAGTTCCGGCTCGAAGCGGCGTTTTCCGTTCCGCCCGGGATCACCACCGTCGTTGGCGTCAGCGGGGCCGGAAAGTCCACGCTCCTCCTTTCGCTTCTGGGTGACCAGACGCCGTCCTCCGGACGGATCGCGTTAGGCGATCGCGCGCTTTTCGACGCGGCGAAGGGGATCGACGTGCCCGTGCACGAGCGCCGGATCGGCATCGTCTTCCAGGACGCGCTCCTCTTCCCGCACCTCACCGCACGAGAAAACGTCGCCTTCGGGCTCGCCGCGGGCGGAGACGCGAACGCCTGGCTCGAGCGTGTGGGCGCTTCGGCTCTCCCAACGCGCCGTCCCGTCGATTTATCGGGCGGCGAACGCCAACGGGTGGCCCTGGCCCGGGCGCTGGCGGCGTCCCCCGAGGCGCTGCTTCTGGACGAGCCGTTTTCCGCCCTCGACCCCGCGGCGCGCGCGTCGTTGGGGACGTTACTCGTCGCGCTGCAGCGCGAGTCCGGCGTCCCGTTCGTTCACGTGACGCACGACCCGGGCGAGGCGTTGCGCATCGGCGAGCGGACGATCGCGCTCGATCACGGGCGCGTCGTAGCCGAAGGTCGCACGTCGGAGGTCCTGTCGGGAAGCCTCGGCCGCATCGCCGCTGTCGGCTCGGACAACTGGCTGCGCGGCACGGTCCTCGAAGATGGGCCTGATGGGTCGCGCGTCGATTGCGGCGGGACGGTCATCGTCACCGGACGGCTTCATCGCCCAATAGGCGATACGGTCGTCCTCATGCTTCCCGCGGAAGACGTGCTCCTCGCCCGTGGCGAGATCCACGGAACCAGTGCGCGCAACATCCTCGCCGGCCGGGTCGTCTCGCTCGACGAGGCGGACGACGCCATCGATGTGATCATCGCGACCCCCGCAAAGCTGCGCGCCCGCGTCACGCGCGCCGCCGTCTCGGAGTTGGCGCTCGCTCCCGGGAGCAGGGTCTGGCTGCTGGTGAAGGCGAACGCGTTTCGCGTCGCGGGCTAGGGCAAGAATCACGAGCGTTGACGCCTTAGCGGCGCCTCGCCCGGCCGGCCTTTGTCGTTGGGTCTTTCGGCAATTGCGCTCCGTGCCAAACGGCGACGACCCAAAGAGTCGTGCCCTCCCGCCGGTAGAAGAAGCGGTACGGCAGGACGATGACCTCGCGAAAGGGAAGGTCGGGGGACTCCGGGATGAGCCGGCCCGATGCGGGGTACCGAAGCAGCCTTCGGAGCGCTTGCTCGGCGCGCCTTCGGAACTTCAATGCTGCCGTCCGATCATCTTGCAGGACATAGGCCACAGCCGTCAGGAACTGCAGGCGCCCCGCCGGCGTGAACCGAATTTTCACTTGGCAGTCGATCCGAGGATCTCATCCGCGTCGGCCAAGACCGCGTCGAGATCGAACCCTTTACCTACGGTGATCTCCTGTTCTCCTCGCGCGATGAGTCTCAAGATCTGCCGCTCGTGTTCGCCGCGCTCGTACTCCTCCATGCTGAGCAACACCGCCGCCGCCCTACCACGCTGAGTGATGACCACGGGTTGCTTCGAAGTTTTGAGGCGCTTCAGCGCCGCCGCGGCGTCCTGTCGAAGATCCGTGACCGGAATGATGTTCGGGACCTTAGCCATGAATGTACCCTCCAAACGTACGCTTGAAAGTACGGCGATTCGCTTCCCGGGTCAAGCATGAAGGCGAACGGTCAGGGTCCGGAGCGGTCGCTCCCGGGAACCGGGTCTGGCTGCTGGTGAAGGCGAACGCGTTTCGGGCCATGTGACCGTCAGGTGCTGAGGCCGAACACCTGGGCACGCAAAGGGCCGTAAGGAGCAAGGCTGCCCCAGTGGTCCCCGGGACTCGATCCGCCAGACGACAGCATGGTCACCGCTAGAACCAACGATCTGACCACTGTTTTTGATGGCACTGGCGTAGCTCGTATCTTCGCCCGGAAGCGCTTCGAGTTGGACCATGTCGCCGCCGATCCAAAGGAGCGCGTGTCGCCCCGAAGTGTGCCGAGGTCGGCGATGGTTCCGAGTTGCCAAAGAACAGCGTGAGACGAGCCCGAGACATCCGCATTCCCAACGATCTGGCCCCGCTTGTTCATGCCGGACGGTGAAGCTCCCGAGGCTCTATCGGGAAATGATTCGAGCTCGGCTATTCTCCCCATTCACCAGAGGGCGGGTCTGAAATCTGCGTTGCGTCCGGATCCCGATTCGCTCGAACCCGCGACGTCACCGCGGGTATCGATCGCAAAGGCAGCGCTCGCCAAATCACGGCGTGAATATGGGGATCGTCCTACGAGCCCGTAATGCACGCGCCAACGATCTCGCCGCGGTCGTTGATGGCGTAGGCAAGACTGTAGATGCTGTCGGGAAGGGCTTCGAGATCGGTGATCATTCCGTCTTGCCAGCGTGCCGCGTGAGTCAGGATTTGGCTGCCCGAGATACTCGTTCTGCCCCCGACGATCTGACCGGGGGCGTTGAAGCCCATTGCGCAACCCGACGGAAGTGTGCCGAGGTCCGTGATCGACACGTTGGGGGGTTGGGTCGCGCCCTGAGTCAGCCCAAATGCAATGACCGCGAGGACGAGAACGACGACGATTTTCAGAATCTGCGTCATGAGTAGTCTCCGATCACTACACACGAATCTTCCGTGTCTTGAAAGACGACGTCCTCGAAGCCCAGCAAAGTCGCTGCACTGGCGCGTGGTCAAGCGCGATGCAAGCGGCGTTCGGGCAGGCGCTTCGATCGCGGTGACGGAGCGAGTCAGAGCCCCATGACGAGTCGGAGGCCGTTGTCGATCGAGGTCATCTCTCGCTTCGGCAAGGTCCGAACCGGCTCTGTCAGCATCGTACGATCTAAGGTCAGCACCTGAGACACATTCACGACGGACGGCTTCGGCAACCCGCTTGCTCGCCGACTTAAAAGGACGTTGCCCGGCGCGGCCGCAAGCACGGTGTTCGACGTGATCGCCGCCACAACCACGGTTCCGATCCGGCTCCGGTTGAAGGCCTCCGACTGGACAACAAGGACGGGACGTCGGAACCCAGGCTCCGAGCCCTTGGGGTCTGGAAGCGACGCCCACCAGATCTCCCCGCGCTGCATTACCAAGCGTCCCGCGTGCGCGTCGCCGAAATCTGCATCGCCGACAACACCGGATCGACCTTCGACTCGGCCTTGCTGTACACCTCGTCGAGCTGCTCGGTGACCCCTTTGTCGCGGTGCTTTCGAAGGAATTCCTTCACCGCCACCACAAAGAACTGACTTCTGGACATCCCCGTCCGCCGCGCCACGATCTCCGCAGCCTCGAACACGTCGTCCGGTATGGAAATCGCTGTCTTCATCGTCGTCCCTCCGCTCCCGAATCCGCCTGGCGGAACCGCGCTGGAAAAGTATAACCACAGTTATACCTTTCGGCAACAGATATCGACCTCGCGCTTGGAATTTTGGGCTGGAACTCAATTTCAGGATTGGCCGCCGTTCACGCTAGGATTCCCGAATGCCGCAGGTCACGCTCGAAGTCTTCATCGCTCGCTGGTCCGCGTCCGCCGCCGCCGAGCGCGCAAACAAGGACATGTTCCTCACCGAACTTTGCGACGCCCTCGGCGTCCTACGCCCCGAACCGGCGACGGGCGATGGCGAGCGCGACCAGTACGTCTTCGAAAAGGGCGCCCTGCTCCTGAAGGACGGTCAGCGGACGACGACCGGTCACGTCGATCTCTACAAGGCCGGCTGCTTCGTCCTCGAAGCCAAGCAGGGGTCGCACGACGGTGGGACCAGAACCGGAACCGCGCGCCGCGGCACCGGCGCTTGGTCGAACGCGATGCAAGAGGCGTTCGGACAAGCGCTCCAATACGCCCGGACGCTCGACGACCCGCCGCCGTTTGTCATCGTGTGCGACCTCGGGTACTGCTTCGATCTCTACGCCACGTTCGACGGCTCTCTCGATTACCGGCCGTTCCCCGATCCCCGCCGCTCGCGCCTCTTTTTCACCGACCTCGCCCAACACGCCGACACCCTGCGAGCGATCTTCAGGGACCCGAAACAGCTCGATCCCGCCAAGCACGCCGCGAAGGTCACGCGAGAAATCGCGGGGCACCTGGCCGAGCTGGCGAAAGGCTTAGAAGCCGAAGGTCACGACCCCGAGCGCAGCGCCCGTTTCCTGATGCGTTGCCTCTTCACGATGTTCGCCGAAGACGCGCGGCTCCTTCCCGAGCGAATCTTCACGAACGAGTTGGAAAGACACTGGATCAAGGAGCCCGCGAAGTTCGTCGCCGGCTGCGAGTCGCTCTGGCGCGCGATGGAGGCCGGAAACGACTTCGGCTATCTCGGCAAGCTCCTTCGCTTCAACGGCGGCCTGTTCGAGGACCCAACGGCGCTGCCGTTATCGAAGACGGACCTGGAGCGCCTCCTCGAAGCCGCCCGCGCGAGCTGGGTCGACGTCGAGCCCGCGATCTTCGGTACGCTCCTGGAACGCGCCCTAGATCCGCGCGAGCGCCATCGCCTGGGTGCGCACTACACCCCCCGCGCCTACGTCGAACGCCTCGTGAAGCCGACGATCGAAGATCCCGTCCGCGCCGAATGGGACAATGTCCGGACCCAGGTCCACCAACTCGTCGCCCAGGGCAAAGAGCCAGACGCCCGCGAAGCCGTGAAGGACTTTCTGAAGCACCTCTGCTCGATCCGCGTCCTCGACCCAGCGTGCGGCACCGGCAACTTCCTCTACGTCACCCTAGACCTCTTCAAGCGCCTCGAAGGAGAGGTCGTCAAGCTCCTCTCCGATCTCGGCGAGACCCAGCAGTCGCTGACGATGGCGGGCGGCTTCACCGTCACGCCCGCGCAGTTCCTCGGCATCGAGGTCAAGCCCTGGGCGCGCGAGATCGCCAACCTCGTCCTCTGGATCGGCTACCTGCAATGGCAGCTCCGCGCCCGCGGCGACGCCTCGCACTTCCCCGAGCCCGTGCTCCACGAATACGGCAACATCGAATGCCGCGACGCCGTCCTCGCCTGGGACAGCATCGAGCCCCTCCTCGACGACGCCGGCCAACCCGTCACGCGGTGGGATGGTGTGACGACGAAGACGAGCCCGGTGACCGGTGAAGAGATCCCCGACGACACCGCGCGCATCGCGGTCGTGCGGTATGTGAACCCGCGAAAGGCGGAGTGGCCGACGGCGGATTACGTGGTGGGGAATCCGCCTTACGTCGGCAATAAGAGAATGCGACTCGCGATGGGCGATGGGTACGTGGAGGCGTTGCGGGCGGCGCACGATCGGGTGCCCGAGACGGCCGACCTCGTCATCTACTGGTGGGAACATTCTGCTCGACTCGCCTCCGAGGGACGGATCCGACGATTTGGCCTGATCACGACCAACAGCATCACCCAGACGTTCAATCGAAAGGTCGTCCAGAACTGGCTCGACGCAAAGAACCCCGTCTCGATCGTGTTTGCGGTGGCTGATCACCCCTGGGTGGACGCGATTGACGGCGCTGCTGTGCGGGTGGCAATGACGGTGGGGGCCGACGCCAAGCACACCGGCGAGCTTCTTGAGATCGCCTCGGAAGCGCCAGGCGAGGATGGTGGGGCACGCATCGGATTCAACCGACGGGTCGGCCTCATCCATGCAGACCTAACAGTCGGCGCCGCGCTGAGCGTAACGGTTCCGCTCCACGCCAACTCTGACCTCTGTCTTCAGGGATGCAAACTCGTCGGTGCAGGTTTCCTCCTTAACGAGGCCGAGCGCAAGTACTTCCTTCAGGTCCAGCCCGATGCGGCGCGTTTCCTCCCTCTGTACGTGTCCGGCAGGGACATCACGGGATCCGGACTCGCGAGATACGTGATCGATTTTTTTGGGTTGAGCGAAACGGAGGCGCGGAAACGCTTTCCGCCCGGATTTCAGCATGTGCTGAATCGCGTTAAGCCCGAGCGCGATCAGAACACGCGAGACGTACGCCGCGAGAACTGGTGGCTGTTCGGCGAGAATGCACCGAAGCTCCGCAAAGCGTGCCGCAATATCCGTCGGCTCATCGTCACATCGGAGGTCGCGAAGCATCGCGTGTTTGTATTTCAGCCACTGCCAGGAACGATCGCGGACGGCTCGCTAGCGGCCATCGCCACTGACGATGCGTTCGCACTTGGCGTCCTCTCGGCAAGGGCGCACACAACCTGGGCGATCGCGACAGGCGGAACTCTCGAAGATCGTCCGCGCTACCAGAACCGGCCATGTTTTCTGCCGTTCCCTTTCCCCAACTGCACGGACGTCGCTCGCTCCCGCATCCTCGACATCGGTGAATCACTTGACGCGCACCGCAAGCACCAGCAGCTCTTGCACCCGGGCCTGACGATCACCGGGATGTACAACGTCTTGGTGAAGCTGCGGTCCGGGGACGCGCTCACTCCGAGGGCAAGGGCAATTCACGATCAGGGTCTCGTTTCGGTCCTCAAGCAAATCCACGACGACTTGGACGCCGCGGTGTTCGACGCCTACGGATGGCCGCACGATCTGACCGACGAGCAAATTCTCGAACGTCTCGTCGCCCTCAATGCCGAACGCGCCGAGGAAGAACGGAACGGGCTTGTGCGTTGGTTGCGTCCGGAGTTTCAGAATCCGCAGGGTGAGAAGACGGGCCAACGCGCGCTCGTCGAGGCGGGCGGCAAGAAGGTCGCCAAGGGGAAGGCGGCCAAGGCGCAGGCGGCGGCGTGGCCGAAGGACCTCCCGTCGCGCATCGGCGCGGTTCGCGCGTCGATCGAGGCGCGTCGAGCTGGGCTGAGCATCGATGACGTCGCGAGCGCGTTCAAGGGGGCGCGGCGCACGGACGTCGAATCGATCCTCGAAAGTCTGTCCCGGTTGGGGCTCGCTCGATCGTATCGGGATGGCCAGGCGACGCTGTGGAGTGCAGTGCGGATCGCGTAAGGGAGACGAGCATGGATGTCGGACGCAACGAACCCTGCCCCTGCGGCAGCGGGAACAAGTACAAACGGTGCTGCGGCGCGCCGAAGTCCGATCCTCTGGAACTGGCTGCGGGAAGGGTTCGGGCCGCGCAGGATTCCGCCGAGGCGAAGGTCGCGCGCTTCGTTCGCGACGAATTCGGCGTTGACGGCTTCAATGCAGCTTGGGACGAGTTCGATCTCACCGAAGGGCGCCTCGATCGCGAGCGAAACGACGAAGTGAACCTGTTCTTTCCCTGGGTTTTCTACGATTGGGAGCCGTGGGATCAGGATCGCCACGACCGGCGCCCGAGCGAAGTGCGGGTGACGCCGGCGGGATTGTGCGCGGCAGGGCGGGGGCCCGCTCTCACACCCGCGGAGTCCGCCTTCTTGATGGCAGTCGTGGCGACGCCGACGAGTTTCCACGACGTCATCGCCACCGAGCCCGGACGGACGACGACGCTGCGCGACATCTTTCTCGACACCGAGCTCACTGTGTTCGAGAAGCTCGGATCGACGGGCCTCCGGCCGGGGGACATCCTGTACGGAAGGGTCGTGGAATTCGATGACGTCGCGCTCGTGGTCGGAGCGGGCCAGCTCATCATCCGGCCCGGTTACAAAGGGGTCGTGCTCGACGCCAAACTCGCCCTAAAAAGGCGGCCGGGGAAGCTCACGGCGGAGAAGCTCTGCCGGGAGGAACCCATTCTCCGAAGCGTCTACCTCGAGCTGAGGGAGCAGATCGTCCACCCGAAACCGCCGGTGATGTCGAACACCGACGGCGATCGCATCGAATTCCACACGCTGACGTACCGCATCGACGACGCGGAAGCCGCGTTCACCGCGCTTTCCCCGCTGGCCGTGGACGTCGATCGCGAGATGCTTTTGGACGATGCGAAACGCGATCTCGGCGGGAAGCTCCAGCACGTCACGATTCCGTGGACGCGCGTCGGCAACGCCCAACACGGAGGTCTGCCGAGCACGAGCCTCGCCGAATTCACGATCGACGGGACGACCCTGACCGTGACCGTCAACTCCGCCAAGCGCGCGAAGGCTGCGCGGACTGAGGTCCAGAAGCGCCTCGGACGGGGGGCGACATCCGTGCGGGACGAGGTCAAGACTCTCGACGAAGCGCTGGCCGAACATCGCGGCAAGCCGGAAACCGAAGAGGATCGCGCGGCGCGTAGGGGAAATGAGGAGTTGCAGGCGGCGCCCGAAGTCCAGGCCATGATCGCGAAGATGAACGCCGACCACTACGCGACGTGGCCGGACATCCCGCTTCCCGCCCTGAAGGGAAAAACTCCGCGCGCGGCGATGGGCACGACTGATGGTCGCGAACGCGTCGAGGCGCTCATCGCGAACGCCGAGCGTATGCAGGACAACGCGCGCGGCAAGATGCCGCCCTACGACTTCAATCAGCTGCGCACCGCGCTCGGCTTGCCACGGAAATAGCGCCGGGATCGGAACGAAGGGTTGAAATGACGGGCTTTCTTTTCGCGGGCGGCTGGTTTTTGCGCCCCGCGAGGGGTTCCGCGCGAAAAACGGCCGCCTAGGATCGGCCAGGATCGGCGATCGGCGCCCTGTCCGGGCTTCCGGACGCCTGGATTTGCGAAAGCGTAGCGAAAACTTGCAGCAACGCTCCGTGGGCGCGATCCTCATTGCCACGGCGTGTACGATGCCGTATGAGTCCGCTGGCGAGGTCTCGATGACGCGACAAGAGTTGCTATCCCGAATCACGATCGACCCCAGGGTCTGCTTCGGCAGACCGTGTATTCGTGGACACCGGATCTGGGTTGCGCTCGTGCTTGATTTCCTCGCCAGCGGGATGAAGACCGACGAGATCCTTGACGAATATCCCGACCTCGAAGAGGCGGACATCCTCGCGTGCATCGCGTATGGCGCGGAGATGTCACGGGAGCGGTACATCGACATCCCCGCCGAGGGCGCCGGTTGAGGATCAAACTCGACGAAAACCTCGGCGCTCGTCGTGCGGTTGAGCAGCTCCGGTCGGCTGGCCACGAAGTGGCAACGGTGACCGATCAACAACTTCAGTCGGCATCAGACGAAAGGCTCGCGGAGGTATGTCGGGACGAGGATCGCTGTCTCGTTACGCTCGACCTGGGATTCGCCGACAGCTTGCGCTTTGTGCCGTCGCGATTCAGGGGAATCGTCGTGCTCCGACTGCCTGCGAAGCGAACGCCGCCCGACCTATACGCAGCGCTGGACACGTTCGTCGCGGCGGTTGCGGGACGAGACGTGAATGGAAAACTTTGGATCGTACAGGGAAGGCGCATTCGCGAGCATCAGGAGGAGTGAGACGCGGCCGACGATCGACGCGAAAGGCGTGTCATGAGGTGAGCGTGAGCCTATGGACGCCGATGAAATCGAGCGCCGCGGTGTCATCCCCTTCTGCCTCGAGACACACTTGGATCGCTTCCTTGACCCGGCCC
>Ga0315273_10001866_pt1 | contig 24401 bp, 17 predicted proteins | sample YL17G02_0_MG_FD_205753 | JGI IMG/M metagenome (GOLD analysis project Ga0315273, IMG submission 205753) | Sediment microbial communities from Yellowstone Lake, YNP, Wyoming, USA - YL17G02_0 | ecosystem: Environmental > Aquatic > Freshwater > Lake > Sediment | place: USA: Wyoming | collected... | reverse complement strand
CACCAGCGGAAGCGTGCGGCAAAAGCTGCCCTCGGGAGCCGAGGCGGCGGTGACCGTCGAAACCCAGTACCCGCACGAAGGGCGCATCAGGCTGACCATCGGGGGCGAGAAGCCGCAACGGTTCGCGTTGCGCCTGCGCGTGCCCGCCTGGTGCGCCTCGGCGCGGCTGACCGCGGGCGGGGGGCCGCCGCGCGCGGTTCCGAGCGGCAGCTATGCCGTGATCGAGCGGGAGTGGAAGCCCGGCGACCGGGTGATCCTGGACCTCGACATGCCCGTGCGCATCATCCTCCCGCGCCCCGAGGAGAAGGAGAACGCCGGACAGGGGGTGCTGGCCCGCGGGCCGCTGGTGTACTGCCTGGAACAGGTGGACTCGAGGTTCCCGATCGCACAGGCACGGCTGAACCTGCGGCCGGAAGACGCCGCCCGCCGTGTGAAGGCGCGCTGGCGCCCTAACCTGCTCGAAGGAGTCTACGTCCTGGAGGCCCCCGGAGTCGCGGGACCCCTGACGTTGGTGCCGTTTTACGCCCGCGCCAACCGGGCCGAGGACAACCGCTGGCTGACCTTCCTGCCGCTGGAAACCCGGGACAGACATTGACCGCGCTCGACATCCTGACGCTTCTCGCCTACGCGGCGATGCTGGTGGGCATCGCCCTGTACCACTCCCGCAAGATCCACGCCCGCGACGACTATTTCCTGGCCGGGCGCTCGATGAGCCGCTGGCCCATCGCCCTCAGCATGTACGTGGCGCTGTTCAGCACCAATACGTTCGTCGGCGTCATCGGCTGGGTGAACCGGCCGGAGGGCACGCTCTGGATCGGGCTGCAAAACATCGGCATGATCCTCGCCGTCCCGCTGGTGGTGCGGCTGTACCCCGGCCTTTTCTACCGGCTGCGCATCAGCACCGCCTACGAGTACCTGGAGATGCGCTTCGACTATCCGGTGAGAGCGATGGCCGGGCTCCTGTTCGTCGGCGCGCGCGTCATGTGGATGGCGACGATGCTCTACGCCGGCGGGCTGGTGATCTCGCAGATGCTCGGGTGGACGCCGGGCAACGGCGTGCCCCAGGGCCAGCTTTACGCCATCCTGTTGCTGGGCGGGCTGGGGATGTTCTTCGGCCTGGCGGGCGGCATGCACGCGGTCATCTGGACCGACGTAGCGCAGTTCTTCGTGCTGTTCGGCTCGGTGGCGGTGATGGTCGGGATGGCCTTCTCGCTCTCGGGCGGTCCGGCGCACGTATTCTCGGTGGCCGTCGCCGCCGGCAAGCTCGCGCCGCCGCGGCTGTTCAGCCTGACCGACGACCTCAGCGTGGTCAGCGGGCTGTGCCTGGGTTTCATCGGCATGCTCGCGAGCGCCGGCACGGACCAGGTGATCCTGCAGACCTATTTGACGGCCAGGAGCGAGCGGGAGGCCAAGGGGTCTCTCTGGTACAGCGGTTTCTTTCTGAAGCCGCTGAGCCTCATCTTCCCGGTCCTGGGCGCGATCATCTTCGTCTACTTCCACGAGCACCCGCAGGCCGCCGCCCCGATGCGCGTTCCCGACGACGCGCTGGCCGTGTTCGTGCTGAACGTGCTGCCCGGGGGCGTACGCGGCCTGGCCATCGCGGCGCTGATGTCGGCGCTGCTGACCAGCCTGGCGGGCGGCATGGCGGCGCTGACGGCGTGCGTGCAGGTGGACTTTATCCAGCGCGGGATGAAACGCACGCTGAGCGGGCGGGACGCCGTGCGGCTGGGCCGCGCGCTGATGTTCGCCTGGGGCGTGATCATAGTGTCGGCGGCGGTGATGGTGATGCGCCTGGGCAAGAACAACAACATCATTCAGATCCTGAACATCGTGATGTACCCGTTTACGGGGGTTCTGCTGGGCGTGTTCCTGCTGGCGCTGCTGACGCGGCGCTCCAACGGGCGGGGCGTGCTGATCGGCGCCGCCGCGGGCTTCCTGGCGACCATCGCGCTGCCGATCTCCGGCCGCCCTGTGTCGAACTTCTTCTACGGCGCCATCGGAGCGCTGACAACGCTGGCGCTGGGCTGGGCCGCCAGTTCCGGAACGCCCCGGCAGGCGCGGACCGACGGCGCGGATTCGCCAGGGCAGTGACGGGTGGGTGGCGGCGCGCCGTTGGGTAACCGGGGGCCGGCTATTCACTCGTACAGCGAGACGGCGATTCTGACCAGTTCACCGGAGGACATCTGGTCACTCGCAATCAAGTAGAACATTTCAGCATCGTGCCAGGTCACTACGGAGGGGCTGCGCCCGTCAATGTCGTCGGGCGCCGGTTCCGGCCCAAGTTCGTACACCCGCGCCGCGCATCCTGCAATTTGCGCGTCGCGCCCGGCGCGGCCATACGGCACAGCGAGCGCCAGGCGCCGGGCTTCGTTAACGCCTTTCCGCGCCTGACTCAACACAAAGCCGCCGTAGTGCGCCTCCAGCGTTCGATCGTCAACTGACAGCTCGCGCAGCTTGTGATCGCGCACGTGGATCCGGATCGACTGAAGGCGGAGTTCCGCCGTGTGCTCCGGCTCGAGCGGCTGAAATGTCAGCATGGCTCGAGCCGCCTTCCAAGAGGGTGTGGTCTCGAAGTGAGGGTCGTCCGTCATGTGGGTCGACGCTCGGGAGTGGAGCGCAGGATCTCGACCATCTCCGTGCTGTCACGAGCGATGGCCAGGTCCAAGGCAGTTTTTTCCGCGAACCCCGGTGCGCCCGTTCCACGCAGGCTGAGGCTGGCGCCGGCATCTGTCAGTCTCCGCACGACATCGACGTGGCCGCGGACCACGGCAAGCATCAAGGCGCTCAGACCATACTTTGCCGTGTGATTCAGAGCGGCGCCGCGCTCAACCAGCCACCCGACCACATGAGCATAACCTTCGGCTGCCGCAAGCATCAGCGCCGTCTGACCGTGCCCATCGCGCGCGTCGATATCGGCCCCGCTCGTTAACAGACGCTGAAGCTCATCGATGGAACCGCGGTGCACGGCGTCTTCCCACTCGCGTGTCATGCCGATCGTCCTCCGGCGCCTTGGCCTGCACGTTCACGGATGCCGATGGACCAGAACAACGCCCGGGCGAACCGTCGCAGACCGCTCTGAACCGATACGAACCAAGTTGCGCTGAATCCAATATAGGGCATAGGAGACCCTTGAGAACGGCAGCTCCCGGCAAATCGCAGAGGGTTTACCGATCATCCGCCGCGCATCATTTGAACATCCCGGTCGGTTGACGGAAGTTGGATCGCCCGCCTCAGCCCCCGCGCTCAACTTTCGGAATGCCTGTTGACAGGGTCGGCAAAGCACAGATCGCGTCTGCCGCCTATGATCCGCCAAGCGTGCTTCTCCTCCTGCACTCTGGCGCGATCATCGAGCGATGACTGACACACGCCGCAAGGCGCGCACATAAGAATGCAGTCGTGCGGGACCATTGTCGTGAGTGCGAGAATCTGGGCATGTCCTTTAACGTCGTCGCAGCGTGGCCGCTAGGGATCGTTTGTGTCTCAGATCGTCGTCTGGTTGATCTGCGCTCGCGCAACATTCAAACGAACCGTTCAACAAAGATGACGATATTCGGATGCGCCGACGCGCACGGAGTCATAACCTACAACGGAATCGGCACGGACGATTCTGGTCTGACACCCGGCGACTGGTTGATCGAGCTCGAAGATAAGAAGAGAATCTTCGGTTGTGGCCTTCTTGATCTGCTTGATGGGATCAGGGGCGATCTGGCGACCCGTCTTCGGATCTTCCGTTCCAAACACGGATCGAAGGCTGCAAGACACACATTTGTATGTTCCGTTTGGCACCAAGGCACCAGCATTATCTACGGCATCTCAAATTACGAGCGCGTCGACGACAAGAACGAGGCGAGCGAAGGCAGTGAGGAAGTCGCACTGAGCGTTTGGCCGCCTAAACCGAAGTCCGAGGTTCGCGTAGTGGCGACAGGAATGTACACCCGCTTCGCTCACGCTGATTGCCGTACTATTTCAGCAGCGACTAAGGAACACGCCACGAAGCGCGTAATAGCCCTATGCGTAAAGGCGGTGAAGAACGCCGCATATGGGGCAGGGAAAGGCAAGGGGACCGTGGGTGCCTCCGCCCAATGGGCTTTGCTGGGTGCCAACCGCGAAGAGGTTTGGTACGGCATGGATGTCGTCGGGAGCGCTTTAGCGCAGGAGTTGCCGAATCTCATCAATATTGCGGCGGAAGTCCCTCTCGCCGGCACCCTTCGCGCTCGAATCGGCGGTCCCGGAATGATAATGAAAGACACGTACGTCGGCGACGAAAGCGCCTCAAGCTTGGGCAAGTACGATCCTGCAAGGAAGGCCTTCTCTTTTTCCGAACCTGCCTGCGGAATCTGCGGCGTGCCGCGGCCCGCCGCCCACAGGTTCTGTGAGGTATGCTTGTACGAAGAATCGCGGAAGCGGCACGATAGAAGCACAAAGCGGCGCCGCCAGTGATTTCCTGGGCAGACCGTAAGGAAGCAAAACGCGTGTTAGCCAAATAGGCATGGCAACCGCGGAAATGATTGTCTAACGCCCTTTCCGGAGTGTGAGAAGGACGCACATCGGTCGACCGCGGAACCGGAAGTTGTCTCCCGCCTGCCTCGTCCCCGGCGCTCAACTTCCGGAAGCCGGCAAGTCGACCGGAATGCGCCGTAGATGATCCCGACCCGACGGAGAAATGGCCCCGTTGGCGATCCATTGACGGAACGGAGCACTCTGCGATGGAGATGCGGCGGCCTCGTGAAACTTCCGACCCGGACGCTCTGTACGCCGAACCGGGCGCGTTCGGGGAATCCGCCGGAGAGCGGCCCGGCGACTGGATCTCAAACTTGGATCCGGCACTGCTATTCTGAGGGGTTGGCGAGACCGGGAGACCGGACTGCAACGGGAGACGGAACGTATGCTCATTACCAGACGAGATGTTGGAAGAATTGCGCTGGGCGCCGGGACGGCGGCCGGACTGATGGCGGCGAAGCCGAAGTCGAATTTCGGCGGAGTTCAGATCGGCGCCATCACCTACAGCTTTCGCGCTCTGCCGGGCAGCGCCGATGAAATTCTCAAGTACTGCGTGAATTGCGGAATCAGCGGGGTCGAGTTGATGAGCAACGCCGCCGAAAGGCATGCCGGCGCGCCCGCGGGACAGCGTGGTCCGGGTGGCGGCCGGGCCCAATTAACGCCGGAGCAGAAGGCTGCGCAGCAGAAGGCAAGCGAAGAATTGAAGGGCTGGCGCCTGTCGGTGTCCATGGACAAGTACAAAGCTTTCCGGAAGATGTATGAGGGCGCGGGAGTGAAGATCTACGCATTCAAGCTGCCGCCGGCCCTGGCCATGTCGGACCAGGAATACGAATACATCTGGAACGTGGGGGAAACGCTGGGCGCCAATCACATCACCATGGAATTGCCGACCGAAGACCGTCTGCTCCAGCGGGTCGCCGATTATGCCGCCAAGCGCAAACTGAGGATCGCCTTCCACACCCACGGCCAGGGCGGCGCCTCCGGCTTCGACAAAGTGCTGGCGGCGTCGAAGTACACCGCGCTCAACTTTGATGTGGGCCACTACTACGGCGTCAACGGGGAGTCTCCGCTTCCGTTGGTCGAGAAGTACCACGGCCGGATCGCGAGTCTGCACCTGAAGGACCGCAAGGGCCCGGGCAGCGCTGCCGCAAACAGCGGCCCGCGCGCCGGCGGTCCGAACATGCCGTGGGGGCAGGGCGAGACGCCCCTGAAAGAGATCTTGCAGTCGATGAAGAAGCGAAAGTACAAGTTCCCGGCCAGCATCGAGTATGAATACGACACGCCGAAAGGGTCGGATGTGCTGACCGAGATGAAGAAGTGCGTGGAGTACTGCAGGAAAGCGCTCGCGTAACACGCGCCTGGATCACGGCGCGCCCGGAATCAGGCGAGGTGGCCCAGGTGGGACGACAGCTCGCGCGCCGCCTCCACGACCATTTGCGCGAACGGCTGGATGCGGTCCCTGGTCAGGTGCGTGATCAGGGCGGAGATGCTGATGGCCGCCACCGCGTCGGACTGCTCGTTGAAGACCGGGGCGGCGATGCAGCGCATCCCGGAGTAGAACTCCTCGTTGTCCACGGCGTAGCCCGCCTCGCGCACCCTCGCCATCTCGTTCAGAAACCGGTCCGGCTGAGTGATGGTGCGGGGCGTCATCCGGGCCAATCCGGCCGCGATCACTTGCGTCACCCGGCCGGCCGGGCCGTGCGCCAGCAGCGCTTTGCCGAGCGCCGTGCAGTGCGCCGGCCGGCGCAGGATGGGCGCGCGCATCACTCGCAGCGGCGCGGGGTACTCGATCCGCAGCAGGTCGAGCACCTCGCCCTGGTCCAGGCGTGCCAGGTGCGCATTGGCGTCGGTCCGCTGGCTGAGTTGCTTCAGGATGGGCTCGGCCTGGCGGGTCAGGTCCAGCCGCAAACGGTAAATGTTGCCCAGTTCCAGCACCTTGAGGCCGAGCGAGTAGCGCCGGTTGGGCAACTGCTCGACAAATCCCCAGGCCGATAGCGCGCGAAGGACCCGGTGTACGCCGCTCTTGTGGAGGTGCAGCCGGCGGGCCAGCTCCGAGATCCCCAGATCCTCCTTCTCCGCCAGCGCGCATAGCACCCCCAGGGCGTGATCCAGGCTTCGGAACTGCGTCCTTTCAGCCGGGAGTGGCGCCGCCTCGGGTTCCATCGCGCATCCAGCATATCACTGCTCGACGTTCCAGCGGGCGGAACAGCCCCCGTTTTCGTTCCATGGGTCGGAACGAACCGGCAGCCCTGGCTTGCAACCCGCCGCCCGACTGCGCAGAATGAAACCCGGGGGTCTAATCCATGAATCGTCGTCTGTCGATCGCTTGTGCTGTATTCATCTTGCTGGCCGCGGCGTCCGGCGCGCGCGCCCAGTCCACTTTCGGTGCCATCCTCGGCCAGGTCACCGACCCGAGCGGCGCGGCCGTTCCCGGCGCCCATGTCAAGGTCACCAACGTCGCCACCAACGTCACGGTCACGGTCACTACCAACGACAGCGGCAACTTCGAAGTCCCGTACCTGCCGCCCGGAACCTACCAGGTAGCGGCGGAGCACACTGGCTTCAAGTCGTTCGTGCAGCCGGAAGTGCCGGTGCGGGTGAGCGCCCGCGTCTCCCTCAACATCCGCCTTGAGGTGGGCGAAGTCACCGAGACCGTGCGCGTCTCGGGCGCGCCGCCGCAGCTAGAGACCGCCAACGCCTCGCTCGGCTCGGTGCTCGACAGCCGCCGCATCCTCGACCTCCCGCTCACCGACGGCAACCCGTTCATGCTGTCGCGCCTGGCGCCCGGGGTGTTGAGCCTGGGCAGCATCAAGAACCAGAAGACGTTCGACAACGACGCCACCTCGGACCTCAGCGCCAACGGCGTCGCGGTGCGCCGCAACGAGTTCCAGCTCGACGGCGTGCCCGACACCGCCGGCCGCATCGTGGCCTTCATTCCTTCCACCGAGATGATCAGCGAGTTCAAGGTGCAGACGGCGAGCTACGACGCGGCCTACGGCAACACCCCAGGCGCCATCGTCAACGTCAGTCTCAAATCGGGCACCAATCAACTCCACGGCTCGCTGTGGGAAAACCTCCGCAACTCCGCCACCGACGCCAACCAGTTCTTCACCAACCGCGCCGGGCAGGGCAAGCCGCCGTTCCGGCTGAACCACTTCGGGGCCTCGGCCGGCGGCCCGGTGTACCTGCCGAAGCTTTACGACGGCCGCAACAAGACGTTCTTCTTTTTCGGCTACGAGGGATTGAAGGACGCCTACCCGCAGCCTTTCAGCGGCACCGTGCCGACGGCGAAGATGCGCTCCGGCGACCTGTCGGAATTGCTGGCCCTGGGCTCGCGCTACCAGGTGTACGACCCGGGCACCATCCGCGCGGCCGCCGGCGGCCGCTACAGCCGCGACCCGCTCCCCGGCAACCTGGTCCCCGCCGGCCGGTTGAACGCCACCGCCAAGGCCTACCTGCAGTACTGGCCCGAGCCGAACATTGCCGGCACCTCGGACTTCCAGCAGAACTACTACAACGGCCGGCGGATGAAGACCGACGACTTCTTCTCGAACCTGGTCCGCATCGATCACAACATCGGCCAGAGCCACCGCCTGTTCTTCCGCGTCAACCAGAACAGCCTGCACGAGGTGGCCAACAACAACTTCAACAATCTCGCCACCGGCACCAACCGCTTCCGCGTGAACCGCGGCGCGGCGCTGGACGACGTGTGGGTGGTGAGCCCGAGCACCGTGGTGGGTGTGCGCTACGGCTACACACGGTGGGCCGAGCGCCGGCCGGCGCTCTCCGACGGTTTCGACCTGGCGGCGCTGGGCTTCGCGCCGGCGTGGGCCAACGCGCGCTCGGCCGACATCCGCACCATGCCGCCGCTGAGCGTCGCCGGCATGGCCAGCCTGGGCGGCGTCTGGGGCTACAAGGAGGCCTACGACACCCACACCTTCGCGGGCAACGTGACCAAGATCATCGGCCCGCACAGCCTGCGCTTCGGCGCCGACGTCCGGGTCTACCGTGAAACCCGGCGCGACGAGGGCAACGCGGTCGGCGCGTTCAACTTCGGGTCCACCTGGACCCGCGGCCCGCTCGACAACTCGGCCGCCGCGCCCACCGGGCAGGGTTTCGCCAGCTTCCTGTTCGGACTGCCGGACGACGCCAACGCCGACATCAACGCCAGCTACGCCGAGCAGAGCGTCATGTATTCGCTTTTCGTCCAGGAAGACTGGAAGATCACCCGCAAGCTGACGCTGAACCTGGGCGCGCGATACGACCTCGAGACGCCCATCACCGAACGCTACAACCGCTCGGTGCGCGGCTTCGACTTCAACGCCGCAAGCCCGGTGGAAGCGGCGGCTAAGGCGGCTTACGCGAAGTCGCCGATTCCCGAAGTGCCGGTGGCCGCCTTTCGCGCCCCCGGCGGCCTTCTGTTCGCCGGCGCCGGCGGGATTCCGAGACAGCTCTGGGACACGGACCGGAACAACCTCGAGCCGAGGTTCGGCTTTGCCTACCAGTTGGCAAGGTCCACCGCACTGCGCGGCGGCTACGGCATTTTCCACGACTTCCTCGGCCTGCGCGTCGGCACCATCGACGTCATCCAGACCGGCTACAGCCAGCGCACCCAGATGGTCGCCTCGCTCGACCAGGGGCAGACCTTCATCGCGAACCTGACCAACCCGTTTCCCACCGGCCTGCTGAAGCCGGCCGGCAACACGCTCGGGCTGGCGGCCAACCTGGGGCAGGCCGCGGCCTTCCTCAAGACGGCCGCCCGCAGCGGGTACATGCAGCGCTGGTCGCTCAACGTGCAGCACCAGTTGCCGGGCCGCGCGCTGATCGACGTGGGCTACGTCGGCAACCGCGGCACGGCGCTGATGGTGAACCGCGAGCTGAACACCATGTCGAACGCTTATCTGAGCACGCTTTCGGTCCGCGACGACGCGGTCAACAACTTCCTCACCGCGCGCGTGAACAACCCGTTCGCGAACCTGCTGCCCGGCACTACCCTGACCTCGGCCACCACCGCGCGCTCTTCGCTGCTTATCCCGTACCCTCACTTCACCTCCGTCCGGCAGAACCTCGAGCCGATCGGATACGCCTGGTACCACTCGCTGCAATCGCGCGTCGAGAAGCAATTTTCCCAGGGCCTGCTGGTCTCCGGCTCCTGGACCTGGTCCAAAAACATGGGCAGCGGCGCCTTCCGCAACGGCGGGGACGCATTCCAGGAGGAAGTGCTCTCGAGTTCCGACCGCACCCACCGGCTGGCGGTCCACGGCCTCTACGAACTGCCGTTCGGCCGCGGCCGGAAGTTCGGGGCGTCGATGCACAAGGCGCTGAACGCAATCGCCGGCGGGTGGCAGTTGGGCGCCATTTACCAGGGGCAGGGCGGCGAGCCGCTGAGCATCGGCGACCCGGTCCTCACGGGGCCGTTCAAGATCGCCGACCTGGTGTTGCCGGAGTCTCGGCGCAAGCCCGAGCGCTACGTCAACACGGACGTCAACCTGAACAAGGTCGCGGCGCGGGCGTTCGTCTACCACCTGAACACGACCTCGGCCCGTTGGGGCGCCCTGCGCGGCGACGGCATGAACCAGTGGGACGTCTCGGTGGCCAAGACCTGGAAGCTGCACGAGCGGCTTTCGCTGCGCTTCCAGACCCAGTTCCTGAACGCGTTCAACCACGTCACCTTCGACCTGCCGACCCTGAACCCGACCAGCACGGCCTTCGGCACCCTGACCAGCGAGGCGAGCGTGCCGCGCACCATCCGCTGGGGACTGCGAGTGGAGTTCTGATGCGACGCCGTTCTTTCTTCGCCTGCCTGGCGGGCGCGCCCGCGGCCCCGGGGGCGGCCCCGGCTCCCGGCCCGGCCCCGGCGGCCGCCGGCATCACCAGCGTTGTCGTGTCGCGCATGGACGACCGGCACGAGGGTTTCCCGGACCTGGCGCGCCTGCCCGACGGCACTCTCCTGGCGGTCTACCGCGAGAGCGACGCCCACAGCGCGAAAACCTTCTGCCGCCTGATTCTGCGCCGCAGCCGCGACGACGGCCGCACGTGGGGCGGGCGCGAGGTGCTCATCAGCGAGGGCCTCAACAACGGCGTCATCTACAAGTGGAACTGCCCGCGCATCGGCCTGCTCCGGGACGGACGCCTGTTCCTGGCCTGCGACCGCATCGCCTACCCGCCCGGCGAAAGCGGCGACTTCAAGCACAGCCGCGTCTTCCTCTGGTTCAGCTCCAATGGCGGCAAGTCGTGGACCGGCCCGCGCGAAACTCCGGTTTTCGGCATCGTGCCCGGAAAGATCGTCGAGCTGGGCAGCGGAACCTGGCTGCTGAGCACGCACTTCCAGAACCTGGAGCGGAACAAGCGCGAGCAGATCGTTCACCGCTCCAGCGACGGCGGCAAGACCTGGGGGCCCCCGGTCACCATCTGCGGCGACGCTCGCTACAACACCAACGAGGGCTCCATCCTCGAACTTCCGAACAAGACCCTGGTCTGCTACATGCGGGAGAACTCGAACAAGGGTTGGCCGGCGCTGAAGAGCTTCTCTTCCGACGAAGGGCGGACGTGGCGCGGTCCGTTCCAGACGCTGATCGGCGGCTGCCACCGGCCGGTGGCGGACTTCCTGCCCGACGGCCGGGTCCTGGTCACCTACCGCTTCAACCAGGGTGGCGCGCGCTTCCCGCTGGCGGACGGCAAGAACGCGGGGCGGGCGCACAACGTCTTCGCGTACCTCGAGCCGCCCGAGAGCGCGGCGGCCGAGGAGCTGAGCAAACAGTCCGGGCTGGTGCTGCCGGTGGCTTACGACCGCAGCCCGAAAGCCGACACCGGTTACACCGGCTGGGTGAGCCTGCCGGGCGGGCGGATCTTCATGGTCACCTACCTGGTGGACGAAGCGCCGGTGGCTTACATTCGCGGGTATTCCTTTGGCATTCGCGACTTCTATCTGCCGGGATAGGCTCGATCGGCGGGCCGGGCCGCGGGCGCGCAGGCTGCTCGCCTGGCTGCTGTTGGCCGCCCCCTTGCCCGCCGCCTGCCGGGTCGAAACTTCCGGCTGGCCGGCGGGGAACGCGGTCATCCAGACCGCGGCGGCTAAGCTGTGCCGCGCGCTCGAAAAATCGTCCGGCGGAGACAGCGCCGAGATTCGCCGCGCGAGTGGTCCCGAGTTCGGCGAGGAAGGCTACGGGATCGAAACGCGCGGCGGCCGCCACGTGGTCCAGGCGTCCGCGCCGCGGGGAGCCTTGTACGGGGCCTATGCGCTGGCCGAGGCTGTCGAGGGCCGAACGCCGGTCCCGCGCGGGGTCCGCAAACCGGCCTTCCCGGTCCGGCAGTGGTGGTCGGCCGCCTTCCAGGCCAACTTCAACCTGCCGCTCGGCGGCGCCTTCGACCGGCCCATCGAGGAGATCTCGGCCATCGTCCGGCGCACCATCGAGGAAGCGCCCCGCTACGGCGTGAATGCCATCCAACTAATGGGGCGGGCCGGCGAGGGCGGCATCGACGTGAGTTGGTTCCTGGATTACGACCGCTTCCCCAAGCTCCGCTCGCGCCGCATCGGCTGGGGCGTCGAGCGGCGCATCGCCGAGGTTCGCGCGCTGGCCGATTACGCCCACCGGCACGGCCTCGAATTCCTGCTGTGGGACCACGAGCTGGCCTTGCCGCCGGGCTTCGCCGAGGCCTACCCGGAGGTGCGCGGCACGGGCTACCCGGTCTGCTTCTCGCACCCCTTCCTGCGCGAATTCCTGAACGCCAAGTTCGACGAGTTCTTCGCCAAGCTGCCCGAGGTGGACGGCGTCAACCTGACCTTCGCCGAGACGCGCGGTTACAACGTGCTCGAGCATGGCGGCTGCCAGTGCGACCGCTGCGCGCGCACCTCCACCGCCGAGAAGGTGCGCGGCCTGGCACTGGATGTGTACCAGGCCTGCCGGCGTCACGGCAAGAAGATGCAGGTGCGCAGCTACAACCAGGCGCCGCGCGACGCCGAGGTGATGCGCGCCGCCCTGGCCGGCCTGCCGCCCGAGATCGTGGTCTTCACCAAAAACTCGATCGTGGACTTCCGCGGCCTCCGCTACCCCGACGACCCGCTGCTGGGCGCATACCCCGGCCAGCCGCAGGCCATCGAGATGACCGCCTGCCCCGAGGGAAGCGGCTACGGATTCCTGCCCGCCCTGCTCGGCGATTTCTACAAAGAGAAGCTCTCGCTCGCCGCCGGCAAGCGCCTCGCCGGCATGGCCCTGCGCACCGACTACCATCTACAGTACGGGCACGCCACCTTCTTCACTCCGGGCCCGCCGGTGCTGACCTTCGACACGCCTAACGAGTTCAACATCGTCGCCGCCAGCCGCCTGGCCTGGAATCCCGGCGAAAGTCTCGATACGCTGTGGTCGGAATGGTCGCGCGCGCGCTACGGCGCCGAGGCGCCGCGCGCCGTCGCCGCGCTGAAGCGGACCGCCGAAATCGCCGAGGGCATCTTCTTCGTGAAGGGCTTCAGCCTGCTCACGCACCTGAATATGGTTCCGCACCTGGACACGGTGGACACGGAGCTATCGAAGAGCTACCTGCTCGAATTCTTCCCCAACAACGCGGCCTACAGGCGGACGCACGATTTGCTCGCCTCGCCGTCGGAGCAAACCATCCGCGAGGTGCTGGCCGAAAAGGAGCGCGCGGCTGAGTCCGCCGGCCAGGGGCGGCGCGAGGCGGCGGGCATCGCCGAGATCGAGTCCGGCCTGCGCACCGCCGGCAACGCCGCCAAGCTGTGGAGGGAAATCGCGGCCGTCTACTTCCGGCTGCGGCGCGACCCGCGCCGGGAGCGGGGCGAATTCGAGGACGCCATCTCCCGGCTGTTGCGCCAGGCCTACCGCATCGAGCGCGAGAGCGGCGCGGCGTGGCCGGTGTTTCCCGCCGCGCGCGGCATCTCGGTGTACGAGTTCGCCCGCGAAGCGCAGGAGCGCGGCGGGGGGCCGCTGTGCGCCCAGGCGTGGGAACTCTGGTCCGGCCTGGTGGACGCTGTCCGGCCCGGCGCGCCCGCCTATCGCCGGCGCGTGAGGGTTCCCGCTTCCCCCTGCCTTGGGCGGATGACATTTGCCGGCGACCGGGTCCGCATCGAACCCGCTTCGGGCGAGCCGCGGACACTGGTGGTCGGCGTCGAGCTGATCGGCGCGCCGCTCGACCTTTCGGGCGGAGTAGAGTTGGAAATCCGGCCGAATGAGAACGGAAGCTGCGAGGTGAAGATCCGTGCGAAAAATTGAAACCGTGCCGATCCTGTTGGCCCTGGCCGCGGCAGCCTGCGCCGCCGACGCCCCGCTTCTCATCGGGCCCGAGCGGCAGTTGTTCGTTGACGATCACCTCATCGCATCCACCGACCTGCGCCGCGGGGTCCACGCCGTCCAGAAGTACGCCGACAACCCCATCCTGCTGCCCGTCAAGCCGTGGGAGGGCCAGTACGCGCTGCTCTACGGAACCGTCCTGCGCGACGAGGAGGAAGGCGTCTGGAAGATGTGGTACAGCACCATGCACCACTTCCGGTACATCCAGAACATCTTCCCGGAAAGCACCTACCTGTGCTACGCCGTGTCGCGCGACGGGATTCGCTGGGAGAAACCCTCGCTCGGCCTGATCGACTACCGCGGCAGCCGGGAGAACAACATCGTTTTCCAGGCCCATGACGACCCCGAGCTGAAGATCAGCGGCATCCTGGACGCCGTCAGCATCCTGAAGGACGACCGCGACCCCGACCGCTCCCGCCGCTACAAGATGATGATCTGGCACCACAACCAGAAGCTGGTGGACGGCAAGTGGGCCTACCGCCTCGAGCAGCCCTACGGCATGGGCCATTACGTCGCGTTTTCCCCGGACGGCCTGCGCTGGCGAGAGCTGCCCGACCCGGTGTTCCCCTACCTCCCCGTGCGCGACACGATGACCACCATGTGGGACCCGCGCGCCGGGAAGTTCGTCGCCTTCGTGAAGCAGCAGGTGGACGGCAAGCGCGCGCGTTTCCTTTCCGAGAGCGCCGACTTCCTTCACTGGACGCCGCCCACCCAAATGCTCGCCGCCGACGCGCAGGACCCGCCGGCGGTCGAGCTGTACAACAACACCGGTTTCTACTACCAGGGCATGTACCTCGGCCTGCTGACCGTTTTCCACCCTGAGCCGAAGGACAACATCTACCTCGACATCCAGCTCATCTCCAGCCGCGATGGCCGCAACTGGCAGCGCGCCGGCGACCGATCTCCCATCATCCCCGCCGGCCGCCGCAACATCGACTGGGACTTCGGCTTCCAGAGCCCCGCCTCCGGCCCGCCCGTGCGCGTGGGCGACGAACTGTGGTTCTACTACAGCGGCCGCTCCTACCGGCACCCCGTTACCGGGCAGGGGCGCGAGCCCAACCACGGCGCCATCGGCCTGGCCAAACTGCGCCTGGACGGTTTCGTCTCGATGGACGCGGGCGAAACTGAAGGGCATCTCGAGACGCGGCCGTTCCAGCTTGCCGATGCCGGTCTGTACCTCAACGCCGACGCCGCCCGCGGAGAACTGCGCGTCGAGGTGCTCGACGAGACCGGGAAACCCGTGCCGGGCTTCGCCCGCGCCGACTCCGACCCGCTGCGCGCCAGCTCCGTCCGCCACTTCGCCCACTGGGGCCGCGGGTCGAGCCTGGCCGCGCTGAAGGGCCGCACCGTCAAGCTGAAGTTCTATCTGCGAAACGCTTCGCTCTACTCGTTCGCCATCGACGGCAACCTATGAGAATTCCACTCGCTATCCTCTTCCCGATTGCCCTGGCGCCGGCGCTTCTGGCGCAGCCGGCGGCGGTGGTCCCGCCGGAGTATCCGGCCGCCTCGAACCCGGACTTCCTGGTGAACAAACCGTCGGACGACCGGCTGGCCGCGCGTTACCCGTGGGTGCCGCGGCCGCTCTACTTCGGCGGTCCGGACACCGTCGGCCCGCTCGACGTGGACTGGGTCTGGCCGGACCTGGCGCTGGTGGATTGGGACCGCGACGGCCTGCTCGACGTGGTGTCGAACCTCAGCGCCGGCACTTACGGGAACCGGCCCAAGGATCAGCAGTTCCGCACCCTGATTTACCGCAACACGGGCCAGCGCCGCGAGGGCGTCCCCATTTTCGGCGAACCGAAGCAGGTGGACCTCGGCTTCCCGGTCGGCTCGATGGCCTTCGGCGACGCCGATGGCGACGGCGCGATGGATCTGATCGTATGGGGCCGCAACCTGTTCCGCTGGTACCGCGACGTGTCGAAATCCGGCGAGCGCCGCTTCGAGTTTGTCGCCAACCTGCAGGATTTCGGCCTGCACGCGGATCTGAAGCTGCTCGAAACGGTCAGCATGTCGCCCTCGCTGCAACTGGTGGACTGGGACGGCGATGGAAAGCTCGACCTGGTGGCAGGCGGCCGCGGCGGTAACGCGCTGTACTACCCCCGCCGAGAGATGGAGGCCGGCCGCAGCGCCTTCGCGGCCGACGGCGCATGGATTGGCGGCGACCGCAACGGCTCCGTGGTCTGGCACAAGAACCTCGGCCTGCGCGACGGCAAGCTGTGCTTCTCGACCGGCCAGCGGCTGAGCGCCGGCGACGACGAGCGCTCGATCACCTACTACGACACGGCCACCGCCGCCGTCACCGATTTCGACCAGGACGGCCGGCCCGACGTGCTGGTGGCTAGTCTCGACAATCTGTTCTGGTTCCGCAACGGCGGCTCGGCGCGCGCGCCGAAGCTCGACGCCGGCCGCCGCGTTCCGGTAGCCGGCCTCCCGAGGCTGCCGTGGGAGCGCTTGCTGCCCATCGAGGCCAACTGGAGCCCCACCGACCGGCAGAACCTGATTCTCCAGGGCTCCAGCTACCCCTGGTACCTGCCCAACACCGGCCGCCGGGGCGCGCCCAAGTACGACCGCATCACGACGCTGTTGCAGAAGCACCCGCCTGTAGGCGCCGGCGACTTCGCCATCCCCGCCGTCGGCGATCTGAACGGCGACGGCAAGCCGGACCTGGTCATCGGCAACGAAGACGGCCATCTCCTGTACGTGCAGAACTCGAGCGCGTCGAAAGAGCCCGACTCGTTCCTGCCCGCCGTCGAGCTGAAGGCCGGCGGCGCGGTGTTCCGCGTCGAGTCCGGCCGCGGCTTGCAGGGACCGGCCGAGGCCCGCTGGGGCTACACCATCCCGGTGCTTACGGATTGGGACGGCGACGGCGACCTCGACCTGATCGTGGGCAGCCTGCACTCTTATTACCTGCTGCTCGAAAATCGCGGCTCCCGCGCCGCGCCCGCCTTCGCCGCGCCCGTCATCCTGAACAGCGGCGGCAAGCCGCTGGGGGTGGCCTGGCGGACCCGGCCCGTGGTGCGCGACTTCGACGGCGACGGCCGCCAGGATCTGATGGCGCTGGATCCGGAAGGAATGCTCGCGGTCTTCCGCCGCACCGGGCCCGCGGAACTGGCGGCGGCCGAGCACGTGCGCGATCCGCAGGGCGCGCTCATCAAGCTCGACGGCAAGGGGCGCGAGACCGGCCGCGCCATGCTGGCGCTGATGGACTGGGACGAGGACGGCAGGCTCGACCTGATCGCGGGCAACGCCGTCGAAAACTTCGACGGCCTGCGCTGGTACAAGAACAGCGGCAGCGGGGCGAAGTGGGTGCTCACCCGACAGCCCAACATCGCGCTCAACCTTCCCTGGAACCACTACCACCAGTTCGAACCAGTGGACTGGAACGGCGACGGCAAGACCGACCTGGTGGCCGGCAGCGAGGGCGGGTGGGTCTACTACTACCGGCACAAGTGAAACCTATGAACAACATCTTCGATGGCATTTACCCCGCGGTGCTGACGCCGTTCCGCGATGAGCGGTCCCTGGACCTGGAAGCATTCGCGGCGCTGGTGGACCGGTTGTACGCGGCGGGCGTCGATGGCGTCTACGTCGGCGGCAACACCGGCGAATGGTACTTGCAGACATTGGATGAGCGCAAGCAGACCGCGCGCGCGGCGGTCGAGCTTTCGCGGGGGCGCGGCCGCGTGATCCTGCATGTGGGCTGCGCGCGAACCGAGGACGCGATCAACCTCGCGCGGTTCGCCGAAAGCGCCGGCGTGGACGCCGTCAGCAGCCTGCCGCCCTACGTCCAGCGCTGGAGCCTCGACGAGGTTCTGGAGTACTACCGCGCGCTGGCGTCTTCCACCGGGCTGCCGGCGATGGTCTATTACTTCCCCGCACTCACCGGGGCCATTCCGGGCGCCGACTTTTTCGGGCGGGTGCGCGCCATCCCCGGCATCCGCGGGTTCAAATTCACCGACTTTAACCTCTACGAGCTGGGACTGATGGCGGAACAGGCCGGCTCCGAGTTCTTCATCCTCAACGGCCACGACCAGTTGCTGCTGCCGGGCCTGTTGATGGGCGCTTCCGGCGGCGTCGGCTCGTTCTACAACATCGTGCCGGAGTGGTTCGTCTCGCTCTTCCAGGCCTGGAAGAGCGGCGACCTCGCCCTCGCCCGCCAGCGGCAGTTCCAGATCAACCGGCTGATCCAAACGGTGAAAGAACACCGGCTGATCCCCGCGCTCAAGTGCATCGCGGGCATGCAGGGCATCGATGCCGGCATCTGCCGCGGGCCGACGCTCGGCCTCACGCCGGCCGAGCGCGGGCAGCTTCTCGACCAGGTGCGGGAGCTGAGTGTCGTCGAGGTATGACGCGAACCTGCTACGGAACGTTGCCGGAACGCGGTCTTGGACCGGACGAGCTTTTGCGGAAAGCAGCGGTCAACCGCCGCGGTTCGGACAGCCCTGGAGTTGGCGTTCTTGTCACTTTGCCGTGGTCGGACCCATGGGCGCTCCGGGTTCCAAATCGCGGGCGGCATCGTAGTCCGGGTTCGCCGCCGGCAGTTGCGCCTTGGTCTCTCCCAGCCAGGCTTCGAGCCGGCGCCCCAATTCCGCGGCCTTGGCCGGCTGTGACGCGGCCAGGTCCCTGGTCTCGCCGATATCGTCTTTCAGGTTATATAGCTCGACGTGATTGTCTTCGAAGAACAGAATGAGCTTGTCGTCTCCGCGGCGGATCGCGGCCGAGGGCCGGCCCAACTGCGGGCTGTAGTGCGGGAAATGCCAGAAGATCTCCGCGCGGCCGAGCGAGGGTGCGCCCCGCAAGAGCTTTGTGATGCCGCGCCCGTCCATGGCCGGCATCCTGGCCCGCGGTACGGCCGCGGCTTCGGCGATGGTAGGCGCATAATCGATGCTGAGAATCGGATCGTGGCAGATGCTGCCGGCCTTGGTGACGCCCGGCCAGCGGACGATGGTTGGCACACGGATTCCGCCCTCGTAAAGATGCCCTTTGCCAACGCGCAGCGGCAGGTTTGAAGTGACAGGCCGTTTCTTCCATTCCCGGGAGGTCACCCCGCCGTTGTCGCCCGTGAAAAAGACCAGCGTGTCGTCTTCCAGCCCCAATTCCTTGAGGGTCGCCAATACGCGCCCGACACTCTCGTCCACGCTCTCGATCATGGCCGCGTAGTCGGCATAGTTCTGCGGGTTGTCGGAGCGGGACTTGGCCGCGTATTTCGGAACCTTCTCCGGCTTGGACTCAATCGGCACATGAACCGCGAAATGCGGCAGGTAGAGAAAGAAAGGACGGTCCTTGTTATCGCGGATGAAGTCGACCGCCAGCGCCGTGAGCCGGTCGGTGAGATAGTCGCCGTCCTGGCCTTCGAGCGGAATTTTCTTCTTCCATTGCGGGTAGAAGAAGCTATTCGTCGAGCCGGCCTCGTCGCCGCCCAGCGCCACGTCGAAGCCCTGGTCGGAAGGCAGAAAGCCCGCCTTGCCGAGATGCCACTTGCCGATGCAGGCCGTGCGGTAACCCCGGTCGCGAAGCAATTCGGCAATGGTGACCTCCCCGAGCGGCAACTCCAGCCGCGCATTCGGCGGCAGCACTCTCGAGTAATGCAGCCGGTTCGTGGCGCCCTGAAGATGAGCGGTCAGGTGCAGACGCGCCGGGTACTTGCCGGTCATGATGGCGGCGCGCGTGGGCGAGCAAACCGGGCCGGCGGAGTAGCCGTTGGTGAACACCATCCCTCCGCGGGCCAGCGAGTCGATATTCGGGGTCTCGTAGAAGGTGCTGCCGTTATAGCTCGTGTCGCGCCAACCGTAGTCGTCGATGAGCAGGAACACGATATTCGGCGGCCGCGAGGCCCGTGCTTGAGCCCGGGTGCCCGCCAGGCCGGTCGCGCATTGCAGAAAAGTCCTGCGATCCATGGCATCTCTCCTCTTGACCAAACTCCAGCGTCTCAATTCGTCTTCATCACGCCATCCGGCCGAGGTTCGGAGTCCGCGGGCCGGTGGAGCCGCGGCAGCCGGGATCGCCGTAACTCTGGTCATCGGCGAGTATCGGGACAAAGTTCGGCAGGCGTCCAGCGGCGTTCAGGCAGGCCGCGGCGGCGCTTCCGGGAAATGCGCGGCGGGCAAGCGAATTCCGTGGCATAAGTGTCAGCGTATCGGAAACACCACGTTCCAGGTGCGCTCCTGCGGCCCTCTGAGTGCGCCCGTGGCCGCGGCCAGAAAAAGGTGCGTCGGGCGGCCGTTTTCAATCAACAGTTGCGGCCGCTCCAGGTTGCGCTGCTCGCTGGTCGTCCCGTCGCTCCACAGCACCCGGCGCGACCACGCCTTCGCCGGCTTCGACACCCGCCAGGTAACCCCGTCGGCACTGGTAGCGTGGATGCCCCCGCCCGCCTCGCCGCAAATACCGCCCTTCATGTCTTTCATGATGAGCTGATAGCCGGATGTATCGTGCCACACGTAGGCATCCTCGACGTGATCGCCGGTCGCGCTGAAGTCGAACAGCGGGCCGTCCGGCACGCGTTGGTATGGCCCGTCGTACCGCGGCGCGCGCGCGGCGCCCAGCGTGAGCAAACCGCTCTGGCTGGCGGCCGACTTGTAGACCAGCAGCACGCTTCCGTCGCCGTGCAGGCACGGCGCGGGGTTGGTCGTCATCAGCGCGTCCCACTTGCCCGGACGCGGCTCCAGAAGCGGCCGGTCCATCCGCTTCCACGGGCCTTTCACCGATGCGGCAACGGCAACCCCGACGCGCTGGTTGGCCCGGGCCTGCAGACGTACAGGGCTTCCTGCGTCGATAGGATGCCCGGCCACCGGCGTTTCTCCCTCGTAAGTGGCGCCGATATAGAACAGCAGGTAGTTGCCCTGCCAGCGGTGGATCGTGGGATTGTGCGTCATCCGTCCGTCCCACCATTTCTCCCCGCGCGCGGGCAGCACCACCTCTTCGAATCGGTACGGACCCTCGGGTGTCGAGGCGGAAGCGCGCACAATCTCCGAGTTCGTGAGCCAGTGCGGCGAAAACGGAAGCGACTTCGGCCAGCGCGAAGCGAACAGGTGATAGCGGTTGTCCTCACCACGAATGGCGGATCCGCACCACACCCAGTAAGCCTCCATGGCAAAGCCGCCGCCAACCGGCGCGGGCATCAACCGGCCGATGAACCCGTCCGGCGCGCCCAGCAACGGCGCCGCCATCATCCCTACAGCTTCTCTGCGCGTGAATGGCATATCGTCAATCGCTCCCCGTTAAAATCGATACCGCAAACCCAACTGGAGTTGCCGGGCATCTCGAGCCTGGGTAATCGTCGCAATGGCGGGCGAGTCAAGCAGGTTGGCGGGCAAGGGGACACTCGTCCGGTCTTCCACCTCGCCAGCCAAAGTAGCGCTCTCCGCTTGCGCGTACAACGATCCTGCGCGCGAAACGATCGGCATCGAACGATTCATTCCCTATCTTCTCCTACCGCGCCGGCGCGCCGCGGCCATTGGGCGAGTCCGCCAGCACCCAGTTTCGCGACGACCCGCGGGAAATGCAAAACCTCGCGGCATCGCCGGCGCGCGCGGATATCGCCGCGCGCTTGAAGAGTGAATTGCCGGCCTGGCGCGCGCGTTGGCCGGCGCTCTCCGGCTCAGCGCGTGCGCGGCTTCAGCGCGAGGAACCTGGCGGCATATGGCCGCGTTGCGCGCAGCGCGACATCCCCATCTTCCACCGATGGCTCGATCTCACTGCCTTCGTGCCACTCGTTCCAACTCGTAATCAGCACCCAGTCGGGGTTGGCGGCGATCGCTTCCTCCCACAGGACCTTGTAGGTCGCGCCGCCGTGCCGCTCGGTGATCGGGCGCGGCGGCTTGCGGGCGGGCTGGCACGAATCGTCGTAACCGGGAATGATGGTCACGCACGCGATGCGGCCGGGACCCGCCGTCTGGACCCACTCGGGGAATGTGCGGCTGGCCCAGGCGCGGATCTCCTCCCCCGACATGCCCTTCGTCAGGCCGGTGGGGTTGTAAGTATGGATGCCGTCGAAAACGCGCGCCGCCTCGGCCGAAATGCGATCGCCAACGAACGCCGCGCCGCCGGGGAACTTCGCGCCGGCCTCACTCACCACCTGCTGCCACACGGGCAGCTTCAGATCGTTCAGCGCGCGTCCATACACGAAGATGACCGGCTTCCCGCCGGCGCTCAACCAGGCCGGATGCCGGCCGTATTTCTTCGTGATGTATTCCAGATCGCCCAGCGCGCCTTCCACCGTGGGACTGCCGCGCGGCGGCACGGCCTCGTAGTACACGGTAATCTTCAGCCCGTGCTTCTGAGCGGCCTCGAGCATCAGCGGCATGCCTGCGTCGTGGAAGTCGCCCTGCCGCCACCAACTCACAATGAACCCGGTCAGACCCGCTTCCCTGGCCTGGCGGCAATGCGTATCGACGACCTTCGGGTCGTGGCTGTCGTAGGCGCCCAGCGCCGGGAAATGAGTGGACTCGTCGATGTGCTTCTTGGCCACATCGACATTCTTCCAGTGCACCCAGCGATTGCTGATCTCGGGGTTACCGTACCAGCCGTAGTAAAAGGCCAGCACTTGCCTGGGCACAGTGGTCTGGGCGCGGGCAACGCCGGCCGCGCCGATTGACGCGGCGGCCGCGAGGACCGCGAGCGAGCTGCGCAGTCGTGGTTTCATCATCCTGCAAATCCTCCTCCCGCCAGCAGCTTCCGGGTGTACCGCACGCTGACCGCCAGGTCGTCGCAAAGCTGCTGGCCCCGGCTCTTGCCAGGCGCTGGCGCGGCCGGCGGCGCCGGCTTGCCGCGCTCGGCGAGCGCAAGGAATCGGCTCAGATCCGAGGCCGGCATTTTCGGAAAGTCCTTGAAGGTCGCCACGTCGAACACCCGAATCACGCGCGGCTGCGCCGAGACGATGTTCTCGAGCGTAATCGGGACGCCTGGCTGCATGCGCACAAACTTCCCGATCCACCCGTCGATGTCGACGCTGCCTTCGCCCATGTTGACCCACTGCACGGCCACGCCGTCCGGCACGCGCCAGATGGCCGTGTCGCGGACGTGGCTGTTGACCGAGAACGGGCCGAGCAGCTCCAGCGTCAGGTGCGGATCTTCCAGCATCCAGAGCGGATTCCCCGGATCCAGACAGACGCCCAGAATGTCGCTGCCCACGTCCTCCACCAGGGCCTTCAGTTCGCGCGCCTGAAAGTCGCCGCCATGGTTCCCCATGGCGAGTTTCACACCCGAGTCGCGGATCTGGGAACGCATCCCTTTCAGCACGCGCGCCGTGCTGGCCATGTGCGTTTCGATCTGGGCGCGCTCGCCGGCGCCGCCGACCACCACCCGCATCGCCGTCGCCCCCAGAATGCCGGCGATCTTCAAGCCTTGCGTGATCTGCTGCTCCGGCGTGCCCAATTTAGCCTGGAACCGGCTCGAGGTGGGGCAGATGGAACCTCCCGAAACGGCCGGCGTGGAAATGCCGAGCTTGGTGGCGTAGTCGCGGACCTTCCGGATGGCGGCCTCGTCCGGATTTGCCGGGTTGACGCCCAAGGTGGCGGCTGAGAACTGCGCCACCTGCACACCGATTCCAGCCAGGAAATCGAGGTACTGGTAAGGCGTCATTTTCGCCGCGCTGATGCAGCCCAACTCGACGCCGATCTTCACTGCCGCGGGCTGCGCCGCGGGCAACGCCGCCGCCGCGGCCCCCGCCCCGGCGAGAAAGCTCCGTCTGCTCAAGCTCATATCCTGCTCCTTTGCGTTCGCCGATCCTATACCTTGATATCACATGGCTGCTATGCTGAGCTTCTTGCCATGAACCGGAGAGCGTTTCTGACAGCGGCGGCAGGCGGCGTGAACGTTCGCCGCCGGGCTGTGGCCGCCGGCGCCCCGCGGCCGAACATCGTTCTCATTCTCGCCGACGACTTCGGCTTCGGCAGCCTCAACTGCTACGGCGCCGGCCGGAGCCTCATCCGCACTCCGGGTATCGACCGGCTGGCGCGCGAGGGCGTGCGATTCACCGACGCCAACACCCCGTCGTCGGTCTGCACACCGTCGCGCTACGCCGTCATGACCGGTCGCTACTGCTGGCGGACGCCGCTCAACAACGGGGTGCTCGGCATCACGTCTCCCCTGCACATCGAGACGGACCGGCTAACCCTCGCGTCTCTGCTGAAGGGCCAGGGGTACCGGACCGCTGCTGTCGGCAAGTGGCACCTCGGCTACGGGACGGACAAGACGGACTACACACGGGGGTTGAAACCCGGCCCGCTTCAGATCGGCTTCGATTACCACTTCGCCATCCCGCAGAACCATGGCGACGCCACCGGAATCTACGTCGAGAACGAATCCGTCGCGGGGCTGCGTTCGCCGCGCATCCAGCCCTTCGGCAAGACCTATTATGGACGCCCCTGGATGGGCATCGACGCGCCGCAACGCATCGACGACACGGCGATGGAAGTCCTGACCAACCGGGCCGTCGAGTGGCTGGGCAGGCAGGACGGGAAAGCGCCGTTTTTCCTCTACTTCACGCCCGTCGCCGTGCATGAACCCACGACGCCCTCGGCCGCCACCATAGGCACAAGCGGCGCCGGCCCTTACGGCGACTGGATCCACGACCTGGACCTCTCCGTGGGCCGGATT
>Ga0315273_10001864_pt1 | contig 24412 bp, 17 predicted proteins | sample YL17G02_0_MG_FD_205753 | JGI IMG/M metagenome (GOLD analysis project Ga0315273, IMG submission 205753) | Sediment microbial communities from Yellowstone Lake, YNP, Wyoming, USA - YL17G02_0 | ecosystem: Environmental > Aquatic > Freshwater > Lake > Sediment | place: USA: Wyoming | collected... | reverse complement strand
CGGACCTGCAGGCGGTGGAAATTGTCCACCGTCATAACACGACACGGTTCACTCTGGTGCGCGACGGGAAGGAGCTCGGGGACATCCAGCTCCAGATACCCGGCAAGCACAACGTCCAGAACGCCCTTGCGGCGATCGCGGTGGGATTGGAGCTCAAAGTCCCCTTCGCGCAGGTGAAAGCGGGGATAGAAAAATTCACCGGTGTCTTCCGGCGGTGGGAAGTAAAAGCGGAGGTGGGCGGGATCACCGTGGTTGACGATTATGCGCATCACCCGACGGAGATCAGGGCCACCCTTGCCGGGGCGAAGTCGGGCTGGCGCCGCCGGCTTGTGTGCGTCTTCCAGCCCCATTTGTATTCGCGCACGCGCGATTTTTACGACGACTTTGGCCGCGCGTTCTTCAATGCCGACGTCCTGGTGCTCACGGATGTGTACCCGGCTCGCGAAGAACCGATCCAGGGAGTGAACGGCGAGTTGATCGCCAACGCCGCGAAAGGATTCGGACACAAGGTGGTACACTACGTCCCCGACAAAAAGAACGTGCCGGACTTCCTGGTGTCGATCGTGCAGCCGGACGACATCGTGATCACCATGGGAGCCGGGGATATCTGGAGGTTCGGCGAGGAGTTCGTGGCGAAATGGAAAATGAAGGCTCCACAATGAAGGGAGGCAGGGGAGCGGCGCTGGTGATGGCTCTCTTCCTCGCCCTGGGGGCGGGGATCACGCTCGGCGCAAACATGTGGAAGAAGGATCTCCGCGTGGCGCGTGTGTACGCGGAAGGGAACAGGATTGTCACCGAGAGAGAGATCCTGACTCTCGCCGCCATTCCGAAGGATGAAAAGCTCTTTGCAGTCGACCTTTTCGCCGCCCGTCGCCGCGTCGAAGGGAATCAGTTCATCCGGTCCGCCTCGGTCAAGCGCGAGGCCCCCGACGGCATCAGGATTGCGGTGGTCGAGCGGACTCCGATCGCAGCCCTGGTGCTCGACCGGATCCTGTACGTTGACGAAGAGGGCTACGTTCTCCCCCCGGTGAAGTCGGAGGAGATCTTCGATTTGCCTGTTCTGACCGGTGATCTTCCTGCGGCTGAATGTACGCCCGGACACCGTGTGACGGCAACAAACATCCGGGAAGCACTCGAGATCCTCAGCGTCGCACGGAACGTCGGCGACGAGTTATACCACCTGATTTCGGAAGTGCACCTCGAGGGGGGGAAGGACATTGTCTTGTTCACCGCGGAATCGGGCGTGCCAGTGGTCTTCGGACACGGCGACGCCGTGATCAAGATGGTGACCTTTGACGGATTCTGGAAACAGATTGTCATGCAACGGGGAGCGACGGAGCTCAAAACGGTCGATCTGCGGTATACGGACCAGGTGGTGGTCCGCTGGCAGAATGACGACGACGCCGTCGTGCAGTGAACGCATTGTACTTTCAACGAAGGAACGATCATGGACAACATCATCGTGGGTCTGGACATCGGGACGACCAAAGTCTGCGCCGTGGTCGCGGGAACGGATGAGCATGGCCGGGTTAATATCCTCGGGGTCGGGAGGTCCCTGTCGGACGGAATGACGCGGGGGGTGGTCACCCACATCGACCGGACGACCAATTCGATTGTCACGGCCGTGCAGGAGGCCCAGGCGTCCTCGGGGGTGATGATCAAGTCGGTCATCGTCGGCATCGCCGGGGACCACATACAGAGTTTTCAGAGCCGCGGCGTCATCGGCATCAGCGGGGCGGAGCACGAGGTGACCCAGGCGGACATCGATCGTCTCATCGAGGACACCAAGCGGGTCGCCCTCCCCTCCGATAGAAAGATCATCCATGTCATCCCCCAGGAGTTTATCATCGACGGGCAGGACGGCGTGTACGATCCGCTCGGGATGTCGGGGGTGCGCATGGAAGCGAACGTTCACATCATCACCGGTCTCGTCAGCGCCGCGCAAAACATCTACAAGTGCGTGCAGCGGGCGGGGCTCGAGGTGAGCGACATGGTCCTCGAGCCGCTCGCCTCCAGCTACGCCGTCCTCGACGACGAAGAGAAGGAGGTGGGCATCGCGCTTCTCGATGTCGGAGGGGGGACCACCGACCTCGCCGTCTTCGAGGAACGGACCATCCGCCATACAGCGGTGATCGGGATCGCCGGAAAGAAAGTAACCGACGATATCCGCAAAGGGCTCGGGATCCTCAACGACCAGGCCGAAAAGCTCAAGAAGGACCATGGATTCGCCTACGTTCATGCGGTCGTCGACAATGAGCCGATTATCCTGCCGGGGGTCGGGGGACGGGCACCGATCGAGATCGACAAGAGACTCCTGGCACAGATCATCCAGCCGCGCATGGAAGAGATACTCGAGATTGCGGCGCTCGAGATTAAGCGGTCCGGCTATTCCAAACACCTTTCCGGCGGGGTCGTGCTCACGGGGGGAGGGGCTCTCATCAAGGGAACGGCCGATCTGGCCCGCGAGGTGCTCGGCATGCCGGTCAAGATCGGCATTCCGACCGGTTTTTCGGGGGGGCTTGTGCGCGAGATAGAGAACCCCGCATACTCCACAGCGGTCGGACTTGTGTACCACGGCATCAAATACACCGACCGCACCCATGCGCCCGGGGCGGCAACCTCAGCGGGAGCCAAAAAGGAGAAGTCCATGACCCGCATGGCCGCGAAAATGAAGGAATGGTTTGACCAGCTATAAAATAAACCGAAACACGAATGTGATACGGCACTCTCTCATATACCAAAGGAGGAACAACCAGTGATCGAACTCGATAACGGCCTCGATCGTGGCGCAAAGATTCGCGTGGTGGGGGTGGGGGGGGGCGGGGGGAACGCTGTGAACAGCATGATTGACAAGGGGCTGCACGGCGTCGATTTCTTCGCCATCAATACCGATCTCCAGGCGCTTGAGCGAAACCGCGCGCCCAATAAAATCCAGATCGGCAAAAACCTGACCCGTGGTCTGGGGGCGGGGGCCGATCCCTCGATCGGTCACCGTGCGGCTGAAGAGGACAGGGACGAGATCACCAGAGCCCTGTCGGGGAGCGACATGGTCTTCATCACCGCCGGCATGGGGGGGGGGACCGGCACCGGCGGCGCACCGATGGTGGCCAATATTGCCAAGAGCCTCGGCGCTCTCGTTGTGGGCATTGTCACCCGCCCCTTTGTGTGCGAAGGAAAGAAGCGCGCCTCGCAGGCCGACAGCGGACTCGAGGAGCTCAAAAAGCAGGTCGATACACTCATCGTTATTCCGAATCAGAAACTGCTCACGATTGTCGACCGCAACACCCCGCTGCGCGAGGCCTTCGAGGTCGCCAACCAGGTCCTCTATGGAGCGACCCGCGGCATTTCGGAACTCATCACCGTCCCCGGCCTGATCAACGTCGATTTTGCCGACGTGCGCACGGTCATGAGAGAGATGGGAGACGCGGTCATGGGGTCCGGTATCGCGACAGGGGAAAACCGCGCGGTTGAAGCGGCGCACCTTGCCATCTCCAGTCCGCTGCTCGAGGATGTTTCGATTGCCGGGGCGCAGGGCGTTCTGGTCAATATCACCGGCGGAGCGAACATGACGCTGGCGGAGGTGGAAGAGGCGACAGAGATCATCCACGAGGCCGCCGGTGAGGACGCAAATGTGATCCTCGGGGCCGTGGTGGACGAGGAGATCGAGAACGAGGTGATGGTGACGGTGATCGCCACCGGGTTCAACCGGAAAGGGGGTCCGTCACTCGCGTCGCGCACGCCGAAAAACGTCAGGGGGGTCGAGAAAATACCCACCGGCCTCGTCGATCTGCAAAAGTACGACGAGCCGGCGTACATCCGCCGGGGTGTCGAAATTCCGCTGAATCCGTACCGGAACGAACCGGAGGGGGGGCGAGAGAAGATCGACAAATCCGATCCCGAAAAGCCGGCGTTCCTGCGGAAGATCATGGATTAGGAGATCACTGGTCCTTCGAGAGAGGCCGTTATCAGACGGACGGCCCGGCGCGCCGGGCCGTCCGTCGTTTGTAGTCCGCCATGCCTTCCGGTTGATTCTTCCTCGCTCGTTTGATACATTGAAAGATGAGAATGGCGGTATTGTTGTTGGTTCTGTGTGCTGTCGCGCTCGCACCGTTAGGCGCCCAGACGCCCGCCGACCCGAGCTCCTTCAGCATCGCCCGGGTGAAATATGCCGGCGGCGGCGATTGGTACAACGACCCCTCCTCTGAGGTCAATCTGCTCGCTTTCGTACGCCGGGCTACGGGCATCGAGACGGACCCGCGCTACCGGTTCGTCGATCTGGCAGGCGACGAAGTGTTCTCTTCCCCCTTTCTGTTCCTCACCGGCCACGGCAACATCGTCCTGTCCGACGCCGAGGTGCGCCGGCTCCGAAGCTACCTCCAGAACGGCGGTTTTCTCTACGTGGACGACGACTACGGGCTTGATAAGGCGTTCCGGCGCGAGATACGGAAGGTCTTTCCGGACCAGAACCTCGCGGAGCTTCCCTTCAGTCACGGCATCTATCATTGCCAGTTCGATTTCCCGAACGGTCCACCGAAGACACACGAACACAATGACAAACCACCCCGTGGGTTTGGACTCTTCTACAACGGGCGGCTGGTTCTCTATTACACGTACGAATCAAACCCGAGTGACGGCTGGGCAAATCCGGACGTGCATAAAGACCCCGAAGAGAAACGCCAGGAGGCGCTCCGCTTCGGTACGAATATCGTCGTCTGGGCTCTGACGCACTGAGGCCCACCACGAACATGGACGCGTCTCTGATACAGACCGAACTCCACAAACGACTTGCCGCGGTACGGCGCAAGGAGAACGTTGCGTCCGCCCTCCAGGGGTCGATATTCTCGGGCCTGGTGCTCCTGCTGACCTTCCTGGTAACCCTGATCGCCGAGGATCTGCTGTACCTGTCCGTGGCAGCGCGCACGGCGTCGTTCTGGCTCCTGATGGCCCTCGGCGTCACGCTCCTTCTGTGGCGCGTCGCCCCTCCTCTGGGACGGCTCCTCGGACTCATCCCACGCGAAGACGATCATGCGACCGCTCTGAAAGTCGGCGGTGCCTTCCCCGGCATCCGCGACCGTCTCGTGAATGCTCTGGAACTCGCGGAAGAGCGGGAGACCACCACCCTGTCGTCACCTGAACTGATCGATGCGTCCCTTGAGGACCTGAACCATGAGATCGAGGGGGTGGACTTCACGTCGATGCTCAGCTATGCCGGCTCATGGCGGATGGGGAAACTTCTGGCGATGGCGGGTGCGGCGGGCGTTCTCCTGTTCGCGGTGTTTCCCGGGTCGTTCTTCGGTGCGTCGTACCGCCTGCTGCATTATCAGGAGGCGTTCACCGCACCGGCTCCGTTCCGGTTCCTCGTCGAACCCGGCGACCGGGAAGTTATCAAAGGAGTCAATGTGCCTCTGCGGGTCCGGGTGGAGGGAACTGCGCTGACGGAAATCACACTCGCGGCCCGGCCCGACGGACAGCTCGCCGACGAAGAACGGCAGCTGCGTGCAGGGCCAGACGGCACGTTCCGCAGCGAGTTCACCGCCCTGAAATCGAGTATGCGCTATGCGGTCTATGCGCGCGGCGTCCAGAGCCCCCTCTACCGTCTGACCGTGATCGATCGGCCTCTGGCCCGATCGCTGCACCTTCTCCTGACACCACCTCCGTATACGCGGCTGCCGGAGCAGGCACTGGATGAGAACGTCGGTGATGTCACGGCGCTCCGGGGAACGAAGGTGACGGTCGCCATCGAAGCGAACAAGAACCTGCGCGACGCAGCTCTGATCTTCGGCGACAGCACCCGCGCTGCGCTCGCCGTTCAGGGACGCAGAGCGACCGGGACAACGGTCCTGATGAAGGAGCGGTCGTATCATCTCGCTCTTCATGACAGCGCCGGGACGCCAAGTGCCGATCCGGTGGATTACGGCATGCGGATCATCCCGGACGCGTATCCCATCGTGTCCATTGTCGCACCAGGGACCAACCTCGATGTCGCCGACAACACGACGGTCAATCTGGCGGTGAAAGTCGGCGACGACTACGGATTCAGCCGGCTCCGTCTCGCCTACAAGCTGGTGCAATCGCGTTACGAGAAGGCGGCGGAGACATTCACCCATGTCGCCCTGCCGGTTCCTCCGGGCCGGGACGCGCTTGTTCCTTACGCCTGGAACCTGAAGGCCCTGCACCTGGTTCCGGAGGACGTGGTGACTTACTGCGTCGAGGTGTTCGACAACGATGCCGTCTCCGGTCCGAAATCGGCCATCAGCGAATTCTTCTCCGTGAGGCTGCCTTCGTTCGATGAGGTGTTTGCGGAGGCCGACAGGCGGCACGATGCAAGCATCGGGCAGATGAGCGACGCGCTGAAGGCGGCGCAGGAGGCGCGCAAGGAGCTCGAGGAGCTCCAGCAGGACCTCACGAAGAACCGGGAGAAGCTGGACTGGCAGGACCGGGCGAAGGCGGAGGAGATGTTGAAAAAGTACGAAGAGGTCCGGGCGAAAATGGACGAGGTGAAACAGGCCGTCGACAAGATGGCGGATGATCTGCAGAGGAACAATGTTCTCTCGAAGGAAACTCTCCAGAAGTACCAGGAATTGCAGCAGATGATGGAACAGATGGCGTCCCCTGAGTTCGCCGAGGCGATGAAGCGTCTTCAGCAGTCAATGCAGGTGCTGAGTCCCGAGGCGATGAAACAGGCCCTCCAGCAGTTCAAATTCTCCGAAGAGAACTTCCGTAAGAGCATTGAACGGACGATGAATCTTCTGAAGCGGATTCAGATTGAGCAGAAAGTCGATGAGGCGGTTCGGCGTGCTGACGCGATGATCAAACAGCAGGAGGAACTGCAGAAGAAGACCGCGCAGGCCACGGCGTCCGACCGGAAAGAATTGAACGACCTGGCCCGCCAGCAGCAGGAGATCGCGGAACAGCGGCAGGCACTGGATCGCGAGCTGACGGGGCTCCGCACGAAGATGGAGGAATTTCCGGCCGAAATGCCGCTGGCCGAGATGGAACAGGCGTCCAAGGAGATGACGCAGAGCGGGCTCGAACAGCAGATGAAGGATATCGTGGATCAGCTCCAGGCCATGCAGCCTGCGCCTGCGTCGCAGATGCAGCAACAGTCCGTCGGCTCGATGGGCAAGGTCGCGCAGCAGCTCCACCGGATGCAGCAGGAGCTCCGGGAGAACCAGCAGCGGCAGATTGTGAACGAAATGCGCCGGACGATGCGGGATCTTCTGGACCTTTCAAAGCGCGAGGAGGCTCTGAAGGACGAGGCGGCGGGGCTCGAGCAGAACAGTCAGCGGTTCCGCGAGAACGCGGAGTCGCAGATGGAGGTCATGCGCGATCTCGGTGCGATCACGGAGCGTCTTGCGGGGCTCGGGCAGAAGACCTTCGGCGTCTCCCCGGAGATGGGGAAGTCCATCGGCGAGGCGATGCGCTCGATGAGCGAGGCGATGCGGGCCCTGGAGCAGCGGAACGGTGGCGGGGCTGCGCAGCAGCAGCAGGAGGCCATGGGATCGCTCAACGAGGCCGCGCAGCAGGTGCAATCGGCGATCAACGCGATGGCGCAGGGGGGGGGACAGGGAATGGGAATGGCGGGACTGATGCAGCGACTGCAGCAGATGTCGGCCCAGCAGCAGGGGATCAACGACGGGACAAGGAATGCGGGGGGGATGACGCCCGAACAAGCCGCTTCGATGGGGCGGCTCGCCGCCGAACAGGGAGCGGTGCGCAAATCGCTTGAGCAGCTTACGAAGGAAGCAGCGGCATCGGGGGAGCTGAGCAAAATGCTCGGTGATCTCAACCGGGTTGCGCAGGAGATGCGCGAGGTGCAGACCGATCTTGCGGGGGGGAACGTCAATCCCGAAACGATGAAGAAGCAGGACCGGATCCTATCGCGCCTGCTCGACGCGCAGCGGTCGACGCGGGAACGGGACTTTGAGAAGGAGAGGAAATCGACGGCGGGGAGGACAACACCCCGCCCGGGCCCCGGCAACGTCGATCTCTCGACGCAGGAAGGACACAATCGTCTGCGCCGTGACCTCCAGAAGGCGCTCGAGGAAGGTTACGCACGCGACTACGAAGAACTCATCAAGAGGTATTTTGACGTCCTCGAACAACAGGAGACCAGAACCAGGTGACGCCGAATGCTCTTGCAACACACCTGTTTTCCACGTATGAACAGTACCGGGTGAACTACCTCCGTCCGTCCAACTGTCGTCACAAGGAGATTGTGGCGGAGATCCGTGACCGGGTGGACCTGAGCAACGGTCTGGTCTCCGAGAAGGAGATCGGCCGATCCGTGGAAGGCCGGAGCATCCACATGGTTGCGTTCGGCCGGGGCGAAAAGAAGATCCTGCTCTGGTCCCAGATGCACGGCGACGAATCGACGGCGACGCTTGCGCTCATGGATGTGCTGAATTTTCTCGTGGACACCCAGGGCGGGGAGACATGGACGGCGGAACTTCTTGACCAGACCAGCGTGCACATCATCCCGATGCTGAATCCCGACGGCGCGGAACGGGTCCAACGCCAGACAGCGGTCAACATCGACATGAACCGTGACGCACGGGCGCTCATGACGCTGGAAGCCAGACTCCTGCGCCAGGTGCAGCGTGAAATGAAACCGACCTTCGGATTCAACCTCCACGACCAGGGACTCGCATCGGTGGGAGTAACAAAGAAGGTGACGGCGCTTGCGTTGCTGGCTCCCGCGCTGGATGAGAAGCGATCGACCCCTCCCGTTCGTCTCCGTGCCATGCGCGTGGGTGCCCTGATCGTCCGTGCGCTCAGCCAGTTCATCGGAGGGCATATCGCAACCTATGATGATGCGTACGAACCCCGCGCCTTCGGCGATGGCATGCAGTCCTGGGGGACGAGTACGCTGCTCATCGAATCGGGCCACTGGCCCGGAGACGTGGAAAAACTCTTCGTACGCAAACTGAACTACATCGCGCTCCTTACCGCGATCCGCGCGATCGGCAACGGGTCCTATCAGGACACCGAGATGGACTGGTACCGGCGGCTGGTCCCGAACGGGAAGATGGTCTACGACCTGATCATCCGCGGTGTGGAGCTCCATGACGGTGCCGGACTCTGGTCGGAGCGTGTGGACGTGGGATTGATGTACGATCCGCCGCATCACAAACGGGAGCCGTCGTCGGCTCCGACGGTGATCGTTAGGGAAATCGGCGACCTGAGCTTTCACGGCGGGCTTGAAGACGTCGATGCGGGGGGGAGAAGGCTGAAGGCAGGAATGCTTACGATTGATGCGGTCGTGCCTCTGTCCGGGATCACCGATGCACTGCAGATTCATCATGAACCTGCACTGCGGTGAGCCACCTCCGCCCCGGCTGAACACACGGGGTGTGTTGAATCCCGACCAAAGTTGTCGCAATTGTTTTCCACCATCGATCCTCTGTTTTCACGCGATTGACCAGCCAGACCCGATGACGGCGCCTGCCGGCGACAAACAGCGCGCATTTCAGGGAGAAGCCCTTCTCCACGCGGACCTTCTCTACAACTATGCTCTCCGGATGACGAACAACGTTGCCGATGCGGAGGATCTGCTGCAGGAGATCTTTCTGACGGCATACCGGTTCTGGGACAGCGATGAGCGGGGAACCAACATCCGCGTCTGGTTGTTCAGAATGATGAAGAGCTCCTCTACCAACCGTTACTGGAAAGAAGTTCGCCAACCGGAGACGGCCGAATACGACGAGCACACCGGGGCGCACGCACTCACGAAGGACGATTCCGAACCCCGGGACGCCGAGCAGGCGATTTTCAGCAACCTCCATGACGACGAAATCCAGTCGGCGGTCGCGTCGTTGCCGGCGGAATTCCGGACGGTGGTCATTCTCTGCGACCTCGAGGGGATGACCTACGAAGAAGCCGCCGACGTCATGGAGTGTCCGCCGGGCACCGTCGGGTCCCGACTGCACCGTGGGCGCAAGCTTCTGCGTGACGCGCTTGAGAGCTATGCGCGATCGAGCGGTGTCGTACCCGGTAAATAACTTCGCGGAGAGTCTGCAGAGATCTTTCTTGCTACCACCTCAGGCCGTCAGTGAATTGCACCGAGTTTCAGGACTATATTACCGCGGCGGTTGACCGCCGGCTCGAGGAGAGCATCATGGCGCTATTTCTCGAGCATACGGCGCACTGCTCCCCTTGTCGACGCTCTTATGAGAGCGAGCGAAACGTCGTCGCGCTGATCCGCACACGACTCCACCGTGTGGCAACGCCGGAAGGCATGGCGGCGACGATCCTGAAACGGATCGCACTCGAAGACCTGAGATCCACGCGGGCCCGCCCCCCGTTCCTCTCCCGTCTCCTGCACGCGCCGCTCACCAAACCTGCCGTCGTCTTCGCCCTCTCGTTCGCCGCCGTTGTCTTTCTGCTCTCCCGCTCCGGATCTGATCTTCCCCCTCTCCCCGACCCCACCGGGAACGATATGATCAGCCAGTCCGTCACCAACTACGATGCCGTGCTCAGCGGGGGCATCGTACCGCAGGTCGTCTCGGATGTCCCGGACCGTGTCAGGGCCTTCTTCGACGGGAAGACAGAGTTCCCTGTTGTCGTCCTGGTGATGAGAGAGTGCACACTGGTCGGCGGCGTGCTCAACGACTTTCACGGCGCCCCGCTGGCGCATGTGATGTATAGACACGGCAACCAGACGATCTACGTGTATCAGGCATGTCGCGCCACGGTCCTGAAAGGGGAAAAACTGCATCTTCCGGCTGAAGCGCTGCAGGCGATCGAACGGAACGGATGGTTCTCGGGAACAACGCCCCACGGCGATGCGATCGTCGTGTGGGCCAAAGGAGCCACCCTGTGTGCCGCCGTCGCCCCCATGAAGAGCGAGCACCTGATGGCACACCTGGCCGATGCCGGGGAGGCCGGAGGCTGGTAAGGCGTCTTTCGCGTTCTTGACAAACGCGCGGGTTCTTGGTATATTTTATCACATACGTCCAAAGGTGTCGATCCGACACCTTTTTGTGTCTTTCCACCTTGCGCCGAATCCGCCATGCATCAGGACTCTCACGCGGGAGCAGGGAGCGCCGCCGGCGTGGCCGGAGCGATACCCACCCGACTTCCCGTTCTTCCCCTTCGCGATGTCGTGGTCTTTCCCTCCATGATTTTCCCGGTGCTCGTCGGACGCGAATCGTCTCTCCACGCCGTCAACGAGGCTCTCGAAAGGGACAAGTACATCTTCCTTGCGGCCCAGCGGAGTTCCGTCACGGAAGAGCCGGGGGCCGACGACATTTATCACGACGGCACGATCGCGAAGATCGTTCAGATTCTGAAGCTCCCCAACGGCCTGATGAAAATCCTCGTGGACGGCGTCGTCCAGGCGTCGGTGGCCGCATTTGTGCCCGGGGGTAAACACCTGGAGGCCGACCTGACTGTCACCGCACGTCCCGCGGAGATGGATTCCGAGCTCGACGCACTCCTCCGTCACACCTCCAGTCTCTTCGCAGAATACGTCCACCTCAACCGGAATGTCCCCAGCGAAGTTCTGGTCGCGTTCGAGAGTACCCGGGATCCGCAGCGGAAAATCTTCTACATCGGCTCACACATCCTCCAGAGCGTTGACGTCAAACAGAAGATTCTCCAGCTCACCGGGATGCGCGATCAACTGCATGAGCTGATCCGGATCCTGAATTCCGAGAACGACGTTCTAAAGATCGAAAAGGAGATCGACACAAAGGTCCACGACAATATTGCCAAGTCGCAGCGAAAGTTTTTCATCCAGGAACAGATCAGGATACTCCAGGATGAACTGGGGGACGAGGAATCGTCGCCGGAACTGCTTAAGCTTCGTGATGACATCCGTCGCGCCAAAATGACGGCCACGGCTGAGGAGAAAGCCCTCGAAGAGTTCGCAAAACTGAAGAAGACTCCCGCCATGTCACCGGAGTCGACCGTGATCCGGAGCTACCTCGATTGGATGGTCTCCGTGCCGTGGCACAAGCGGACGAAGGACAACCTGAGCGTCGGTCACGTCAAAACCATTCTCGACGAAGACCATTTCGGCCTTGAGAAACCGAAAGAGCGGATCCTGGAACACATCGCGGTACTCAACCTCGTCAGCGAGATGAAAGGGCAGATCCTCTGCTTCGTCGGCCCGCCGGGGGTGGGCAAGACGTCACTTGCGAAGTCGATCGCCCGCGCCCTCGGGCGGAAGCTGGTCCGGATCTCACTCGGCGGCGTCCGGGACGAGGCGGAGATACGGGGGCACCGGCGGACCTACATCGGTTCGATGCCGGGGAAGATCATCCAGTCGATGAAGCGGGCGGGCGTGATCAATCCGGTGATGCTGCTGGACGAGGTAGATAAGATGAGCACGGATTTTCGCGGGGATCCCTCTTCGGCGATGCTGGAGGTGCTGGACCCCGAGCAAAACGTTTCCTTCAGCGATCACTATCTCGACGTGGATTACGACCTTTCGCACGTCATGTTCATCACCACCGCGAACGTGCGCTACGCGATCCCCCTGCCGCTGCAGGACCGCATGGAGATCATTGAGCTACCCGGCTACATGCAGCACGACAAGCGGGAGATCGCACGGCGGCACATCATTCCGAAACAGCTTCAGGAACACGGGATTGCGGGGATGCACGTCGAGATCACCGACGCGGCCGTGGACACGCTCATTGCCGAATACACGCGTGAAGCCGGCGTGCGGAACCTCGAGAGGGAGATCGCGTCGGTCTGCCGCAAAGTCGCGAAAGACATCGTCCTCGCCCGGCAGAAGAACGGTGTGAAAAGCGTGAAGGGGAAAAAGAGGCCCTCCGCCGGGTTCAAGGTCGATCCGCAGAAGATCGAACAGTATCTCGGCGTCCCACGATTCCGGAGCCGCCGCAGATCGGACAAGAGCCGCGTCGGTTCGGTGACCGGTCTGGCCTGGACGAGCGTCGGGGGAGAATTGTTGACCGTCGATGTCACAGTCATGAACGGTACAGAGCGCCTCACCCTTACCGGCCAGCTCGGGGACGTGATGAAAGAGTCCGCCCAGGCTGCGCTCAGCTATCTCCGGTCCAATGCGGCGAAACTCGGACTCCCCGCCAATTTTTCGAAGGGGAAGGAGATCCACATTCATCTTCCGGAAGGCGCAATCCCGAAGGACGGTCCGTCGGCGGGCGTCACCATGGCCATGGCGATGTACTCGGCGGTCAGCGCCAGGCCGGCGCGGAGCAACGTCGCGATGACCGGCGAGATCACCCTCCGCGGTGACGTTCTTGCGATCGGCGGATTGAACGAGAAGTTGATTGCCGCGCAGAGGAGCGGTATCGGAACCGTCCTGATCCCGGCGGAGAATCAGAAAGACCTTGCAGAGATCCCCCCGCGGGTCAAAGAAGGGCTCACCATCGTACCGGTAGCTACGATCGAGGAAGCGCTCGCGCAGGTGTTCGCGCCGGCACGCAGACAGAGACGAACATGAAAGGGATCCGAGCGTCATGAGCGACTACGTGGTCACGGCCCGCAAATGGCGGCCGATGAAATTCGAGGACGTGGCCGGACAGGGGCATATCACCACCACGCTCCGGAACGCCATCGCAACAGGGCGTCTGGCGCATGCATACCTTTTCAGCGGACCGCGCGGCGTCGGCAAAACGACCACCGCCCGTCTGCTGGCAAAGGCCGTCAATTGCGCGCATCCGGTGGACCAGAACCCCGATAATGTATGCGAGAGTTGTGTGGAGATCACCGAGGGGAGAAGCTTCGATGTGCTCGAGATCGACGGGGCGTCGAACCGCGGCGTTGACGAGATACGCAACCTCCGTGAATCCGTCCGCTACGCTCCGGCCAAGGGAAGCTACAAGGCCTATATCATCGACGAAGTGCACATGCTGACCAAGGAGGCGTTCAACGCCCTCCTGAAAACCCTCGAAGAACCCCCGCCGCACGTGTTTTTCATCTTCGCGACGACGGAAATCAACAAGGTCCCGGCGACAATCCTCTCGCGATGCCAGCGGTTTGACTTTCGCCGCATCAGGACCGACGAGATCACCGCGAACCTGCGGACCATCGCGACGGCGGAAGGGCTGAAGGCCGATGACGACGCGCTGATGCTGGTTGCCCGGAAAGGCGACGGCTCGCTGCGTGATGCGCAGAGCCTCTTCGACCAGGTGGTCGCTCTCTGCGGCACGGAGGTCACGGTCGCCAAGATGGTGGAGGCCATGAACATGGTCGACCAGGAGATGTATTTCCGCGTGACGGATCTGATCAGGAGCGGCGACGCGAAGGGAGGTCTGGATCTGATCAATGAGGTTATGGTGCGCGGTCACGACCTGAAGGAGTTTCTTTCCGGGCTGGCCGAGCACTTCCGGAATCTCCTTGTCGTCAAGACCACGGGCGCGACCGCCCTCATCGAAGCGGCGGACGTCATCCGTCAGCGATACGCCGCCGAAGCGGATGCGTTCAGCGTGCCCGACCTGCTCCGCCTGCAGCGCCTGGTCAACGGCACCGAAGCAGCGCTACGGTGGTCGGCACAGCCCCGCTTCAAACTCGAGGCCGACATGGTGCAGATGATCACCATGCCTCACGCCCGTGACGTGGGTGAGCTGCTGCAACACATCGACGAGTGGAAAAAAAAACCGGATGAGGGAGGATCCCCCGGACCCCGCACGGCCGCCGCCGTGCCTCCAGCGGTAGCGCCCCGCCGGACGGTCGCGGGCGCTTCCGGTCCTCCGGTCCAGCCGGTACCCGGCGTCTCCGGACTCCCCCCCGGTGCCGAGGGAGAGATATCCTCCCGCTGGCAGGAATTCCTGGGGGAGGTGAGGAGCACGAAGATTTCCCTCTGGTCGACGATGGAAAACGCACACCTTCTCGGGATCGAGGGGGGGACAGTCCGCCTCGGTTGTGCCGATGAGTTTCAGGCGGGCATGGTGATGAAGAACAAGGAGGCGCTCTCCGAGATGTTCTACAAGGTGTTCAACGTCCGTCCCCGCCTGGTGACGGAAGTAGGGGGCGACCGGCTCCGTTCGACTCCGCCACCGGCAGGCCCTCCCCCCGCGGCTCGGCCGACGGCCGAAGAGCACCCGATGATTCAGGCGCTGAAGCGTGAACTGGGGGCTGAGCCGGTGTAGAGTGGACCGGGGGGCCCCCGGGCGGCCTCAGGGGGCCTTGGGGCGGGCGGTTGATTCTCAGGGGAGATTTTCAGATGTTGTCTCCCGAGGGTTTATAGATAACGCGGAGCAGTCGATGAAGATGCGCAGATGGGCACAAGCGTTCGGGGCGGCCCTGCACCTCAAGGTCATGCGGCCTATGGCTCGGCCACTCGTTGCCCTGCCACTTGCGGCAACGTCGCTTGTGGCTGTGCCACTCGGGGAGGCCGTGGCGGGGGAGACCGGTGTTGCAAAGTACGCCGGCGAGTTCATTGCGATCGGCGTGGGAGGCCGCGCCCTTGCCATGGGGGGAGCGTTCGTCGCTCTGGCCAACGACGTCACCGCCGGCTACTGGAACCCGGCCGGTCTGTCCCGCATGAATTATCCGCAATTCATCCTGATGCATGATGAGCAATTCGGCAGCCTGGTCAACAACGACTACGGCGCCGTGGCGTTTCCCTTTGGGACCAGCGCCAGCCTCGGCCTCAGCGTCATCAGAGTGGGAGTCGATGATATCGCCAATACGCAGAACGCCGGCGTGGATCAGAACGGCAACCTGACGCATGACCCGGCCAAGTTCAGCCGCGTCGATCCCAGCCGTGTGACGTACTTCAACGCTGCCGACTGGGCGGTCTATTTCACCTACTCCCGCAAACAGTCCGACGAATTCTCCTACGGCGCGAACGTCAAGCTGGTTCGCCGGGACATGGGAGCCAACAGCGCGACAGGTGTCGGCTTTGATCTCGGCGTCTGGTATTCCCCTTTTGAAGACCTGGCGCTCGGCGCCAACGCGCAGGATATCACCACCACCCTCCTGGCGTGGGACACCGGCAGGAACGAGCTGATCGCGCCGACCCTGAAAGTGGGATCGGCCTATTTCATCGACCTCTTCGGCGGGCGGCTCGCGCCGGCGTTGGACGTCGATATCCGTTTCGAAAACCGCCGTACCGCGTCGACCGCACACATCGGGGGGATGAGTCTCGACCTCCACAGCGGCCTGGAGTTCCAATTCAAGAGCCTCGTCGCGCTCCGGGTCGGGTACAGCGACGTGAAGCAGCTGACCATGGGGGCCGGGATCCGCTTCCCGAAGCTGAACATCGATTACTCGTTTGCGAAGTTTGACGGCGTGAACCAGCTGGACAACACGCACCGCATCTCGATCATGTTCACGCTTGAGACGGATCACTTCAAGCGCGCGACGGAGTAGGATGCGCGCCGCCCGCCGGTGTGCCTTCATTCTTCTTTCTGCTCTTCCGCTTCTCCTCACCTCCGGTTGCGGCGGGGGTCCCCCCGCGGCCACACCGCTTCTCCATTCCCCCTACCTTGTCTCCCGCGACGGGAATCTCCGTTACCGTCTGCCGGCCGGCTGGTTTGACGCGACCGCCGATTCACAGGCGTCGACCCGTACCGTCTGGCTCGTGCGCAGCGACTACGCGGGCACGCTGACAGTCCGGGAGGTGCATGTGGATGTGGCAGCACGCAAGGAGATAACGAAGCAGGGACTGCTGCACATTGCCCGATTGACGGCGGGACTGCAGACGGGGAGTGCGCCGGGAGCCTTCGCCCGTGAGCCGGAGACCGTCCGGGTGAACGGACGGGACGGCTGCGTGTACGAGGTGGATGGTGTCGCGGGGGACAGGGTGAGGACGATTCTGATGGATACCGGCGAGCATCTCTATGCCATCACCGCACTCGTCAACGGCGGAGCCGCGGGAGGAGCCATCGGAGACGTCTACGCGGTCCAGCAGGCATTCGTGAACGCGCTGCGCTGGTGAATCCTCAGAAATGGATGATGTCGTTGACGACGACGTACACCATGAAGGCCAGCAAAATGGCGATACCGATCTTCTGAAAGCCTATCCTTATCTTGACGGGAACTTCCCTGCGGAAGATGACTTCGTACACGAGAAACATCAGATGGCCGCCGTCGAGGGCGGGGAAGGGAAGAATGTTGAGGATCGCGAGATTGATGCTCAGCAGGGCCATGAAACCGATGTACGTCAACAGCCCGAGCTCGGAGGACTGTGTCGCCATCTGAGCGATCTTGATGGGGCCGCCGACGGATTGCGAGAAGGCAGTCTTGCCCGTGATGATCTGCCACACCTGCTGGACGAAGATGCCGGTGACGTTCACCATGAATTTCACCCCCTCGGGGAGGGCCTCAAGCAGCGTGTACTGCACGCGCGTCACGACACCCGTGTACCGCGCACCGAACCCGATGCCGATCCGCCCGTCATCGGTCGGCGTCGTTGTCCCTCTCATCACCTCGTTCCCCCGCCTCCATTCGACGCTGATCGCCTTGCCCGCGTTCTGTCTGACAAGCTCGCGCACGCTCTGATCATAACGGATGGGCGTGCCATTGATCGCCAGGAGTACATCCATCGGCCGGAGGCCCAACCCGTCGGCCGGCTTGCCGGGTTCGACCGTGCTGACCGTGATCTCGGTGTTCATCGGCACGATGCCGAAACTCGCCACCCCCGGATCGGGAACGGAGTTCCGGGGAAAAACCAGAGCAAGGTCCGTTCCCCCCCGCAACACCGTCAGCGTGAGATCGCCACGCATGGCGCCGGTGTACAGTTCCTCCAGCAGTTGCTGCCAGTTGGTGATCGCCGTCCCGTTGATCTTCTCCACCCTGTCACCCGCCTGTACTCCTCCCTTGGCCGCGGCGCTCTCCTCGATGACGTAACCGATATCGGTGGTCTCCCAGAGCGTCCGGCCATTGGCGTATTGCACAATCCAGAATATCAGAACGGCAAGAAGCAGGTTCATGATCACGCCCGCAGAGATCACGAACATGCGCTGCCAAATGGGCCGGGCCCGGAATTCCCATGGCTCCGCAGGTTTCTCCAGGAATTCGACATCCATGCTTTCATCCACCATGCCGGCGATCTTGACGTATCCGCCGATCGGTATCCAGGAGACGCAATAGTCCGTGTCGCCGAATTTCTTCCCGAAGGCGCGGGGGGGAAAGCCGATCGAGAACCGGTCTACCCGCATCCCGCACAGTTTTGCCGCAAGAAAATGTCCGAGTTCGTGGACAAAGACAAGGACGCCGAGGGTGACGATGAAGTAAAATGCCGTTTCGAGGATTTGCATGAAGGTGTCCGTTATGAAAAAGTGATGGCAAACTCGTTGCGCGTCCGGCGCCGCGTCTCCGCATCGATGCGTTCGAGGTCCTCCAGTGTAAAGAGCTGAAGAGGAGAATGCGCTTTGAGCGCTTCCCCGATCACTCCCGGGATCGCCGTGAACGCAAGATCCCCGTCCAGAAACATCTGCACCGCCACTTCATTGGCGGCGTTGAGGACGGCGGGGGCGGTCCCCCCCATCGCAAGCGCGTGGTAGGCGAGGGGGAGACACGGGAACCTGGAGATGTCGGGGGGGAGGAACGTCATCTCCCGCAGGGCGGCGAAATCAATCCGTCGGTGCGGCGAGACCGGGCGGTCGGGATAGGTGAGCGCGTACTGGATCGGCATCTTCATGTCGGGGATGCCAAGCTGCGCCTTGGTCGAGCCGTCCACAAACTCCACCATCGAATGGATGATGGACTGCGGGTGGATGACCACATCGATCTTCTCCGCGGGTACGCCAAAGAGCCAGAAGGCCTCGATGACCTCCAGCCCTTTGTTCATGAGCGTGGCGGAATCGATGGTGATCTTGTTCCCCATCCGCCATGTCGGATGGTTCAGCGCCTGCGCGACGGTGATGGACGCGAAGTTCTCCTTCTCGAGACCCAGAAAAGGACCGCCGGAGGCGGTGAGGATCAGCCTGTCCACATCGTGGATGCTCTCCCCCTGGAGACACTGGAAAATGGCGCTGTGCTCGCTGTCGACCGGCAAAAGCCGGACTTGCTTCTCACGCACCCGGCGCATGACCAGTTCGCCCCCGACGACGAGCGTTTCCTTGTTGGCAAGCGCGACGTGTTTGCCGGCCTCTACCGCGCGGAGCGTCGGCTTCAGACCGGCAAAGCCAACAAGCGCGCTCAAGACGATGTCCACGTCATCACGACCGGCTACCTCCAGCAAGCCCTCTTCGCCCTCAAGCACCTCCGTCGTGCCGTTGACCAGACTCCGTAATCTGTCCGCGTTCGCAGGATCGTGCAGGACGACGCCCCGCGGCCGGAACAGGTTGATTTGCTCGAGCAAAAGGTCGATATTCTTATGAGCCGTCAGATACGCGACCCGGAAGCGCTCGGGGAATTGTGCAACCACCTCGAGCGTGCTTCGACCGATGGATCCCGTGGAGCCGAGGATCGCTATGCTGCGTTGCGCATGCACCTGTTTCACCGTCCGTAAAGGGCTAATAAAGCAAGGTACACAAATCGGGTCTGTCTATCAAGGAATCCGCTCTTCCCAAACAGGAGCGCGCGGGCGTACCTCGGGGGTGCGACGGTTTCTCCTTATTTATGCGCTGATCGGGGGGCTTTCTTCACTCGGGGCGATCGCGCCGTTGGCCGCATCTCAAACCTCCGACCGGGAAACCAAGTTTCGTCTGGCCCAGGCCCTCGAGCGTGAAGGAGAGTACGAGCGGGCAGCCACCCTCTACCAGGACCTCCTCAAAAGAGATCCCGCCAATTATGTCCTCTTCGACTGTCTCCAGCGCGTCTGGATCCAGCTGAAGCGATACGACGACGTCGTCATGCTGATCAGGAACAGACTCACGCAAACCCCCGGGGACCTGAACCTCCGCGCGATACTGGGGGGTGTCCTCTATCGCGCGGGGAGGGAAAAGGAGGCGGCCGCGGAATGGGATGAGGCGATCGCACTTGCTCCGGCCAATCCCGGAACGTACCGCGCTGTTGCCTCGGTGTTGATCGAAAACCGACTGGTCGACCGCGCGGCGGAGCTCTACCGCCGGGGGCGCGCGGCATCCGGCGATCCCCACCTGTTCACACTCGAGCTTGCGCAACTTCTTTCCGCCGGCATGGACTACACAGGAGCCGCAACGGAGTACATCCGATGGCTCCTTCAGAACCCGACCCAGCTGGCATTCGTGCAGACCCGCATAGCATCGTGGAGCGTGAAGCCCGACGCTCGGTCGGCCGCGCTGAGCGCCGTCCAAGCGGCCCTCGATGCACACGAGGATCCCCTGCTCCTTGAATTGCTCGGCTGGCTTCTGATGGAGGGAAAGGACTACGACGGCGCTTTCGACGTGTACCGTCGAATCGACGCACTTTCCCACGCGGGAGGAACAGCCCTCTACCAATTTGCCGAGCGCGCCTTCAGGGAAAAAGCCTACGCCGTTGCCGCGCGGGCCTACCAGGAAGCGATCACGGCGCCCCTGGCGCCACAACGCCTTCCCTACGCGGAGCTCGGATATGCCCGCTCACTCAAAGAGATGAGCGCGGTCTCGGATTCACTGGCCACGCCGGTCCGTGGCACCCCCGCAACCGAATCGCAGCCCCTCTATGGGGGGGCCGTCGCCCGTTTCCGTGCGATCATTGACAAATATCCCCGGACGGAATTCTCCGCCAAATCGTACTACCAGATCGGTCTCATCCAGTTCGAGAAATTCGCCGACCTCGACGGCGCGCTCACCTCGTTCGGCCATGTGCTCGAGGAGGTCACGGCCGTCAACGTGCTGCGGTATGATGTCGGATTGATGATCGGCCGCATCCACATCGCGCGCGGTGATACCCCCCGCGCCGCGGAACGATTCACGGCCGTGGCCGCCGCGCCGGACGCGCTCCCCGACCAGAGCGATGAGGCCGTCTTTCGTCTGGCCGAGATCGATTACTTCGGCGGTCGGTTTGACGGCGCTCTCAGACAGCTCGACGGCATCACGATCAATCTCAAGGCGGACTATGCGAACGATGCCTTGCGGCTCCACGCGTTCCTCCAAGAGAACGTCAAAGTAGCCCCCGAAGCGCTGCGTGCCTTTGGTGAAGCCGACTTCCTCGCGAGGCAGGGAAAAAACACCGAAGCGATCGCAATCCTGCTCGGGGTGATTGCCACCTATCCCCAGGCACCGCTTGTCGATGAAGCCCTGATGACGGTCGCTTCCCTTCAGGCCTCGGCCGGACTTTATGCGGAGGCCGCCTCCTCCTATGGACGCCTGCTGACCCAGTTCAAGGAGAGCAGTGTCTCGCTCGACCGCGCACAATTTCGACTCGGGGAGATCTTCCAGTACGGTATCCGGGACACCGCGAAAGCAATCGCCGCCTACGAGAAGCTCCTGACCGATTATCCCTCCTCCATCCTTGCCGCGCAGGCGCGCAGCCGTATCCGCCGTTTGCGGGGAGAGGCGTTCTGAAATGAAACTCCTCGCCCGTCTCGTCTGTCTGCTGTTGATTCCCCTTGCCCTCGCTCTCCCGCAGGGGAAGATCCTGATCCCGATGGATCTGAAGCAAACCGATCATCTGAAAGCGTACGGTATCGCGTACTGGGCTCTGACGAAAGGGCTCGAGATCGACTGGCTGCTCAACTACCGTGGCGGATCGTTCATGATGGACAGGCTCGAGCTGATCGCAACCGAATGCCGTGTCCGGGGGGTGTCCTTCGAGTCGATCACGGGCGCGCAGGCAGCGACAATCTATGCCGACGTCCAGCGTGAGGATAACAACATGGACGTCGTCCGGCTCGAGAAGGCGCCCCGGGTCGCGGTCTACGTCCCCCCGGGGTTCCAGCCGTGGGATGACGCGGTGACTCTGGCGCTCGAGTACGCGGAGATTCCCTACGACAAGCTGTGGGACGATGAAGTGTTGCAGGGAAAGCTCTCGGGATACGACTGGCTTCACCTTCACCATGAGGACTTCACCGGTCAGTACGGGAAGTTCTATGCGTCCTTTGCGGGAGCGGCCTGGTACCAGGAGCAACAGGCCCTTCTTGAAAACGAGGCGAAGAAGCTGCAGTTCAAGAAAGTATCCGAGCTGAAGAAGGCGGTTGCGCGCACCATCAAAAGCTATATCGGCGCCGGGGGGTTCATGTTCGCCATGTGCTCGGCCACCGACACCTATGATATCGCGCTGGCGGCGGAGAACACAGACATCTGCGACGTGATGTACGACGGAGATCCTCCCGATCCCGACGCACAGCAACGGCTCGATTTCTCCACAACCCTGGCGTTCACGAACTTTACGCTGGAAAGAAGCCCGTTACGCTACGAATACTCCGACATCGACCAGCCGCCGAGCGACATGCTGGCCCTGCAGAATCCCGAAACGGATTACTTCACGCTCTTCGAGTTCTCTGCGAAGTTCGATCCGGTCCCGACGATGCTGACACAGAATCACGTCAACGTGCTCAAGGGATTCCTCGGACAGACGACCAGCTTCAAAAAGAGCTGCATCAAGAGCAGCGCCACGATCATGGCCGAGAAACAGGGCTTCGACCAGGTCCGCTATCTCCACGGGAATTTCGGGCGGGGGACGTTCACGTTTTACGGCGGGCACGATCCCGAGGACTATCAGCATGCCGTCGGCGATCCGCCGACCGACCTCTCCCTTCACAAGAATTCGCCTGGATACAGGCTCATCCTCAACAATATTCTTTTCCCTGCGGCGCGGAAGAAGCAGCAAAAGACATGATCTCCCTCCCCCGGACGTGGACATGCCGCGACCGGTAGCAGTCAGGAGGAGACGAAGACATCCGATCAGGGCGCAAGAGAAGTTCCCGCGGCGTGTGAGCCTCCGTTGACAGTAAGGCGATCAGCCGAAGTAGGAAGCCCTGTGCGTGTTCATTTCATCGCGCAGGGCGAGCGCGGCCGTGCGTGCGGCCCGGGCGAAGTCGTCGCCGCGGGAAGCGTACATGATGCTGCGGCTCGCATTGATGACGGCGAGCTCACCGCGCCGGTCGCAGCCGTAGCGAACCGCCGCCTCCACATCGCCCCCCTGAACTCCGATACCGGGAATCAACAACGGCATGTCGGGTGCCAGCGACCGGATGCGCTTGAGCTCAGACGGGCGCGTCGCGCCGACCACCAGTCCGCAGTTGTTCTTCGTGTTCCACTTCTTCACTTTCGCCACCACATGTTCGTACAGCGGTTTGCCCCGGACCGGGAGGTATTGAAAATCCCTGGCCCCGGGATTGGAGGTCAGCGCCAGGATGAAGGCCCCCTGGCGACGGTTTTTCAGGAACGGGGCCACCGAGTCTTCCCCCATGTACGGGTTCACCGTGCAGGCGGAGAATTCATAATCGTCGACGATGAGCCTGGCGTAGGCCGCGGATGAATTGCCAATGTCACCCCGCTTGGCGTCTCCGATCGTTACGATCTCCTCGGGTATCCGGGCGAGCGTCTGATGGATCGTATACCATCCGTGTTCCCCCGTGACCTCATAAAACGCGAGGTTGATCTTATAGGCGCAGACAATGTCCCTTGTTGCGTCGATGATCCGGCGGTTGAATTCATAGATCGGATCGCCGAATTCGAGCAAAAACTCCGGGATCTTATCTATCTCCGGATCGAGGCCGACGCACAGCAGGCTGTTGTTCTTCCTCTGAATCCTGCGAAGCTTCTGAGTGAAGTTCATGCGGGCGTTCCCGTGCGATCGTTTGTCAGCGCGTGTGCCAGGCGGGCGCGTAGTCCCCCTTGTAGGAAAGGACGGTTTCCTTTTTCGTGTCGAGGGCGATCTGGTAAATGCCCCCTTTCTTGGACACGAGGATGATTCCCGGTGTGGCCGTAAAGGAAGGCGTCCGGTTGTCCACCGCATCGAATGTCACCCGTCTCTGATTCGCGCCGGACAACGACATCGTATACACCTGGTAGGTGCCCTCCCGGTCGCTGGCGAACATCAGGTCCTCCCCACCGGGGGAGAGAGCCGGCGCTTCGCTGTTGCACGCCGCGGGCGTGAGTACGTTCGTTGATCCTCCGGGGAGGGCGATCGAGGCGATGGCGAATCGTCCTTTCCTGTTCAGGGTGACCAGGAGGTGCTTCCCGTCGGGGGGCATGACCGGAGTATCCTTCACAAGGGAATCCGACGTGATGCGCTCCACCATGCTTCCGTCGGCGTTCATGCGGTAGACGTCGCCATGGACCGCATCGCGCGTGGAGATGAACAGAATTTTCCGGCCGCGGTCCTCCCACGACGGTGCGGTGTTGGTTCCCTGCCCCCTGGTCAACTGCGTCAGCGAGCCGCCATCGGCGCCCATCGTATAGATGTCCCACGTGCCGTCGCGGTCGGAGGCGAACGCGATGCGTGATCCATCAGGCGACCAGGCGGGGGAGACGTCATTGGCCTGGTTCTCGGTGAGCCGCCGCTGTCCGGAACCGTCCTCCCTCATCGTGTAGATCTCAAAGTTACCGTCGCGGTTCGACTGGAAAGCGATCGCACCTTCATGATGCTGGTCGCATCCCGATACGACGAAGGCGAGAGCGAGGAGGTA
>Ga0315273_10001863_pt1 | contig 24412 bp, 14 predicted proteins | sample YL17G02_0_MG_FD_205753 | JGI IMG/M metagenome (GOLD analysis project Ga0315273, IMG submission 205753) | Sediment microbial communities from Yellowstone Lake, YNP, Wyoming, USA - YL17G02_0 | ecosystem: Environmental > Aquatic > Freshwater > Lake > Sediment | place: USA: Wyoming | collected... | reverse complement strand
CCCTGCTTGGTGTCGCGCTCTGCTGGGAGGCCGTGCGCCGGCCCGAGCGCGCACTCGAGACGCTCCAGACCCTGCTCGCGGGCGAGCCCGGCGAGGCCGGTCCGGCCGCGCTGGAGCGCGTCGCGATCCTCGCCACCCGCCTCGATCGGCCGGAGCTGGCCCGCCGCGCGCGAGAGCGGCTCGCGAAGGACTACCCGCGCAGTATCGAAGCGGTGCGGGCCGTGCGCGCTGGGGCCACCGGGGCCGCGCGGGCTTCACGCCCTGCGTCCCGACCGCCGGCTCCCGCAGCAGCGCGGCTGGCGCCCCCGCCCATTGCGGCGCAGATGCCGCTGGCCGTCCAGATCGGCGTCTTCCGTGAGGAGGCCCGTGCGCGCGAACTCGCCGATCGTGCCCGGCGCGGGGGACTCGGGCCCGCGCGTGTCGCGGCCCTGACGGACGCGGGCGGCAGGCTCTACGCAGTGCGCGTAGGCGTCTACGCCACCGCCGGCGATGCCCGCAGCGCCGGCGCGCGGCTGGGCCGCGCTCTCGGTGTCTCGTGGCGGCTGGTACCGGTACCGTGAAGACCTCGAAGAACGCGGGCCGCACGCCGCTCATGGTGCAGTATCTGCGGGTCAAGCGCGAGCACCCCGACGCGTTCCTCTTCTTCCGGCTCGGCGACTTCTACGAGATGTTCTTCGAGGACGCCGTCCGGGGAGCTGCGCTGCTCGGTCTCACGCTCACATCACGCAACAAGCAGGATCCCGAGCCCATCCCGATGTGCGGCATCCCCTGGCACCAGCGCGACACCTACCTCGCGCGCCTGTTGCGGCTGGGCCACAAGGTCGCCGTTTGCGACCAACTCGAGGACGCGGCGCTGGCGAAGGGACTGGTCCAGCGCGGCGTCACCGAGGTGCTGACGCCGGGCTCGGTCACCGGGGAAGCCTTCCTCGAGGTGTCGGCGAACAACTTCCTGGCGGCGCTCTGGCCGGGGACAGAGGCCCTCGGGGTGTGCCTGGCGGACGCCTCGACCGGCGAGGTCAAGCTGGCCGAGACCTCGTGGGCAGACGCGGCGGGCTTCCTCTCTCGTCTGCGTGTCGCCGAGTGGCTCACGCCGCAGGAGCGCGACCTCACGGATGCAGCGGGCGAGCGGCTCGAAGCCGCGCTGCGCGGGCTCTCGGGCACCCGCAGCGCCGCGACCCCGCAACGCTTCCTCGACGCCGGGCTGCCGCGCGCACGATGGGACTCGGCCGGTTCGGCGCTGCTCGACGCGCTGCCCATCGCCGCGCTGGCCGCCGCGGCCGCGCTCGATTACCTCGACCGCGTGCAGGGCGGCGCGGCGCTGCAGCTCACGCGGGTCGAGCGCTGGAGCGAGGAAGCCGTGCTGCGCTACGACGGTGCCACCGCGCGCCACCTCGAGCTGTTCCAGGCACAGCCCGGAGGCGACCCCGCGCACACTCTCTGGCGCCACCTGAATCTGTGTGTGAGCCCGCTCGGGACGCGTCTGCTGCGCGTTTGGCTGGAGCGCCCCCTCACCGACCTGGCGGCCATCACGGCCCGCCACGATGCGGTCGGGGTCTGGGTCGCGGCCGGTACGGCGCGGAGCGCGTTCCGCGAGCGGCTCAAGGGGCTCGCGGACCTCGAGCGGCTGGCGGCGCGGCTCGCGTGCGCCAGGGCAACGCCGCGCGACCTGGGCGCCCTGCGCGATGCGCTCGGCCGTCTCCCCGCCCTGGCGGCGGCGATCGAGGACCTCCCCGGGCACGCGGCCGCCGGCGCTTCGCTCCCGGTCGACCCGGCTCTCGAGCGCTTGCTCGGGAAGGCACTCGTGGACGACCCGCCGCCCCTCTCGCACGAGGGCGGCATCATCCGCGCTGGTCACGACGAACGGCGTGACGAACTGGACGCCCTGGCGCATTCGGGCAAGCGTTGGATCGCCGAGCTCGAGACCTCGGAACGCGTGCGTACCGGGATCGGCAGCCTGAAGGTGGGATTCAACCGGGTCTTCGGCTACTACCTCGAGGTCACCCGCTCGCACCTCGAGAAGGTGCCACCCGATTACGAACGGCGGCAGACCCTGACGACCGCCGAGCGCTTCGTGACGCCGGCGCTCAAGGCGCGCGAGTCGGAGGTCCTGGGAGCGGAAGAGAAGCTCAAGGCGCTCGAGTACGAGTTGTTCACGGCGCTGCGCGAGCGGGCGGCCGCCTATGTCGCCGATGTCCAGCGCTCGGCCGCCACACTCGCGGGCCACGACGCGGCGGCTGCGCTGGCCGAGGCTGCGGCCCGCTACGGCTGGGTGCGGCCCGCGCTGGACGACTCGGACCGCATCCAGCTCGTCGCGGCACGCCACCCCGTGGTCGAGCGCCTGCTGGCGCGCGGCGAGTTCGTGCCCAACGACTGCGTGCTGGACGGCTCGGTGCGGCAGATCCTGCTGCTCACCGGCCCCAACATGGGCGGCAAGAGCACCTACCTGCGCCAGGTCGCGCTCATCGTGCTGCTCGCCCAGAGCGGCTCGTTCGTGCCCGCCGCGAGTGCCGCGATCGGCCGCGTGGACCGGCTCTTCACGCGCGTGGGCGCAGCGGACCGACTGGGCGCGGGGCAGAGCACCTTCATGGTCGAGATGAGCGAGACCGCCGACATCCTGCGGTTCGCCACGCCGCGCTCGCTCGTGCTACTGGACGAGATCGGGCGGGGCACGGCGACCTACGACGGGCTGGCCCTGGCCTGGGCGGTGACGGAACACCTGCACGCGGGCGACGGCCCGCGGCCGCGTACGATCTTCGCGACCCACTACCACGAACTCACCCAGCTCGCCGGGAGCCTGCCGCGGCTCGCGAACATCCAGGTGACCGTGGAGGACTCGGGGGGGAGCGTGGTGTTCCTGCACGGCATCGCCGATGGGGCGGCCGACCGCTCCTACGGCATCCACGTCGCACAGCTGGCTGGACTTCCGGAGACGGTCCTCTCCCGGGCGCGCGAGGTACTCGTGGAGCTCGAGAGCGAGCGGACGGTCGAGCGCCTGGAGCCTCCCGGACGCCGCCGTCCGCGCGCGCCCCGGACGCCCACGAACCAGTTGCCGCTGTTCGGTGCGGAGGCACACCCGGTGCTGGAGGAGCTGAAGCGACTGGAGCTCGAGAAGCTCTCGCCGCTCGAGGCGCTCAACCGGATCGCGCAGTGGAAGCGGACACTCGGGACGGGATGACGGCGGTGCGCCGTCGCTGCGACCCGGTCGCGGCCGTGCTGCGCGCCTTGCGCCACGCCTTGAGGCGCGCCCAGTGCCCGGGCCGCTCGGACTGGATCCAGTCCTCGAACTCCGCGGGCGTGTCGAACCAGGCGCGGATGTCCACCAGTGGCAGCCAGCGCTCACCAGAGCGCGGGTCGTACTCCCGGCACATCACCGGATGCCGTCCGTGGATGGCGCAGCGATCGTCCGCGCCCAGCCCGGCGCAGCGGGTCTCGAAGTGCGGAGACCAGCGCTCCGGCCGCTCCACGTAGAGCTGTACGCCACGGTGGTGAAGGGCCCGGATCCACGGGTCGTACTCCCACGGCGAGCGCGGCGCGCCGACCTCGACCCTGATGTACGTGCAGCACTTGACGCAACCGCGGCAGAGCGCCGCCGTCTCGGCGCGGTGGCGCGTGGGGTTCGCTCTCCTCGTTGCTTCAGGGAGCCCCTGTATAGCCGAAGCAGGGCGGGAGCCAGGTGAGCGGAGCGGGCGCGCCTGACATCCACGCAGCCTATGCCGGGGGAGGCCGGATCGCCGGAGAGGACGGGGGGACGAGCAAGGCCCCATGCGCTCGTCCCCCCGTCCTCTCCGGCGATCCGAATGCCAGCGCAGCCTGCAGACGGCGGTGGGCAAGCGCATGGTGCCTTGCTCGTCCACCCCCGTCTGCAGGCTGCGCTACCGCTCAACTCGAACGCGTGAGGCCCTTCCAGGCCATCCCTACGATGCTCAGGACGATGGAGGCGAGGATCGTCGTGCCGAAGCCGCCTGGGATGGAGAAGCCGTTCACGAGCTTCGCGGCGAGCCACAGCATCAGCCCGTTCAGCACGAGCAGGAAGAGGCCCAGCGTGAGGATCGTGAGCGGGAGCGTCAGGAGGAAGAGGATGGGTTTGAGCAGCGTGTTCAGGAGGGCGAGCCAGAAGGCCGCCCACAGCGCGGGTCCCCATCCGGTCACGACGAACCCCGGCAGCACGCGCGTCAACAGGATCATCGTTCCGGCCATCACGGCGAAGTACAGCACCAGACTGATCATGAGCCCTCCAGTACGTCCAGGCAGTTCTCGTAGCGCCCGAACGAAGGCATGAGGTAGACGCCGTTCGAACTGGAGCGGCACTGCGCGAGGAGGTCCCGCGCCAGATCGACTCCTGTGCGTTGCCCTTCATTGCCCGCCGCGTGGAGCCGGGCGCGGATCCAGTCGGGCACCTGGATGCCGGGGACCTCGTTGTGCAGGAATTCCGCGTGCCGGAACGACTGAAGGGGCAGGATCCCGACCAGGATCGGGATGCCGGGACTGCCGCCGAGGCGCTCGAGGAAGCGCTCCCAGGTTGCCAGCTCGTAGACCGGCTGCGTCATGGCGAACTGCGCACCCGCGTCGAGTTTCCGACGGAAGCGGTCCAGCTCGATGTCGAGATGCTCGGCGGTGGGGTTCACCGCGCAGCCCATGGCGAAGGAGGTGCTCGCGCCGATCGAGTTGCCCGCCAGGTCCGTGCCGTGGTTCATCTGGCCCACGATGCGAATGAGCCCCATCGAGTCGGTGTCGTAGACGGCGGTGGCGTTCGGATAATCGCCGAGACTGGGCGGATCGCCCGTGAGGCACAGGATGTTCCGCAGGCCCAGGGCGTGGCAGCCCAGCAGGTCGCTCTGCAGGCCCATCAGGTTCCGGTCGCGGGTGGTGAAGTGCAGGATGATCTCGATCGCGGGCAACTGGGCGTGGACCTCGTAGGCCAGCGCCAGCGCGCTCATGCGGATGCGCGCCATCGGGGAATCCGCGATGTTGACCGCGTCGACGCCACGCCGGGCCATGAGCTGCGCGCCCTCCAGCACTTTCTTCGTGGACACGCCACGCGGCGGGTCGAGCTCGACGCTCACCACGAACTTCTGCCGCAACTGCGCGAGGAACGGCGCCTCGGGCCCGGCGGCTGCGGATTCGGCCGGCGCGGGCGGCGTCTCCAGCACCCTCACCTCGGCTCCGGGCGTCAGCTTCTCGGCCGGCAGCCGCGAGTCAAGCCGCTCGCGCATGGCGCGCACGTGCGCCGGGGTCGTGCCGCAGCACCCGCCCACGAGGCGCACGCCCATCTCCAGAGCGCGAGCGGCGAACTCGGCGAAGTACTCGGGGCTCGCGAGGTAGTGGAAGCGGCCACCGTGCAGGTGCGGAAGCCCCGCGTTCGGCATGGCCGAGACCGGCAGGGCCCCGGCCGCCGCCATCATCATCTCCTCGAGCACCTCGAGCGTCGCCTGGGGGCCCACCCCGCAGTTCACGCCCACCACGTCCGCCCCGGCCTGCTTCAGCGCGGGCACGGCCAGAGCGGGGGCATGCCCGTAGAGCGTCTTGCCATCCACTCCGAACGTCATCTGCGCGATCACCGGCAGGTCGATCGAGACCCTCCGCACCGCGCGCAACGCCGCCAGGATCTCGTTCAGATCCTGGAACGTCTCGAGGATGAAGCAGTCCACGCCCCCCTCGATCAGGCCCTCCGCGGTGACCTGGAACCAGCGCTCCGCGTCGGATACCGCGATCTGCCCGAAGGGCAGCAGCGCCTTGCCGAGCGGCCCGATCGAGCCCGCCACGAACGCCGGCACGCCCGCGATCTCGCGCGCGGCGCGGGCCACACGGGCCCCTTGACGGGCGATGACTCGCGCTTCCTTCTCGAGTCCGTAGGCGAGCAGGCGCAGGTGGTTCGCGCCGAACGTGTTGGTCTCGATGAGCTGCGCGCCTGCGGCGAGATAGTCGCGATGGATCGCCTCGACCAGGCCGGGGTTCGTAAGGTTGGCCTGGTCGAAGCAGTGACCGAAGGGGACGCCACGCTCGTACAGCAGGGTGCCCATCGCGCCATCGGCGAGGAGCGGTCCCTGGGCCAGCCGGTCTAGAAAGGGAGCACGCATGACGCGCAGCCTAACCCGGACGATTCATGAAACGCCAGCCGAGCGTGCGAGATGGGGCACGGCGACCAGGCGCGCGAGCGGGCTGCACCGCAGTCGTGTCATGAGACACGCCGGGGAGCACCCCGGTCGCGCAACGCAGTGGCCGTGCTTCAGTTCGTGCTCGCGGGCGGTGGTTCATGAATCGTCCCGGTTGAGTGGTGAGGTGCGGGGTGGCAAGGGACGATCCCGCATGCGGGCCTCTTCATCGTTTCGTCAATTCCAGCCCCGGTGGATTGGCCGTCCGCGGAGCCTCTGATAGAGTGCCCGGCCATGCGGAGAACCTCCTGTAACCACTTCGCCCTGCGGGCCCCGCGCCAGGCTTCCGTCCTGGCGGGCGTGCTCGCCGCTCTCCTGGGCGCGTTTGCGCTGCTGGCGCCGGCGCGGGGCGGTGCTGCGCCGCCCCTCACTCTCGCGCCCGAGGAACTCAGGCCGGGCGACCGGGCCATCGTGCGCTCGGTCTTCCGGGGTGACTCGATCGAGGAGTTCCCGGCGGAGATCGTGGGTGTCCTCTCGGGAGGACAGGTCGATGGTCAGACCATCATCGCCCGCGCCACCTCGGAGCGCCTGAGGCAGGTCGGGGTGGCCCAGGGGATGAGCGGTTCGCCGGTCTACGTGGACGGCCGTCTGATCGGAGCGCTGGCTTCCTCGTGGCCCTTCGCGCGCGACCCCCTCTTCGGCATCACCCCGATCCGCGAGATGCTGAGGCTCTTCGACCAGCCCGCTTCCTCCGCGACCGGTCCCGCGGGCGGACCTGCCGGGGTGGAGCTCACTGCGCTCCCGGGCGGCTTGCGCTTCGGTGAGTTCCACTGGGAGGAGAGCGCCCCGGCGGAGCCAATGCCGGCGCCCGGCGCCGATGCATCTCATCGCGGGTTCCAGGCAGGTGCGCCGGCGTTGCTCCCCATCCCGCTCGCCTGCGGCGGCCTCGCCCCGGCCGCGCTCGACGCGGCGCAGCAGTGGCTCGCGCCGCTCGGCTTCACCGCGGTGCCGGGCGGCAGCACTCCCGACGGCGGCCCCGATGCCGCCAGCCTCGAGCCCGGCTCCGCCATGGCCGTGGACCTGATGCGCGGTGACCTGCAGATCTCGGCCATCGGCACGCTCACCTGGCGCGACGGGGACCGCGTGCTGCTCTTCGGGCACCCCTTCTTCCAGTCGGGCGACGTGCGGCTGCCGCTCTCGACCGCGCGCATCACCACCGTGGTCGCGAGCGACTACCTCTCCTTCAAGCTCGGTTCCCGCGGCCGCGAGGTGGGGGTCGTGACGCAGGACCGGCGCCCCGGCGTGTCGGGCACGATCGGGCCGCGCGCGCAGTTGCTGTCTCTGGCCGTTCGCATCGAAGGCGCGCGGCCCGCGCCGCAGCGCTTCCGTTTCGAGCTGGTCGAGGACCGCACGCTGGCGGCCCAACTGGCGGGACTCGCCACCTTGAACAGCCTGCTCGAGTCCGGCGGCACAGGTCCGGGCCAGACCCTGGCGTGGACGCTCACACTCCACCGCCGCGAGACGCCCCCGCTGGTCCTGCAGGACCTGAGCGCGGGCGATTCGCCCACGGGCGAGGCGGCCAGCGCGATCAACGGGCCGCTCGCCTTCCTCTTTGGGAATCCCTTCGAGCGCCTGCGGCTCGACAGCATCGAGGTCGCGATCCAACTCTTGCCGGGACGGCGGTTGTGGGCGCTGCGCTCCGCGCGCCTGCTCGACGCGGCGGTCCGGCCCGGCGGCCGCGTTCGCGTCGAGTGCCGCATCGAGCGCTGGCGCGGTCCCACCGAGACGCGCCTGATCGAGGTGCCCGTCGCGGCGGAACTTCCCGACGGGCGCTACAGCCTCTGGGTGGGTGGCGGAGCCGAACTCTCACGCTTCGAGGCCACGCGCTTCCCGGCCCGCTACCGTCCCACGTCGCTCGATGACGCCTGGCGGCGCCTCGGGCGGCTGCGGCCCTCGGGCGCACTGTACGCCGTCATCCTCGCCAGCGCTCCCGACGTCACGGCTGCGGGCCGCGATTACCCGGAGTTGCCGGCTTCCGCCGCGACCGTGCTCTCCAGCGAGCTGGCGGCGGGCGATCTCGCGCGCCGCACGGAAGCGGTGCTGCTCGACGAGACGCGGCTCCCGCTCGGGGGTGTGACCCGGGGCGAGCTGCAGCTGGTTCTCACCGTGGATTCCAAGACCCCATGAGCGAGGGAGGTTCCGTGCACGAGTCCCCGAGGCGCGGCAGGTGGTGCGCGCTTGCCGTCCCTTCGACGCTCGTCCTCGCCGCCCTGCTGGCGACCGGGACGCAGGCCTCCGACACGCAGTGGTGGATCCTCGACAGCCCGTCCGACTACGCCAAGTCCGAGTCGCGCGGCATCGTGGTGCGCGCCGACGGTTCGCTCGAGCCCGGGCCGCGCGCTGTCTCGACCCCGCTCGACAGCCTCACGGTGGTCTGGTCGGCCGTCGTGCTGAAGGATGGCTCGGTCGCGCTGGCGGGCGACCAGGGGCGCATCCTGCGCTGGAGTCCCGGTGGTGGCGTGCGACCGTGGGCACGGCTGGCTGCGGGCCAGGTGCTCTCGCTGGCGGTGGACGGCGACGGGGTGGTGGCCGGCACCGGACCCGATGGACTCGTCTACCGCGTCTCCGCGCAGGGCGACACGACGCTGCTGGCACGCACGGGCGAGCGCTATGTCTGGGGGCTCGTGCGCGCCGATGGCGCCGCCTGGTACGCCGCGACCGGAACGAAGGGCCGCCTGCTGCGCCTCGAGGGCGGCAAGGCGCGCATCATCGCCGATACCGACGAGAGCAACCTGGTCTCGATCCTCGCAGACGGCCACGGCGGCGCGTTCGCGGGTGGCGACTCCAAGGGGCGCATCTATCACGCGTTCGCGGACGGCTCCTTGCGCACGGTCTTCGACGCGAGCGAGGACGAGATCCGCGCCCTGGCCTTCGGGCCGGATGGCGCACTCTACGCAGCGGCGCTGAGCACTCCGGGCACGACCGAGGACGACAAGGACGAGGCGCCCAAGCCGGTGGAGAGCGCGCCCGTGGGAGGCACGGCGACGATCTATCGCATCGTCGCCGACTCCTCGGCGATGGCCTGGTGGGTCTCGCCCCAGCCGCTCGTCTTCGCTCTCGCCGGGACGGGCGACGCTGCGGGGAACCGGCGCGGACTCATCGCAGCCACGGGAAGCCGCGCGGCCGTCTACCTGGTCGAGCGCGCCGGGGGTGCGTCCCAGTGGCTTGCCAGCCCCGAGGGCCAGGTCACGGCTCTGGCCAGCGGGCCGGGCGGACGTCTCTACGCTGCGACCTCCAATCCTGCCTCGCTCTGGCAACTCGGTCCCGAACGCGCTCCCCGGGGCGAGTTACTCTCCCTGGCCCTCGACGCACGCCGCATCGCGCGCTTCGGCCAGCTCCAGTGGCGCGGCGAGACAGGCGGCGGTCGCGTCTCGCTCAGCACCCGCAGCGGCAACTCCGACAAGCCCGACTCGACCTGGGGACCCTGGACCCCGGTGAGCGGCGGCGAGCGCGGTGGCGCGATCCGCTCCCTGCCCGCGCGTTACCTGCAGTGGCGGGTCGCGTTCGAGGGCGGGAGCCCCAGGATCGAGTCGGTCGAGACGGCCTGGCGCGAGCAGAATCAGGCGCCCCGGGCCGAGGACGTTCTGGTCTCCCCACAAGGGGACGCATTCCGGGAGGGCGAGCTTCAACCCCAGCTGGGCGCCATTACCCAGACCCTGCCCGGCGGGCAGCGTGTCGAGTACAGCGCTCCATCTGCCACCACGCCGAGGCAGCTGCGCGACCTGCCGATGTGGGCCCGCGGGCTGCGGACCGTCCAATGGCGCGCGAGCGACCCCAACGGTGACCCGCTGCGCTTCCAGCTCGAAGTGCGGACCGAACCTGCCGGCCCCTGGACGCTGCTTGCCAAGGATCTTCAACCGGCAAACCACACCTGGGACACAAGTGCGTTGCCCGATGGGCGCTACCGCCTGCGGCTGACCGCCAGCGACGCAGGCGGGAACGCGGTGGGCGAGGAACTGCGCACCGAGGCCCTCAGCCAGCCCTTCACGGTGGACAACACGCCACCGCTCGTGACGGCGCTCGAGGCGCGCGGCGAGGCGGGCGCCCTGCTCGTGACCGGGAAGGCCGAGGACGCTGCCAGCGCGCTCCAGCGCGTCGAGGTCTCACTCGATGACGGCCCCTGGCGCGCGGTGACGCCCGACGGTGGCTTCACGGACCAGTTGGCGCACTCCTTCCGCGTCCATCTGAGTGACGTGGCCCCCGGCGAACACATGGTCAGCGTGCGGGTCGTGGATCTCTCGGGCAACCCGGCTGTGCGGGCCGTGCGCGCCACGGTCCCCGGTCGGGCGGGTTCGGCGACCCCGATCCGCTAGCCCAGGCCCGACCTGCCGCGGGACCCACGGCGGGGAAGTGGTGCGAGTTGAGGTGAGCAGGAAGCAAGGCCCGGGAACCCTGCTATAATCCCTCGCCGCGTCTGTGCGCTCGTACCGGCGGAGGTCAGGCGCGCAGGGCGGCAAAGCCCCAGAGGCGCCCGGTGTGGCCCGCGTCGCGGCGGTGGGAGAAGTACCAGTCGCGCTCGCAGGCGGTGCAGGCACCGATGTCTTCAAAGGCTTCCGGGGGGAGCCCCGCTTCGAGCAACTGGATGCGGGCCACGCTGGGCAGATCGAGATGCAGACGGCCATCCACGGTCCGCACGGTCGACGCAGGGAAGTGCCGTGCGACGTCGGGGCCGATTTCGTAGCAACAGGCGCGGATGCAGGGGCCAAGGGCCACGTGCGCCGCGCGCGCCGGAACGCCGGCGGCAGCGCAGAGCGTGTGCAGGGTGGTGGCGGGGAGGCCCGCCTGCGCGCTACGCCAGCCGGCATGCGCGACGGCGACGGCGCCCGGGGCGGTGTACAGCAGGCTCATGCAGTCGGCGGTCGCGACGGCGAGGGTGACGCCGCGCGTGAGGGTCAACAGGGCGTCGCATCCGGGTTCGTGCCCGGGACGCGTGACAGAACGAATGCTGCTCCCGTGGACCTGACCAGCAGTGACGAGGTCCGCGGGATCGAGTCCGTGGCTCTCGAGCAGGCGGCGGCGGTTCTCGAGCACGGACTCGGGGCGGTCGCCGCAGGAGAGCCCGAGGTCGAGGGTGTCCCACGGCGGTCTGCTCACCCCGCCCTGGCGGGTCGAGAAGGCGAGCACGCAGGCCGCATCCGCGGGGGCGGGGCGCCAGGTGGGCACGGCCGCAGAACGATCGAGGGTCCACATCACAAGTCCGCACGCTAGTGAACGGTGCACGGCAGCGTCAAGGCGGCGGCTACGAAGGGAGTGTTCTGGATGAACGAGTTCAGGTGGCAGACCGTGGCGGTGGTGGTGGCGATGTCGGCGATGGCCGTGTGGGTCGCTGGCGCGCAGGATGCGCCGCGGAAACCAGCTGCGACCCAGACGCCGCGGGCGCCGGCTGCACCTCCCGCGGTAGCGACCGTGGGCGACCTGCGCATCCCGCAGGCCGAGCTCGATCAGCGCTCGCAGTTGGCGGTCTCGGACTACAAGGGCCGCACCGGCAGCGACCTGCCGCCTGAGGTCAGGCCCCTCATGCGCCGGCAACTCCTCGAGGGCCTCATCCGCCGCGACCTGCTCATCCTGGAGGCGCAGCGGCGTGGGCTGCTCGGCAGCGAGCAGGAGGCCGAAGCCCAGCTCAAGAAGGACCCCTTCTTCCAGGCGAATGGACGTTTCGACGCCGCGCGATACGAGCAGTTCCGCCTCCAGAACCCCGCCCTCCTGGCGACCACGCTGCAGAATCTGCGTGCGAACCTCGGGGCCCGGGATCTCCAGCAGCGCATACAGAGCGAGAGGGGCCCGAGCGAGGCCAAGCTGCGCGCCCGGGCCAGCCGCGCGCTCACCCGCGCCTCCATCGACTACCTCGCCCTGCGCAGCCCCGAGTTCGACGACAGCCAGACCGAGCCGCGCGAGAGCGACGTGCTCGATCACTACCGCGCGCATGCCGCCGATTACCACCGGCCGGCGCGCGCGGCCTTCTCCGCCGTGTTCGTGGACCAGCCGGCGCTCTCCGACGCCCAGGCCGCGGCCCCCTCGGCGGCCGCGGCGTGGAACTCCCGCATGAAGCAGCGCGCCGACAGCATCCTCGCCGCGGTCGCCAGCGGCGCGACACTCGAAGGGGCCTCGCAGGCCCTTGGCGGCCTCCGTCCGAACCAGGTCGTCGTGCCCGGCAACTTCCCGGGCTACTGGCAGGGCGGCCCCGCGACGAATGCCGCCCTCTTCGCCGCCTCGCCCGGCACCGTCCTGCCCGAGCCGGTACCCGCGCAGAACGGCTGGCTCGTGGTGCGCGTGGACGAGGTCCAGCCCGCCCACACACTCCCGCTGAAGGATGTCGCTCGCGAGATCCGCCTGCGGCTGCGCTCCGAGCGGCGCGCGACGCGGGAGGAGCGCGAACTCCGGACGCTCTATGACGGGCTGCGCGACAGCCTGAAAGTGACAGCGTACCGCCTGCGCTACGCCGTCGCCGATACGGCCGATCTCGCTTTCGGGCAGCCGACCGCGGCGGAGATCGACCGCTACTACCGCGGCCACCTCGCCGACTATTCCTCTTTCAGCAGCCGGGAGGGTGGCGTCGTTGCGAAGAGCCTGGACGAGGTGCGGGGGGACGTGCGGGCGCGACTGCTGAGCGAGCGCCGATTCGAGCAGTCCCGCGGCCTCGCGAGCCAGTTGGTCAACGCCTGGGCCGGTGGACGCCGGGATGCCGCGCTCGAGCGGCGGCTGCGCCTGCGGGATGTGGGCCCGCTCATCAGTGGCTTACCGGCCGACAACGGATCCCTGGGGGCGATGCTGGGCGATTCGCTGGCGCGGCGCGAGGGAGCACTCGGTCCCGGCCTTGCCCGTTCGACGCGGGGCTGGGTGGCCTTCGACATCTACCAGCAGGTGCGTGAGTACCTGCCGTCCTTCGAGCAGTCCCGGCAGGAAGTGGCCAGCCGCCGTGCCGCGCGCCGGCTCCAGGAAGACGAAGAGGGGGCCCGTCGGCTCTTCGACTCATCGCCGCAGCGATTCACCGGTGGCCCGGTCATCCACTACACGCGCGGCTTCGTGCCCATCCCGAGCGCGCTCGCCATCCACCTCACACGGGCGGAGGTCGAGCGTTTCCACCGCGACCACATGGACCGGTTCGCGGCGCCTGAACTGGTGCGCGCGAGCCACATCCTCGTCAGCCCGCGCGATTCCACGCCGCAGGCCGACCGCGAGGCGAGGACCCGGGCCGACAGCCTGCTCGGGCGCTTGCGCGAGGGCGAGGACTTCGCGGAGCTGGCGACCCGGGTGACCGATGACCCCGCCACGAAGGAGAGTGGCGGCGACCTCGGCCTGTTCGGGCGTGGCAGCATGCTCATCGAGGTGGAGCGTGCCGCGTTCGCGATGCGTCCCGGAGACCTGAGCTCCGAGCCAGTCTGGAGCCCGGTCGGTTACCACCTGATCAAGGTGCGGGAGTACCTGCCGATGGTCGCCGAGCCCCTCTCGCACATCTACTCCGACGTCGGGCAGATGGCTGCCGAGGAGAAGGCCGACTCTATGGCGATGCAGTTTGCCGACAGCCTGCTGCGCGTCCTGAAGAACGCCACCCAGGCGCGGGACGCGGCCAAGCGGATGAATCTCCAGACGTTCTCCTACGAGCACAGCAGCGGCGACCTGAGCAAGTACCCACTGACTCTCCAGTCGTACTACCGGCAACTCGAGACACTAAGGCCCGGGCAGGTCCTCCCGCTGCGCCCCAAGATCGGTGGAATGGGCTACCCGGTGACCTGGGTGGACAGCATCTCCGCACCCGCTCCGCCGACCTGGGACAAGGCCCGCGACAGAGCTCTCGAGGCGTACCGGGCTGACGCGGGCCTGCGCACCCTTGGAGCCAAGCGTGTCGAGTTGGATTCGCTGATGCAGGCCGGCTGGTCCTTCGACAGCGTCGGGGTGCTCTGGGGTGGGATCCGGCACACCAAGGACGCCGCTCCCGGTCAGGCCATCGCCGGGGTCGGCATGAGTGGGATGGTGGACACGCTGTTGTTCGGGCTCCACGGGACCGACGGGCTTGCGCCCGGAGTCCTCAGCGATTGGATCACGCTTGCGGCCGGGAGCTTGCGCGTGCGCACGAGCCAGATCCACCCGCCGGAGGCGAGCGCCCTCACCACGCGCGTGGAGAACGAACGCCGGATGGAGACCGAGCGGGCGCTGGTTGGGTATTTCGAGGAACTGAAGAAGCGATACCCGGTGCGAATCCTGGACCGCACGCTTCGCGACGTGACACTGCCCCCACCACCCACGCGCTGACGTCTGGAGCAGGCGCCACGGCCCCTGGGGGGATGGCGCCCGCTCCAGGTGAGCCTCGTCTACCCGGGCAGCCGCGCTCGAATGGGGTGGCCGGTACTGCGAATCCGCAACCCCGCCGGGTCCGGCGTCGTGCGCGATGCCCGGGGGGGGGCGCCCTGCCCCGGCGGAACGCGCGGCCGGACCGCGGCCTCAGGGCCTATGGCGCATGGTATGGTCCCTGCATTCGCTGCCGCGGCCCCGGGCCGGGAGATTCCCATGACCCTCTCCGCGACGACTTCCCACGATTCCACCCCCAGGCGGGTGGTGCTGGTCGACTTCGACTGGCGCGACGCCGACCTGTTGCCCGAGTTGCTCGCGCGGCCCGGGCTCTCGGTACGCCTGGTGGCAGGGCAGGGGAACGACGGCGCGGGTCTGAAGATGGCCGAACTCTGCGAGTTGCCCCGCACCACCGACCTCGCCGACCTGACGCGGGAGATCTTCGACCTCGCCGTGGTGAGCGAGCGGAGCCCGCGGCGCACCCAGATCGAGGGCCTGCTGCTTGCGCTGGGCACCCCCTGCGTGTCACCCGAGAGCCTCCTGCGTGGGGCCGACCTGACGCACGCCCATACGCCGGCGGTCGAGGCTCCGCTCGCGCTGCACGCGGTAGCGTTCGAGAGCGCACTCGGTGGGGCGGACTTCGACGCCCTGATCGAGCAGGCGCTCCCGGACATCGGCGAGGGAGCCCCCACTGCGCCCCGATCCGTGGTGCCTGCCGGACGCTCCGCTTTGCGCGTGCCGAGCCTCGCGGAGTTCCCCTCGCTCGAGGATCGACAGGGGCTCGAGCGGGCGCTCGCGGACCTGGCCAGCGGCACGGGGGCGCAAGCCGCCGAGTTGCGCGCCGGCCGTTCGGGGGACGTCAAACTGCTGGCGCGCGTGGGCGACGAGGACCCGCTGCTCGCAGGGTTGATCGATCTCGCCCTGAGCGAGAACACACCCCAGATCATCAGCCGTCTGACGGGTCCGCACGAGGGCAAGGCGTGGGGCGCGTGGCCGTTTCGCACCACCCGCAGTCGCGGCGTGATCGCAGCGGCCGCCATCGACCCGGCCTCGGGCTGGGCGACCTGGCAGCAGACGATCGAGGAACTACGCCAGGCCTGGGACCTGCGCGACCGCGAACAGGCAGCCCCGGCTTTTCCGCTCGTGCCGGACGACCGGCGCGGGTGGCTCGACCTCGACGGGTTCAGCACGGCGCTCTCGCTCGCGGTCGCGCGGAACCAGCGTGACGGGCTGTCCTTCGCGGTGCACCGCTTCGAGCTCGCGAGTTTGCCGGAGGCGTTCGCTTCGCTGTGCGACCGGCTCCCTTCCCAACTACGCGATACGGACCGGCTGTTCCGCCTGGAGCAGCGCACCGTGCTGCTGCTGACGACCTGTTCCCTCGAGGCCTTCGAACCGGTGCGGCGGCGGATCACCACGCTCTGGGAGACGGTCTGGCAGGAGAGCGGGGGTCCCGCGCCCGCGCCGGAGTTCGTCGAGAGTCGCACCGAGATCACGGAGCCCGCCGAGGCCGAGCGATTCCTCGCCACCGCCAGGCGCTGGCTGCCCCAGTAGACCTCGCGCCGGACGGCTTCGCCCGCTGCGTGATCGTGGCCGACGGCGCTCTGCGTCGGCGTTCCGCCGGCCCACCCCGCCAGCCCGGACGATTCGTGAAGTGCAGCCTTGGAGCACGACCTGGAGCACGGCCACTGCGTTGCGCGAGCGGGGTGCTCCCCGGCGTGTCTCATGACACGCCGGCGGTGCAGCCCGCTCGCGCGCCTTGTCGCCGTGCCCCAGCTCGCACGCTCGGCTGGCGTTTCATGAATCGTCCGGGCGACCCTGGCGACGCACTTATCCACACCTCTTTCTTGACCCGGCTTCCCGGCGTCGGGTATTGCTCCGCTTTCAAACGCGGAGGCCCGATGGATGGTTCCATCCGGCGGCTGCCGCCCGAGACCGCCTCGCGCATCGCGGCGGGGGAGGTCATCGAGCGGCCGCTTTCGGCCCTCAAGGAGATCCTGGAGAACGCGCTCGATTCCGGGGCGCGCTCGGTCGAGGTGCGCGTGGAGCGGGCACTCGACCACCTTTTCGCGGTGGCCGACGACGGCACCGGCATCCGTGCGGATGAGTTGGATCTGGCACTGGAGCGCCACGCGACCAGCAAGCTCGCGAGCCTCGAAGACCTCGACCGGCTGGACTCGCTGGGGTTCCGGGGCGAGGCTTTGCCGAGCATCGCGGCGGTGAGCCGGCTCCGGTTGACGAGCCGACCCGCGGCAGCCGAGGCCGCTGCCTTCGTCGCGCTCGAGGGTAGCGCGATCACCGACCGTGGCAGCGCCGCCCGCGCGCCGGGCACCACGGTCGAGGTCGCGGACCTGTTCTTCAACACGCCGGCGCGGCGCAAGTTCCTGACCTCGCCCACGGGCGAATTGCGCGCGGCGCTGCGCCTGCTCGAGGCCTACGCGCTGGGCTTTCCCCAGGTCGGCTTCCGGCTGGTCGTGGACGGCAAGGAGCGACTGCAGTGGCCCGCCGTGCCGGGGGCCGGGCTCATGGTCCGGCGCGACCGCGCCTCCGCGCTCTGGGGAGCGCGCCATGCCACACAGTTGCTCGAGGTGGAGGCGGAGCGCGAGGGCCTGAAGATCGAGGCCCTGCTGGGGCTCCCCGAGCATGCGCGTGCCACGCGTGAGGGGCAGATCTACATCGTGAACGGGCGCTGGATCCAGAGTCCGATGCTGGGCGCAGCGCTACGCCAGGCCTACGGGAACCTGCTTCCGCCGGGCCGCTTCCCCGCGGCGACCCTCTGGCTCACGGTGCCGCCCGAGCGCCTCGACGTGAACGTGCACCCGACCAAGCGCGAGGTGCGCTTTGCGGACGAGGACCGGGTCTTCTCGCTGGTGAGCGCGGCCTGCGCGCGGCCGCTCTCCCAGATCGCGCCCCCCTTCACCGTGGTGGCGGGTGGCGCGCGGGAGAGCGGGACGTATCCGGCCTGGACGGAGCGCGTGCGCGAGGGACCGCCGGAGCAGACCTACTTCGGCCTCGAGCTGCCGGGAACCACTGCGCGGGCCGCGCCGCCGGCCGCGCGCTCCGCCGGGACCGAGCCCGAACTCTGGCAGCTCCACCAGACCTACGTGCTGGCACCGGTGCGGGGCGGGCTCGTGATCATCGACCAGCACGCCGCGCACGAGCGCATCCTCTACGAGGAGGCGCTGGCCCGGCTGCAGGGCCAACCCGGGGTCGCGCAGCAACTGCTGTTCCCGACGCTCGTGGATCTCACGAACGACCAGTTCGAGCTGTTGCTCGAGCTGGGCCCGAACCTCAAGCAACTGGGCTGGGATCTCTCCCTGCTCGGACCGCCCACGGTGGTCATCCAGGGCGCGCCCTCGGGGCTGCGCCACGAGCGTCCCGGGCAGCTTCTTCAGGACGTGCTCGACGGCATGAACGAGAGCACGGGGCGCGCGCCCGACGAGGACCTCTCGCACCGTCTTGCCGCCTCCTGGGCCTGCCACGCGGCGACGCGTGCGGGTGACCCGCTGAGCCAGGAGGAGATGCGCTCGCTGGTGGACCGGCTCTTCGCCACTTCGCGGCCGCACGGCGACCCGCACGGGCGCGTGACCTTCGTGCGTCTCGAGCTGGACGAGCTGCACCGGCGCTTCGGCCGGGCCTGAGCGCATGAACCTGCCGCGGGTCATCGCGGTCGTCGGGGCGACCGCCACGGGCAAGACCGACCTCGGTGAGGCGCTGGCCGAATCACTCGGCGGCGAGGTGGTCTGCGCCGACTCGCGCCAGGTCTTCCGCGAGCTGGAAATCGGCACCGGCAAGCCCGCGTCCGCCGACCGCGCCTCGCGCCCGCACCATCTCTTCGACGCGCTCGAGCTCGGGCAGCGGCCGAGTGCCGGCTGGTACGCGAAGGCGGTGGGCGCGGTTTGTGGAGCCATCCACTCGCGCGGGTGCACGCCGGTGCTGGTCGGCGGCTCGGGACTCTGGCTGCGGGCCGCCCAGCACGGCCTCTCGGGCGAGCCACCGCACGATGCGCAGGTGCGCGCGCGGATCCAGGCGGAACTCGAACGTGTCGGCCCCGAGGCGCTGCACGAGCGGCTGGCGCTGGTGGACCCGGCCACCGCCACGCGCCTCTCGCCCCGCGACCGGCAGCGCATCACCCGCGCCCTCGAGGTGCACGAAGCCAGCGGGCGGCCGCTCTCGTGGTGGCACGAGCGCCAGGGCGAGCCTGCGGTGGCGGGGGAGTGGCGCGTGTTTGAGTTGACCTTCGCGCCCGAGTCGCTCGACGAACGCATCGCCCGCCGCACGCGCTGGATGTTCGACTCGGGGCTCGTCGAGGAGACCGGTGCGCTCGTCGCGGCGGGGCACGAAGCGCCCCTGCGGGCGCTGCGCGCTGTCGGCTACGACGAAGCGCTGGAGTTGCTCGCCGGGCGGATGAGCCCTGCCGAGGCGGAGGAACACACGAGCCTGCGCACCCGGCAACTGGCAAAGCGCCAGCGCACCTGGTTCCGCCACCAGGTCGAGGCGGTGCGGCTGGACGGGGGCGGCGCAGGTGCCGCCGGGACGCTGCGGGAGGCGCTCCGGTTCCTGTGGTAGGTCGGTCGCTGCCGCGATGCCCCGGCTTCCGCTACGCGGCGCCCGCGCTCTCGGGTATGCTGCGGATATGCGGGATGCCATCGTCGCGCTCTACACGAGGACCTTTGGGCGGCCACCGGACGCCGTCACGCGCCTGGCGGCCGACGGGTCGCAGCGCCTCTACTACCGGCTGACGGGGGCCGCCCCGGCCTCCGTGATCGGCGCGTACGGACCCGAGCCCGACGAGAACCGCGCCTTCCTCTCGTTCTCGCGCTCGCTGCGCGGCGTCGGCCTGCCGGTCCCCGAGATCCATGCGGCCGACGAGCAACTCGGCATCTGGCTCGCGGAGGACCTCGGCGACACCACGCTGTTCCAGGCCCTTTCGATCGCCCGCGCCCGCGAGGCTGGTCGCTTCCCCGAAGCGATGGTCGAGGCCTACGAGCGCGTCGTGGAGTTGCTGCCCCGCTTCCAGGTGGAGGGCGCGCGCGTCATCGACTTCGGTGTCGCCCATCCGCGCGGGGCCTTCGACGAGCTGTCCATGCGCTGGGACCTCAACTACTTCAAGTACCATTTCCTCAAACTCGCCCACGTCCCGTTCGGCGAGCAGCGGCTGGAGAACGACTTCCAGCGGCTCATCGCGCACCTGCTGGAGGCGGACACGGGCTACTTCCTCTACCGTGACTTCCAGTCGCGCAACATCATGCTGCGCGAGGGCCGGCCGTGGTTCGTGGACTACCAGGGCGGCCGGCGGGGCGCAGCGCAGTACGACCTCGCGTCGCTGCTCTACGACGCCAAGGCCGACCTGCCCGAGGACGTGCGAACCCACCTGCTCGGCCGCTACCTGGCCGCCCTCGCGCGGCACGCGCGCGTGGACGCCGCCCGCTTCCTTGAGACCTACCCGGGCTACGTGCTCATCCGCATCCTGCAGGCGATGGGCGCCTACGGGTACCGCGGGTTCTTCGAGCGCAAGCCGCGCTTCCTCGAGAGCGTCCCGTACGCGGCGCGCAACCTGGCGGGCCTGCTCGAGGCCGGCCTGCCGGTCGAGCTGCCGGAGCTGGAAGGCGTGCTGCGGCACATCGTCGCGGATTGGGCCTCCCGCCCGAGCCCGCTGGCGCAGCGCCGCGGGCTTCACGTGCACGTCTCGAGCTTCAGCTATCGCGACGGCTGGCCCGCGGACGAGACCGGGCACGGCGGCGGCTTCGTGTTCGACTGCCGCTCGCTCGCGAACCCCGGCCGGCTCCCGCAGTTCTCGGACCTGACCGGCGCCGATCCGCCGATCGTGCGCTTCCTCGAGGACCTGCCCGAGACCGAGGCCTTCTGGCGGCACGCCTGCGGCCTGGTGGACACGCACATCGCCAACTTCCGCGAACGGAACTTCTCCGACCTCGGGGTCGCGTTCGGCTGCACCGGCGGCCAGCATCGCTCGGTCTACTTCGCCGAGCGGATGGCCTGTCACGTCCGCGAACACCACCCCGACACGACCGTGGGATTGACCCACGCGGCGCGGGCCCGATGGGCCATGGCCGGGGGCAGGCCCGTGGTGACGGGCGGAAGCGCACCCGCGGGCGGACCGCGGGCCGACTCATCCGGGGACGAACCATGGACGCGATGATCTTCGCGGCCGGGCTCGGAACCCGGCTGGGGTTGCTCGGGCAGGCCACACCCAAGGCGCTGATCGAGATCGCCGGCCGGACCATGCTCGAGCGCACCGCGGCCCGGCTCGTCGAGGCGGGCGCGACGCGCATCGTGGTCAACGTGCACCACCAGGCCGAGCGCATCGAGCGGTTCATCGCCGGCCACGACCTGGGTGCGGAGGTGCTGGTGAGCCACGAGCCCGGGAGCCCGCTCGAGACCGGCGGCGGGCTGCTCCACGCCCGGGACCTCCTGCGCCGCGACGACACCCTCCTGCTGCACAACGTGGACGTCATCTGCGGCGTGTCCCTGCGTCCCCTGGCGGCGGCGCAGGGTTCGAGCACCACCCTCGCGACGCTGGCCGTCAGCGACCGCGAGACTGCGCGCTACCTGTTGTTTGACGACGCCGGGCTGTTCGGGCGGGAGGACCGGCGGGACGGAACCCGGCTCGAGGCCCGGCCGCCCCGCGGGCTGGTGCGCAGCTTGGCCTTCGCGGGGATCCACGCCTGCTCACCGCAGTTGCTCGACCTGGTCAGCGAGCGTGGCACGTTCCCGCTCATCGACGTCTACCTGCGGCTCGCCGCCGAGGGGCATGTCATCGCCCCCTGGCTGCTCGACGTCGATCAGTGGCTCGAGATCGGCAACATCGCGCGGCTCCAGGCCGCCCGTGCGCGGCTGGAGGGGATGCCGCCAGCCTGACGGCCTGGAATCCTTCCACGGTGGCGACCGCGGCCGGTGTGATAGGGTTCCCCCGCGTCCCACGAACGTGGCTTGGAGACCCCGGGCATGGCCGCACCCGTTGACCTGCTGGCTGCCGCCCTCGCCGGCCGCTACCGGATCGAGCGCGAGCTCGGCCGGGGCGGGATGGCGACGGTGTTCCTCGCCGAGGACCTCAAGCACCACCGCCGGGTCGCCATCAAGGTGCTCGACCCCGAGGTCGGCGCCGCCGTCGGCCCCGAGCGCTTCCTGCGGGAGATCGAGACCGTCGCGCGGCTCACCCACCCGCACATCCTGCCGCTCTTCGACTCCGGTGAGGCCAACGGCCTGCTCTACTACGTCATGCCCTACGTCGAGGGCGAGTCGCTGCGCGACCGGCTGACCCGCGAGAAGCAGCTGCCGCTGGAGGACGCGCTCAAGATCGCCCGCGAGGTGGCGGACGCGCTGAGCTGCGCCCACAGCCGCGGGCTGGTCCACCGCGACATCAAGCCCGAGAACATCCTGCTGGAGGAAGGCCACGCGGTGGTGGCGGACTTCGGCGTCGCGCGGGCCGTGGCCGCGGCGGGAGGGGAGAAGCTGACCGCGACCGGGATCGCGGTGGGGACGTCGGCCTACATGAGCCCGGAGCAGGCGAGCGGCGGCCGCGACCTGGACGGCCGCGCGGACCTCTACAGCCTGGGCTGCGTGCTGTACGAGATGCTGGCGGGCGTGCCGCCGTTCGCCGGCGCGACGACGGAGAGCCTGGCGCACCAGCACCTGAACCTGACGCCGCGTCCGGTGACGGAGCTGCGGCCGGCGGTGCCGGCGGCGGTGGCGGCGGCGCTGAAACGGGCGCTGGCCAAGACCCCGGCGGACCGGTTCAGCACGACGACCGGGTTCGCCGAAGCGCTGGGCCAGCACGAGACGGCAGCGCCGAGCGCACCCGTCATGGCGCCACTCGTGGCGCCGAAGCGGCATCGCGCTCGATGGATCGCAACGGCTGCGGTGGTCGTGGTCGCCCTCGCTGCGGTCGCCGGGTGGCAGCGCTGGGGGCCGTTCGCGAGGTGGCTGGATGGCCCCGGCGGACACCAGCCTCCGAAGAAGGAATGGATCCTGGTCGCCGAGTTCGATGGCCCGCCGGGAGACACGACGCTGGCGACCGCAGCCCACTCGCTGGTGAGCGCGGCGCTCGACCAGTCGGAAATCCTGGCGACCGTGCCACGCGACCAGATCCAGCTCGCGCTCCAGCAATCGGGGAAGCCGGCGAACACCCGCGTGGGCGCGGAGGTCGCCCGCGAGTTGGCCTATCGGCGAGCCGTGCGCGCGGTCCTCGAAGGAGAGATCCAGCGGATCGGTCAGGGCTACTCGGTGGTGTTGCGCGTGGTGGATGCGGAGAGCCTCAAGGTGGTGATCACCGAGCGCGGCAGCGCGAAGACCGAGGATGCGCTGATCCCGGCACTCGGGAAGCTGGCGGAGAAGCTGCGGCGGGATCTCGGCGAGAGACGCAGCGCGATCGCCGCGACCCGCCCGATGAGCGCGGCCGCGACCCCGTCCTTCGAGGCCTACAGGCTGTACGTGCAAGCCGGGCGACTCGCGCGTTCGTCGGACCACGAAGGCGTCATCGCGATCCTCCGGGAGGCGCTGCGGCTGGATCCAGGTTTCGCGGACGCCTGGATCTCGCTGGGGGTCGCGGACTTCAACGCAGGACGGCCCGACTCGGCGCTGGCTGCCTACGAACAGGCGGGTCGCCATCCCGAGCGCATGACCGTGGCCGGGCGATTGATGCTTGAGTCGCGGCGTGCAGCTACGGAAGGGGATATGGAGCGCGCTCTGGCGATACGTTCGCGGCTGCTGCAGATGGACCCGGCGAACGTGAACGCGTTGAGTCTCTCTGCCTTGAGCCTCCAGATGTTGGGTCGCTTCGAGGACGCTCTGAGCCGGAACCAGGAGGTCGAGAAACTGAGCCCCTTCGGCGCAACAAGCGTCGTTCTCGGCAACCAGGTCGAGAACCTGCTCAGCCTCGGTCGAATGGACCAGGCTCGCGAGGTGGCACGACGGATGCCGGGTCTTATGGGCCCTGCTTCGCGCACGAATGTGGAGTTGGCCGCATGCAACTGGGCGCTGGCAGAGAGCATGGCAACGGCCATGACGCAGGACCCGAGGGTGCAGACCGGCCAGCGCTCGCTCGCATTCAGCAGTCTGGCCCAGGCCCAGGCGGGTCGCGGAGCACTTCGGGCTTCCGGCGCGTCGCTGACGCGATCCGCGCGGATCGCGCAGGAGGCGTCGCTGACGCTCCACCAGGTCAACGCCGGACGCGCGCTCATGTTCCTCGCCGACCAATCCCGGGGCGCGATCCCGCTTCCGACGGACTCGTGGGCGGGCGACAGTTCGACCGCGATGCTGCTCTTCCGCGGCCATCGGGCAGCAATCACCGGGGACGTGGCCGCCGCACGGCGAGTGCTGCACGTGATCCGCCAACGCCCGGCCCGCGAAACCGGCGGGCAGGGCGCCTCCTCGGCGCTGCTGGAAGCGCGGATCGCGGCCCACGCCGGGCGCTGGGATGAGGTGGTCCGCATCCTGCAGCCGATCGCGGCGCAATCGGCCGAGATTGGCTGGCACACTTCCCTCAACTATTCGGCGGGGATGCCCGCGGTGCGGTGCCTCCTGGCCGACGCCTTCGAGAGACTCGGAGCGCCCGATTCGGCAGCCACGTACCTCGAGCGGATGACGGCCGATGCAGCCGCGTGGAACTACTGGAGCGGCATCGCCAGGCCACTGGCTCACCACCGCCTCGTCCTGCTCTACGCCCGCATGGGCCGCCCGGCCGACGCGGAACGCCACCTCGCGGTGCTCGAACGCTGGTGGGACCGCACCGACGACGTTTCGCGGCCCATGCTGGAGGCGGCGCGTACCGCCGTCAGGAGTGCCCGTGGCATGGCCCGGCCGGAAGGTGGCAGGGTCTCATCCCGACCGTCCCAGCCCGGTTGACAGCACCGCTTTCCAGCACTAGGTTGAGCCCCGGCTTGAAGCGAACCTCGTATGGGCGGGCATAGCTCAGTTGGTAGAGCGCGAGCTTCCCAAGCTTGAGGTCGCGGGTTCGA
>Ga0315273_10001862_pt1 | contig 24417 bp, 27 predicted proteins | sample YL17G02_0_MG_FD_205753 | JGI IMG/M metagenome (GOLD analysis project Ga0315273, IMG submission 205753) | Sediment microbial communities from Yellowstone Lake, YNP, Wyoming, USA - YL17G02_0 | ecosystem: Environmental > Aquatic > Freshwater > Lake > Sediment | place: USA: Wyoming | collected... | reverse complement strand
GTAACGAAACGATTGGAGATATTCGATTGTCAAGGTGCAGACAAAATTTCAAAATAAACCATCGGTGCAAAAACCTCGCCGAAGACGGCTTCACGCCGCTTTTGGCGCGTTTTGCACCAGAAACTAGATATGCCTTCATAACAATCTTCTTTCCACTGAATGAGCACGAAAAATATGTCGGTTTGTGTGTATCCCTGCCCATGCGGATATTATGGCGATTCGGTCAAGCCATGCTCCCGTGCGCCTTCAACTGTGACAAAATATCAAAAACGTATCTCCGGCCCTTTGCTCGACCGCATCGCCATTCACATCGAAATGCCGCGCGTGAACTATGAAAAATTAAGTGGTGATCGTTTAGGCGAAACAAGCGAAGCGATTCGTCAACGCGTGCAAGCCGCGCGTGAACGTCAGCTTGCCCGTTTCTTGAATTCCGATTCTCGAAATGCGAATATCGTTAGCAACGCCGATATGCGCGTGACAGAGATTAGGCAATTCTGTCAGCTCGATGACCAAAGTCAAGGTCTGATGCGCTCGGCCATGACGCAATTGAATCTTTCAGCGCGAGCCTATCATCGCATCCTAAAACTGGCGCGCACGATTGCGGACCTGGCGGGGAGTGAGGAAACCCAGTCCGCGTATTTGGCGGAGGCGTTGCAATATAGGCCAAAGATCATGATGGGGTAGGAAATGCTCGCGAAAGATCCACACACCGTCGGAATGTCAGTCCGGCGGTGTGTTGGTTAGTTGTGAATTTTAGAAACCAACCCGGTTTTTCCTCGTATATTTACGTGATGAAAACCACAATCACAAAACCCAATCCAATACTTGCCGCTTCGATCACCAAAGCCGCCAGCCGGCAGACTTATTACACGATCCGTTTTCTGGCAGATCGCGATCTGGCCGCGGATGCCTACCGCGCTTATGCTTATTTCCGTTGGGTGGATGATACTCTCGACGCGGAATCAGGCTCTAGGTTCGCGCTGAGCGAAGCCGAAGTGGCCGAACGATGCGCTTTTGTCAACCGTCAAAAATCCCTTCTCGAGGCCTGTTGTCGGGGCGAGTCGCTGCGTGATATAACTCCTGAAGAATGGATGCTCGTCGAGTTGGTCCAAAACGACTCGGAAAAGAACAGCGGTTTGGGATACTATCTCCGCAATATGATGGCGGTGATGTCTTTTGACGCTGACCGCCGCGGCCGCGTCATCTCCCAGGCTGAACTGAATGAGTACACGCGCTGTCTTGCAAGCGCGGTGACAGAAGCCATGCATTATTTTATCGGCCATTGCTGTTACTCGCCGCATAATGAGGCGCGTTATCTGGCGGTGACTGCCGCGCACATAACGCACATGCTGCGGGACACAGTTGACGATATTCAGGCTGGATACTACAACATCCCACGTGAGGTGCTCCAGGCGAATCATATTTCGCCTGAGGATGTGCAGAGCGATGCTTATCGGGCGTGGGTGCGTGGCAGGGTGGGATTGGCACGGACATATTTCAAGATGGGCAGAGTGTATTTTGGTCAGGTTGAGAATCTGCGTTGCAGGCTCGCAGGCCTTGCCTACACTGCCCGTTTTGAAGGCGTACTTGACTTAATTGAACGGGACGGGTTTTTATTGCGCGCCGCATATCCTGAACGTAATGGGCTGGGTGCCATCGCGTGGGCATTAGGATCAGTATTCCCAATGCTCATCAAGCGGGGCGGGGAACGTGTGATACCCCGCAGTGTGCCAGCGCGTCAACGGTCACTGAGGGAATTATGAAACAAAAATCTGTAGTTGTTATCGGCGCGGGCATTGGCGGAATTGTTGCCGCGACCCATCTTGCCCAGCGCGGACTTAAAGTAATGGTGGTTGAGAAAAATTCGCGGGCGGGCGGCCGCTGTGATCGTTTCAGCCGCGAAGGCCATCATTTTGACACAGGCCCTACTCTGCTTGTCATGCCATTATTGTACGAGGCTGAATTTCGCGCCTTGGGAACGTCCATGCACGAAATGCTGGATTTACAGCGGGTTGACCCGACCTATCATCTGGTCTTCGACAACGGCAGTCAATTGGCGCTCACCTCCGATATGAAATCCATGTATGAGCAATTGGAAACCTTTGAGCCGGGAAGTTTTCAAGGCCTGTTGCGCTACATGGACGAGGGTCATCGTCACTATCATCTTGGCATCGAGAAACTGGTCAATCGCGATTTTCGCAAGGCCTCCGAGTTCTTTTCTTTAAAAAACCTGCCCCTTTTGTTCCAGGTGAAGCCACTTGTCAATCACTATCGCAATATGTCAACTTACTTTGATGACCCGCGCCTGAAGGCGGCCTTTACGTTTCAGGATGTCTACATGGGGCTGAGTCCGTTTGACGCGCCGGCTACGTTCTCAATGATGCCTTACACGGAACTGGCTCATGGTGTCTGGTATCCGAGAGGCGGCATGTACAGTGTCGTGGAAGCGCTCATGGATCTTGCTCATAAGGCGGGTGTGGAATTTGTCTTCAATTCAGCCGTCGAACGGATTGATGTGAATGCTGTGCACGCCCGTGGGATTATCCTTGCGGATGGTCAGCGGTTGGAAGCGGATGCAATCCTTGCCAATGCCGACCTGCCTTACGTCTATAGTGATTTATTGCCTGATAACGATCTTGCCAGGCCACTAACTCGCAAACGCTTCTCCTGTTCGGTTATCAGTTTCTTCTGGGGACTGGATCAGACTTATGCGACGTTGGCCCCCCACACCTTATTCCTTGCAGACGACTACCGCGAAAATTTTGAGAGTATCATTCGGGACCTGGGCCTGCCCGCCAATCCCTGTCTTTATATCCACGCCCCGGCACGGCTCGACCCATCCATGTCCCCAGACGGGCAGGATACCATCATTGCGATTGTACCTGTCGGTCACATGAGCGAAAATGGGGAGCAGGATTGGGGCGAAATCCGCGACCAGGCGCGCCGACAAGTTTTTCGCCATCTCGCGACTCTGGGCATCACCGATTTGGAAGATCACATTAAGTTTGAGACTACTTTTACCCCGTTATCCTGGAACAAGCGTTATAACTTGATGAAAGGTTCCACGCACGGCCTTTGTCACAACCTGACCCAACTGGGTTATTTCCGCCCGAGCAACCGACATGTGCGCTATCACAACCTGTATTTCACAGGCGCCAGCACGCGTCCTGGGACGGGTATGCCCACCGCCATGGTTTCCGGTCGTTTGTCCGCTCAACGAATCATGGATGACCTTCATATGGAAAATTGAAAAAAGGAGATTGACATGACTTTCAAAAAAACCATCATTGTCCTGGCACATGCATTCATTGGATGGGTGCTGTGCGCCGGGACAATGGGCATTGGCATGTCGCTGACCTCGTTGAACAATGCCCTGATCATCCATGCAATTGCCGCGCCTGTTTTCTTTGCGGGCATATCGCTGATTTACTTCCGCAAGTTCAACTACACCACGCCTTTGCAGACAGCGTTCATTTTCATCGCCTTTGTGGTTGCGATGGATTTCTTTGTTGTCGCCATGTTGATCAATCGAAGCTTTGAAATGTTCACCAGTCTGCTGGGGACATGGATTCCATTCACGCTGATTTTCATATCCACATACCTGACTGGGCTTTTTGTCATACAAAAGAGAGGGTGATTACAACCTTCAAAGCTTATAGGGGGCGACTTATTATGTCGGGCCATCCATGCTGCCGCGCGGCGAAATTCCGTTTACAATCAGGCTTATGGTACGCTTCTTTCCAAATATTTGGATAACCAAATGACCGCCCCCCTGCACCTCCTTTCGCCTCTGGATGGACGTTATGCGGATGCGACCGCGCCCCTGCGTGACTACTTTTCCGAATTTGCTTTTCTGCATGACCGTGCCCGCCTCGAGCTGGACTTTTTGTCTGCTCTTTCCAAAACTGGCCTGATCCGCCCGTTGACCGAACCCGAACTTCGCCTGATCGAAGCGATGATCCAAAACTTCGACCTCGCAGACGCTGAAGCCATCCGCGCCTTCGAGCATGAGACGCGCCACGACGTCAAAGCCATTGAATATTTTCTGAGCGAAAAGCTAAAAGATACTTCACTAAATGACTTGCTCCCCTGGCTGCACTTTGGACTGACATCCGAAGATGTGAATAACATCGCGCAAGCCATCTCCCTGCGCGACTCGCGCAATGCTGTTTTATTGCCCACCTTTGATACACTGCTCCAGCACATCCTGGATTTTGCAAAATCCTACCGCGCCCTGCCGATGTTGGCGCGCACACATGGACAGCCCGCCGTCCCTACCACACTCGGCAAGGAATTTGCCGTCTATCTGGCGCGGCTGAAAAAATCCCGTGACGAAATCGCCGATCACCAATTTGAAGCCAAATTGACAGGCGCAGTCGGTAACTTCAATGCTTTGCAAGCCGCGGCCCCTCATGTGGACTGGCCTTCCTTTAGCGCAGACTTCATTCGGAAATTTGGCTTTGTCCCAAACATCGCGACAACACAAATCCTGCCGTATGACAATTGGCTGCGTTACTTTGACTCTGTGCGAATGGCTAACTCGATTCTGATTGACTTCTCACAGGACATCTGGCGCTATATCAGCGACGGCTATCTAAAGCAGGCTGTTGTAGAAGGCGAAGTTGGCTCTTCGACCATGCCGCAGAAGGTCAACCCGATTGACTTTGAAAACGCGGAAGGCAACCTTGGTATTGCCAACTCTTTGTTGGTTTATTACAGTCAAAAGCTGACTGTATCGCGCCTGCAACGCGACCTGTCTGATTCTACGGTCCGTCGCACGTTTGGCGTCGCGCTTGGACACACATTGCTTGCCTGGGTCAATTTGGTGCGCGGCATGCAGCGTATCGCCGCGGACGAGCAAAAAATCCGCGCCGATTTGGATTCTCATTGGGAAGTTGTCAGCGAAGGCGCGCAGACGATCCTGCGCGCGGTCGGCCGCAGTGACGCCTATGAGTCGCTTAAGCAACAGACGCGCGGACGCGTCTTAACGGAAGCAGATTATAAGTCCTGGGTTGATGCGCTGGATGTGGATGAGTCCACGCGCTTGAATTTGGGGACCTTGTCTCCATCAACTTATCTTGGCTTGGCTGTCGAATTGACGGACCGCATCACGCGTCTTGGATAATCAAATAGAGTAGCATCGTTTCATGAAATTGTGCTATGATTTAATTTGTTTATCTCCATTGTTGTCATTGCGAGGAGGGCGCTCTTCCCGACGACCGCGAAGCGTGCCTTTGGCAAGCAATCTCCCGGTCGTCTTTATCAGTGAGCTTGCTTGAAAACATGAGAAAGTCCCCGCACTTTGGGGATTGCTTCGCTCGGTCTCGACATGCCCTTCGGGCTACTCGACCATCGCTCGCAATGACATGGATTTTGAATAATATTGACGCGGAGATGCGTTATATGATAAAAAATTCACATGACCAATTGCGTGAAGAGAATTTCAATCCGTGATTTAAAGCCTATCAGAAATTTTATTCTGATAGGCTTTTCATATTTTTGGAGGCAAAAATGTCAGAACGAAAGAAGATGACCATTTCAGGGTTGTTCAAGAAAGTGGCCGATGGCCAGCCGATTACCTGGTTGACCTGCTATGATTATCCAACTGCCAATCTGCAAGAGCAGGCGGGCATTGACATGATCCTGGTGGGCGATAGTCTGGGCATGACCATGCTTGGCTTCGATAGCACTTTGCCCGTGACGATGGACGACATGATGCGTCACACGGCGGCAGTGCGACGCGGCGCGCCCAATGCCTGGGTTGTGGGCGACATGCCCTATATGAGTTACCAGCCCAGCGTGGAAACCGCCATCCGCAGCGCCGGCCGTTTTATGGCCGAGACGGGCTGCGACTCGATCAAGCTCGAAGGCGGCGCGGAGATGGCTGACCGTATGGCGGGCATCGTGCGTGCAGGCATTCCAGCCATCGGCCACCTTGGGTTGACACCGCAAAGCGTCAGTTCGTTGGGCGGGTTTCGCCTGCAAGGCAAAGGCGCCGCGCAAGCCAAAAAGATCCTGGATGACGCCAAGGCGCTGGAAGAAGCGGGCGCGTTCTGCATCCTGCTTGAACTCGTCCCCGACCGCCTGTGTCAACTCATTACCAAGCGCGCAAAGAACTGTATCATTATGAGCCTCGGCTCAGGTCCGCACGCGCATGGTCAACTGCTTATCTATCATGACGCGTTCGCACTGTATCCCAAGTTCAAACCGCGCATGGCGAAAGTCTTTGCCGATGCGGGCGCAGTCATCCGCACAGGCCTGGAAGCTTACGTCAAGGAAGTGACCGAGAAGACTTTCCCCGCGCCCGAAAACTGGTTCGGCATGCCTGATGAAGAATTTGATGAATTGAAGAAGATGTTGAAGTAGCATGTCACTGCGAGGAGCGTAGCGACGAAGCAGTCTCCTAATTTTGGGAGATTGCTTTGTCGGGAAGAACACCCTCCTCGCAATGACATGGAACAATAAGGAGAAAAAATGACAAACATACAAAAATCACTCAAGATTTCCCCCGATAAACTTAAGTCGTTCAATTCCATTTTGCTTGACCCCGATTCACAAGTCATGAAGGATTTTCTCGCGGTGGTGGCGAAGTATGGCACGCCACAGGAGATCAACAAAAAGCACCGCACCGCGCGCAAGATGGAGAATCTGTTCAAGATCGTGCAGGAACGAAATCCCGACGCGATCAAGGATTTGAATTGGTTAATTGAACAGCGCGATAAAGGCGCGTTCATCTCGGTCGCGGAATACAGGCAGAAGGTTCTGGGCGACGCGGCGAAGAAGATGAAGTTCAAGGATAAATACGCGGTGACGCTCGAAGTCTCCGCGCTGCAATACTTCCCCTGGGTGCGCGCCATGATTGAACAGGCCATCGCCAATCAGACGCTCGTGCCAGGACGTTTCATCGCCGTGCGCGGAATGAAAGAGTCGGAGGCGGATGGCGATCTACCCGCCATCGTCGCCGCGTTGGATATCATCGGCGCGTCGTTCGTCGAGACGCTGGACACGAAAGGCACAGACGGATCAAATCCGCATCTCGGCGGTCCCGCTACCATCACGGGTTACTTCGGCGGGATCGGTCAGCCCAACGAACACGCGCTGATGTGGCTGGATGAGTTCCTGTATTACTACACCAATTATGGCGTGCAACATGTGTTGAACTTCAACGCTGGTACGATCCTGCTTGGCTTCCTGCTCTATCGCCTTGGCGTGGATATTCAATTCAAGATATCGGTGTTCTTCGGCGCGGACAATCCCTACAATGCACTGTGGATCATGACGATGGCGAAACTGCTCAGCCGCGATAACGGGACGAGCCCGCTGATCGGCTTCAATTGGTCGAACTCGATCAACAACAAGACGATGGAATTGACCGCCGAGTTCCGCAAGGCGCTGGACTTGGAGAAGGTGGTGCGCTTTGAGCATCACATCACCGAGACGTGGAAGAGCATCGTCGTTCAACCCTATGACCGCCGCGCCGAACTGGTGGAGATCGCCGACCATGTGGCGAACATCGCGGCCAAGCACGAGGGCGGCGACCCCGAAGTGGAGCAAACCCTTGCCCACCCCTCCGACATCCTCGATTACTTCCGCGATAAGAAGGAAGTCATCGAAAGCGGCGACTGGGACAACCTGCAACGAAACTTCCTCGAAAAAGTCGCGGCCTGCGAACACTCCGCGCGCGCATTGACCGAGAAGGGTCTGAGTTTTATCGCCGCGAAGAAGTTACATAAGTAGTTGGATAGTTGAGTAGTTCGTAGTAAAAGACCTCCGGGATTTCGCGCAAGCGGCTCGGAGGTCTTGGTTTTATTTTTCTTCATCCTCAGACGGGGGGATTTCCTGTTCCTTTTTACCGATGAAGATGAGTGACTCAAGGTCTTCCACATCTTCGGGAGCATACTTCTTTACAACTGCGCGGACTTCATCCAAATCCGAGTCGGACGCCCAGCCCAACAGTGTGCCCAAGTCACCCATGTCGCGCGTGCGCTGCGCTGACATCTTCATGATGATAAGATACGGCAAACCAATCACAGGATAGCCAGCAGGGTCCTGTTTTGGACTGGACAAAGCATCTTTCAGCCATTTATATTTACCAAATATGACATCCAATTCGGTTCCATCAGGCGAGTGCATTAAGTAACCGGGAATTGCCAAATGCGAAACGACGCGGTAACCAGCCTGTTCCAGTTTTTTGTTTTTTGATTACATCTTTGCCGTCTTTCTCGTGGACAAGGATATCCAAGTCTTTTGTCATTCTTTCAGGCATATAGGCGCGAGTAGCAACGCCGCCGACAATTGCCCATTGAATGCCTTGCAGGATCGGACGCAAATCGGGCCAGGGATTCATAGCCGTTCTCCTTCGCATAAAGTCGTGGCCACTGCCCGTGCCGGGTTTGACGCGCCGCAATACCATGTCAATCATAAAACGCCGCAATTGACGCGGGGTCAGGTTGCCATCGGGCGCGATCTTTGCAATGGCGGGAGGAACCGGTAAAGCGCTCATGCCGATATCTTACTATATCTTTGGAAAATAGGGCTTAGGATTTTTGAAATCACAGAGGCATCACGGGACTGATTTCGCAACCCCCAACCTAAGCCGGATTCCCAAAAACGATTTTGTCGGCGGTCATCTCTGTGATGCATGCCAGGGACTTTATCGGTACGCCTACAGGCTTGAGCACATTGCGTCCGCCCTCGAAAGATTTCTCGATCAACGCGCCGATGCCCACCACCTTAGCACCCGCGGCTTCGGCCAGGCGCACCAGTCCAAGAATGGTCGCGCCGGATGCGAGAAAATCGTCAATGATGAGCACCTTCTCGCCGCCGGACAGATACTCAGGTGAAATGATCAACTCGACCATGCGTCCCTTCGTATGCGAAGGTGCCAGCGTGAGATAGACCTGGTCAGGCATGGTGATTGGCTTGGTCTTTCGGGCGTAGACAACCGGAATTCCAAGGTGAAGCGCCGTGGTCAAAGCCGGGGCAATGCCCGAGATCTCGGCAGTCAGCACTTTGGTCGCGCCCAGATGCGCGAAGATACCTGCAAATTCCCTGCCGCAGGCATCCATCAGTATGGGATCCACCTGGTGATTGACAAAGCCATCCACTTTCAAAATTCCATTCTCCATAATTTGCCCCTCTGCCAGAATACGTTCCTCAAGTAATTTCATTTCGTTCCTCCACGTTGACTAGACAGATTTTTTTGATTTTACAACGGCCTGCATAAGCACGCCAGAGGCAAAGTGCGGCTCAAAAATGAAAAATAGATTGTGTTACAATTTTCTTCGTGAATGCAAGCTCTTTGTTGATTCTAGCTTCCAACTCACCGCGTAGAAGCCAATTGCTTTCACTGGGAAACTGGATGTTCAGTGTAACAGCATCCGATGTGGATGAGAGCAAACTCCCCGGCGAAAAACCCGCTCAATATGTTCTGCGTCTGGCCGAAGCCAAAGCGCGTGCAATCATGCACACTGCCGGCTCTGAACATATTATCATCGGCGCGGATACAGCTGTTGTGGATTCAGGTGACATCCTCGGAAAGCCGGTGGACACTGCCGATGCCGTGACCATGCTGATGCGCCTGCGTGGACATAGCCACCAGGTCTATACCGGGATTGCTGCGCTTCGGGCCGCGGACGGGAAGCTGGTCACCGATTTATGTGTCACAGATGTGCCGATGCGCCTCTACTCCGACGAAGAGATCGATGCCTATGCTTTGAGCGGCGATCCGCTTGATAAAGCTGGCGCGTATGCAATTCAACATCCCGGCTTTCGGCCTGTGGAAAAACTCGACGGTTGTTACGCCAGTGTGATGGGATTGCCTATCTGTCACCTCATGCGTAGTTTACGCCAACTGGATGTTTCTCCTGACGCAGACGTTCCCACAAGTTGCCAGACTTATTTAAACTATCAGTGCCCTGTCTCAGGCACGATCTTGAACGGCGAGAATGTTGGTTAATGTTGAAAGGACAAGAATGAAAAAATTTCGCTGGTTAAATTTAATAATCCTCCTGACTTTACTGGCAGGTTGCTCGTCAAATCCCAACGGAGGGATTTTTCCCGTATTTTCCACAGCGACGCCTTTACCACTGCCGTCGGTAGGCATTACCCCCGCACCGGATGCAGATGCGGCTATGCGCGCTTATCTTGATGACTTGAAAAATAATGACTATGTCAGCATGTACGCCATGCTGACCAAAGTCAGCCAGGATGGAATTACGCAGGAGGATTTTGCCAAACGTTATAACGACGCGCTCAACAATATGAGCGCAGGTTCCTTCGATTACGAGATCCTTTCGACTTTGCTTAGTCCCTACAATGCACAGGTGGCTTATCGCATTACATATCACACCGCGCTGGTGGGCGATCTTTCACGCGATATTGTGGCAAACATGGGCATTGAGAACGGCCAGTGGAAGATCCAGTGGGACGATACTTTGATCATGCCGGAACTGGCGGGCGGCATGCAGCTTGCCATGAATTATGAAGTGCCTGCGCGCGGCAATGTCTATGACCGGGCTGGACTGCCTGTTGTCACACAAGCGGATGCGTTCGCATTCGGCATTATCCCCGGCCAGATCAACCAGGATACATCCGGCACGCTGGTCACTGAAATCTCCAAACTGTGCGGCATCCCCGCAGAGGATATTAAAGACCTGATCGCCGCCGCCGGGGCAGATTGGTATCTGCCCATGTGCGAAGGTACCAAGGATGAAGCCGAGCGGCTCCTTGCGATCAACCCCGGTGGATTGATCGTTAACGAATACAATTCGCGTTACTATTTTGGCCAGGGCCTCGCGCCGCAATCTGTCGGCTACACATTATCCATTTCAAAAGAAGACTTTGATGCGTATCGCCGTCTCGGTTATCGCGGTGATGAAAAAGTCGGTCAATCGGGCATCGAAAAATGGGCGGAGGATTATCTATCAGGCAAACATGGCGGTTCACTCTACGTTGTAGATCCGAAGACCGGCCAACCCGTGACGCGCATCGGGCAGAGCAGTCCCGAGCCAGCCGACTCGATCTATCTTACATTAGACAAAAACCTGCAATACTACGCTCAGCAAGCCCTTAGACCTTTCAAGGGCGCGGTGGTAGTAATGGAACGCGAAACAGGCCGCGTACTGGCTATCGCATCTTCGCCGGATTTCGATCCGAATCTCTTTGAGCCGACCAATAAGAACAACGAAAAACTGACTGACCTGCTTAATAATGGAGATCAGCCTCTGGTTAACCGCGCCGCGCAGAGCCAATATCCGCTTGGCTCGGTGTTCAAGGTCATCACATTTTCCGCCGCGCTTGAAAGCGGTTTGTATTTACCTGAAACAACTTACGATTGTCAGTATGATTTCACTGAACTCCAGCAATATGGCGGACCCGTACTGCACGATTGGACCTGGGAGCACTGTCAGGATGATATTCGAGCCGGCAATGCATGCACCAGTACTTCATCCATACCTTCTGGTCTGCTGACATTTCCTGAAGGCCTGATGCGTTCATGCAATCCATACTTTTGGCACATCGGCCTGGATCTATTCAATAACGACCGTGGTGGGGATATTTCCAAAATGGCGCGCGCTTTCGGTCTTGGGGCTCCTACGGGTATTGAAGCAATTTCTGAAGCCTCAGGCAATATTGTTGAACCCACTGGCCCGATTGATGCAACTAATCAAGCTGTCGGTCAAGGCGATGTGCAGGTGACACCGCTGCAAGTCGCCGCGTTTATCGCTGCAATCGGAAATGGCGGCACACTGTATCGTCCACAGATCATTGAAAAGATAACGGATGTGGATGACAATCCCATTTCTGTCTTCAAGCCCGAAGCGCGCGGCACATTGCCACTGCGCGCCGACAACCTGAAATTGTTGCAGGATGCCATGATTTGTGTTGTGGAATGTCCGCGCGGCACAGCCAACTTCCGCCTGCGCGGATTATCCATCCCGGTGGCGGGCAAGACGGGCACAGCCGAATCAGGCAACGGCCCGCCACATGCCTGGTTCGCCGGCTATACCATGAATCAAGTGAACAGCAATCTGCCCGATATTGCCATCGCGGTCTTCCTTGAAAATCAGGGACAAGGCTCGGATTATGCCGCCCCGGTATTCAGATGGATTGTTGAAACTTATTATTTTGGTACTCCACAGAGTCGTCCGTGGTTCGGGCCTTTCGGCGGACCGAATTTCACGCCGACCCCGTTTGGCGGTATCCCAACCAAAACGCCGAGGCCGTAAAACAACGCGTAATTGCGAGGAGCGCATTTTGCGACGAAGCAATCACCATCATTATGTCGGAGATTGCTTCGTCGGGAAGACCACCCTCCTCGCAATGACGTGTAGAAAAGGAATTACTTGGCTAACGAAACATCTCTCACAGGTTTGATCATCAAGGCCCAGTCTGGTTTCTTTACTGTTGAAACCGGGCAGGGCCTTGTCATTTGTCAGTTACGCGGCAAACTTAAACGGGGCAGGGCCTTGGGTGATATTGCCGCGTTGGGAGACCGTGTCCACATTACGGTGTTAACGGATGGAAGCGGGGCAATCGAAGAGGTCGAACAACGGAAGCAGGCATTGGTGCGGTTGGACCCGAGGCCTCAAGGTGTGTATCAACAAGTTCTGCTGGCAAATGCCGATCAGGCTGTCTTCGTCTTCGCGTGCGCGGAGCCAAATCCAAAATTAAAAATGTTGGACCGTTTCCTGATCATCGCAGAAAAACAAAAGATCCCGGCGGTCATCGTTGCGAACAAAATTGATCTTTTGGAAAATCCAAAAGAAATATTTGGATTGTATGAGTCGCTTGGTTATCGCCTGATTTATACTTCAACAAAAACGAACACGGGCATTGATGAACTAAAAAAACAACTCGCGGGAAAGATCAGCGCGCTGGCCGGGCCGAGTGGTGTGGGCAAATCAAGTTTATTGAATGTGATGCAGCCTGGGCTTGGATTGGCAGTCAATGAGATCAACAGTGTCATAAAAAAAGGCAGGCACACCACGGTGACGCGCCAGTTGTTCGCGCTCGAAGGCGGCGGCTGGCTGGCGGATACGCCCGGTTGGAAATCACTGGCATTGTGGGATACGGAGCCCGAAGAGATCGACGCATACTTCCCCGAACTGCGCGACCTTGTGCCGCTCTGTCAGTTCAGCGATTGCAGTCATCGGCACGAGCCGGGTTGCGCGGTGCTGGCGGCGTTGAAAGCAAATAAGATCCATCTGCAGCGTTATGATTCCTATTTGCGATTACGGGCAGGAGAGTGACGATTGACGATTTTCGATTTACGATTGATGATTGGGAATCAATGACTGATAACTGGAATTTACTCGGACATGAATGGGCTGTGGATATGCTGAGACAGCATGTGGCACATGATTCCGCGCGCCATGCGTATCTTTTTTGCGGACCTCCCGGGCTGGGACGCCGTACCCTAGCCTTGCGCCTCGCCCAGGCCTTGAACTGCACACGCCCGCTCGCGCCGGGTGAGCCTTGCCTGACCTGCCGCGACTGCAAACAGATCGAGTCCATGCAGCATCCGGATCTGACGATCATCCAGGCTGAGAACGAGGGCGGTACGCTGAAAGTGGACCAGGTTCGCGAGGTGCGCCGCACATTGACCTTGAAGCCGTATCAATCCAAATATCGTGTGGCGGTCTTCTTGAGATTTCAGGAAGCGAACGATAACGCCGCCAATGCACTGCTAAAAACCTTGGAGGAAGCCCCCGCTCATGTTGTATTATTGCTGACCGCAGACAGCCTGGAACAACTGTTACCGACCATTGTCTCACGCTGTGAAGTATTACGCATGCGTCCCTTGCCTGTGGATGGCGTGGAAGCCTGGTTGCGCGAACGCGGTACAGGTGAAGAACAAGCGCGCCTGATCGCGCACATTTCCGGCGGACGTCCCGGCTACGCCTTGCGCCTGCTGGGTGACGAAAATCTATTGGACACACGCGAACAGCGCCTGGGTGATTTGCAGACCCTCCTGCCATCCACGCGCGTGACTAAATTTGCCTACGCCGAAAAACTCGCCAAGGATAAAGATGCCATGCGCCAGGCTATTATGATCTGGCTCTCGTACTGGCGCGACGTGATGTTACGCACCGCGGGAGCCGAGACACCGATCATCAATATAGATCGCAACATGGAAATTGAATTTTTAGCCGGTCAACTCGATCTCCCCAAGGCGCGCCGCGTCGTATCCGCTTTGGAACGCGCCCTTGAACAAATGGATCGCAATGTTAATCCGCGCTTACTGGCAGAAGTCCTATTGTTGGATTGGCCGAAAGTAGGAAATTGAAATGTGCTGAAGATCTGGTGGATCGTGTTTTGTGTAGGGCAGATTGCCAATCTGCCTTATGATTGAGCAAGAATGCCGCGCTGACGACCGAAGGGAGTATCGAAGATTTTTTGCGCCACTGGTCTTCGTTGGGTTTATAATTGAAGCATGTCCAGGTTTGATAAAATCCTTGAAAAAATCCTGCGCGGAACATCGGATGCAAATGTTGAGTTTGAGGATTTGCGCCAGTTCTTGAATGGACTTGGATTTCAGGAAAGAATTCGCGGCAGTCATCATATCTTCACAAAAGAAAGCATGATGGAAATCATCAACTTGCAGGCAAAAGGCTCGAAAGCAAAACCTTATCAGGTCAAACAGGTTCGCACCTTAATTTTGAAGTACAAACTGGCAGGTGAAAATGATTAAGTATGAAGTGATACTTTACTGGAGCGCGGAAGACGATGCGTTCATCGCCGAAGTGCCCGAACTGCCCGGTTGCATGGCAGACGGCGCGACCTACCGCGAAGCTCTTGAAAATGTGGAACAAATCGCACAAGAGTGGATTGAAACTGCCCGCGAGTTGGGAAGGGAAATCCCAATCCCCAAAGGGAAGTTGGTTTACGCTTAGCACAAGACTTCCAAAGTCGCTGAGACTTCGGAAGTCTTTAGTAAGCTCGCGTCATTCAGACTTCGCGCCAGCGGAGTATACAAACAAATGACCACTAAGAAAACCTTAAGCGATTTGGGATTCACAGAAACTTTTGATGTTGAAGGACGGGCCTCAGTAGCCGATTTGTTCAAGCCCAACAAACGTTGTGGCATTTATGTTCTGCACACGTCAAATGGAGAACATTATGCTGGGCAGGCGATTGATGTAACCCGTCGTTATGTTCAACATTGTAAAAATCACAGCGATATTGTCAAAATCTCATTTAAGAGAGTGCCACAAAAGAATCTTGATCAAGAAGAACAAAAAGTCATTCACACATTAGAACACGAGGGATTGTTGCTAAGAAATATTGCGTATGCGAGCATTCCTCACGGCGAGTCTGATTTTGATTTAGTAATGCCAGTGAAAGAACAGGAAAAGTGGCTAAAGAATTTAGATATTGTCGGAGACAAATACAAAAGAAGATTGGTTGACGAGAGTCTAAGACGAAAATACCGGGGACGCCTTTCTTCATTTATGAAAGAAGAGTATGCCAATCAAGTTATTTATCTGTTAAGAAGTTATGTTCAACTGTGTATTCCTGCGGCTCGTCGCGGAGAGGTTGCGTTTTGGATAATTTCCTGCTTGCCTCAAAAAAATACATATTCAAGGATGAATATCTATTGGCAAGAAGTTTTGACTGTATTTGTTCATAAAAAAGAGCTGAAGTTTTCACTTCATTTTGCTCGATATAATTCACCGATTGACAAATTCTCTGATAAAAGTTGGGATAAATTCAAGAAAAAATATCCGTCCGCAAAGTTTTTCGATCATCAATATCCTACAGGCGGACACGATCAAGTTAATGTTGAGATTTCCGCAAAAGAGTTTGAAAAGTTTATTCAAGATCCAAAAATTCTTTCTGCAATTCGACTCTTCAATCTTCGTTTAATGAAGAAGGGGACATGTGTTCGAAAAAACAACCATTGTTTAGATTTAGCAGACAGGTTGGTCTAGCTTCATATTATCTGAAAATAGACTGGAGCTTTTAACTCCTTCGTGCCCCTGAAATGATATATCCCCATGATAAAATAATCCCCATGCAACAATCATTGGAGAAACTCCGCAAATTCTTCCGTCTCGAACACGGGAATGGATACAGCAATACAGCCATTATTGGCGGTCTCGCCAAAATGCTCGATTTTTGGGAAGGTGAAGCGCGCGCCGATGGGATCCAGGAAGAGGTCATTCAGGCTGTTGTGCAGAGACTGCGTTCGTACGACGGACTCAGCCCCACGTCTCGCGCCGATGCGCTTAAAGGGTTATGGAAACGCATCGGGGAAACATATCCTGAAGCAACGCAGAAACCGCGCAGCGTCCCGGGTAGAGGCGAAGGAACGCGTCAGTCACAGCCGCAGGCCAGACCACTGCAACCCAAACCGGAATATCCAAAACAAGAAACCCCAAAACTGGAACATCCCAAAACGGAAGCGCCCAGGCAGGAGCAACAGGTTCATAAACCGCGCCCTGCCGCGCCGCCGCGTTCTGAATCCGCTCCGGGCGCCAGGCATAGTCAAACGCCCGCCGCGCTCGACGCGCAGCTGACTGTGTTGAGCGGCGTCGGCCCGAAGAATGCCGAGTCTTTGCAGGCGCTTGGAATGCACACGCTCGGCGACATGTTGTATTACTTCCCGCGCCGCTATGAAGATTACAGCCAGCTCAAGCCGATCAAGAATCTGTTTTATGGCGAGTACGTGACGGTGATCGGTACGGTGCAATCAGTATTTACGCGGAAGATCCGGGCTGGCGCTTCAACGATGATCGAAGTCGTCATCACAGATGGCACAGGCGGTTTGCGACTCTCATGGTTCAATCAACCGTGGATCGCCAATCGCCTGAAGGAAGGCCAGCAGATTTCTGTCTCTGGCAGGATCGAGCAATATCTTGGCCGCCTCGTCATGAATAACCCCGATTATGAAGATGTGGAAGCCGAGCACCTGCACACCAACCGCATTGTGCCGATCTATTCGCTCACCAGCCGCATCACGCAAAAATGGCTGCGTGAGCGCATGGACCAGGTCATCACGTATTGGGCGCCTGCGGTGGTTGACGCATTGCCTGAAAGCATTCGCAACTCCGCCCGGCTTTTGGCTTTGGGCGAAGCGTTGTTGAATGTTCACTTCCCTGCATCGCAGGATCAACTTAAGGCCGCGCGTCAACGACTTGCCTTTGACGAAATCTTTTTCCTGCAAATGGGAGTCCTGCGGCAAAAGCGGGATTGGAAAAAAGTGGACGCACGCCGCTTCTCCATCCCGGACGAGTGGCTGGGCGCGCGTTTAACAAGCCTGCCCTTTACCCTGACCAATGCCCAGAAACGCGCCATCTCAGACCTGCGCGCAGACTTGGACTCTGGCAAGCCAATGAATCGACTCTTGCAAGGTGATGTCGGTTCAGGCAAGACCGTAGTAGAGGCTTTAGCCGCGAGTATCGTCACATCCAACGGTGCGCAGACCGCCATCATGGCCCCCACGTCAATCCTTGCGGAACAGCATTATCGCAACTTCACCAGTTTGCTGGCAGGCGAAAACGGGATCATGTCACAGAGTGAGGTCCGCTTGCTAATTGGTGACACGCCCGAGGCCGAGAAAGAAGCGATCCGTAATGGTCTCGTAGATGGTTCGATCAAGATCATCATCGGCACTCATGCAGTCATTGAAGGTCCGGTTCAATTCAAGGATCTGCAACTGGTTGTCATTGATGAACAACATCGTTTCGGTGTGGAGCAGCGCGCCGAGTTACGTTCGAAGGGCACGAATCCGCATTTGCTGGTGATGACCGCCACGCCGATCCCGCGTTCACTGGCACTCACGGTTTATGGCGATCTCGATCTGTCTGTGATGGATGAAATGCCCGCGGGCCGCCAGCCGGTTGCCACGTATGTGCTTCGTCCGCAGGAACGCGAGCGTGCCTTCACGCTTATCCGCGGCCAGATCAAAGACGGACGCCAGGCCTTTATCATTTATCCGCTGATCGAAGAGAGTGAAAAGATCGAAGCGCGCGCCGCGGTGGATGATTACGAAACGCTTTCGAAAGAAATCTTTCCCGATCTCAAGCTTGGGCTTTTGCATGGCCGCATGAAGCCCGATGAAAAAGATAAAGTGATGTTCAAATTCCGTAACGGCGAATATAACATCCTGGTCTCGACCACTGTTGTCGAAGTCGGCGTGGATATCCCCAATGCAAGCGTCATGTTGATCGAAGGCGCCAACCGTTTTGGCCTCGCGCAGTTACATCAGTTGCGCGGACGCGTTGGTCGTGGTTCTGAGCAATCCTACTGCCTGCTCATCCCAGACCACGAAGATAAAATCGAGAATGAACGCCTGCAGGCAATGGCTGAATCCAACGATGGCTTTGTACTGGCCGAACGCGACTTGCAGCAGCGCGGTCCCGGTGAATTTTTGGGCACGCGTCAGGCTGGTTATGCCACAAGCCTGCGCATGGCAAGCCTGACGGATGTCGCCTTGATCGAGAAGGCGCGCCTTCAGGCGCAGAAATTATTTGAAGTTGATGCTGACTTGCAAAAACCTGAACATACTTTGCTGGCGGAAGCATTAAGACGCTTCTGGGGTGAAGGTAAAGGGGATGTCAGTTAGCCCGACTATCAAACTATTGAACTATCCAACTATCAAACTAAGGACAACGAAACTAAATGGTTAGAGCATTATTTCCCGCTACGTTCGACCCAGTCCATTACGGCCACATAGACATTGCCACGCGCGCCGCCCGTCTTTTCGATGAAGTGGTGATGGCGGTCTATGACAGGCCGCTCAAATCATTGATGTTCCTGCCCGAAGAACGCATTGATTTGGTAAAAGAAGCATTCAAGGATAACCCCAAGATAAAAGTCACAGGTTACAGCGGCTTGACGATTGATTTTGCTCGCAAGGTGAACGCGCAGGTCATCGTGCGCGGCTTGCGTGTGTTCTCTGATTTTGAATTTGAATTTCGTATGGCCTTGGCGAATCAACGTCTCGCACCGGATATCGAGACCGTGGCGTTGATCACGGCGGAGCAACATACATTCCTTTCTTCAACCACCGTACGCGAGATAGCCGCACTTAATGGCGACGTTTCGAGCATGGTTCCCCTGCACGTGGAGCTGGCTTTAAAGGAAAAAGTGATTGCATTGGGCGGGCATTCCCCTCCCAACATGTTGCGAGATTGATGTTTTTATTTAAGAAGCAGTATAATTATGCATCACCCCGCGTATCGCGGAGGAGTTTATTATGGATATCCTGCAATTAATTGACCGTTTGGAAGAGCTCTTTAACGACGCCAAAGCCGTTCCATTCACCCACAATGTCATCGTGGATGAAGATCGCATGCTGGAGTTAATTGACCAGATGCGTATTTCCATTCCTGAAGAAGTGAAGAAGGCGCAGCAGGTGGTCGCCCAGCGCGACCGTGTCATGGCACAGGCTCAAGAGGAAGCCAATCGCACATTGGACATTGCCCGCCAAAAAGCGGACCAACTTACGCAAAAAGATATGATCGTGCAGGAGGCTCAACGCCGCGCCGAACAGATCCTGGCACAGGCGCGCGCGGATGGGGAAGCCACGCGCATTGATGCGGATAATTACGTGGTGGATAATTTGATGCAATTACAGGATCAACTGGCGCGCCTGACCAACCAGGTTAATAATGGCGTGCGTACTGTGCAGGAAGACCAGATGCGTAAATCCACGGCTTCATCCGCTTCTGTATCTGAGAAAACAGAAAAATAAATTTCGGCAGATAAAATCAAAAGCGTCTCCCAAGTCACAGGAGACGCTTTTTGTTTGATTGTTATTTTTAATCCGTAAACAACGGTAAATGTCCGAGCGAGATGATATGTGTCCATTGGGCGCGCTCGCCTTCGGTCAGGATGGCTGCTTCGGCGACAACGGTTGCGTTGGCTTGATCCAGTATCATGCGCATACCCTGCAGCGTGGAGCCTGTGCTGATCACATCATCCAGGATAATCACTTTCTTATCTTTGATTGTGTCGCGATCCTTTTCATCCAGGATCAGCACCTGCGGCTGGCCGGTTGTAATGGACAAAGTCTCGGCGCGGATGGCGTCGCCCATATAGGGTTTATATGTTTTTCTTAGGATGATATAGGGTTTCTTTGTCTTAACTGAAAGCGCATGCGCCAGCGGAATTGACTTGGCCTCAGCGGTCACCAAAACGTCAAATTGCAAACTCTTCAACTTTTTGCCCAATTCCTTCGCGCAGGCTTGCACCAGTTCTGTATCACCGAGAATGTTCAGGATCGCAATCCGCAAGCCGGGCTTGATCTCGAACAAACGCAGGTCTCGTTTTAAACCGGCAATATCAATGCTGTATACATCACGTTTTGTCATACATTTACTCCTCAGAAAGTTCGTAGGCGTAGTTTATCACAATTTAATTTATAATGATTGCAATTAATTCCATGTTACCTGACCTGCAACTTAACGATCACCTGCGTTTGCGTAAGCCCCATCCATGCGGCTCCTACGAGTGGACGGTCGTTCGTCTCGGCGCGGATATCGGCCTTGAATGTAAGTTATGCAAGCACCGCGTCATGCTCACACGGCGCGAACTTGCCAGAAGGCTAAAAATCAATCTCACCAAACGTGACGATAAAAAAAATGAACAACAAGACTCCTAGAAAACCCCACATTGTCTTTTATTTCTCCGACACCGGCGGCGGACATCGTTCCGCAGCGGAAGCCATCATTGAGGCTGTGCACCTTGAATACGGCAAAACGGTCACAACCGAAATGGTTGATTTCTTCAAAAATTATGCGCCGGCGCCTTTTAACCATGCCGCCGAAATGTACCCCTATATGGTCAAGGTCCCGCAAATATGGCGTGCCAGTTTTCATGCCACCGATGGACGCGCCCGGGCGCGTTTTATTACCGCCACCTTATGGCCTTATGCCCGTCACGCCGCACGCCAATTGGTGAGCAGTCATCCGGCAGACCTGATCGTTACCGTCCATGCCATTGCGAATACATTTGCCTTGAAGGCCCTGGGGAAGAATCGTCCACCATTCATGACCGTTGTAACCGATATGGTCACATCGCACGCGCTTTGGTTTGATAAACGCTCCGATCTGATCCTTGTGCCAACTGAAAGCGCGCGTGAACGTGCTCTCAGATTCAACATGTCTCCGGAAAAAGTTCAAGTAGTGGGCATGCCCGTTGCAGACCGTTATTGTCGGCCATTGGGCAATAAACGCACCCTGCGGAAAAAACTGGGCTGGCCTTTGGATAAGCCCATTGTTCTATTTGTGGGAGGCGGGGACGGGATGGGCCCGCTCGGCAAGATGGCGCGTGCAGTGGACGATTCCGGCCTGGACCTTGGGTTGGTCATCGTGGCCGGGCGGAATGAGCGCCTGAAAGCGAATCTCGAAGCGCAGGAATGGGAGAATCCCACTTTGATCTATGGTTTCACACGCGATATGCCGAACTTCATGCGTGCTGCTGATTTCATCATTACCAAAGCCGGTCCAGGGACAATTGCTGAAGCGCTCAATGCGCACCTTCCTATTATTTTGTATTCCAAATTACCCGGGCAGGAGGACGGCAACGTCACTTTTGTAGTGGAAGAAGGCGCGGGAGTATGGGCGCCCAAGCCACAAGAAGTGGTAAAGACTCTCACGCGCTGGATTTCGCGCCCGAAAGAACGGCAACAAATCGTTGAGAATTGTTGCCGCGTGGCGCGGCCTGAAGCGCCGCGCTTGATAGCCCGCTCAATCGGTAAATTATTAGGCTTATGAGCCTGCGGTATAATCCCCCCGATGCCCATCTTGGATTCACATACGCTCGAGTTTTTCAGCCGCAGTCCTGAGCAAACGCGCCGGATTGGGATGCGTTTAGGTGGTGTGTTGCAGTCAGGTGACGTGGTTTGTTTACAAGGCGATCTCGGCGCGGGGAAAACCACTCTTGTGCAGGGTGTGGCGCAGGGTTGGGGCTCACTTGATTCGGTTTCTAGCCCCACGTTCATTCTTGTGAATATCTATCGTGGCGCGGATCATAGTCAGCTTTTCCATCTTGACGGGTATCGTCTTGACTCGCCGCCCGAAGCTGAAGAACTTGATCTTGATTCCATGCTTGCCGAAGGCCCCATGTTGATTGAATGGCCCGAACAGCTTGGTTTGCTGATCCCATTGGAACATCTTTGGATAAAACTCACACACATGGCCGAAGAACAGCGTCAGATGTTGTTCAAATCAAACGGCGCGCATTATGACACTTTGCTCGCCGAGTTACAGCAAGCCATCTTTGGAGCAGGCTAATGCTATTGGCAATTGACACATCCACCGCGCAAATTGGTATCGCCTTATACGACGGCGCGCAAGTATTAGCCGAATCTGTTTGGATCAGCAAACAGCATCACACGACTCAACTAGCGCCGGCTCTCGCGGGACTTTTGAGTCGCACCAGTGTTTCCATGGACATGGTCAGCGCTTTGGGCGTGGCCTTGGGGCCAGGCTCGTTTACAAGTCTAAGAGTCGGGTTGGCTCTGGTGAAAGGCATCGCCCTTGCCCGTAAACTGCCCGTGATCGGAATTTCAACCATGGATGTAATTGCTGTTGCTCAACCCTTTTCAAAACTTCCCCTGGCTGTCGTTCTGCAGGCTGGCCGAGGCAAACTCGCTTTGGGATTGTATAAAAGCTCGAAAAACGGCTGGCAGGCCCAAGGTCCGGCAAGAGTCATGACGGTTGATGCGCTGGTCGATGAGATCGAGAGTCCAACTATTATCGCCGGTGAATTATCCGCAGAAGAACGTCAACGTTTGGCGCGTAAAAAAGTCAATATCAAACTGGCTTCGCCCGCGCAATGTGTGCGGCGTCCTGCTATTTTGGCTGAACTCGCATGGGTACGCTGGCAGGCCGGCAAAGTGGATGATGTGGCTTCACTCGCACCGGTCTATTTGCATGTTGCGGGCTCCACGCCGTTATGAAGTTTTCCATTCGACGCATGACGCTTGATGATGTCGAGCAAGTGGTTGCCATTGATCAAGCTTCATTCAGTTTGCCGTGGCCTGAGAGAACCTTTCGTTATGAAGTGGCCGAGAACTCGGCTTCACGCCCGTGGGTTTTGGATATGGATGGCCGCGTCATGGCGATGATTGTGGTATGGTTCATTATTGACGAGGCGCATATCGCGACGATTGCCACACATCCGGACTTTCGTAGGCAGGGGTTTGGAAGGAAATTATTGGTGCATGCTCTAATGGCCGCGAAAGAAGAAGGCGCTAAAACTGCCTTGCTCGAAGTGCGCGAGAGTAATAATATGGCGCAGGAAATATATCGTAAACTCGGTTTTGTGGAAGTGAATCGCAGGCTGCAATATTACAGCGATAACGGCGAAGATGCGATCTTGATGACGGCTGATTTATATGGTCAAGACTTCCGAAGCCTTTTAGAGTCTTTCAATTGAAGTGTATTACGGGAGACTTCGGAAGCCTGTTATTATGAGGTGATAATGTCTGTAGAAGATACCCTTGCTCAAATAACAAAAGAAGTGGCGGTGTGCAGGAATTGCGCGTTGCATGCGTCGCGCAACAGGTCTGTGCCGGGCGAAGGACCGGCCACCGCTGAAATTATGTTGATCGGTGAAGGGCCTGGTTTTCACGAAAACGAGCAGGGCCGTCCGTTCGTGGGCGCTTCGGGAAATTTCCTGAGCCAGCTGCTGGAGCAAGGCGGGTTGAAACGCACGGATGTTTTTATCTGCAATGTGGTCAAGTGCCGGCCGCCTAATAATCGCGATCCGGAGATCGATGAGTTGGCCGCCTGCAATAAATATTTGGAACGGCAGATCGAAGCCATTAATCCTAGTATCATTGTAACTCTTGGACGTTTCTCCATGAATAAATTTGTCCCCGGTGCGAAGATCAGCGCCATTCATGGACAGATGCGCAAGGTTGGAGATCGCTTCGTCATCCCGATGTTCCATCCTGCCGCGGCATTACATCAGGCCGCGCTCAGGCCGGCGCTTCTCGCGGATTTTGCGAAATTGCCTGAGTTGTTGAATCAAGCACGCAAAGCCTTGGGCAAGTCCGCGCTTGAAAAGGAAGTGGAAATAGTTCCGCAGGAAGAACCGAAGCAATTGAATATGTTCTAAATATTTTATCTCATTACGAGATGGTGTTCTCGAACGTTGTGAGACGTTGAGACAATCTCCTGTTGTGATGGGAGATTGCTTCGCAAAAAAACGCTTGCAATGACATGCAACGACAAAGAGGAAAAATGTCAACCAAAGCAACTCTCATCAAAAAACTGAAAGATAAACCTGCAAGCATTGCCATTTTAGGCTTGGGTTATGTTGGCCTGCCTTTGGCTGTTGTATTCGGCGAGGCGGGATTCAATGTCACAGGTATTGACCCTGACGCGCGCAAAGTGGATTCGCTCAATAAAGGCGTTTCCTATATTCCCGATGTCAAGACCGAAGCGGTCGCGAAGTTGG
>Ga0315273_10001860_pt1 | contig 24430 bp, 13 predicted proteins | sample YL17G02_0_MG_FD_205753 | JGI IMG/M metagenome (GOLD analysis project Ga0315273, IMG submission 205753) | Sediment microbial communities from Yellowstone Lake, YNP, Wyoming, USA - YL17G02_0 | ecosystem: Environmental > Aquatic > Freshwater > Lake > Sediment | place: USA: Wyoming | collected... | reverse complement strand
TTCCGGCCCGCCGGGTCGAGCTCGAGCTCGCCACCTCGTAAGATCGAGGCATGTCTCCAAAGACTCTGGCTTCGATGCACGATGCGCGCGATGCAGAAGACAGGAGACTCCTCGAGACCGGCGACCAAAAGACGCTCCTCGCGGGCTACTTCCACCCGGTCCGCCAGCGCTGCCTGCTCCGGCTCCGCGACCCCGACGCCGCCGACGAGGTCACCCAGGCGGTCTTCCTCCGCCTCATCGGCGAGCTCGCGCGCGGGCGCACCTACTCGGTGCCCTTCCGCGTCGTCGTCTGGAAGATCACCGGCTGGACGGTCAACGAGCACTGGGCCGGCAAGCCCCTCACCGTCCCGCTGCCCGAGGGCTGGGATCCCGCCGCCCCCGGCGACGACTACGCCGAGTGGGCGGGGAACGACGACCTCGCGACGCTGCTCGTCGGGCTGCCGAAGCGCCAGCGCGAGGTCTGCGAGCTGCGCTACCTGGAAGGGCTCGACCCCGACCGGATCGCCGACGCGCTCGGGATGAAGCGCAATGCCGTCGACCAGGCTCTCCACAACGCCCACGCCAAGCTCAAGGAGGCTCTGCTCGGTGGCGGCTGAGCCCGTAACGGTGCTGTTCGACGAGTACCTCGCCGCCTACGCGCGCGGCGAGCGGCCCGAGGCGGCGGAGTACCTGCGCCGCGCCGGCGCGCAGGCCGATGAGCTGGCGGCGCTGCTCGACGGCTTCCTCGCCGCCGCGCCCGTGCCCGAGCCGACGCCCGAGGCGGTCGAGCTCTTCGAGGCGTGGGAGCAGGGCCAGACGCCGCTGCTCGCGCTCCGCACCGCGCGCGGGGTCACCCGCGACCGGGTCGTGGACGCGATCGTCTCGGCGCTCTCGCTCGACCCGGCCAAGCGCGGGAAGGTGAAGCACTACGTCCACGAGCTCGAGGCGGGCCTGCTCGAGCCGCGCCGCGTCGACCGGAGCGTGCTCGCCGCGATCGCCGAGGCCGTCCACGCGAAGGTCGAGGACCTGTTCGCGTGGCGTCCCCGTCCCCTGGCCGTCGGGGGCGTGTACCTACGAGCCGAGGCGCCGGTCGCTCCTGTCATGTCCGCCCCCGCCGAGCCGGAGGAAGAGGACGAGATCGACCGCCTCTTCCATTCGGGACGCTGACACTGGACAATCAGGACATGGGCGGCCCAGTCACCGACCCGCGTGCCTACGCGCTGCGGGAGCGCTACCACGCCCACTTCGGCGGGGCCGAGCTGCCCGTGCCCGTGGAGCGGATCGCCGAGGACCTACTCGGCCTGGCCGTGTCCGAGCGGGACGGGATGGAGGTCTCCGGCATGCTCCTCCCGGCCGAGCGCGAGATCTACGTAAATGCCGAAGACAACCCCGCGCGCCGCCGCTTCACGCTGGCGCACGAGGTGGGCCACTGGGTGTGCCAGTGCCTGGAGGGCAAAGGCGCCCCGGTGATGTGCCGAGCCGAAGACGTGTCGGAAGGCGCCGGCCGATCCCGGGAGCGCGAGGCGAACGTCTTCGCCGCAGAGCTCCTGATGCCGGAGCCGGCGCTGCGGGCAGAGTTCGCCGGCGCGAACGGACTCGCGGAGCGCTTCGGCGTTTCAGCCGAGGCGATGGCGTGGCGGCTCTACAACCTCGGGCTGGCGCCTGAACAGCCGGTCGCGAGGTGAGCTTTAGCGACAACCAGCGCGTGCGTCACCGCTTGCGCGGCGAGATTGGTGTGATCGAGCGTCGTGTGCCGAGTGCGGGCCCGGCTCGGTTCAGAGTCATCTTCCCCGCCGGCACGTGGGAGGTGGCGAGCGCAGATCTGCTCGCGGTCTATGACGATCCGTTCGAACTAATCGAGCAACGCCCAGTCGTCGTCCCATACCAAGGGTGGCTAAGGCGAGAGGCGTTCCGGCTCTTGGATGCGTACCGCAACGACCCGACCGCTGCTCTCTCGAACTCGAGAATCGAGCCTCAAGGCCACCAGATCTCGGTCGCGTTGCGAGCGCTCGAAAAGCCGCAGGCAAGGCTCATCATCTCGGACGAAGTGGGTCTCGGAAAGACGATCGAGGCCGGCTTGGTCCTCAAGGAGCTTCGCGCTAGAGGTGTGCTCGACCGAGTCCTGATCATCACTCCGGCGAGCCTCATGACACAGTGGCAGACCGAGCTTCGCTCCAAGTTCAACGAGCCTTTCACGATCTACGACGGACTCATGCTGCGGGAGCTGAGGCAGCGCTTCCCAAACACCAATCCTTGGAACCTTCGCGGAGAGGCGAACATCTTGTGCAGCCTCCAGTTCGTTCGGGGCGAACGAGAGCGGGAGGAGATCTCCGAGGCTGAGTGGGACCTGGTCATCGTGGACGAGGCTCATCACGCGCGGCGCACGCTCGACGACGGTCCGAACCTCGGCTTCCAATTGCTCGAGGCGCTGCGGGACAAAGTCGGCGGGATGCTGCTCCTCACCGCTACGCCCATGCAGCTGCACGACTACGAGCTGTACTCAATGGTCGAGCTCGTCGAGCCAGGCCTCTTCGATGACTACGGGCACTTCGTTGAGTCGCGAGAAGAGATCGCGAAGATCAACGAACATTTCGCCTGGCTCCGGCTTGGGGAAGGGTCTTATTCACAAAGGGGCGATCTCGCGATCTGCCTCATCCTCTGGGACGCTCCTGATGCGGTTACGGACGCAGACACCACATCTTCGGAAGGCCGCGAGGCTGTCTGCAGATGGCTCGAAAGCCGCCACCTCCTGTCGCAGGCGCTAGTTCGGAACCGTAAGGCGGAGGTGGGCGGGTTCATGAAGCGGGAAGCTCACAGATTCCCGGTTCAACCTACCGAAGAGGAACTAGCCCTCGAGCGGGACGTGCAGGATTACCTTCGCCGGCAATATGCACGGTCGCCCGCGCTCGGGCTCGTTCTCGTCACGTTTCAGAAGCTGCTCGCCAGCTCTAGTCGCGCGCTTGCCGGAGCTATGGATACCCGCATCGCAAAGCTCCTCAAACGCGAGGATCAGCAGCTCGAGAAGATTACGGATGATCCTGAGCTGGAAGAGGAGTTCGATAACGATGCGTGGGGGCGGGCCCTGGATCTCGAGGCTGAGATCACAGAGTTGAACAGCCTAGCGGCGCGCGCGCGAGAGATTCACGATACGAAGCTAGACGAGCTGGAGCGACAACTCCAGGCACTCTTCTCGGCTCACCCGGACGAGAAGGTGCTGATCTTCACGCAGTACCTCGGGACTCTCGAAATGATCCGAGAGCGGCTCGCGCCGCAACTTCGGGTCGTCACCTTCCACGGCGGCCAGAGCTGGCGCGAGAAGGACGAGGCGCACAAAGCATTCAAGTCGAGCGCGCAGGTCATGATTTCGTCCGAAGCGGGCGGCGAGGGCCGCAACTTCCAGTTCTGCCACATCCTGTTCAACTACGACCTGCCGTGGAACCCGATGCGGATCGAGCAGCGCATCGGGCGGCTGGACCGTGTCGGCCAGACGCGGAACGTATTGATTTACAACTTCGGCGTCGCCGGGACGCTCGACGAGCGGATCCTCGACGTGCTCGACACCCGCATCAAGGTCTTCACGGAGAGCGTCGGAGCGCTCGAACCGATTCTCGGAGAGATCGAGGAGCGGATCAAGCGGCTCGTTCTCCAGGACGCCACTACCGCACAGCGTGAGTTTCGCCAGTTTGAGATAGATCTCGACGAGCGCCTAAGGCGTGCACGGATCAAGGATCAGAAGATGGGCGACTTTGTGATGGACGCGCGGAGCTTCCGTCGGGACGAGGTTGAGCGGCTGCTGGGACATGAGCCAATGGCGACGCCCGGTGAGCTGCGACATTTCGTCGCGACGGCGCTCGCCTTCTACCCGTCTGCTCGCGCGATCGATGAGGGCGATGGAGTGTTGGAGCTCACCCTCCCGCGTGTCCTCCATCAACTCGAGAGCAACCTGAGGGAAACGTACAGGGGCACGTTCGACTATCGCGTGGCACTGATTGACGAATCGCTTGAGTTCTTCGCGTTCGGCCATCCGCTGGTTGACCTCCTGATTCGGGTGGTGTGTGGCGATGGCGTGCCTCCGGTCACGGTCTTGGAGTCCGACGACGGAGACGCGCATCTCGTCGACTATCAAGTGCGCTTCACAGGGGTGAAGGAGCGCGATGAGTTGATCACCGTCGCACTCAACGGCGCATCCGGCCATGTGCGACGGCCCGACGATCCGAGATTCGAACTGCAGCTGCCGGCTCTCAACGGGTTCGGGCGAGAACAGATCGAGGCTGAAAGCCGCGTGCGGCTTGACGAAGAACTGGCCCGCCGCTTCGAAATCTTCCTCGGAGACAACGAGCGGACGTTCGACGCCGAGCACGCTCGACTCGAGAAGCGCTTTGCATTTCAACGGCGCTTCCTCGAGCAGCGGCTTGAGCGCGTCAATGACCAGATCACGCGGCTGGAGCGGTACGGGACAGACGCAGAGCGTCAGATCGTCCCTGCACTTCGAGGTCGAATTGAGCAAGAACGGCTGCGCGTGGCTGCTGTCGCAGAGGCCCGCGAGGCTGCGCTGGCCGATCTCGAGGAGCGGCGCCACCCAAGCCACGCCCTGCAGCTTCTAGGCATCGCTCGGCTCGTACCGCCTGGAACCTTCCAGTCTTCGCGGGTCGACTGATGGATGTCTTTGAGCTCCGCGAGCAGCTCGTCAGCGACTACGCGGACTACACACGAAGCTTCGTCAACATCCGCGACGAGCGGATCGCCGGCCACGTCGACCACGAGTTGGAGGAGGGTCTCCTCTGGCCTCACCCCATTGTTCAGCTCAACCCCGCGTTCGAGTCCGGTGGGACGATTGACGAGCTCGTCGCTGCCGACCTTCTTCACGGTCGTTGCGGCGCGGTCTTCCGAAGAGACAAGAGCGAGGCGAAGCCTGAGGGCGAGCCGCTCATACTGCACCGCCACCAGCGCGAAGCCATCGAGGTCGCGCGCTCCGGCGCGAATTACGTCTTGACCACAGGTACGGGCTCGGGGAAAAGCCTCGCGTACATCGTGCCGATCGTCGACCACGTGCTGCGCAACGGGTCGGGCAAGGGCATCAAAGCGATCGTCGTTTACCCGATGAACGCGCTCGCGAACAGCCAGGCGGGCGAGCTCGAGAAGTTCCTCTCATTCGGGCCGTGGGCGGGGGGCAACCCGGTCACGTTCCGCCGCTACACGGGCCAGGAGAACGACGAGGAGCGCCAGCAGATCCTGGTTTCGCCGCCGGACATTCTGCTGACGAATTACATGATGCTGGAGTACATCCTGACGCGGCCGTACGAGCGAAAGATCATCAGCGCTGCACAAGGGCTCCAGTTCCTCGTTCTCGACGAGTTGCATACCTACCGAGGCCGGCAGGGCGCGGATGTTGCGCTGCTTGCGCGGCGCGTGCGAGGGGCGTGCAACGCTCCCAACCTCCAGCTCGTCGGTACATCCGCGACACTTGCCGGACCGGGGACGCTCGAGGAACAGCGCGCCGAGGTCGCGCGCGTCGCATCGCTTCTGTTCGGCGCCGAGGTTCAACCGGAGAGCGTGATCGGAGAGACGTTGCGCCGTGCGACAAGTCCGACCAGACTCGACGATCTCGAGTTCGTCAACGTACTGCGCGGAAGGCTCAGCGCGCCCGCGCCGACAGGTCTGGCGGCGTTCAGGGCCGACCCGCTCGCCTCGTGGATTGAGACTACGTTCGGTCTTGAGAACGAATCGAACACCGGTCGGTTGCGCCGCGCGGCTCCGCGGTCGATCACCGGCGCGGACGCTGCCGCTGATGAGCTGGCCGAGCTCACCGGCGCGCCAGGCGAGCAGTGCGCTCCCGCGATCCGCGACACCCTCATGCAGGGCCACTCGCTCACCCAGGAGAACGGCTTCCCAGTCTTTGCTTTCCGTCTGCACCAGTTCTTCAGCCGCGGCGAGACGGTGTACGCGTCGCTGGAGCCCGAACTCGACCGCTACATCACCACCAGTGAGCAGCAGTACGTTCCGGGAACCCGCGAGAAGGCGCTGTTCCCACTCGCATTTTGCCGTGAGTGCGGGCAGGAGTACTACACGGTCAGAACCGCGAACGGCGACGGCGGCGAGACAGTCGTCGTGCCCCGACCTCTGTCCGACACGACCGGGGACGAGGGCAGCGACGCGGGGTTCTTGTATGCGAGCTCCGACGTGCCCTGGCCGAGCGCTCTTGAGGCGATGCTGGAGCGGCTGCCTGACGAGTGGCTCGAGCCGCATGGTGACAGCGAGCGAGTGAAATCGAACTATCGCCAGTACGTCCCGCGCTCGACGCAGCTCGACACGAGCGGTCGGAGTTCCGAGGGCGGCTTGGAGGCGCACTGGGTGCCGGCACCATTTCGGTTCTGTCTTCGCTGCGGTGTGTCTCACGGGGGCCGTCAGCCCCGCGACTTCGGCAAGCTGATGACCCTTGGTGCTGGTGGCCGCTCGAGCGCTACGACGATCCTCAGTCTGGCGGCGATCCGCAGCCTGCGCCGCGACGACGAGCTGAAGCCAGAGGCGCGCAAGCTGCTCAGCTTCACCGACAATCGGCAGGACGCCTCGCTGCAGGCCGGCCACTTCAACGACTTCGTCGAGGTTGGTCTGATGCGCTCCGCGCTCTACCGGGCTGCAGCTGCCGCCGGCGACGCGGGGATCCCACACGACGAGCTCGCGATCAAAGTGTTCGAGGCGCTTGGCCTGCCCGTCGAGCTGTACGCGGTCGACCCGACGGTGCGGTTCGCAGCGCGCCAGGAGGTCGACCGGGCGCTGCGCGACGTGCTCGGCTACCGCCTCTATCGAGACCTCGAGCGGGGCTGGCGGATCACCGCGCCGAACCTCGAGCAGTGCGGCCTGCTAGAGATCTCCTACGCGTCGCTCGACGAGTTGTGTGCCGCCGAGGACGAGTGGGAGGGGCGGCATCCCGTGTTCGCGCAGGCGTCAGCGGCTGACCGAGAGAAGATCGCGACCGTCCTGCTCGACCTGATGCGCCGCGAGCTCGCCGTCCGAGTCGACTACCTGACCGACACCTGGCAGGAGGCGCTTAAACAACGGTCGAGCCAGTTCCTCATCGACCCGTGGGCGATCGATGAGGAAGAGGAGCTGATGCACGCGACCGTGCTGTTCCCCAAGCCCCGTCGCAGGGCAGCCCGCGAGTACCGCGGCAACGTCTACGTCTCCGCCCGAGGCGGCTTCGGCCAATACCTGCGCCGCTCGAGCACCTTCTCGCACGACACTGGCACGCTGTCGCTCGACGACACTGAGACGACCATCCGCGACCTGCTCGAGGCGCTCCGCGTCGCCGGGCTCGTCGTTCAGGTAGAGGCGCAGACCGACGAGGATGGTGTCCCCGGATACCAGCTCGCCGCCTCGGCGATGGGCTGGCGGGCCGGGGACGGCAGCCGTGCCTACCACGATCCGATCCGCATCCCGTCGCTCCCGGAGGACGGCGGCCGCACCAACCCATACTTCATCGACTTCTACAAGGGCGTCGCCGCCGACGGGCAGGGCCTTGAAGCGCGCGAGCACACCGCGCAGGTCCCACCGGCTGAGCGGGAGAAACGCGAGGAGGAGTTTCGGGCGGGCAGGCTACCGATCCTCTTCTGTTCACCGACGATGGAGCTCGGTGTCGACATCGCAGAGCTGAACGTCGTCAACATGCGCAACGTCCCACCGACCCCGGCGAACTACGCCCAGCGCTCCGGGCGGGCTGGGCGCAGCGGCCAACCGGCACTGGTGTTCAACTATTGCGCCGCCGGCAGCTCGCACGACCAATATTTCTTCCGTCGGCCGCGGCTGATGGTCGCCGGTCAGGTGAAGCCGCCGCGGCTCGACCTCGCGAATGAGGACCTTGTTCGGGCCCACATCCACGCGATCTGGCTCGCCGAGACCGGTGTCAGCCTGGGCTCGTCGCTGGCCGACGTGCTCGAGCTCGACCTCGACGACGCGACTTTCCCGCTGCGCGAGTCGATAGTCGAGGAGGCCTCGAATGCCGACGTGATCCAGCGCGCCAAGCCGCGCGCCGAGCGGCTGCTCGCCACCGTGCCGGGGCTGGAGGAGGCGGGCTGGTACACGCCGACGTGGTTGGACGAGCGCCTGCGGGAGGCTCTGCTCGCGCTCGACCGGGCGTGCGACCGCTGGCGCGAGCTGTATCGGGCCGCGATCGACATGCGTGAAAGCCAGCACAAGATCGTCACCGACCACTCCCGCGCCGCCTCCGAGCGCAATCTTGCGAAACGGCTGCGCTTGCAGGCCGAGGCGCAGATTGAGCTACTGCGCGGCGGCGACGACGCGAAGCACGTGCAGTCCGACTTCTACAGCTACCGCTACTTCGCAAGCGAAGGGTTCCTGCCTGGCTACAGCTTCCCCCGCCTGCCGCTGTCGGCGTTCATCCCGGCACGGCGAGGGTCGAAGGGCAAGGATGAGTTCCTGCAGCGGCCGCGCTTCTTGGCGATCTCGGAGTTTGGGCCGCGTAGCATCGTCTACCACGAGGGCTCCCGCTATGTGATCAACCGCGTCTTCCTGCCGGCGGAGCGGGGAGAGGACAACCGGCTGCCGACCACCTCGGTGAAGCAGTGCTCGGACTGCGGCTACCTGCACCCGGTCGAGAACGGCGATCCCGGCCTCGACCTCTGCGAGCAGTGCAGCGCCCCGCTCGATCCGCCGATCAGCAAGCTGTTCCGGCTCCAGAACGTCGCCACCCGGCGACGCGATCGGATCAACTCGGATGAAGAGGACCGCCTTCGGCAGGGCTTCGACATCCAGACGGGCATCCGCTTCGCCGACCTCGAGGGGCTTGGGCATCGGGTCGCTCACGTCGTTGCGGACGGAACGACGTGGGGCAAGCTCACCTACGGCGGCGCGGCGACGCTATGGCGCATCAACCTCGGGTGGCGGCGTCGCAAGGACCCGAACGTTCATGGGTTCGTGCTCGACACCGAGCGTGGGTATTGGGCGAAGAATGTGCAGGCGGCGGTCGACGACCAGGGTGACCCGATGAGCCAGCTGCAGGAGCGGGTCGTCCCGTACGTCGAGGATCGCCGCAACGCGCTCCTCTTCGACCCCGCCCGCCCGATACCCGCGCTGATGCCGTCTCTTGCGGCGGCGCTGAAGAGCGCAATTCAGATCACGTTCGATCTCGAAGACTCGGAGCTCGCCGTGGAAGCGCTTCCAAGCAAGGAGTTCCGCCGCCAGCTGCTCCTCTACGAGGCCGCTGAAGGTGGCGCCGGCGTGCTGCGCCAGGTCGCCTCCGATTCCGATGCCCTTGCCCGGGTCGCCCGCCGCGCGTTGGAGCTCTGTCACTTCGACCCCGAGACAGGCGCTGACCTGCGACACGCGCCGGGCGCGAGGGAGGACTGCGAGGCCGCTTGTTACGACTGCCTGATGAGCTACTCGAACCAATCCGATCACCGGCTGCTCGACCGCCATGCGATCAGGGACGTACTGCAGCTCCTTGCCGGCGCGACTGTCGAAGTGTCGCCGGGGTCGCTGCCGAGGCAGCAACAGCTGGAACGGCTTCTCGCTGCCTGTGACTCCGAGTTGGAGAAGAAGTGGCTCCGCGAGGTAGACGCGCGAGGACTGAGCCTCCCGACTCATGCGCAACTAGGGGTCGTCGGTGCAAAGGCGCGCCCCGACTTCACCTACGTCGATCACTTCGCCGCCGTCTTCGTTGACGGGCCGCCTCACGACTTCGCGGACGTGCGGGCGCGCGACGCGCAAGCGACAGTTCGCCTGGAGGACGATGGCTACACGGTGATCCGGTTCCCGCACGACCAGGCTTGGGATCCGATCTTCGCCCAGTACCCCAGCGTCTTCGGAGGCGGCACGTGACCTTCGCCGTCGGGTCGCTCGTGAAGGCGCGCGGGCGCGAATGGGTTGTTCTCCCGGAGTCTGAGGACGATCTGCTCGTCCTACGGCCTCTCGGTGGCACGGACGACGAGATCGCCGGGATCCTGCCCGCGCTCGAAGAGGTTGGGCCTGCCACGTTCGCACTCCCAAACCCGGACGACATCGGCGACCACCGGTCGAGTCGGCTGCTCCGCGACGCGGTGAGGCTCGGGGTTCGTTCGAGCGCCGGTCCGTTTCGGTCGTTCGGCCACATCGCCGTCGAGCCGCGGCCGTACCAGCTCGTGCCGCTGCTGATGGCGCTCAAGCTCGATCCGGTACGGATCCTGATCGCCGACGACGTCGGGATCGGCAAGACGATCGAGGCGCTTCTGATCGCGCGCGAGATGCTCGATCAGGGAGATGCGCAACGGCTCGCCGTGCTCTGCCCGCCGCATCTGGCGGAGCAATGGCAGGCCGAGATGAGAGACAAGTTCCACCTCGACGCCGAACTCGTTCTCACCGGCACCGCCGCTCGCCTCGAGCGAGGTCTCGGTGTCGGAGAATCGCTCTTCGAGCGCCACGCGATCACCGTCGTCTCGACCGACTACATCAAGTCAGACCGGCGCCGCGATGACTTCGTGCGCGCGTGCCCAGAGCTTGTCATCGTCGATGAGGCTCACACCTGCGCCGACGCGAGCGCCGGCCGTGGCGGTCGACACCAGCGCTACCAGCTAGTCACGAAACTCGCAGCCGACGAGAGCCGCAACCTGATCCTCGTGACTGCGACGCCGCACTCCGGTAATGAAGACGCGTTCCGCGGGCTCGTCGGGTTCCTCGACCCCTCGTTCAAGGATCTCCCCGACGATCTCTCCACCGACGAGCGAGCGCGCGAGCGACGCCGGCTTGCCCGGCAGTTTGTCCAGCGTAGGCGCGGCGACATAGAGCACTACCTGGGCGATACGCCGTTCCCCAAGCGGGAGGTGCGCGAGGAGACATACGACCTCTCTCCCGAGTACAAGGCGCTATTCGCGAAGGTGCTTGCCTATGCGCGCGAGACGATCATCGACCCCGCTGACGGAGGCGTGCACCGCCAGCGCGTCCGCTGGTGGGCCGCGCTCGGCCTGCTCCGCGCGCTCGCATCGAGCCCCGCCGCCGCCGCCGCGACGCTTCGCAGTCGCGCGAAGGGGATGGAGACAGCCACCGCCGAGGAAGCGGACGAGATCGGCCGCCGTACAGTTCTCGATCTCACCGACGACGAGAGCGCCGAGGGCATGGACGTAACGCCAGGCGCCGATACCGACGAAGGGAACGACCGAGAGCAGCCCAACCGCCGTCGCCTCCGTGCCCTTGCGGCAGAGGCGGATGCCCTCATGGGAGCGAGCGACGCAAAGCTCGAGCGTGGAGCCAAGCTTGTCAAGGAGCTCATCGACGACGGCTTCAACCCGATCGTCTTCTGCCGCTTCATCGCCACCGCCGACTACGTAGCGGCAGCCCTTCGCAAGGCGCTCCCGAACGACGTCCAGGTCGAGGCCGTCACGGGATTCCTTCACGCAACAGAGCGCGAGGAGCGCGTCGCCGCGCTCGGCGAGGCGGATAAGCGCGTGCTCGTCGCAACCGACTGTCTCTCCGAGGGCATCAACCTCCAGGAGCACTTCGACGCGGTCGTGCACTACGACCTCGCCTGGAACCCCACGCGCCATGAGCAGCGCGAGGGTCGCGTCGACCGCTTCGGTCAGCAGAGCGATCCCGTGCGCGTGCTCACCTACTTCGGTCGTGACAATGGAATCGACGGCATCGTCCTAGACGTCCTCCTTCGGAAGCACAAGGCGATCCGCGACTCCCTCGGGATCTCCGTTCCTGTCCCCGTTGACTCGAACGCCGTCGTCGAGGCGATCCTCGAAGGGCTCGTCCTGCGCGGACACGACGAGCAGCTCTCGCTCCTCGACCAAGCTGAACTAACGTCGATCCGCGACGCGTTCCACGAGGAGTGGGAACAGGCCGCTGATCGTGAGAAGCGCTCGCGCACCGTGTTCGCCCAGGAGACGATCAAGGTCGATGAGGTGGCGCGCGAGCTCGATTCCGTTCGCGAGGCGATTGGCTCCGAACTGGACGTGCGCCGTTTCACGGTCGATGCGTTCGGCGCAGAGGGAGCCGTTGTCAGCGGCATCGATCCAGTCACGCTCCGCCTGGACGAGGTTCCCAGGGCGCTTCGCGACCTACTCGGGACAAGTGTGAAGGACGAGCTACGTGTTCGCTTCGAACTCCCCGCGGGTGACGGTGTCACATATCTGGAGAGAACCCACCCGATCGTCGAAGGGCTCGCGTCGTTCGTGCTCGACACCGCGCTCGACCCGATCCACGACGGTGTCGCGCGCCGCGCGGGCGCCATCCGCACCCGAGCCGTCGATCGTCGGACGACTGCCCTCCTGGTGAGATTCCGCTTCGACGTGATTACGCGGCGCGCAGGGGGCGAGCGGCCGCTCCTCGCGGAGGAATGTCGCCTCGTCGCGTTCGAGGGTGCCCCTGAGGATGCCGAGTGGCTCGACGACGCAAGCGCTCAGGCGCTCCTCGACGCAGAACCCGACGCGAACGTGGCGCCCGAGCAGGCCCGCGAGTCTGTCCGTCGGATCGTCGACGGCTACTCGGTGATCGCTCCGCAGCTCGACCGAGTTGCCGCCGAGCGCGCCGAAGCGCTGCACGAGTCGCACGTTCGCGTGCGCGAGGGCGCGCGTGTGACCGGCGTGCAGTACGCGGTTGAGCCGCAGCTCCCGCCCGACGTACTAGGCATCTACGTCTTCCTCCCGGCAGGGGCCTAGCTTGCAGGTCCGCCGAAGAGAGCTCTTCACCACGATTCGAACTGAGGGCGCGATCCTCCCGCCCGACCTGTTGCAACGGGTCGCCGCGGGCGACAAGGACCTCGGAGGGCTGAAGCCGGGTGATTACCACCTCCTCGAGGGAGAGCCGCTCAACGAGGCGATCGTCCGCTCCTGGAACCGCCTCGTCGGCGCTTGGGCCGCCTTCACCGATGGACGCGACAAGCTCCCCGAGGGAGATCTCGGGACGACGGTCACCCGTGAGCGCTGGCTCTTGATCTTGTTCGACGAGCTCGGGTACGGGCGGCTCCAGCCGGCGCGGGCGATCGAGATCGAGGCCAAGAGCTACGCGGGGTCGCACAGCTGGGGCGAGCATGTCCCGATCCACCTTGTCGGCTGCAATGTTCCGCTTGACCGTCGCAGCCAGGGCGTTGCCGGCGCTTCGACGATGAGTCCGCATGGGCTCGTCCAGGAGCTCCTCAACCGCTCGGACGAACGGCTGTGGGGCTTCGTCAGCAACGGGCTGACGCTGCGCGTACTGCGCGACAACTCATCGTTGACCCGACAGGCGTACGTGGAGTTCGACGTCGCCTCCATGATGGACGGAGAGGTCTACGCAGACTTCGTCGTCCTCTGGCTCGTCTGCCACCAATCGCGGGTCGAGGGCGACACACCGCACGAGTGCTGGCTCGAACACTGGTCGCAGGAGGCGGTGAAACACGGAACGCGGGCGCTCGACGGCCTCCGCAACGGCGTCGAGGCGGCGATCTCGGCGCTCGGCACCGGCTTCCTTGCCCACCCCGCGAACGGTGCGCTCCGTGAGGCGCTCCGCTCGGGCGAGCTCGACAAGCAGGACTACTACCGTGAACTGCTCCGCCTCGTCTACCGGCTTCTCTTCCTGTTCGTCGCCGAAGACCGTGGGTTGCTACTCAACCCGGACGCAACGCCAGAGGCAGCACTGCGTTACGGCACCTACTTCTCCACGCAACGCCTTCGTCGCCTGGCGGAGCGCCGACGTGGGTCCAAGCACACCGACCTCTACCAGGGCCTTCAACTCGTGACGGGCAAGCTCGGCGAGGACGACGGTTGCCCGGAGCTCGGGCTACCCGCCCTTGGCAGCTACCTTTGGTCAGAGGACACAGTCCGCCACCTCACCCGCGCCCAACTCTCGAACTCCGCACTACTCGACGCAGTAAGGGCCCTGTCGACCCTCGAGGAACGTGGCGTCCGGCGTACTGTCGACTACCGCAACCTCGGTGCCGAAGAGCTCGGCTCCGTCTACGAGTCGCTGCTCGAGCTACAGCCGACAATCAACGTGGACGCGGCGGTTTTCACACTCGGGGCAGTTGGAGGGAACGAAAGAAGAGCTACAGGCAGCTACTACACACCGACGAGTCTTATCGCGAGTCTCCTCGATATTTCGCTCGACCCTCTTCTTCACGAACTAGCGGAGGGTTCAGATCCGGGGAGTGCGCTCCTCGAGCTCAAGGTCGTCGACCCAGCATGTGGCTCGGGACACTTCCTTGTTGCAGCTGCACATCGAATCGCGAAGCGCCTTGCTGCCGTACGCACCGGAGACGACGAACCATCTCCCGAGGCGACACGAACCGCCCTCCGCGATGTTGTAAGCCACTGCATCTACGGAGTCGACGTCAACCCGATGGCCGTCGAGCTCTGCCAGGTCGGCCTATGGATCGAAGCGCTCGAGCCTGGCAAACCACTCGGATTCCTCGCCGGGCACATCCAGTGCGGTAATGCGGTCGTAGGTGCAAGCCGAGCTCTCGTCGACCTCGGCATCCCCGACGGGGCGTTCGAGGCGATCGACGACGAAGCAGACCGCGCTGCAGCGGTCTCAGCCCAACGCAAAGCGAACGCAGGAGAGCGACGCGGCCAGTCAACTTTCGACTTCGCCGGATCAGCAACAGACGACTCGCCCGTCCACGCTCTCATCGCGATAGAAGACATGCCAGAGACGACCGCGAGAGAAATCGAAGCAAAAGAAGCGGCGTTCGCGGCCGCCCAAGAGACCGCAGCACTCGCCCGCGAACGCCTCGCCCGGGATGCCTGGTGTGCCGCCTTCTTCAGCCCCAAGCGAGCCGGCGTTCCCCCACTGACCACCGACATCGTGCGTCGAATCGCCGAAGGCAAGGGCGGCGTCTCGTCTGAGGCACAAGACCTCATCCAAGCCCAACGAGCCGAGTACCGCTTCTTCCACTGGGATCTTGCTTTCCCGGCCGTCTTCAGCCGCGACGCAGCGGGCTTCGACCTAGTCCTCGGGAACCCGCCATGGAAGTCCCTCAGCCCTGACCTCAAGGAGTTCTTCGAACCCCACGATTCTCAGATCCGCACCGCGAAGAAGACCGATCAGGAAGCTATCGTCGCCCGCCTCCTTGCGGACAATGAGGGACTATCCGAGCGCTGGAGCAGCTACCGGAGATACCTCCTCGTGCTGGCAAAGCGCTTCTTCAGGAAGTCCGGTCGCTACGAGCTGTTCGCACCCGGAAACCTCGGAAAGGGCGACCAGAACATCTACCGAATGTTCATCGAGACCGCGTTGCAGATCACTGCGCCCAACGGGTTCGCGGCCCAGGTGCTCCCGAGCAATCTCTACAACGGTGCGAACGCCTCGGCGATTCGCCGCGAGCTTCTCGAGAAGTGGGACCTCCATTGGGTGCTCGGCTTCATCAACGAGGCGGAACACTGGTTCAAGGGCATACATACCGACACCAAGTTTGCGATCTACTCAGCCCGCAGGCGATCCCCTCAGTCCGATCTCCACATCGGCTTTCGCATCCAGAGCGATCGGGAGCTCTACACCGCGGTTGAGCGAAAGCGAACGATCGACCGCGACACGATCCGCCAGGAAGCGCCAGACACATTTGCGATACCGGAGACCGCAGACAGTGCATTCGACGTGGTGGCTTCGAAGATGCTTGCAGCCGGGCCGAGGTTCGGTGAGGAGATCGAAGGACTGCCGTACCGGCTCTACCAGCGCGAAGTCGACATGGGCACTGACCGTGACCTCTTCGTCGACGGCCTCACTGACGACGGGCTGCCCGTCTTCGAGGGCCGCATGGTCGACCAGTACGACTATCGAGCGAAGGCGTATGTCTCAGGCCGCGGTCGTGCGGCGCGCTGGGACGATCTGCAGTTCGGGACCCCGGAGAAGCGCGTCGTCCCGCAGTGGCGTATCCCACAAGAGAGAGTTCCGACGAAGCTCGGTGACCGCCCAAAGCACTACCGCGTCGGCTGGAACGATGTTGCCTCGCCAGAGTATTCGCGTTCTCTGAAAGCGTCGCTCATTCCGCCGTCGTCGATCTGCGGCCACAAGGTCCCAACTTTCACGTACCCCGAAAGCCATACCTGGCAGTACATGCCGTGGCTCGCAGCCGCGAACTCACTCTGCCTTGATTCGCTCGCCCGCCGTCTGATCTCTCTCAGCATGAGCATCAACGTCATGGATAGCCTGCCCTTCCCGCGGTGGGCAGAGGAAGTTCCAACCGCGCTTGAGCTCGGGACTCGCGCTCTGCGACTTTCCTGCACGGGCCCAGAAATGGTCGGCTACTGGAACGCGATGGCAGAACGCGGCTGGGTCGAGACTACGCCTGGCCCGGAGATCCCGGCCGCGGCGATCGACCCTGGGCTGCGTGAACAGCTCCGGACGGAGATCGAGGCGCTTGTCGCGCACGACGTATTCGGCCTGAGTCGCTCGGAGTTCGAGATCGTGCTCGACAGTTTCGATCATCTTGCAGCCACCGAGACGCGAGAACACGGTGAGTTCCGGACAAAGCGTCTGGCTCTCGCCGCATACGACGAACTGTTGACGACCCTGCCGAGCGGGGCGAGTCCTGGCCCGCCGCTCGCGAACTCCTCCTCTGAGGCGGACCTGGCCGAAGTTGCGTCCGTACGAGGGGTACCGAGTGGCTAGGAACCTCCGAGTGGGTGAATCCGTCTACGTGCCGGCCAGTGCTGTCGCTGAGCCGGATGGCGTAGCACTCGTGCGCCGGATTGTTCTAGAAACCTCAGAGCGCTCGGTCATCGTTGACGTACGCGACGGTGAATCAGTCCGTATCGCGAGCTCTAGGGTGCACCGCGACGTCAGCGTGCTGGTCTTGACCATAGGCGATCTAGCGATGACCGAGCTGACTCTTCTGGAACCTCTTGCGCGTTCGGTGTTGCAGTACTTCAGACTGCTCCTTCCCGACGACCAGGTTCGCCGCGCGCAGATCCGTACGCGCGCCGAGCTTGAAACGGTTTGGAACGCCAACCATGGGGCGGTGACGCACATAGTCCTCGTGGCCCACGGCAGACCAGATGCGCTGCATTTTGTGGATCCCGAATGGGTCGACGGATCGGCTCTCGACACGATGCTCGGCGGAGCCGCGCCGCAGCCCAAGGAGTTCTTGAGTCTGGCTTGCCAGACAGGCCGTGCCGATTTCGCCAAGACTTTCTCGCGCTCGTCAGTCTGCTCTTCGTTCATCGCGCCGTTTCAGAATGTCCACGGTGCTGTCGCGTCTCAGTTCTGCCAGATGTATTTCACCGCCCGCTTTCTGGGTGGCTCCTCTGTCAAGGTCGCGTTCAGATCCGCCTCGAAAGGCCTCGGTGTCGGAGCCCATTTCCGGCTTTGGCAGTCGGGCAAGTTCTTCACGATCGACGACCGGCGATGAACAGACGATGACCTTCGGTGCTTCCTCCAAGAACGTACCCCCCGGAGATGAGGTGAAGACTTGCAGGCAAAAGAGACAACCTTCCAGCAGCTGATCGAGGGGTCGAAGCAGTTCGTCGTGCCGCTCTACCAGCGCCCGTACAGCTGGAAGGAGACTCAGCTGCAACAACTCTGGGCCGACGTAATCGAGCAGGCCGAGTTGTTCACCGACGGGGTTGCCGGCGCCTCTCACTTCATCGGGTCGGTGGTGCTCGCACCGAGCCCAGAACTCGGCGCGGTGGGTGTTCAGCGCTGGGTCATCGTCGACGGTCAGCAGAGGCTGACCTCACTAATGCTCCTCCTGTGCGCCCTGAGGGACCACCTGACTGGGGCCGAGGCGACTGTGCACGAGAAGTTCAACGATCTCTACTTGACGAACAAATGGGAGAGCGGCGATGGGCACTACCGCTTGTTTCCGACCCAAGCGGACCGGCCGGCTTTCATTGCGTGTATACAGGCCACGTCCGGCGCCGGCGGAAGTGATGGAATCGGCGCGGCGTATCGGTTCTTCCGTCGGTCGTTGGTCGAGGCTGCGGATCCAGCGGCTCCGCACGATCTGAGTCACATCGAAGCGGTTGTTGCCAAGCGGCTTGTCGTCGTGGCCATCACAGCCAGCCAGGAAGACAACGTCTACCGAATCTTCGAGTCGTTGAACAACACGGGACTTCGTCTCGGGCAGGCCGACCTGATCCGTAACTACCTGTTCATGTGCCTCCCGACCAAGGACGAGGAGGCGTACACGAAGCACTGGCTCCCGATGCAGGAGACGCTCGACGGCGGTCAGCTCGAGCTGCTGATGTACCTCGACCTGGTTCTCAGAGGCGATGAGCGGGTCAGACGAGACGATCTCTACAGCAGTCACCAGCAGCGGATCAAGCAGCTCGCCGCGGACGAACAGGCAGTGCTCGACTACCTCATCGAGCTCCGTCGCAGGTCGGAGCTCCTACGGCTGATCGTTGCTCCGGAAGACGAACAGAACGACGAAGTGCGGTCAGGGATGCGGCGGCTGAACCGGTGGGGGGCACTCGTGACCTACCCTGCGCTCATGGCGCTGCTGGAGGCGCGGGACGCTTCCAAGATGTCGGCCGAGGAGCTCGCAGAGGCGATGTCCTACATCGAGAGCTTCCTCGTGCGTCGGATGCTTGCAGGGATCCCGAGTAACAACCTAAATCGCATCTTCCAGTCGCTCGTGGCAGAGCTCCGTGCGGCGGACGCGGACTTCGCATTGGCGACGCGCCGCGTGCTGTCGGGGGCGCGGATGTACTGGCCCACCAACGATGAGCTGCGCGAGGCGGTTCGAGGTCGCAACTTCTACTGGAGTGGACGTCAGGAACAGCGGAAGTTCGTGCTCCGCCGCTTGGAGGAGAGCTACCCATCGAAGGAGCGGGCCGACCTCGACTCCCCTGGCCTGACGATCGAGCATGTCATGCCGCAGACCCTCACCGAGGGGTGGCTCGCCACCGTCAAGGAGGACGCGGAGCCGGACGAGGAGCCGGCCGATCTTGCGAACCGTCTGCTCCATACGCTCGGGAACCTCACGCTCACCGGCTACAACCCGGATCTCTCTAACAGCGAGTTCGCCGTCAAGCGACCGCTACTCGCTCAGAGCAACCTTGAGATGAACAAGCCGATCGCGCTCGAGGAGCGCTGGGGTCCAAGGCAGATCGTGGCCAGGGCGGACGACCTCGCTGAACGTGCGATCTCAATATGGCCGGGACCGGATGAATCTATACGCGGAGCTTCAAAGCCCAGGAAATGGGAGCCGCTGCATCAGGCGCTCGCCGGCATGCCGGCTGGGGCGTGGACGTCTTACGCCGACCTCGCCGAGCTCATCGGTTCCCATCCTGTTCCCGTCGCGAGCCACGTGGCGAGCGACCCGAGCTGTCCGAACGGTCATCGCGTCCTCACCTCGTCTGGCCAGGTCGCCGACGGCTTCCACTGGTCCGACCCGAATGACCCGCGAGATCCCCACGATGTGCTTAGGGAGGAGGGGGTTCGTTTCGATGCCGACGGGACGGCTGATCCCAACCAGCGGTTTAGCGCCTCCGACTTGGCTTCATTGATTGGCCTATCGTCCGACGACGTGCAGAACGGCGTCCCGACGCCGGGGCCGGCGCTTGATCCAGAGCTCCTTGAGCAGCGAAACGCTTCGTTCTTCCAGCAGCTGGGCGACAGAGACGGCCCGGCCGCCGCCGGCGCAGTCGCGCGTCTGCTCGAGCACTGGATCACTCTGGGCGGCGACCTGAGCTTCGGGACTGCCCGGTCCGTGACGTCGTGCTTCCCGGTGCTGACCGTGGCGGGAAACACGATCTGGCCGATAGTGATCTATCCCGGAAGCACCGTCGAGATCGTCTTCCAGCACTTGCGAAGGCGTCCGCCGTTCGACGATGTCTCGCTGCGAGCGGAACTCCGGGATCGCTTGAACGCCGCGCCCGGTATTGACATCCCGAGTTCGAAGCTAGACGTTCGACCGTCCTTCAAGATCGACGAGCTCGTCGACCCCGAGACGTGGCGGATCGTCGCCGATGCGTTGACGTGGTTTGTGACCGTGGTCAGAGAGAGCACCCTGGGTGTTATCGGTATCGAGCCATAAACAGACGGTCGCTGGCCGGCCGGAACACCGGCAGCGACCTCTGAGGATGTCAATAGCGGCGACTGACTGTTAGCCGCAGCCTGGGCAGATCGGCTCTGGCGTCTCGCGGCCCAGCCGGACGCGCCAGCCTCGCGCGTCAAGGTCGGAGAGCTCGTCGCAGGTGCTGCAGCGCAGTAGATGCACGCTGCGCTGTCTTGCGAGATTCACCAACGTGTGCTCCGCCCGCAGTGCGTCGCGCATCGAGCGGGAGCGGCATGCAATCTGTTCCGCGGTGGCCTCAAACCATCCGTCCGCCTGCGACTCCACGGCATCGCGTGTCACTGGATCGCTTGGCGACCCTTCACGCAACCAGACCGAGTAGGTGAGCACCGTGATGGGTTCGCCAACCAGCGGGTTTGGATCGGGATTGACACGCCAGTCGCTGATCGTGGCGAATGTCCAGCCCATCCCCGTTAGCGGATCAAGGCGCCAGTGGGTTCGGACCGCGGTCTCCGCGCAGACGGCGATCCGGACACGCGTCTTCTTGCTGCCCGGTGACGGAAGCGCAAGCGTCACGTAAGAGGGCGGGCGGCGCTTTGTGCTTGGAGGCATGTGTGTCCTTTCGAATCGACTTGACATTGTTCCTTTGAACTGGAACAATATAGACCATGGACAGGACACCACTCGCGAGCGACGTTCTCCTCGGCTTCTTGCGCGACGCTGCGGAGCGCCGCGAGGCCGCCGAAAGACACTTTCGGCAAGCGATCGCGGGTGCGCGTTCACTTGATCTCCCGTTGTCCCTAGTCGCTGACGCGGTCGGGTTGTCGATCTCGCGCGTCCAGGCGATCGCGGACGAAGCGCGTTCGCCGGTGGGTGTGCACGATCAAACGACATCCCCAGAGCACGACGTGCTTGTGGTCGCCGCCGGCCGGGCCGCCGCGGCGGAGTACCTTGAGTACGGCGCCTACGTTTGTCAGGCGCATCGCTCGTTCCGGGACGTGCCCCGGATGGGCTTCTACCGCCGACGGCGGATCGAGCCCTATTTCCCGCTCATCCGCGAGCGTCATCCTGCTGTCGAGTTCTCTCACGAGAACGCGACAGGGCTGCGCGCTCGCGGGGATCTGCTGGGTCACGAACTCGGGGACTTGGTCGAGGCGATGCTTCGCGACGGTCGGCGCCACGAAGGTGGGGTGTTTGAGGTCTTTCTTCTCACTCGTCACGATGATTCCCGGACCCTCGTACTGGAGCATCCCATCCATCACACCGCGGTTGGCCGCGGATCTGCGTGGGCACAGGGAACGCGTTACACAAGCGAGGCATCGCTGCGTCGGAATCCGCGTACGACGGGCGAGCTTGACTAACCGGGCGCCGGGGGTGTCCGCCCATTTCCCGCAGGCTAGCTCGGGGTTCTCGCGGATGCCGTCGCAATCCGCCCGGGTTGATGCTTGGGGATGACTGTAAGGCGGGGGCCGGTCCGGGCGGACTAGGAGGTTAGAGAGATGACCATGCGGGTTCCCGAGAAGACAGCGCACGCGTACATCAGCGGCAAGGAGCTCGTGCTCGAGGACTTCCGCGAGCACGACCCTGACGTTGTCGGCTTCGTGCGCGAGACGGAGGACATCGAGGAGGCCGTGCACCGTTGCCTCACCATGGGCGCCCGCGTGCTGCGCGTCGCCGGCGCGACGCTCGACGGTGAGCTCGTCGAGCACCGCTTCGACGAGATGACGAACGAGCTCGACCACAAGATCCTCGACTTCGCTAAGCGCGTGGACGAGTCGGCCGAGAGTCTCCTCGACGACGAGGAGGGCAAGCTCGCAGTCGCGCTGCGCACCTGGCTGGACGAGGTCGGGTCGGTGCTCGGCGACACCTTCGACGAGACGAGCAAGAAGAGCGCGATCGCCAAGCTCGAGAAGGTGCTCGACCAGGCGCGCGCGGACCAGGTCAAGGCCGTGAAGCAGCTGCTCGATCCGCACGACGACGAGAGCCCGCTCGGCCAGTGGCGCTCGCAGATCGTGGAGACGGTCAAGGAGCGGAGCGACAGGATCGAGGACGCGATCGACGAGCTCACGACACAACTCGGGATCAAGGGCGCCGTCGCCGAGGCTCACGACAAGACCGCGGTCAAGGGCTTCGACTTCGAGGACATCGTCCTCGCGGAGCTGACGCCGATTGTGGTCGCGCACGAGGACGTGCCCGAGCACGTCGGCAACGAGCTCGGCAACGACGGCACGAAGGTCGGCGACATCGTCGTCACGCTCGACGCCACGCAGACCCCGGGGCGCACTGTGCGCTATGTCATCGAGGCGAAGGACAGGTCGATGACGCTGAGGAAGGCGCTCGACGAGCTCGAGTCCGCGATGCGCAACCGCGACGCCGAGGCCGGCGTGATGGTGTTCGCGAACCAGGGCGAGTGCCCGGTCAACGAGCCGTTCCAGTGGTTCGACCACAAGGCGCTCGTCGTGCTCGACAAGAACGAGCCCGACGAGACCGCGCTCCGGCTCGCCTGCCTGTGGGCGCGCTGGACGGCACGCCGTGAAGAGGCCGAGGGCGCCGAGGCAATCGACGTCGCGCGGGTCCATTCACTGCTCGAGGCCGCGCGCCTCTCGCTGAAGACGGCGACCACGATCAAGGGTGACCACAAGAAGGCCCATAACGCGATCGATCAGGCATCACAGCATCTCGTGTCTCTCGTGGACGACCTCGCAGGGACACTCGATCTGCTCGAGGAGGAGATCGCCGGGGTCCGGCCGTGAGTGCCGCCGGCGAAGACCTAGCCGCGCTCGCTCAGCGTGTCCGCTGGCTGCAACTCGTGGCTCCGGCCGCGCTCGTCCGTGCGGAGAGCGACCGCGGCTTTCACGATCGCGCACAACTCGTGCTCGAGGACACGAGTTCGGTGAAGTTCGCCTACCTGGATGCAGCCGAGGAGTGTGGGCTGCCGCTTCGCATCTATCCGGCCGATACCCTCGAACAGGCGCGAGTCTTCTACCGTGACCCCGGCCGTGTCGAGAAGACGCTCGCGATTCGCGACAGCGGTTGGGAGATCAGGCCGAACTTCCACTGGGGCTTCCGCGAACGTGGCCTCTGCTGGACGCAGTCCTCGCTGACGACGGATGAGTACGCGACCTACTGGGTCGATCGCATCGACGATACGAGGGAGGTTCGGCGGGATGAGTGGGAGAGCGAACTCGACCGGCTGATCGAAGACGGGATCTTCTCGGGAGCCGATCGTACGCAGTTCGATCTCGACTTCACGCAGACCCGTCGGCATCGGGCTGTGCCGCGGCCGGGGATCGCGGCCGTCTGGTACTTCATGCTCGGCGAGACCCACGAGAGCGACTTCGCTGCGCGGGTTCGGACCGTGCTCGTTCAGGCACTTCGCGCCCTCGGTGAGCCGGTAGCGATCCTGATGCCTAAGGGTCGCGAAGACCCACTCTTTGCCCGCTACCGCGGCGGCGGTAGAGAGCTTCTCGGCGTCCCGGCCTCGGGAGACGGAACGAGTAGGCACGGCTACGGGCCGCCGGTCCTCGAAGAATGCGGCGATCACTGTGTCTACTGCGGGCGCGCTCTCGGCGAGCCCTACGAGAGCTGGTTGGACTTCTCGGTCGACCACGTGATTCCGGTGGGCACCGTCCAGCGTGGCTACAGCAGAGAGTGGGTGAGCGACCTCATCAACCTTGTCACGGCCTGCCGCGCCTGCAACGAGTTCCTCAACCAGTACAAGGTTGACGATCCGCCGCCCTCGGACGTCGAGGAGTTCTGCGTGCTCCGTGATCGGCACCTGCTCGCCAAGAAGGCGTGGGTCCAGACGCGGCACCAGCAGGAGCGCGCCCGCTACGCGCGGTGGCGAGACGGCCGGTCTCCATAGCCAAATGACGCGTTTGAACTGGGATAGGTTGAACAGGTGGCGTCGCGCGACGAGGTACCAGGAATACGGGTTCGAACGGGACGAGCACGGCCAACTCGGTACTGTCGGGACGCTCCTAGGTCGACCTGAGCGCGGCCAATCTCAGCAGGCGGATCTTCCGGTCGCGAGGGACGAGCCGCCTGCCCATCCGCGCCGGAGCACCTCGCTCATCGAAGAGAATGAAACCCTCCATCGCAGGCAGGCCTCCTCGCGGCGGGCGAAGCCCGGGGTTCTTCAGGGTGACGGCTTCGCGCGGTTGAAGCGCAAACGGAGTCGCAAGAAGAGGTGACAACATGCCCGCGGCCCTGCGGACTCCGCAGGAAGCTAGCCCGGAGAATCGAGGCCGGCCAGGATCTCCCACCGCGCCTCCACGTGAGCCTGGATCGTCTCCATCTCCTCTGCTGAGAGGTGACTGAAGCGTCCCTGGGTCTTCAGGAACTCGCTCACCGGCAGCTCGTGCTTCGGCCGGAAGGTGATCCGCCAGCGCCCCTCATCGCAGGCGACGAGGGGGAAGTACCGCGACTCGACGGCCAGCCTCGCGATCTCGGTGGTGTTCGCCGTCGGATACTTCCAGCCCGGCGGGCACGCGCCCAGCGTGTGCAGGAAGCGGAAGCCCCGCAGCTCCG
>Ga0315273_10001859_pt1 | contig 24433 bp, 16 predicted proteins | sample YL17G02_0_MG_FD_205753 | JGI IMG/M metagenome (GOLD analysis project Ga0315273, IMG submission 205753) | Sediment microbial communities from Yellowstone Lake, YNP, Wyoming, USA - YL17G02_0 | ecosystem: Environmental > Aquatic > Freshwater > Lake > Sediment | place: USA: Wyoming | collected... | reverse complement strand
TACGACGGGCACAACCAAACTTTTTTCACCTTCGGCTATCAGGGAACGCGCTACCGAGGCTACGGGCAGGTTGTCTCGTCCGTCCCCACGGAGACCATGCGCGCCGGCAACTTCGCCGGCGGAACCGCCATCTACGACCCGGTTACGACCAGGGGCAACCCGGCCGGCGCCGGCTTCGTCCGCGACGTGTTCCCGGCCAACGTCGTGCCTGCCGCCCGGATGGACCCGGTGTCGCTCAAGGTAATGGAAGTGGCCCTCCCGCTGCCTAACTTGCCCGGCACGGCAAACAACTACGTCAACAACGGCGCCACGCTTTCCCCGAGCGACGCGTGGAATACGCGCGTCGACCACAACTTCAGCCAGGCCAACCGCATGACGGCGCGCTACCTTTACCGCCGCGTGTTCAGTACCAACCTGGTGGCGTACCCAGGGCCGGGAGGATCGGGCAGCCTGGGAGGGCAGTTGCAGAAAAACGTCTTCAACCACTCCATCTCGGCGGACGACACGAGCACGCTGCGTCCTAACCTGGTTAACAACGCCCATTTCGGCTACTTCCGGAACTACTCTCCGGCGACATCGCCCGGCACGGGGGAGGATTGGGCCTCGAAAGTCGGACTGAAGGGCGTTGGGCCGGACAAGTTCCCGCAAATGAGAATGACGGCGCTGACCGGCGTCGGCGGCGGCGCCTATTCCATCCAGACTCCCGGCAACACCTACCAGTTGTCGGACAGCCTGCTCGCCGTGCACGGGCGGCACACCATCAAGGCCGGCTTCGAGTACCGGAAGTTGCTGTACGATACCTGGGACGCCGGCGCAAGTTCCGGAAACTTCAACTTCAACACCCTGCCTACCGCCAACATCCAGACGCAGCGCCTGGGCCTCGGATTCGCCAGCTACCTGCTTGGCATTCCGAGCAACTCCACGGTGCTTCTGCAATACAAAGGCGGGTCGAAGTTCCGCTGGAACTCCTATTCGGCGTTCGTTCAGGACGACTACCGGGCGAGCAGCCGTCTGACTCTCAACCTGGGCCTGCGCTGGGAGACCGAGACCCCACGCCGCGAGGTCAACAAGCGCCAGTCGCAGTTCAACCTGAGCACCCTGCGGCTGGAATACGCGGGACAGAACGGGTATCCCGAAACCCTGCACAACAACAACTGGAAGAACTTCGCGCCTCGCGCCGGCTTCGCCTACACGCTGACGGGGGATGGCCGCACGGTCGTCCGCGGCGCTTACGGGCTTTTCTATCTCACCACCAACACCACGGAGGGAAGGACGGCATTCACCACCGGCCCGTGGAGCCGGAGCTACAGTTTCACCTCTCTCGACAACGGCGTCACCTTCCCCGTCGCTCTGCGGAACGGCCTTCCGCCCATGAGCCTCGACGATCCCTTCACGGTGAGCCTGCTGACCGGCGTGATGTGGATCGCGCGCGATTACCCCACCGCCTATATGCAGCAATGGAGCTTCAATGTACAGCGCGATGTCGGAGCCGATACGGTGCTGGAGGCGGGCTACGTCGGCACAAAGGGAACGCACCTGAGGTTGACTTACGACCTGAACCAGATCGAACCCTCCCTGCTGGGACCGGGCAACACCCAGTCGCGCCGGCCCTACCCGACCGTGGGAGGAATTACCGCCTCGGGCGCTCCCGTGGGGAACTCGAACTACCACGCTTTGCAGCTCCGGTTCGAGCGCAGGATGATAGGATCTTTCTCCTATCAGGGGGCCTACACGTTCAGCAAGTCCATCGACAACGCCTCTCAGGCCAACGTCCAGAATAACTACGACCTGCGCGCCGAAAGATCGCTCTCCCTTTTCGACCTGAGGCACAACCTGGCGTTCGGTTTGATGTATCGGTTGCCGGTGGGCAAGGGCCGCTCGCTGCTCAGTAGCGGAGGCGTGCTGGGCGCCGTGCTGGGCGGCTGGAACTTCGGCGTCCTCTCCAGCGCCCGCAGCGGCATCCCGCTAAGCATGCTCACCGTCACCAACCTTACCGGTTCCATGAGCGGCGGCTCGCGGCCGAACCGGCTTCGCGACGGGAAGCTCTCTGGCGACGCCCGGGGCCGCATGCGCTGGTTCGACCAGGCTGCCTTCGCGCTGCCCGAGCCGTACACCTTCGGCAACACTTCGTCCACCGAACCGGGCTTGCAGGCGCCCGGCCAGTTTAACTGCGACCTGCTGCTGGCCAAGGAATTCAGGCTGACCGACACGAAGAGGCTGGCGCTGCGCTCGGAGTTCTCCAACGCGCTGAACCACTTCAATCCGGGATCTCCCGACACCACGATCGGCGGCCCGGGCGTCGGCGTCATCACCACCGGAAACAGCGGTCGGACGATCCAACTGGCATTAAGACTGCATTTCTGAGGGGTACTGCAGGAGCTGGCTTTCCGCAACTTCTTCGGGACTCGCAGGCTCGGGCTGTCTGCAGCCAAAACTGGATTCGCGGCACAGTAAGACGCTACCTAACAGCGGTGAGTTGCTGTCGAGTGGGCGGGCGCGTGTGTGCCGCCAAAGGGGTGCTTAAACCGAGCCGCGACCGTCAGGGAGCGGGCACGCGAACCGGACTCCCCCAGAATCGTTAAGCACCCCCGCCAAAGTGGATCGCCGCAAGTGGCCGCGGAACCGGTGGGGAGATGCTGCGGGTATCGTGAACCTGATCCCTGAATGAAATCGGCAGCACAACGCGAGCGACGGAACGGTATTCCGAGTGGCCGGGAAGGGATTGAGGCCGGCCATTCGGACGAACCGGCGTATCTGCACCAATCCCGCATACGACGCAAGGCTACGTCTGAGAGTCGTCAGGAACGCGTATTGAGGCTCCCGGACCCGACTTGCGGCGCGGCAACGCCCGAAGGTGGCAGCCGGGCGCCGGTCTCAGCGGCCCAACCCTCGCGCCAGCGCCAGCATCAACAGAAGCAGAACCATCACCGTCACCGCGGCCGCCGCGGCCACAAACACGGGCCGCTTCCACAGCGGCGGCGCGATCCGCCGCCAGTTCCAGGGCGTTGCGGGCGGCGGCGCTGGCCGGGGTCAACGCCACGGCTTCGCGCGCCAGAACCTCGGCCGTGCGCCAGTCGCCGGCCAGCAGTTCGCGGGAGTGCTCGATCAGGTGCTCCAGGAGAGCGACGCGCACTGCGGCGCTCTTCGGATTGCGCCGGAACGCCTCGCGCAGGCGCGCCAGGCCAGGCTCGGCCAGGCCGGCAAGACAAAGGTCCCGGCCCTCCCGGGCGAGGTCGCTCGCCTGCCGCTCCCGGACCAACCCCTGCCGCACGGCCCCGCGGAGCGATGCCAACTCACCCTGGTCCGGAAACTCGGTTGCGAACTGGTCCAGCGCCGCGCCGGCCTCGGCCCATTCGGCCGCCTCGACTTTGGTCCAGAAGCGCGCCAAAGCCCGGTTCCGAAGCTGCTCCTCCCGCCGCTGGTTGAGCCGCAGGATCTCGGATCCCAGGCTGGGGTACTCCGGGTAGACGGCGCGGAGGCCCTCCAACTGCTCCGCCGCATCCTGGAACTGGTCCAGTTCCTCGAGCAGTTGCGCTTTGGCGACAAAACTCTGGACCAGCGCACGGCGGTCCTCGAGCAGCTTCAGGGTCTGCTCGAGATACGACTCGCCGGGATACTGGCGCGCCGCGCGCTTGAGCAGCGCGATCCTGCGGTTGAGATCGGGTTCCTGGTCGAGTTGGCGGTCTATCTCCGCAACCCCGGCCGGTAGCGACTGGCGGCCCTGTTCGATCACTTCGCGGCGGAGTTTCTGAAGCGGCGCGTTGCCCGGATAACGCGCCAGGTACTCGTTGCAGATGGCCAGAACACTGCCGAAATCCGCCGCGGCAAAGCGGCGTTCCGCCTCGGCGCAGGCGGCCTCGAGCGTGGCGCGTTCCCCCGACACCTGATCGAAGAGGCCTTGGCGGCGTGCCGCCGCTTCCGCATCGGGATCCGGAAATTGCCGCTCCAGTTCGAGAATCTTCCCGAGTTTCCCGGCTGCCTGGGTCAGCTCTCCGGCCCGGTAGTGAGCCAGCGCCTCCTGGTGCAGACCGCTCTTCTCCTGCCGGATCCGGTTGAACTCCTGCTCGCGGCGGTCCGTTTCCCCCAGCAGTTCGCGGGCTCGGGCCTGTTCCGGACGCAACTCCAGGATCCGTTCCAGCTCCTGCCGCGCCTGGGAGTAGGCCCGGCTTTCCAGGTGCTGTTCCACGCGCTCGAACAGCGCTTCGACCTTCTGATCAACCTGCCGCTTCTCGATGGTCGCGTGCAACTCGAGTGCCGCGGCGTGGGCCGGGTCGAGTTGCGCGATCTCGGTGACCTTTTCGAGCGCCAGCCCGTACTCCTGTTCTTCAAACCGGGTGCGGGCGCTTTTGAGCAACTGCTCGACCCGCTGGCTGCGGATGGTCCGGTCAAGCTCGCGCCGCAACGCGGTTACCTCGGTGGAAAGGAAACCCTCGGCTTCCAGTTCGCCGACGATCTCGCTGGCAAAAGCCAGATCGCCCTGCTCGAAAGCGCGCGCGGCGCGCTCGGCGCGGGGCTTCAGGCGGGATGGGTCCAGGAACTCGAGCGGTTCGTTGCGCAGCGCTTTTTGCAGCGCGTCGGCGAAATCGCGGGCGCTCGCAAAGCGGTGCCGCGGCTGCTTGGCCATCGCCTTGTGAATCACGCGGCTGACGGAAGAATTTACCGCGGCGTTGATTTCCGAAAGCGGCGTCGCGTTTTCGGCCAGGATGGCGCGCACGGTCTCGCTCTGGCTGGGCCGGTCGAAGGGACGCCGCCCGGTGAGCGCTTCGTAGCACAGCGTGGCCGCCGAGAACAGGTCCGACAGCGGCGTCAACGGCTTCATTTCCAACTGTTCCGGCGACATGTAGAGCAGCGTGCCCTTGTGACCGATGGTCGACCGCGTGTCGGTCATGTGCGCCACGCCGAAGTCGATGATCTTGACCGAGTCGTCGTTGAGGACGAAGATGTTGCTGGGCTTGATGTCGCGGTGGATGAGCCCCTTCTCGTGCGCCGCCTGGAGCCCCCGGCAGGTCTGGCAAACGATGTCCACGACGCGTTCCACCGTCAGGCGGTCGTTCTGGTGGCGGATGAGCCAGTCCAGCGTCTGCCCGTTCATCAGCGGCATGACGAAGTAAGGCTTGGCGCCGCTTTCGGCTTCCAGTTCCCCCAGGTCGAAAATCTCGATGATGTTCGGGTGGCTGACCTGCGCCAGGACCGCGCATTCCTTGCGGAACAGGTCCAGCGCCTCGCGGCTGGGCGAGTCGCGGATGGTCTTCAGCGCCACATCCCGCCGGATCACGCTGTCCCAGGCGCGATAGACCACACCCATTCCGCCCTTGCCGATCACATCCCGAATCTCGTAACGGCCCTGGAGCGGCATGGGATGCTAGGAGGGGGGTGACCCCGCCCTACCAAAGTATAGCGGGAAGCGGCGTCCAGGGCGGCGCCGGGTAGTGTCCTAAAGGTGCGTTGGTGGAAAACTAGCGCCGCCTGCGCCCTGTTCGGATATCACATCGGATCAAGAGCATAGCGCCCAGGGCCCTCGAAGAGGGTCCCAGGGGCAGCTAGTCTCCTTTAGGCGGAAGAGCGGTAGAGGTCACGGTTCAGCTCGATCAGGCCGATCACTTCCTGTTCACTTGGCTCTGCTGGAGCAGGTTGATTTGACGCTGCAGGCCATCGACCTTGACGTCAGATTCCTGCCGAAGCCTCCAAATTTCTGCTTCACGGTGCTGCTTTTCTTGCGTGAGGGCGCTAAGTGCCTGGGAGGCTTGCCGTCTGGCCTGTTCAATCTCGTTCGCCGAGACGCGAGCGTTCAAGAAGTGAAACCACATGCTCCCGAACACAATCAAGAACGCGATCACCAGCTCAAGGTGACTTGCGAGCAACGGGGTGTACCACTTCCTGCTTCGGCGCGGGCTATCCTCGCCGTCCCCGGTGCCCCCGTTGCGCTCTTCACGAGCGCGATCCCACACCGGGCGGGGCCGGAGGGCAAAATAGAGCGCGACTAAGGCAACCCACACCGTAGAACTCCAAAAAGATGTCTCTGCGGAGCCCCTCGTGGCGACGATTCCCAAGGCTGTAAACAGAACGGCCACGACCGTAAACGTTAAGGACACAAAGTGATCGATTCGTCTTTGAATGTACTGTACTCGCTCCTCCGATTTCGCCGCAGCTTTGGCAAGCCCTGTCTTGGTATTCTCCTTTTCCTTTTCGAGGGTTTTTTTGAAGTCATTCACCTCTTTTTCGATTCCACTCCTCAGGTCTCCATACTGTGGAAAAACAACCATCTTTCGCTCCCACCAGCGAAACCGCTTGCACTTCTCTTCCTGGTAGGGTGTTGTGGTAACGAAGTCGATCATCGCGAGTGGCTGGCGGAATTCGAGACTCACCGGTTTGGTCGATAGGTTATAAATCGGGCAGCAAAGGTGACCCCGGAATCCTGGATCCACCTGTGCGCCCCCCACCCAGAGCAACCCTTCGTACGCGAGAGCGACTCTGATGTTCCACCGCCCAATCAAGAATTCCGGGAGGTTCAGGGTCTCGTATGTCTCTATGATCGCGACCTGATATGGGCCAATCTCCAATTTCATGCCATCGGTCAAGGCTGTCCGGACGCCCAGAATGGAATAATTCTCTCCCACGGTGAGGTCGTATCCAGCCGGTCGCAAATACTTGGGATCATATGGCCAAATGAGTCGGAACCTCGTGCAATAGTCTTCTATGCGATTGCTGAGCAGAACACCCTTCTCTTCCTCAGGCCGTTGGCTTGGGAAGTTGGGCAGTCTCCGAAGGCGTGCGATCTCGTCTTCACGTAACGCTCGAACCGTGTCATCAGGCTGAGTACTCATTGTTCAGCACCAAGTGTTCAGATTGAGGGGATTTCATCTCCGCGCCGCCGGCCGCGGCAATGCGTTCTGGCGGTACGCGCAAGATGTTGTCTGACAGCCGGGGACCCGTACCAAGGTAGAACGCCTGAGCGCTGCACACCCTTTCTAGATTCTGAACGAACGATCTTGCCACAGGCGTGAGCGCAGCCCACTCGGACGCTGTGCGGTTCTTGAAGTCAATGTAATCCAGAAAGTTGACGGCGATTCTTGTCGGGCGATTCAGCATCACTGCGACTTCAGCCGCGCCCCAGTCGAACCTCCCAAGACGGCGCAGCTTGTGCGTGACACTCGTGTACTCGTGCAATGGAACCGGCGAGCCTGATTCTGCCTGAAGCTGTTCCCATGTGAGCTCTTCGTGGAGCGGGCCAGCCTGAGCACCTGCGACCCTGATTGGAAACGTCCGGAAAACGAGGACAACTTCAGACACGAGCCGAGGACTCAACCCTACCTCGCTCACAAAACCCGCGGCGTTCGTATCCCGAGAGGTCGCCTTCGGATAATGCGAAGAGTGGTAGAGAGAAAGCCCAGATCCTTGCGTCCCTTCCACGAGAACTTTCTTGCCGGAGTCGACAGCCGAGTTGGCCTCAGCGGAGACATCCGTAATGAACGGACGCAGCCAGGTCTCGGTTGTCGCTGCACTCTTGGCAAGATGCACGTCGGCAGAGCGCAGGGCGCGCCTCGCTACCGCAGATCCGACTCCGCAGAGAGTGGAACTGAGACGCTCCGAAAGGCCGAGCCGTCGTTCCTCCTCTCGGTCGGCCGGTGTGATGACCATGGCATTTCGGTCTACACCGACGCGGCTTGAATCAAGCCCCAGGGTCTCAATCTCCGATCGCAGGACCTCCAAGTCCACCAATCCACCGGCCGGAATGAGAAGCCGAGTCTGCGGTCGAACGAAACCCGTCGGCAGTTGCCGCAGCAGGACCAAGTCGCCATTCTGGGCCTGGAACGAGTGCCCGGAGTTGGGGCCGCCGCACCGGATACAGAGGTCGATCTGCTCCTGTAGCGTGATGATCGCGGAGACCTTGCCTTTCCCCTCAGACCCGAATTGCCCGCCGACCACAACCCAAACGCTCACTTCTGCCCTCCTAAGCCTGTTCGCGCCATCCACCCACCCACGGGTTGACAAAGGCTTTCGAGCGACCCGTCATTTGCCATTGTCACACTTGCGGGACGCCACGTGGTTGGCCGCGGAGGTCTTGCCAGCACCGATGCGACCGGCAAAGCCGATGTAGACTGGCTCAGTCGCCAAACGCTGGGATGGGTTCTGGCTCGGCATGCAGTTCGCATTCTAACCCACCGGCCTCAACGGTGGCTAGTTCGTCCAAACCAGTCCGGGCCAGGATTTCCGCAAGCCGAAGGTAGTTTATCTTCAAGGACTTAGGAACAATGAGGTAGTCTTCACTCGGGGTTCCCAATGCGATGTAGTCGTCTGCCAGATAGAACAGGCCGACCAGAGCTGAGGTGATGGCGTCTACTTCGTCGTGGGTCACGCGCTCCTTGAGGTACGGGCCGTTGATGCCAGCCCGATTCAAGCCCCACTTCAGTTCTTCGAGGCTCGAACCCTTCCGCGGAATTCCGAGGATGTCCTGCGCCGCGCCTGGATAGCTCTCAATCACCTTTAGCCCCTGCTTCCGGAGTTCGTCAGCCAGCCACATTCCGCGCATCGTCAGAGATTTCATCGTCGGCAGGAGACACCAGAACACCGAGATTCCCATCCTCTTGAGCGCCAGCTCACACTTCCGGTAGATGGGGGCGCCACTGACGAGCTGGCGCTGATCGCGATCCCATCCGTCAGGCACGGAGAGGGGCGAGTCGATCGATACGAGATCTGGTTTGGCGGCCAGGGTCTCTCGAACCAGGGCCTCGTCCGTTATGAGGCTCTTCGTGTCGGCTTGAGACCCATGGAGTAGTGCCCATCCGGTGGCCCTCCGCTCGCTGCCCGTCAAATCGATTCCGACGATCTTGGGAGATGGAATTCCACTACGCTCAAGAAGTCCTGCAACCAGCGTCCGTGGGGCCTTGGCAATTGCCCGTCTGCGAAAAGTCGGTGCCTCAGGTGCGGAGGCGACCCCGCCGTAGATCTCCTTCCGATCCCAAAGGGTGCCAGCGGTCTGCTTCGCCAGTTGGTCATAGGACATCTCCATGATGGCCTTGAGATGAACGACATCTTCGCTGTTATAAGCGATGAGCCGATCCAGGGCCGTTTCGTCGCCCCTCAGGTAGCGAGACCACAGCACGGTTGCGTCGTAGCCGCTGATGTCCTCAACCGCTTCATCTCTCCGGATGCCGAATTCCCTCTCGATAGATTTCAGGCCCCCTCGGAATCCAAGACGCCGCGTGACCCATCGGAGGTCGATGTGGATGGGAGGCAGTTCCATGTTCTTGAACGCGAGCTTCAAGAAGCGGAGGTCGAAACCGGCCCCGTTGAAGGTGACAACCACCGAATACGCTTTTAAACGAGCGGGGACATCCTGGAGGTTTTGGCCATCGATAAACACCTCATAGCGGTGTCCATCATAAAGACCGACCATCGTCACCGTATCGAAAACAGGGGAAAGCCCCGTGGTTTCAATGTCCAGGAAGACGCACTGATCCGAAAACTCCGGAAAGAGCCTCCACGCCTCTCCAATACTGGATAGGCGAGCAAAGAAGCCGGCATCCTTCCTGCTCACGGCTTCAATGGACTGTGGAACGTAGGTCTCCAGCCGACGCCGCAGCGCGGTACTGATTGGGACGGGTGGGGTAAGGAAACCACTGAAGTCATCCCAGGACCTGATCCCCGAGCGCCACAACTGAAGCTCCGTCCGCTTTCCGATGCCGGGAATGTGCACGAACGTTTGTTCCAGCATGGCGTCAACTCCAGCGTGGTGTTGTCAACTATAGTATACGTCAATAAAAGTTGACAGTCCACGAAAAACCTTGTAGGCTAGAAGGCCCAGGCTTCATATGGGCAGAACAACCCCCGAGGACGAGGCGTTCAAGCAGAGGGTCGCTGAAGAGTTCAAGCGCGCCCGTGATCGGGCAAGTGCGAAGCGCTTTTCAGTCGAGCAGTTTGCGCAAACGCTAGGGGTGACCAGGGCGGCCCTTCACAAGTACCTGAGCCAAAAGTCGATACCCAGCCTCCGGGTGCTGCAAAGAGCTCGGCAGTACTGGGGAGTGCGGCTCACCTACGGCGAACTCGGGGACAGGTACGTCAAACCGAAGAAGGACCCCCGGCAAATGGAATTCCAGTTCTCCGCCGAGGACGTATCCAAGGAGCAGATTGAAATTAAGAAGTTTTCTCCCAAGGGAACCAATGCCATAGAGCTGCTGGTCAAGATCCACTTCTCCAAGACTGCCTAGGTGATCCGGCGAGCGCCGCTTGCCGGGAAACCGTCGCCCTGTCGCGGTGGTAGGGGTGTTCATCAACCCGAGCCCTCCCACCATCAACGCATCTGTAGGACATTGCCCGGCGCCGCGAATGCCGCCGCCTCCCGAGTAGGAGTATCCTGTATAGTCTATGCGACGTCTTCAGCTTCTTTTCACTGCCCTGGCGTGCTCGCTGGCCCTGTTCGCCCAGGCCAAGGTCGAATTCTGGCCCGGCGCGCAATACGACCCGGCCATCCCGACGTTCAAGAAAGTCTTCGGGCACGACCCGGCCGAACGGATTCTCTGGCATTCGGGCCTGGTCAAGTACATGGAGGCCCTTCAGGCCGCGGCGCCCAAGCGCGTCAAGGTCTTCGATTACGGCAAGACCTTCGAGGGACGCCGGCTGATCTACGTGGCCGTCGGCTCGGAGGCCAACATCCGGCGACTCGACGAAATCCGTGCCGGAATGAAGAAGCTCGCCGACCCGCGCAAGACGGCGGAAGCGGAAGCGAAGAAGCTGATCGCGTCGTTGCCGGCGGTGATCTGGCTCGGCTACGGCGTGCATGGCAACGAGATTTCGTCGCCCGAGGCCTCGCTGCTGACGGCGTATCACCTGATCGCCTCGCGCAACGACAAGCTGATCGACGACATCCTGGCCAACGTTCTGGTGCTGCTGGTTCCCAGCCAGAATCCCGACGGGCGCGACCGCTTCGTCCACGGCTTCGAGCAGGCCGAGGGGATCGAGCCCGACGCCAATCCGCTTTCGGCCGAGCACATGGAGCCGTGGCCCGGAGGCCGGTCGAACCACTATCTGTTCGACATGAACCGCGACTGGATCGCGCTCACCCAGCCCGAGATCCGCAGCCAGGCCAAGGCGCTGCTCGAATGGTTCCCGCTGGTTTACACCGATCTGCACGAGATGGGCGCCGATTCCACTTACTACTTCGCGCCCGAAGCCGTTCCCTACAATCCGCACCTGGCCAAGGACCAGCGCGACGCGCTCACCTGGTTCGGCAAGAACAACGCGAAGTGGTTCGACAAGTTCGGATTCCGCTACTTCACGCGCGAGGTGTTCGACGCCTTCTACCCCGGCTACGGAGCAAGCTGGCCGGCTTACTACGGCGCGGTGGCGATGACCTACGAGCAGGCCTCCGCGCGCGGGTTGCTGGTGCGCCGCTCCGACGACCAGGTGTTTCACTTCCGCGACACCGTGCGCCAGCACTTCGTCGCCTCGGTTTCCACCTGCGAGACCTCGGCCGGCAATCGCGAAAAGCTGCTCGCCAACTTCTGGCGCTACCGGCAGACGGCGATCGAAGAGGGTCAGAAGGAGCCGGTGAAGGAATATGTCCTGGTCCGTAAGGGCGACACGTCGGCGGTCGATAAACTCGCGCTGCTCTTGACCGAGCAGGGCGTCGAAGTCAGGCGCGCCGGCGCATCCTTCACAGCCGGCGGGAAGGAGTATCCGGCCGGCAGCTACGCGGTGTCGCTGGCGCAACCGGCCAAGCGGCTCATTCGCACGCTGTTCGACACCAATGTCCCGATGGAAGACTTCTTCGTGAAGGAGCAGGAGCGCCGCCGCAAGAAGAAGCTCCCGGACGAAATCTACGACGTCACGGCCTGGTCGCTGCCCCTGCAATTCAACGTCGAGGCGGTCGGCGTCGGCGAACCGGTGCAAGGCAGTTTCACGCCAGTGAAGCCGGGCGAAGCCCTGCCGGGCAAGGTGACCGGCAAGGCCTCGCTGGCGTACCTGGCGCCTTGGGGCACGCAGGCCGCGGCGCGCCTGCTGGCGGCGGGACTGCGCGAGGATCTGGTCATCTACTCGAGCGACAAGCCGTTCACGCAGAACGGGCGCACTTATCCGGCGGGCACGCTGATCGTCAAAATCAAGGAGAACCCGCCCACGCTCGCGGCCACGCTCGACAGACTGGCGCGCGACACGGGCGCCGAAATCGTCGCCACCGATTCGGGCTGGATGGAGGACGGAGTGAACTTCGGCAGCCGCTACGTGGTGACCATGCGCAAACCGGCGATTGCGCTCGCCTGGGACCGCCCGGTTTCCTCGCAGACGGCCGGTTTCGCGCGCTTCGTTCTCGAGCGCCATTACAATTATCCGGTCTCCGCCATCCGCGCGCAAACTCTGGGCATGGCCGACCTGAGCAAGTTTCACGTGATCATTCTGCCCGATTCCGGCTTCGGCGAAGGCTATGCCGCGGCGCTCGGGCCGAACGGCCCGCGGCGTTTGAAGGACTGGGTCGCCGCCGGCGGCACTCTCATCGGCATCGGCGGCGGGGCGCTCTCCTTCATGGCGGACCCGCGCAACGCGCTGCTGTCGGTTCAGCAGGAGAACCTGGCCAAGCCCGCCGAGGCCGCAAAGGAAGCGGCGCCGAAGCGGTCGGAAACTCCGGCGGCTCCCGCCGGCGCGCCCGGCGCGCCCGGCGCGGCCCCCGCCACTCCCGCAGAAACTCGCGCTCCCGGAAAGATCCTCGCTAAGGAAGAGGACTTCCTCAAAGCCATCCAGCCCGATACGGAATTGCCCGACGCGGTGGCGGGCGTGCTGCTCAAAGCCAAGACCGATCCAGACCACTGGATCACCGCCGGCGTGCCCGAAACGGTCTACGCCGTGGTTACCGGCCGCGCGGTTTTCACGCCCATCAAGCTCGACAAGGGCGTCAACGCGGCGTACTTCGTCGGCCCCGGCGAGTTGCTGGCCGGCGGCTACCTGTGGGAAGAGAACCGCAAGCAGTTGGCCTACAAGCCGCTGATGGTGATCGAGCGGCAAGGCCGCGGCTTCGTGGTGGGCTTCACCGCCGACCCGAACTACCGCGCTTACATGGACGGCCTGAACCTGCTGTTCCTGAACGCGGTCTTCCGCGGTCCCGCCCACGCCCGCACCGGCGGCCGCGAGTAGGAAACCCGGGTTTACCCGAATCGCGCGGCGATCGCGCCGGCGATCTGGCGGCTGGCCGTGCCGTCGCCATACGGGTTGTGGATCAGCGACATGCGCCGGTGCTCGGCCGGATCGTCGAGCAGGCGGGTGGCTTCGGCCACGATCCTATCTTCTTCGGTGCCGACCAGTTTGACGGTGCCCGCCTCGACCGCCTCGGGGCGTTCCGTGGTTTCCCGCAGCACCAGCACCGGCTTGCCGAGCGATGGGCCTTCTTCCTGGATTCCGCCCGAGTCGGTCAGCAGGAAGTAGGCGCGCCGCATCAGGTCGACGAAGGGCACGTAATCCAGCGGTTCGATCAAAAACACGTTCGCCAGGCCCGAGAGCGCGCGCCGGACGGGCGTCTGCACATTCGGGTTGGGGTGCACGGGGTAGACAATCTGGACGTCCGGCCGCGCCGCCAGCCGCCCCAGCGCCGCGCAGATGCGCTCGAAGCCCGGGCCGAAGCTCTCGCGGCGGTGCGCCGTGACGGCGATCAGCCTCCTGGCCGGATCCAGCATCGGCCAGTCGCGCCCGGCCAGCGCGCCGCGCTCGAGTTGGCCGCGAACGTAGAGCACCGCGTCGATACCCGAATTGCCGGTGACCACGACGCAATCTTTGGGCACCAGATCGTCACGCAGGTTTCGGGCGGAGGTTTCGGTGGGTGCAAAGTGCAGCGCCGCGAGCCGCGTGGTCAGCACGCGGTTCATCTCTTCAGGGAAGGGCCGCCAGATGTCGCGCGTGCGCAAACCCGCCTCGACGTGCCCGACCGGGATCTTGTGGTAGAAACCGGCCAGCGCGCCGCACAGCGTAGTGGTCGTGTCTCCCTGCACCAGGATCAGCCTGGGGCGCGCCTCTTTCAGCACCGGGTCGAGCGCGGCCAGAATCCGCGAGGTCGCTTGCGCCAGGGTCTGGTTGGGGCGCATCACGTCGAGGTCGTAGTCCGGCTGAACGTCGAACGCCGCCAGCACCTGGTCCAGCATTTCGCGGTGCTGCGCGGTCGCGCAGACCTTCACCTCGAACTCCCCCGCGCGCGCGCGTATGTGGCGCACGATTGGGCACAGCTTGATGGCCTCCGGCCGCGTGCCGAAGACGAACAGGACCCGGATGGGGCCTTGCGCCAGTGTCTGAGACGCCACTCTTCAGTTTAGGCGATCAGGGAGAAATAATTCCAGAACTCATCAAAAAGGTCCTGGTTTTCTGTTACACTTCCGAGAAAGTCCGCAAAAAAGAAATTTGAGATCTCGAAATGGCGCGAATCTTCGGAAGGAAACCAAATGCCGCCTTTGCGCCGCTTGCGCCGCTGGCCTTGTCACTGCTCGACGGGGAGCCGGACCAGAAGGCAATCGCCTGCAACCTGATCCACGATCACAGAGTGTCCAGTAAGAGAGCGGCGGCGTTCTACAAGTTGGCTAAGTCGGACATAGACGCCGGAAACCTGCAGTCGGCCTTGGAAGAGTACCAGAACGTAGTCCGGAAGAGGCCCCGGGTCACCTTCCTCAGTTCGAGCAAGAACTCCAACAACCTCGTGTATCGCTTCGGCAGAACGAAGAATCCGGTAGCGTCGGATTACCCCTTGTTTACTGTCCTGGACTTGTCCGGCCTGACGTGGGTGCTGATCGATGGCCGAATTTCGGGGATTGCGCGATTGCGAGAATTCGGGCTGGCTGGCGCCGTTACGGATGAGCAGATGAACCGGTTCCTCGAAAAGGAATTGGGCATTGGCGACGCCGGAAGAGAGAGAGACGCGGTGGCGACCGTACTTGAAGCACTCAAGGTGTCCCGCACGAAAATGCAACGACACCACCACCCTGTTTGGGCCGCGAGCTCGCAGCAGTTTCTGGAACGAGCCGACAGGAGTCGGCCGGACTCCTGGCTGGAGGCTGTGGGAGTCAATCCGGGCTCGAAGCCACGCTGGCTGATTGTGCTGAAGTACGCAGCCAGGGATGCCCGCTCGCTGGTCCGGCCCACCCAGTTGGATGCCGGCTGGTACGCATTCCATTTCCCTTCGCCTCCGGCCGCTCCCCTGCGCGCTGGTGGCCACCCCATGTGGTTGAGGAAAGCCGGAGATTTGGCCAGAGGCGGCGATTCCCCCATGCCGGAGTTTATTCACTCTCAAGTCAATTTTAAGCTATCTCATTGGGAAGAATCTGGTTTCAGGGCCGGATTCACGAGCGGTTCAAGGGACTGGCCGGTCGCGTCCAGCCGTCGGCGCCATCTCGAATCGCTCCGGGCGTACTACGGGGCAGCCAGGCTGGGAGGTTGGATGGAGGAGTGTCTTACGCCTTGAATGGGTGGGGAGATAACATTTGCGTTATGTCGCCAGATTGGATATGCTACTAGGGGGCAGTTGGCTTGGGAGGTTGGATGGAGGAGTGTTCTAAGCCTTGAATGGGTGGGGTGTAGGGCGAAATAACATTTGCGTTATGTCGCCAGATTGGATAAGCTGATGGTAGGGAAATGTCTTTGGGATTTTTGCAGCGGCCGCCAGGAGAACCTGATCCAGCGTTGGGCCAGGGACGAACGACTCACCAGCGCCGAGCGAGCGTTGCTGAATCAGAGGCTTGACAGGTTGGCGCAACTCGATTTTGAACAAGCGATCCATTCCAACCTGTTGAACGGACCGATATACAAAGAGCGTCACATCTACAAACTGAAGGTGAACGGCGACAAGATACTGCGTCCCATGCTTTGCCGCGGGCCGCTCGAAGGGGAAAAAGAGCGGGCCTATACTCTGTTGATAGGGGCGTGCGAGGATCAGGGCAAATTCATTCCGGACAAAGCGCCGCAGAGGGCCGAGGAGCGGCGGCAGGACGTATTGCGGGATCCCAAGAACAAGAGGTTGAACCATGAGCGATTCTAAACAGGCGCTGAAAGAGGAATTCCGCGACCGCAAGTACCGCGAGGCGTACGCCGGCGACTTCCTGAACACATTCATCGCCACCCAGATCAGCGTGCTTCGCGAACAGCGCCGCCTGACGCAGTGGCAACTCGGCGAAATGGCTGGAATGAAACAAGAGGCGATTTCGCGCGTGGAGAACGTGGACTATGGCCGCTGGAACATCGCCACCTTGAAGCGCATCGCCTCCGCGCTGGACGCGCGCCTCCGCGTCAGCGTCGAAACTTATGGTTCTCTGCTTGACGAAGCCGAGGCGTTTTCGGCCGATGACCTCCGAAGGCCGAGTTTCGAGGAGGACCTGGTATTCCAGGCGGCTAAGCGGCCGGCGGTGGAGGACGCGGGCCTCGAGGATGCGATGCGCCGGCGCCTGGTAGCGTGGCTCGACGCGCCGGAGCGCAAGCCGAATCAACTCATCGAGTGGCTCCAGGGCCGGAATCTGCCGGCGTTCGACAAGAGGGATGAGCCGTACCTCTACATCTGGCGCGCCGTCCCCCCAGGGGCGGAACGGCGCAAGTACCACCCGTTGCTCTCCAGAAGCGTCCGGGATCTGTTGCTACAGCAACCGGACCAGACGCGGCCTGGCCGCCGCCCGGAAGACCTGTTGAGGAACCTTTACCAGTTGGCTGCCGCCGTCGAGATGCCCCAGATACTCGGCGAACCGCTCCAAACGCTGTTCTTCGAAAGGGCAAAGCCGAACCCGGATCGGTTCTCCCGCGACATTCGCGAAAGCCTTCACGCCGCGTTGGTCTGGAACCAGCACAACGAAAAGATGGCCGACGAGTGGTTCACGATGATCCACGGCAGATCCCACCCGGTGTTTCCCGGCAATGAATACTCCGGTTGGGAGGGTGTCAAACGCCTTCCTCCGCCACCGAACATGCGGAGCATCGGCAAGGCGTTGAAGAGTTGGGAAGAGCACTGGTACAAGAGAGAGGACCGGATCGATCGATTCGCCGGTGTCTTGGGGCAGGTTTTTGACAGCTATCCGCACAGGATCAACTTAGCCGGCGAGTTTCTCGAACAGGCACATGCGAGTCGTTGGTCGCTGTGGGCTGTGGCAGCATGGTCCGGGATAGTCCTCCGGAATCCGGATATTGCATCTGAGCTGGTCAGGGGAAAGAGCAAGGCAGAGGAGATGATGATCCTCGACATTCTGGCAAAGGGGCAAGCCCAGGCCCAGCAAGAGAAAGCCGCTGTCGCAGCCTTAAACAGCGTTGTCAGGACTCCAGGTGTCTCTTCACCGCTTCGATGAGACCGGTGAAACCCGAGGCTTTGGGTACGAACTCGGCGTCGCCCGTCTCCTCCGGCGCCAACTTGCCGGAATCCAACACGCTGTAAAATATTATCGGGAGTTTCTCCGTTTCACGTCTTGAACGCAGTATGTCCTTGAAGCGGATTCCGCCGTGAAAGAAGCCCCCCGCGCGAACGTCTTCCGGCGGATCTGGCATGTTTGGCGCCGCATCTGCCCACCGGAGCATGACATCGACAATCGCGACGCTGTAGCCGGCGGCAGCGATCTCGTCCAAAGCCGCACGAAACGCCGCCTCAGTGGAGATCGTGTTTATCTGCAAGTCGGGAAACTCTTCCCGCAGCTTGCTCCTGATCCCTTCAGCCTGAAGGTGATCGTCTTCTACCAATAGTACCTTCTTCATATACCCCTCCTGGTTATTCCAAAACCGGGAACAGAAGCCTGAAATCTGTGACACCCTGTGATGTGGTCGGGATCACTTCCAAGACACCGCGGTGCCGCTTTATGATCTGATCGACGACCCACAGCCCGATTCCGCGGCCGTACCCGGTTACCCATTGTGCGCGGTCCGCGCGGTACCCCCGCTCGGCAAGTTTCCGGGACTCCGACGGGTCGACTTTGATGCCTTCGTTGGCAACGGACAAGAAGAAATACTTGTCGAGCCGTGTCAAGCCGCCCCGAACCCGAACCGCAGTCTTGGGGAAGCTGTACTTTCCGGCGTTGTCAAGCAGATTCCCAACCGCCTGTTCAAACAAAATCTGATCCACAAAAACGGTGCACCGCAGCAGCACTTCAAAACTTAGTGCATTCACCTCGAAACGAATCTCACGCGTGGGATCGACGAACTCCGAATGGTCCCGAGCTAGATCCATCAGCCTGGCCGTCAAGTCGTCAACAGTCAAGACGGAAGGCCCAATCGGCATCTGCTCGCCTTTGGCCAGCGCAACGAAAAGGCCGACATTCCTGGACACCTGGTCCGCGCTCCGGCACAAGCTTCGAAGCGACTCCAAATCTTCGGTCCTGACGGTCGACCTGGCGGCTCTTTCGACCACACCCTGAGCCTTTCTGAACGCGAGCATGACCGGAGTCTTGATCTGGTGCTGGAAGTCCTCATAGAAGCGTTGTTCGGTCTCTACCGTCGCATTCAGCCGTTCCCGCGTGGCGTACAGTTCGCCCATCTTGAGGGCCAGAAAGTGGTAGAGGCCAAGTTGCCGGCCAAGGAGTTCGGCGGTAGCCGCGGCGTGCGGAGGCAGCGGTTCGCCGCTGGTTCCCCGAATGCCGAGAGTACCGTAGGTCGTCTTTCCGGATGCGACCGGCGCGAAGACCATGGTCCGCACCTCGGAAAATACCGACTGATAGACTCTGGAATTCACTTCCTGGACGACGATAGTTCTCCCCGACCGGAAGCAGTCCACGGCGGCATAGCGACCCTCGGGTGCGTTGACGGGAAGCCGTCTGCTTCGTCTGGTTTCACCGTGCCTTCCGGCTCGCTGGTCCCAGGCTTCGCCGCGTGTCGCCGCATAGTACAACTCCGTTCCCGCCTCGTCAAGCAGAGACACGCTCAGAATATCCGCGGCCGGGTGGATCTCGGATGCGACTTCGAGCACGCGGTCCATGATTCGATTTTCGCTGGGGTTTGCCTTGTTCAACTCCGCATGGACAAACCGGTTCAACTCGCTGATACCGCGTCCCACAGCCACCCAGCGCGCATTCTCCTCGCTCTCGCGCGTGATCCTGATGTAGTCGCCCCACCAGTCGCCAAGTTGATCGGCGACAAACTGGAGAACCTGCACCTGCCGGTCGTCGAAGAAATGCGGCCCCGTCTTGGTCGCGCAGCATCGGATCGCTCCCAGGATCTTGTTCTGATTGATGATCGGAGCGCACATGAAGCTCAGCGGCGGCAACTCGCCGTCGCGATTCTCCAGCAGCACCTCGCGCGCGGCGGTTCGCAGCCCAATGGGATCCGACCATTTGAGTCCCGGGTACTCCCGGTGAATGATTTCGAGGTCTTCCTCGTAGCGGCCCAGATCGAAGATCCGCACGGATCTTTGGCGTCCGATTACATACCCGGTGGCGCCGTGCATCGGCGCGTATGATTCCGGCGGCTTCCGGCCTGGCCCCCAGGGCCACTTCAAAGCCCAGAGACGGAATTCGCCTGGACTGTGGATCGGATCTTCCAGATAAATCGCGGCCTCCGAAGCGTTGAACGTCTCCGCGACTAGATTGATAATTTGGTCGAGAGTCTTCTTCAGGGCTTCCACTTGGCCGGCGGAAGCCCATGGCGCCGCCGGCTGCCGCGCGCCCGAAATGATGACGTCGATCTTTTGGAGCAGATCGAAGCCGACGTGATTCACCAGACTGCTATACAGGTGCGGGATCAGTCCGGCGAGATCGGAGACCAGACCGAGATCCGCTGGTGATAATCTGCGCGGTTTGGTCCAGTAAACGGCGATGGCGGCATCCGGAGCGTCTGTCTTCCTGAGTGAGATCGGCGCGGAGCAGCATGCCCGGATGCCCTTGCGGGATATGAATTGCCGGTCCGCTTTATCTCCCACTGGAGACGCTTCGGTGTCCGGCACCTCCTTTCTTTTCCCCGAGGTGATCGCCTGCCAGGTAACCGACTCAGGGGAGAGGTAGTGCCAAGTGCGTGAGGTCGAACCCGCGAAATACTCGGCCAGAACAAACAGGCGCCGTTTCTCGACCCCTGTTCCCGACGCCATTTCCCAAAGGATGCAGCCGCCCGCCTCGACGCTCTCGGCGAGCACTCTGAGGATTTCGGTCAGCCCCGCCAACCGGTTTTGCGCCGCAGCCTCCGACACCAGCCGGATAAAAGGATTCGCCGAAGACACGCCCGGACCGGAAGCCGACGCCATGATAACAAACTTATTATAATCCAGTTCTATCGGATTGCAAGCGAAAACTGGCCTCAGCCTGACTGTCTACTGTAACCGAAGCGATTCCTCTGATAGACTGTGGAGCGAGGCATGCCTCGCCCCTGCGCCGCGCGCAGGGGCCGGGCCTGCCCGGCCCGCGGAACGCCATGACCAGCAAGGAACGAGTCGCCGCCGCTCTCGACCACAAGCAGCCGGACCTCGTGCCGGTGGACTTCGGCTCGACCGCGGTGACGGGCATCCACGTGAGTTGCGTCGCCGCCCTGCGGGACTATTTCGGTCTCGAAAAGCGGCCCGTGAAGGTGCACGAGCCCTACCAGATGCTCGGCTGGATGGATGAAGACCTGAAGCGGGCGCTCGGCCTGGACGTGGACGGCGTGTTTCCGCCGCGGACGATGTTCGGTTTTCCCACCATCGATTGGAAGCCGTGGCGCACGCCGCAGGGTCTGGAGGTGCTGGTTCCCGGCAACTTCAATACCCGGGTGGACGCCAAAGGCGACACGCTGATCTATCCCGAAGGCGACCTTTCGGCGCGTCCGGCCGGCCGCATGCCCAAGGACGGTTTCTTCTTCGACACGATCATTCGCCAGGAGCCGATCGACGAAGACAAGCTCGATCCGGAGGACAATCTCGAGGAGTTCGGTCTCATTTCCGACGCCGACCTGGCGCACTTCAAAATGGCCGTGGAATCGCTGGCCGGCTCGGGCCGGGCGGTGATGGCGACCTTTGGCGGCACGGCGTTTGGCGACATCGCGCTGGTGCCCGGACCGTTTCTGAAGAGCCCCCGGGGAATCCGCGACGTGGCCGAGTGGTACATGTCGACGGCCTCGCGCCGCGATTTTGTGCACCGGATCTTCGAGCGGCAGTGCGAGATCGGCCTGGCCAACCTGGCCAGGATCCACGCCGCCGTCGGCAACGCGGTGGACGCGGTCTTCCTGTGCGGCACCGACTTCGGCACACAGATGTCGGCGTTCTGTTCGGTGGCGACATTCCGCGATCTCTACTTCCCTTACTACCGGCGCATCAACCAGTGGATCCACCGGAACACGGCCTGGAAATGCTTCAAGCACTCCTGCGGCTCGGTCGAACGGTTCATTCCGTCCTTCATCGAGGCCGGTTTCGACATTCTGAACCCGGTGCAGTGCTCGGCCGCCGGGATGGCCGCGGAACATTTGAAAACGGCCTACGGCGACCGGTTGGCGTTCTGGGGCGGAGGCGTCGACACGCAAAAGGCGCTGCCGTTCGGAACTCCCGCCGAGGTCCGCGCCCAGGTGCTGGATCGGCTGTCGATCTTTGCGCGCGGGGGCGGTTTCATCTTCAATTCGATTCACAACATTCAGGCGGGCACGCCGGCTGGCAACATGGTTGCCATGTTCGACGCGGTCCGCGAATTCAACGGGGTGGCAACGCATGCCTGAACTTTGGAAACTCCACGACGCGATTCTTAACGGCGACGCGAAGACGGCCGTCGCCGTAACCACGGAGGCGCTGGCGGAAAACGTCTCGCCGCTGGAACTGGTCCAGAAGTACATGGTGCCGGCGATGGACCTGGTCGGCCAGCGCTTCGAGTGCGAAGAGTACTTCGTGCCGGAACTGCTGCTGGCCGCGCGCGCGATGAAGGGCTCGCTGGCGCTTATCCGTCCGCTGCTGGTGGCCAGCGGCGCCGAACCGGTGGGCCGTGTGGCCATCGGTACGGTCAAGGGCGACCTGCACGACATCGGGAAGAACCTGGTGTCGGCGATGCTCGAGGGCGGCGGGTTCGACGTGATCGACCTGGGCGCCGACGTCGCGCCCGAGAAGTTCGTCAACGCGGTCAAGGAGCGGGGCGCGAAGATCGTCGCGCTATCGGCGCTGCTCACGGTCACCATGGGGTCGATGAAGACCACCATCCAGGCGCTCAAGGATGCGGGCGTTCGCGAAGAGGTGAAGGTGATGGTCGGCGGCGCGCCGGTCACCGAGCAGTTCGCCCAGGAAATCGGCGCCGACGGCTACAGCGAAAACGCCAGTTCCGCCGTGGCCCTGGCGCGCAGACTGGCCGCCTCATGAGCCTGCTCGAGGAGTTGCTCGCCGCGACGCCGGTGCTGACCGATGGCGCCTGGGGCACCCAGCTTCAGGCGCGCGGGTTGACGCCCGGCGAATGCCCCGACCAATGGAACCTCACGCGGCCGGCGGAGGTCGAGGAGGTCGCGCGCGCCTATGTCGAAGCCGGCAGCCGCGTCATTCTCAGCAACACCTTCGGCTCGAATCGCATCACGCTTGCCGGCCACGGTCTGGCCGGAAAGGCCGTCGAGCTCAACCGCGCCGGCGCCGCGATTTCGCGCCGCGCGGCGGGCGACCGCGCCAAGGTTTTCGCCTCCATCGGGCCGAGCGGCAAGATGCTAGTGTCGGGTGAGACGACCGAGGACGAACTTCGCGCCGCCTTCGCCGAGCAGGCGCGGGCGCTGGCCGAAGGCGGCGCCGACGCGCTGGTGGTCGAGACCATGTCGGACCTGGCCGAAGCGAAGATCGCGCTGGAAGCGGCGAAATCGACGGGCCTCCCCGTGGTCGCCTGCATGGTCTTCGACACCGGCAGGAACAAGGACCGCACCATGATGGGCACGACGCCCGAGCAGGCGGCCAGCGAGTTGGCCGCGTACGGGGCCGACGTCATCGGCGCCAATTGCGGCGTCGGCGTCGAGAGCTACATCGCCATCTGCCGGCGTCTCAAGGCGGCGACCGATCGGCCCGTCTGGATCAAGGCCAACGCCGGGCTTCCCGAATTGGTTGGCGGCAAGACGGTCTGGAAGATGACGCCCGAGGCGTTCGCCGGCTTCGTTCCGCAACTCATCCAGGCCGGCGCGAGTTTCATCGGCGGCTGCTGCGGAACCAGCCCGGAGTTCATTCGCGCCGTCGCGGGCGTGATTGGACGTTAACCGGCCGTGCGGCTGAAGCTGATCAGTTGCGAAATCTTCTATCGCGAGATGTGCGCCGCCGTGGCGCGCTCGCCGCACCGGGTGGATGTCGAGTTTCTTCCCAAGGGCCTGCACGACGTCGGGAGCGCGAAGATGTCGGCGCGGTTGCAGGAAGCGGTGGACGCGGTCGAGACGGAGCGTTACGAAGCCGTCCTGCTCGGCTACGCGCTCTGCGGCACCGGCCTGGTTGGGCTCACCGCGCGAGCGATTCCGCTGGTGCTCCCGCGCGCCCACGACTGCATTACGCTTTTTCTTGGCAGCAACCAACGCTATCTGGAGTACTTCCAGAACACTCCCGGGGTGTACTTCAAAACCAGCGGATGGATCGAGCGCGGCGAGACCGGCGGCCGGCTGACGCAGCTCGCTTTCGGCAAGAGCGGCGAAGGGTTTACTTACGCGAATCTGGTCGAGAAGTACGGCGAGGAGAACGCGCAATACCTGTGGGAGGCGATGACGCCCAGCTACCGCCAGTTTTCCTATATTGAAATGGGCGTCGAGCCCGACGGCCGCTTCGAGCGCCATACGCGGGAACAGGCCGTCGAGCGCGGATGGAAGTTCGAGAAACTCCAGGGCGACATGCGGCTGATCGACAAGCTTGTCGCGGGTGGCTGGGACGACGACGAGTTCCTGGTCGTCCCGCCCGGCCGCCGCATTGTCGCGCGCTACGATGAGAGCATCCTGGGGACGGAATAAAAGTGACCAGTCGGGAACGAGTCTTCGCCATGCTAGACCACCGCCCGGTGGACCGATTGCCGTTGATGCCCATCACCATGATGTTCGCCGCCGATCAGATCGGCGTGAAGTACGGCGAGTACGCGCGCGACCACCGCGTGCTGGTTGAAGCGCAGATCCACACCGCCCGCAAGTTCGGCTTCGACTACGTTTCGGCCATTTCGGATCCGGCGCGCGAAGCGGCCGACCTGGGCGCGGCGATCGAGTACTACGAGGATCAGCCGCCCGCGATTGTCGAAGACAAAGCGCTGCTGGCCGACAAAACGACGCTCGAGAAGCTCGATTATCCGGACCCGCTCGGCGGCGGGCGGCTGCATGATCGCGTCAAGGCGATTGCGCTTTTCAAGGAGCGCGTGGGTGGCGAACTGCCGATCGAGGGTTGGGTCGAAGGCCCCTGCGCGCAGGCGGCCGACCTGCGCGGCATCAACACCCTGATGCTCGATTTTCACGACGACCCGGGGTTTGTCGAAGAGCTGATGGACTTCGTAGTCGAGATGGAACTGCGTTCGGCGCGCGCGCAGATCGATGCGGGCGCCGGCCTGATCGGCATCGGCGACGCGGCCGCGTCTCTGGT